>JACCDV010258191.1_pt1 | contig 10286 bp, 5 predicted proteins | sample 7446131 | NCBI WGS metagenome assembly JACCDV01 (sample SAMN15323448, study PRJNA562643) | freshwater metagenome | isolation source: river surface water | place: USA:Blue River Watershed | collected 2017-08-17
AATGGTTGTTGGTGCGCAAATTGGTGGATCATCTGGGGCAAATATTCAAATGGTTTGACGCAGAACGACAAGCAGCTTATAGTCACTTATATTTAGTGATAGCAGAAAGCTATTTTGAAAAAACGATTATAGATTCCATTGATGAAGTGATTGATGATAGAGGTTTAGTTAAAGACAATGCATCCGAAGACTTAGCCAAGATCAGGGCTCAATTGTATAAGAAAAGACAGGAACTAAGAAGGATTTTTGAGAAAGTACTAGGTCGATTAGCCAAGTCTGGTTACACTGCGGATATAGATGAAAGTTTTAGCAATGGTCGACGTGTAGTAGCAGTGTTCTCGGAATACAAGCGACAAGTGAAAGGATTTTTACATGGAGAAAGTGATAGCCGTAAAACAGCTTTCATAGAACCAGAGGAAACCATTGAACTCAATAATGAATTATTTAGTTTAGAACAGGATGAAACCAAGGAGGTGCAAAGGGTCTTAAGACAATTGACAGCACAATTGGCTCCTTACTCCAGTTTGTTGATGGGTTATTTGCAAATGATAGGCCTATATGATTTTATCAAAGCCAAGGCTTTGTTGGCGATAGACATGAATGCGCACTTGCCAGTAGTTGAAAACAAAGCCACATCCCATTTAATCAATGCTTACCATCCTTTATTGTACATGTATAATAAAGCATCTTGCAAAAAAACAGTCCCAGTTAATTTAGAATTGGATGACGAAGCAAGAATATTAATTATTAGTGGACCCAATGCGGGGGGAAAGACTGTTTCAATGAAAACCCTTGGCTTGAATCAAGTGATGTTACAATCTGGTTTATTGGTGCCGGTGCATCCCGATTCACAAATGGGTATTTATAAGCAATTATTTATTCAATTAGGAGATACACAAAATTTAGCTTTTGAATTAAGTACCTATAGCAGTCATTTGACGCACATGAAGTACTTTATAGAAAATGCAAATGGGAAGACCTTATTTTTTATAGATGAATTAGGAAGCGGATCCGATCCACATTTAGGTGGTGCATTTGCGGAAGTTATATTGGAAGAATTATCACACAAGCATGCACAGGGTATTGTGACGACACATTATTTGAATTTAAAAGTGATGGCCAATCATAATAAAGGAATTGTGAATGGTGCAATGCAATTTGATGAAGTGAAATTAGAACCCTTGTATCAGTTGGTGATTGGCAAGCCAGGAAGCTCTTATACTTTTGCCATTGCAGAAAGAATAGGATTGCCTAAACATCTGATCAATCGAGCAAGGAAATTAGTAGACACCCATCATTTTGAGTTGGATAAATTATTGAATCGAACAGAACAAGATCTACAATTAGTGCAGAAGGAGCGAAAGGAACTCCATAAATTAATTAAAGAGAATGATTCACTCAAATTAGAATTGAATAAAACTTTAGATAAAGAAAAGCATTTACAACAAATAGCACTTTTAAGAGAACAGAATAGGGTGGCCGAGGAGAAGTTCAATTATTTAAAAGAGATGGAACGCAATTTAAAGCAGATTGCGTTGGATTATAAGAAGTCAGATAAGAAGGAAGAAGTGATGAAGACTTTGTACAACTTGTTATTTAAAAAGAACGATGCCATTGTGATTAATAAATTGGCAAAGAAAGTGGATAAACAATACAAGGAATCTGCTGCGCCAATCGTGGTAGGGTCTACAGTTAAATTGAAAAAGAATTATCAAGTTGGAGAAGTGATTGGGTTTAAAGGCAAGCGTGCGATTGTGAAAGTGGGCCAGCTACCAATGAATATAGATATAGAAGATTTATTAGTAGTAGAAAAGATTGAGGAGGTGGAAGTTCCTAAAATAGGAATTGGTAGAAATAAGAATGTTGAAAATAAAATTCCAATCAATAAGAATATTAAAAAGAAGTAATTATATGATACTTGACGAACTCTCTGAATTAAATAAATATGAAGCAGTGCATCCTCGATTCGCTGCAGCTTTTGATTATATCTTAAATAATAAGTTCGATAATATGCCTGTTGGCAAAAAAGAAATTGATGGGAAAAATATTTTAGCAATTATATCAGACGAGGATGGTGTTCCAATGGTGGAATCCTGCGCCAATTTTGAATGTCATAATACGTATATAGATATACAGGTTTGTTTTAATGGTGTAGAAACGGTAGGATGGAAATCTAGAAGCACATGCGTTGAACCAAGAGGTACTTACGATAAAGAAAAAGATGTTTTATTTTTTGAAGACGCACCAGATCATTTTTTCAAATTACACCCTGGACAGTTTGGAATCTATTTTCCAAATGATGTACATGCACCCATGATTGGGGAAGGAAGAATAAGAAAATTAATTATGAAAGTGAAAGTGGACTAGGTAAGAAGAAGAAGATTATTGAACTATAAATTCTTTCATCTCTTTATCATCTAATTTGAAAGTGTAATTTCCTTTTTTTAAATCCCCAACAAACAAGCAGGTTCGTTGTGTAAAACCAGTGATTTTACCTTGTTGTAGGACATTGCCTTTAGAGCAAAAAATTTGATAAGATTTATTTTCAGTCCCATGACTAGAAAACTGAATTTCCAAAATACCATCTTTAACGATTTCTGTTATTTTAAACATACTTCACGTTTAACTTGGGTTTAAGGGAGATACCTCGTACTAAAATTAAGTAGTTTTATGGTAAACTTTACTAGATTTATCTGCTTAAATAGACTCTAAAATAGAATTAAATCTATTCAAATATTTATTTATGGATTCCTTGTTAGCTTAGCAGTATGAAAACAAGGTTCAATTGTTTGCTTTTAACTGTCTTATGCTGCTTTTTATCGTTTACTAGTACTGCTCAATTTGTATTGAAAATCAATGCATTCAATACGATAGACTCTATTGCCTATTTGAGAACGAATTTATTCGATGAAAAAAATTATATCCCTAAAGACACCATTAAATTATACAAATCGACCATTACGATTAAAAATACAAAATCTATCGTTGGCGGTATCTATTACCTCTATTTTCCAAAATCAAAGCAAAAGGTTCAGTTTATTTTGGAGGATCAAGATACTGTAAGGTTAACGATTAGTGGGAATGACTACCTTCAATCTGCTACCATCAATTTAAATAAGAACACTACTTTATTGGGTTATCAAAGACTTGAAAAAGCATTATCACATTATGACAGTAGCTATACTTTAGCTTTAAAGTCTGGTAAGAAATTCAATCAAATTCAAAAAGCAGCCTATTTTAAAATTAAGACAGATTCTTTAGTGGCATTTAGAACAAATGCATTAAAAAGTTTTAAAAAGCAAGATGCGATTCACATTTATTTTTCTACTTTAAATGCACTTGACAAAACGATACCTAATAAACGAGATTATGTAGGAAGACAAAATTTTTTAAAGCAATTTGAACTTAACGAACCTAAATTATTCTTTACGCCTGTTATGAGGCAAATCATTGTAGAATACTTATCTTATTATCCTTTAGAATCCGATTCTTTAATTCAAGGTGTAGATGCTGTGTTTAATTCCATATTGTGTACAAACAAAGCTTATCCTTTTATCTTTGATTATTTCACGAAAGTGTTTAAAAACAGAGAAGTGCAGTACAATACAGAAGGGTATGCTTATTTAATCAATAAGTTTGTAAAAAATAACACCTGTGCTTTTTTAGATAAAAAAAATAAAGATGTATTCATTGCTGAATTGAATCAAATACAAGCTCAAAATTTAAATGACACAGCTTTGGATTTGATTTTAGAAGATACATTAGGCAATAAGTCAAGCTTACTTAATACTGCTAAGCAATCTAATTATACAGTACTTATCTTCTTTGATCCCAATTGCGAACATTGTAAAGTTGAATTACCAAAAATGGATAGTACAATCAAAGTACTTGAAAAAGATTTGTTAATTAAAATTGGGAAATATGCAGTTTGCAATGAACCAAATATTGACAAAGCTGTTTGGAAGGAGTTCATTCTTAATAATAAACTAGACTACCAATATACCCACGTAATTATGTCAAATAATAATGAAAACTTGGAACTTAGGAAGGCCTATGATGCTTTTACCAATCCATTATTTTATTTATTAGATAAAGATGGCATTTTAATTGCTAAAAAATTAAGTACAAATACACTAAGGAAAATATTAATCCAATCATTCCGAAATTTTAAAAACTAATATGGAAGCAAAAATTTTAATTGCGGACGATCATAGTATAGTAAAAATGGGTTTAACTGCTATTTTAAACAAAATGGGCGCTAAACAAATAGATACAGTAAACAATATTTCTGAGCTAAAAGAAGTATTGAAACGAAATGTATATACCCATTTAGTATTGGATATCATCATGCCGGATGGTAATTCAATAGAGCTGATTGAGCATATTAACGAAACTTATCCAAGCATATCTATTTTAGTACACTCTATGCAACCAACAGAAGTGTATGGTAAAATTGCTAGTAAGTTTCAAATTCATTCTTATTTGCATAAAGGGGCATCTGAATCGGAGATTTATTACCAATTAGAGCTATTTTTCAAAAATCAACCATTGCAAATTAAAAAGAAGCTAAATGATACCATCAATCCTTTTTCAACGCTTGCCGTAAGAGAATTAGAGATACTTCATTATTTACTCAATGGCCACAGAACAAAAGAAATTGCGACCAATCTTGGATTAAAAATGAATACTGTTTCTACCATTAAATCAAATATATTTGAAAAAGTAAAAGCGGATTCTTTCACTCATTTGTTACAATTGGCCCATGTACATCAAATCAGTTACTAATTTATTAAAGGGAGCACTTGTAGGTGTAATAATCATACTTAGCCCAATTTTCATTTCGGCTCAATTAAGTTATACTTTAGAAAGAATTAATACTGAAAAAGGTTTACCAACCAATGCTATAAAAGGCTTGCAATTTGATTCGAAAAATAGATTTCTATGGGTGGCAACTGAATCAGGTATTGTAAGGTACAATGGACATGGTTTTCAAAATTTTGGAGATGAAACCAAAAATGAAAAACTAAATGGCAGAATCGTCTTTTTTGAAAAAGCCGAGGACGGTACCTTATTTGGCAAATTAATGGATGAGTCTGTTTTTAAAATTGATAATAATAAAGTTTATATTGATGATAAAATACCAAAAATATCTTGGCAACATCATTTTATAGCTTTTAAATACAAATTGGCTCCAATTAAACTAATTGGCACCCCAAGTTTGACAGATTATTTTGACTTCAAATTGGGTAATAAAATCTATTTTATTACTGATAATAGAATTAAACGTTTTGAAAATAGCAAATTAGACACTTTAGTGACATTCAGAAATGGAGAACAAGGTTTTAAATTGAATCAACGTTGGTTTTTAATTAATAATAAAGGTACTATACAAGAGGTTAAGCATGATAATAATTTTAATTTAATCATTACAGATTTTAATAAAAATGTATTTGATTTACTCAAACACAATTACAAGAAGGGGAACATTAAAGTTTTTCAAAATCACTCATCTGAGCCTACTTTTTTAATACTTGAAAACAAACTATTTCAATTAGAATGGGTAGATCAACAAATTAGCCCACGGTTCATTACAGATAAAATCCCTATAAACGAAATTATCAAGTATGTACAGATGGATATGATCACCAAAACTATCTATTTAGGCACAGACAATAGAGGATTATTAGTAGCATATCCTCAATATTTTAATAGAGTTTTGCCAATTTCTCAAATTGAAGGGGTTAGTGCTTCTTCCTATGCGCAAGTTGAATTAAATAATGGCAATATCCAAATTAATAGTGGGCAGGTTTTTGGCAATTCAAAAACTAAAACTAATTTAATTTTTAATCAATTTTCCGAAACTAATACTTATTTAGATTCCGATAGTATTCTTTATTTTATAAATAAAAATGGAATAAACGAATACAGTTTTAAAGATAATAAATTTTTAAGAGAGGGTAGTTATATTGACTTAGATAAGAAAACAAATTCAACTAGTTTTATCGAAGCGAACGGTAAAATATATTCATTTAGCTCTAGTGGTATAAGTATCAAACAAAAAAATTCTAATTGGAAGTCAAAATTAAATTTTAAGAAAATACCTTATAATTTTATTATTTATCATTTAAGTAAAATCAATAATCAAGAGATTCTTGCAGCCACAACAGATGGGTTGTATAAGTACAATTTAACATCCAATCAGTTTAAACTTTTCTTTAGAGACAAATCAAATTCAAATTTCAGAAGTTTGTATCAATTAGGAGCGTATTTATTAATTGGAACTTATGGTGGAGGGGTGTATATGTATAAATCAGACACTATTAAACAAGTTCCATTAGATCAAAATGGTTATTTAAAATTCACACATTGTTTTATTGAAGATGATAAGGAAAGAATATGGGCTAGTACAAACAAGGGTATTTTTATGGCCACTAAAAAATCATTAATCGATTTTTGGCATAATGGACCTGGGAAAATTGTATATAAATATTACGGCAAATCAGAAGGTATAGATATTCTGGAATTAAATGGAGGTTGTTCTCCTTGTGCTATTAAATTAAAGACTGGTTATTTTTCTTTCCCTGGTATTGATGGATTAATACAATTTAATCCAAATGAAATTTTAGATTTCAATATTGTACCAAAAGTATATATAGATAAGGTGTTTATTAATGAAAAAATTGTTAATTACGACAGCTCACAGTCTTTAAAATCAAACACATCTAAAGTTTTAATTCAGCTAGGTATTTCCGGTATGCTATCTCAAGAAAATATTAGATTAGAATATAAAATTGATGATGATCAAAATTGGAGCACTTTACTTATCAATAATGCATACCTAACAATAGATAAGCCTAGTTTTGGATCCCATAAAGTGTCAATAAGATTAAGAAGTACATTCTATCCAAAATGGGAGTACGCATATTTTAATTTTTATGTTAATTATCCTTGGTTCTTAAATCCATGGATGTATTTTGTTTATTTGTTAGGCATGCTTGGCTTAGTAGTTTTGTATATCAGATTTAAAACATTAATTTATCAAAGAAGGCAAAGATTGCTTGAATCAGAAGTTGCAGTTAAAACTGCTTCATTAAATGATTTAAATGAGTATTTACAAAAACGAAATCAAGCAAAGGATCATGTGATTGCGATTATGAATCATGATATTTTAACACCACTTAAGTATTTACATATTACTGCTAAAAATACAGCCGAACAAATAGAAGAAGCCGGTTTAAAAAATTCAATCGATCAAATTGCTAGAACTTCTAAAGAATTAGAATATTTAACATCCAATATGTTGAATTGGGTGAAATTTGAAAACATCAATGAATTACCCAATCCTCAAATAATTGATTTACATCAATTTATTCATGGTTTGTTAGAATTTGTCGCGCCTTTTAGATTAAATGATAAAATTAAGATTGAAAATAAGATTCCATTAGAAACTGAAATTGTCAATTGGAATGATGCTTTGAGGGTAATTCTATATAATATAATTGTAAATGCAATTAAGTCAACTAAGAATGGATTGATAGAAGTTTCCTATTATCCAACAGCATCACATTATGAAATAATTATTTCTGATTCAGGCGAGGGTATGAGTGCTTCAATGATTCATTATTTAATAACTGGCCATAGTAAGGATCAAGTTGAATTATTGCCTAAGTATAAAAAAGGGAATGGTATTGGTTATCATATTATTAGACATTTAGTTAAACTTATGCAAGCAGAACTGCATATTACAAGTAAGGAAAATATAGGTACAGAAGTAAGATTAAAATTCATGCTTAACATTAATAAATAGATTTTATTCTATAACTTTTATTTCATACGTTTTTTAGTCACATTTTTACTATTAATTGTGTCTAATTTTGTTCATTTATAGAAGTAATTCTAAGGATAATTCAGGCAATAAAAGGGACTTTTGTACGTTTCAAAAATCCTGTCTAAATGCCCTTTAAATTTTTATGTAGTACGCGTATTTTCAGTACTTTTTTTATAGTGTTCTTTTTTCAATTTTTAAGTATTTGTTCTAATGCACAAATTGCGAATCTGAGATTTTCTAGTGCGCAAACCCCCTACACAGAACTTGCTGGAGGCACGAATCTGATTTCGGGAGGCTCGGCCATAGGAGCGGCATCAGCTGTAACGCCCATAGGATTTAACTTTGTGTTCCAAGGAAATACCTTTTCTAGTTTTTCTGTTAATGCAGCGGGTTTATTGAAATTAGGATCTGTAGTAGTGACAACAGAAAGTTTAAATAATGCCAGTTCGATTACTAATTCCCCGAAACTTTACGCCTGGTGGGATGCTACGGCAACAATGGCTGCCGCAAATGGCGGGGGAGTAACTTTTGCATTAACTGGTTCTGCCCCTAACCGAGTATTAACGGTTCAATGGAGAGTTGCCTATACCACTTCGGCTACAACAGGATTTAGCTATCAAGTAAAATTATATGAAACTTCGAATGTTATTGAGTATTTATATGGCGCTGTTCCGCCTTCGGGGACATTAAGTGCTTCGGTAGGTTTAGGCAATTACGGAGCAAATGAATACCAATCTTTTTATACCTTTAATAACATTCCTTCGAGTACGTTAAATTACAATGCTAATACTATTTTTCCTGGAGCGGGTGCCGGATTTAAATATACATTCACACCTAGTTTCGCTGCACTTAGTCCAGCAAACCAAGCAAACAAACCCACTTTTTGGTTAAAAGCTGATGGATTGCTCAATGCCACACGCACTTTTTTAAATGTGCCAGCAGGTAATAGAACGGCTTCAAGTGATTGGGGTTCGACTTGGACAGCAGCTAATTCGGTGCTTAATGGGGCAAATGCCTGGATTCCTGGTTCGACACAGGGTGGTAATAGTACGCCTTCGGGTAGTAACCAAATAGGTGCATTGACTTTGGATTTAGGATCAGTACAAACCATCCATGGTGTGGCAACCTTAGGTGCTGGGAGTAATGCTTTTTACACCAAGGATTATATGGTACGCGTATCTAATGACAATGTCACCTATACAGATTTAGGTTTGTTTATGGGGAATGAAATCAATACGGCGATGCGCTTTGCCGATTTTGATGCTCCTGTAAGTTGCCGTTATGTGCGGATTATTCCTTCTGGTTTTGAAGTTTATAGAGCTTTACGTGTGGATGTGTATACCAAAACTCCTGTTACTATTCCAAATAATACTAAAGTAAGTAATTGGGAAGATAATGCAGGTAACCAATGGCATGCCTATCAAAATACTACCTCGATTCAACCCACGTTCAATACCAACCAGATTAACTTTAACCCAGCCGTTAATTTTACGAATAGTCCTGGTACTTCACTAAATATTCCAGATCAAACAAATATCCGCCAAAGTTATTGGGTAGCTCAAGATGTTACGGCTACAGCAACAACAGATTACAATCATGTATTGTATGGCGATGGAAGCACACCTAATTTTCACGGCGGAACAGCCAGTGCTGTTCAGTTTCTAAGCCGAATTTCTGCAACACAAGGAAGCTGGCGTAAAGATGGCACAGCGGGTACTGCCGCATCAACCTATGATTTTGGTCCTCAAGGAAAGCCAAATTTAATTTCAGCCTTTTCGCTCTTAGACAACTCACCGATTAACGCGTCAAATATTTCATTTCAATCAGGAACCAATCGTTCTTGGAATGGACCTATCGCAGAAATAATTACCTTCAATAATCAAGTAAACTCTAATCAACAAAATATTGTTGAAACGTATTTAGGAATCAAATACGGAATTAGCATTGGCCATGATTATGTGACCCCTGATGGGACTATTGTTTGGAACCGAACAACCAATTCTACCTATCATAATAATGTGTTTGGCCTAGGTCGTTCTGATAGTCAAGGTTTGCATCAACGCCAATCATTTTCAACAGCATACAATGGTAAATTCATTACGCTTGGAAATAATTCCATACTAGGCGCAACCAATTCGATAAGTATAGGAAATGATTTGGCAATAGATAATTCTTATTTATTACTCGGAGATAATAATGCATTTGTTTTTTATGATGAGGTATTAACAGGAGATTATTATCCGTTATTACGCAAATGGAAGGTGAATAATACGGGGGTTACCGCTGCAACAAAGATTAGTGTCCCTGCGTTTGGCAATACAGCCAATGTTACGTTGCCTAATTCAGCGATTCAATTATATGATTCCGAAACGGTGTATTTCGTGTTAGACACAGACGGCGATGGCAACTTTTCTAATGCCACTTTTTCCGCTATGACTAAGGTGGGAACAGGAATTAC
>JACCDV011165723.1_pt1 | contig 10285 bp, 5 predicted proteins | sample 7446131 | NCBI WGS metagenome assembly JACCDV01 (sample SAMN15323448, study PRJNA562643) | freshwater metagenome | isolation source: river surface water | place: USA:Blue River Watershed | collected 2017-08-17
GGCAGGCTCAGCTAATGGTTGCGAGCTTCAAATTTATGATATTTCATCCTCAACAAACCCGGTATATGTTGCGGGTAGAGATGCGGACGGATCGGCTGATGGAGTTAATAATTTAGAAGCATTTGCGATTAAGCTAGTGAGTAATACCCTTTACTTGGTTGCTGGAGAGATGGTTCAAGTGTATGACATTTCATCTTCGACTAACCCTACTCTAGTAACCTTTCGAACAGGTAATGGTGGCTCAGTTTTTTCTGGTGGGTATTCCCAGCAGGCTGTTTTAGAGGCTTCTGACAACTATTTATATGTAGGTATCACTGCGGGTAATTCTTGGGATGTTTGTATTGAGGAAATAGATTCAGCTGGTGGTTGTGAGCTCAAGGTGTATGACATTTCATCTTCAACCAATCCGGTTTTAATGTTTGGTAGAGGTGTCTCTGGCGCGGTTGGGGTTGCAGATGGTGATAGAAGTTTTGGGGCTATTCTTCCGTATAAAGGTTATTTATATACGGCTAATGGTGAATACACTGATACTTGCGATTTTAATGGAAGTACTGGTTACGGTTGTTCATTAAAAATATTTAAAACTACTGGAGGTGGACTTTTTTACGGCAACCTAACTGGCGGTAGTTTGCTGGGAAATATTGAGTTAAACAATCAGGTGACAATAAATAGTTTGGCAAGCACAACTGATTTTACGATTTTGTCAGGAACCACAACTGTTAAGAAAAACTTGACAGTTCTCGGCGATTATCAAAATAATGGAGTGACAAATTATGTTACTACTAACACACTGTTCTTTGGTGGTGATTTAAATCAATCTCTTGCCGGTGACATGGTCGGCACCTCATCGTTACCTAATGTGGTTCTCTACGGAAATAGTAATAAATCTTTCCAATCTAATGCTTCTACTTCAGATTTTACTATTAAGTCTGACGCCTTGGTTAATGTTGGTCAAGTGTTAAATATTCAGGGTAAATTCACAAATAACGGATCTTTAGATTTGAGTTCTTCTTTGCTACTGGAAGGTGATTATCAAAATAATGGAGATATTGAAAATTATGCAGGCTCGGTAACTGCTCACTCTTACTTTAATTTTGTGGCAGGTATTGATCAGTCTGGAGCGGTTACTGGACTTAGTGCTGGCAATAGCGGACAGGTGTATGTAGAAGGTAACTACTTATTCCGTTTGCAGGAAAACGGCAATATTTATGACGAAGCCCTTGATCAGTATGTAATACAGCCTTGTGTACAAGAGCCTGGCTTTGCAGAAAATTGTGCTTTGCAAATATATGATGTGAGTAACCCCGAGTCACCTTACTTCTTAAGTGGTTTTCAGACCAATGGCTCAAAAATAGCAACTTCGTCCACGAGTGGTTATTTTGTTGGTGCAAGAGTGGTAGATAATTATTTATACTTACTCATGATTAGTGCTACTGCCACAACTCCTTGCTCACAAACTGCCGGTTTCGCTGAAGGTTGTGAGCTCCAGGTCTACGATATTTCTTCTAGTACCAATCCTGTTTATGTCGCAGGGCGGGATTCAAGCGGAAGTGCTGCTGGTGTCTCAGGTGTCAGTATATTCGCGCTTGAGATTGTAGGTAATTATTTGTATTTAGGAAAAGGTGAAAACTCAACCGCCTGTTCCCAGGTCGCTGGTTCAGCAGAAGGGTGCGAATTAATGGTGTTTGACATTTCATCTTCGACCAATCCTATTTATCGAGCTGGGCGGGATAGTTCAGGTAGCGGGAACGGAACTCGGATTTATCCAATTAAAAATTTAAAAAATTCAGGAAATTATCTGTACGTTACTAAAGATGGGGTCACAGGCTCTGCCGCCTGTTCACAAACAGCAGGATCACTCGGTGCTGCTAATTGCGAATTAATGGTGTTTGACATTTCATCTTCGACCAATCCTATTTATCGAGCTGGGCGAGACGTAAAGGGTAATGCTACTGGTAACGGAGAAGCGTATGTTTTTGATTTGGAAATAAAAGATCAAAATCTCTATTTGTCTTTAAAAGGTTTTGGTTCTGTATGTGCCAGTACAGCTGGGTCTGCTGATGGTTGTGATATTCAGGTATACAACATTTCATCTTCGACCAATCCGGTATATGTTGCGGGAAGAATGGCAAACGGAAGTGGTGTGTATGATAATAGTTCTAATGCACTTGATTCTGATTTGGTTATTTTCAATGACACACTCGTGTATGGAAAAGCCGGTAATACTGGCACCACTTGTTCACAAGTGGCAGGCTCAGCTTATGGGTGTGAATTAATGTCGTTTGATATTTCATCCTCAACAAACCCAATGTATGTTGCTGGATTAGATGCTTCAGGCTTAAAATACGGGAAGAGTAATTTGGGTGTAATATCAATAGCAGTAAGTGGCGGATACTTGTATTCTGCTCCAGGATCATCTGTTTTTACTGAGTGTGGAAATATTCCTGGGAATGTGGGTGGTTGTGAGGTGCAAATTTATCGACTTCAGTCAGAGTTCTCGGGAGATATGACCGGGCAGAACACGTTTTCTGATTTGACGATTGGTGGTAATGGGGTGTTATTTGCCAATAATGCATCGGCAACTCACTTAGCAATAGATAAGGGTCTGCTCACAGCGCCGTCTGTGCTGACAATTGGAGAGAGTTTTGTAAATGAAGCATTGTTTGAAAATAGTCGCGGGACAGTAGTGTTGAATGGTCCAGAGCATACTCTTTCTGGTACTACGACCTTCTTCAACTTAACCAAAAACGCCACCACGTCAGCGACAACTACTTTTGAGGTAGGGTCTTTGACAACCATTGATGGTATGTGGAACTTTAGCGGGGCTTCATCGACGGTGACCCACAAACTTCGTTCAAGTCTTGGTGGAGAATATTGGTACGTATCAGCACCAATAGCAGAACTTTCTAATCTCGATATTCAAGATGCCTATAATGTCGAGGTGGATACCATTTATTGTACAAATGGCTGTAGTGATACTGCCAATAACGTCAATTGGACATTCGTCGCTCCGCAGTACCTTGGGTTGTCCTCAGCTGGTCCGCAGCATTTCTATGTCGGACAGGCGACAACAACATTGTCTACGCTCACTGTGACCGAGGATGAGGAGTTTGTCAGTATTGCGAGTACTACCGATATTCGCATAGGAATTGCCACCTCAACGACTGAGTTTTACTTCGACACTAGTGTGACTGAACTCATCTTTGGTGGAACAGCCGCTGCAAAAGTTTCTACGACCGTTACGTATGAAAATGATGGAGCGACATTAGTGATTGATGTGACTGATGATTTTGCGCTCTCAGACACACTGACGATAGATGGCATCTTGGTTGGAGGGTTTGCAAACGTTGCGGCTACTTCTTCAAATCTTGTTTTGTATGTTTCGGGTAGTGTGACGGAGTATGTTGATGCGGCAGATACTGAGTCAGTCTCTATTACCGGCGTTGTTAATCTGCTGCCGCATAGTGGCGGTGCCGCGTCGAGTGTGTTTAGTGCTCAGAATCAAAGCGATAGTTTGGTGTATAGTTTTGCACTTGAGGCGCTTGGTGAAAACGCGACCATGACTGATGTTGTAGTGGCGCTCTCTGAAGTGTCTGGCCTAGAGGAAGGAGAAGTGACTGATTGGCGTCTCTATAAAGATGTTAATGGAGATAGGGAGATTGATGGTGGTGATACGTTACTCGATGGGGCTGGTATCATGACTATTAACGGGGCGGTTGGGGCGGTCACGTTTAATACAAACTTCGTTCTTGATACTGCCACTGAGTATCTTGTATCGGCAGATACAACCGGAATTGATTTTGGTGACACGATGCGAGTTACCTTGCCAACAAGTGGTCTTGGTACTGTCGGTAGTGTTTCAGGAAGTGCTCTTTATGGAGTGGGGAGTGCTGGCAGTGTTTTCCATGCACGGCAGGTAAGTAGTGCGAGTGGTGTGCGAATTGGTGGATCAGCTGTACCAGGAGCTGGCGTCGGCTCTGGTGGCGATAGCGGAGCTGGCGGCGGTGAGGTGGGACAGGAAGACGATGGAGAAAATATTGCTGCTAATCCTGACTATTATGCACCAACCGGTATTGGGGCGGATAATGAGTGGACTAATGGCACCAATGCGCTTGTATCTGACGGTGCCTACGCAACCGCTGCGTCATCATTACGACAGAGTTTCACCGGATTTGGTTTTAGTATTCCTGGCGGAAATACTATTCAGGGAATTGCAGTGAAGATTGATGCGTCGGGGACTACTGCCGACGGTACCATTGATATCGCGTTGTCGTGGGATGGTGGCAATACCTACACGACCGCCAAGGCGACACCGACACTGGTAGGAACAGACACTGTGTATGAGGTTGGTGGAGCGGCTGACACCTGGGGTCGAACTTGGAGTCCAACTAACTTCTCGGCCGAAAACTTCCGTCTCCGCGTCACAGCGCAGCCGGCGGCCAATACTATCCGCCTCGATGCGCTAGAGATTAGAGTCTTCCATCAGGCTGGCGGAGGTGGGGGAGGCGGAGGGGGGAGGACGTAAAGGTGAGAATTGTAAGTAAAAATTAAGCTAGATGCCAGATAAAGGGAGTTAGAACTCTAGCGTTTCTGCTTGGAAGCTCGCTACAACTGACCGCTCCCTTTGAGGTCGTGGCGGAGTCGAGCGCCTGCATCACCACAAGAGTATATCCATTTTTATACTCCCTCTGGTCGTTAAAAATTAGGTAAAGCAAAATATACTCGCACTTTGTGCTCGTTATTTCTGCTTAGCAGGCCACATAGGCTACTTTCTCCCCTGGAGGTCGAAACATAGGTTGCTTACAGTTCGCTACAGCTGGATTCTCTCCCGTAGGTCGAATCCAGCTAAGCGCCTGCATAAGCAAAATATACTCGCACTTTGTGCTCGTTATTTCTGCTTAAAGTTATACACAAAAAACCTAAGTGGGCACCAAAAATGTAGAATCCTCTGATAAAATTAAACTAAAGTATTAAAAACGCAATTTATAAAAACATGAAAAAAGTATCTATTAGTTTTGTAGCAATTGAAGCCACGCTCGCCGCAGTCGCAACTGTTGCGTTACTTGGTGCTTCGTATTTTGTGATTGAGCCACGAGTTGGCCGGGCACAAGACACGAGTGGTCCTTTCACCATTTCTCAAACCGTCACTGGTGAGACAGCTTTTTTGGTTGATGCAGCAAATACGACACTGTCTGGTAATATCAACGGTATTACAGGTGGTACCGCCAACGGTTCTACTACCGTTTCGGTTATCACCAACAGTCCAACCGGATACACAATGGATATTGCGTTTTTTAACAATGGTACACCTCAGGCGATGCTCGGAGAGGTGACGGCAAGTGAATCAATTCGTGACTATCCAGCGACCGGTGGCGAGCCAAGCTTCCTGTTTTCAACCGCGAGTACAGCAGCGGTATTTGCCTATACGGTAAGTGCAGCTGCTAGTAGTGACCTTGATCAGTCATTTAAGAATAATGGATCAGCCTGTAACACAAGTACAGGCTACACTGCCGACCGTTGTTGGATGGAGCCACAAGTATCTTCTTTCCAGATAATTGACCGAACGACTGATGCACTTACTGGTGCGAGTACTACACTGCACTTTAGAGTCCATGTACCAAACAATCCATCACCAGGTATTGTCGCTGACACTTATACCGCTACCGCTACCTTGACGGTTGCACCGCAATAGCGATACTGTAGTCCATACTATGACTACAGCAAGACTATATAAAGAATACGTAATTGGTGTCGCTCTGATTTTGGGGGTGACTCCTTTTGCTGTATTGGCCGAAGATGCAACGACTACCATAAATGGAGAGGCGATAGCGACGACAACAGAGGTGGAGAATGTGGTTGAAGCCCTTTGGTATAAGCTTGAAAAGCTCACTGGTACTGTTGATCAGGGTGATTTTGTGGTTGGTCCGGGGCGAGTAGAGGTAGAATTAAAGCCAGGTCAGAGTGCTGTGTATGAAATTTCTGTTGCCAACCGAATTAGTGATGATCGAGAATTTAAACTGACAACTGAAGATATTTCAGGTACTGCGGATGGAACAAGAGCGATGGTCTTTTTGGGAGAAGAGGATGGGCCATACACTGTTAAAGATTACATCTCTTTCCCGAAAGAGTCTTTTACGCTAGATCTTGGTGATCGAGCTCGCATTCCAGTGACTATTACTGTACCAGCTGATGCAGAACCGGGTGGATACTATGGTGGTGTGCTTGTCTCTACCATCAAAGATGATGGTATGGAGGATGGAGCCTCAGCGCGTTCGCCGATCGTTGCTCGCGTGGGAACATTGTTTTTTATTACTGTACCTGGTGAAGCGGTTAAAATGGGTGAGACAAAGCAAATGTCGCTGTTGGGTGCTAAGCAGTGGTACGAAAAAGGTCCGTTTAAGTTTTCTATCCTGTATGAAAATACTGGCTCTGTACACCTCAATCCATACGGAGAGATCCGTATCAAAAATATCTTTGGAGAGGAAGTTGGGTTTGTTGAGCTAGAGCCATGGTTTGTGCTTCCGAAGTCATTGCGCTCACGTGATATTGAATGGAATCGAGAGTTATTGTTTGGAAGATATACCGCTACTGCACTCGTTAATCGTGGATATGAAGATATTGTTGATGAGGTTGCCGTTACTTTTTATGTACTGCCTTGGAAAGTGATTTTGCCAATCTTCCTGATGGTCTTTTTGATTATTTTTAGTGTCCGATTTTTCCTAAAAACATTTGAATTTAAGCGTCGCTCATAACTATGCCATTTCGTTCTTTTTCAATAGTTCTTCTTGAAGCAGGTCTCGTCACTGCCTTGGTGGTAGGCTCTTTCTTGGTGGTGCAGGCAGAGGTTCGAACGAGTCCGAGCTACCAGCTACAGAGTGATAGTATAAATTTTTCAGGTGGACTCTCGACATCGAGTAACTATGCTCTTGAGAGTACTGCGGGAGAGGTGGCAACGGGAAATTCTGATAGTGCTTCATACAGTTTGCGAGCTGGGTATCAGCAAATGCAGGAAGTGTTTTTGAGTATGACAGCACCCGCTGATGTGGTGATGTCGCCAAATCTTGGTGGTATTACCGGCGGGGTGGCCAATGGAACAACTAATGTTGTTATTACTACTGATGGTCCAGCAGGGTATGAACTGACAATTAGTGCAGAAAATAGTCCAGCAATGCAAATGGGTGCAGAGTCAATTGCTAATTACGTTACCGACGCTAGTCCAGAGGCTGACTATACATTTACCACTGATCCAACTGAAGCGTACTTTGGTTTTTCGCCAGAAGGAAATGATATCGACGACCGCTACCGAGATAATGGTGCTGCTTGTGGGGTCGGTGTGCTTGATACCTCTTTGGCGTGTTGGGACGCTGTTGTGACAACGCCAGTGGTAATTGCCTCAGGTCCTGCCAATCAGCCGCTTGGTGCAACTACGACACTTCGTTTCCGAGTTGAGATCGGTAACGCTGCACCAGTACTCGCTGGGACCTATATTGCCACTACGACGCTGACGGCGGTAGCGCTATGAGAAAAATTATTTTATTTTGTTTAGTACTAGTCCCACACTTTGTTTTTGCAGATACGAGTAGTTTTTTGATTGATGTGTTGGCTGGAGAGGACTTGGTGCCGCCTTCAGAGCCAAGTATGCTCCAGGCAGTGCCAGTCGCTTCAAACCAGATTGATATAACTTGGAGTACTTCAACTGACGATGTTTTTCTCTATGGGTATGTGGTATTGCGAGATGCGGTACCAATTGCCACGACAACACTCACTACCTATAGTGATACCTCGCTTGCGGCATCTACTACCTATGCCTATAGCGTCTATGCGTTTGATGGTTTTTTTAACCAATCAACCACATCAAATTCATTAGCAACAACAACACTTCCCGCTCCGGTGACGCCACCGTCTGTCGCCACAACCACTACTCAGGCGACATTGGTATTTCGGTTGCAAAATTTTGCACTAGAAACAACGAGCAATGCTGCAACCTTAAGTTGGCAAACATCAAAGCCGGCTCGCTATGAGTTGCGATGGGGGAGAAATGATTCGTACGATGATGGGTATGTGGTAAACGATATCTATCGCCAGTCACAAACCACTACGATTACTGACCTTGAGCCGGGTACGACGTATTTGTATGAGCTGGTTGGCTATGACGCTTCTGGTCAAGAGTTGCCAATTCGGCAGGGTTCGTTTGTCACAAAGAGTGGTATGGAAGGGGTCCCGAGCAATGTTCAAAATTTGTATCTAGAGCAAGTTGCTACAGAGGCGGTCAAAATAAGTTTTGATCTTCCAGTCTCGTTTGAGAATCGATTGGTACGTATTGTTCGTAACTATTGGGGGTACCCACAAGATCCTTTCGATGGTGCTATAGTTTTTGAAGGTGTGACTACTGAGTTGGTTGATACCCATGCCTTTAAGCAGCGGGCAACTGAATTCTATGCAGTATTTGTGGTTGGTGAAGACGGGACGTTTTCTTCCGGGGCGGTGGCAAAAATTACTAGCTCTACCGCAGCCGAAGAAGAGCCAATTAGTATTGAAGAGGTGGAGGAGGTTGAGTTGGTGGTACCAGGGTTTGAATTTACCCTTAAGGGGGTAGAGTTGATTCAGGGTGAACAAAAAAATACTTTTGCGGATAGTGAGATTACCCTCGATTCTTCCCTTGATTTTTTGGTGCGTATCCCACTCTCTGCCGTACCAGATTCACTCAAGTCTATCGTGGTGACAATAACTGATCCTACAAATAGTGCACGGACATACTCATTTTTGCTTCGCCTCAATAAAGACAGGACAGCCTATGAGGCGCTCTTAGCGCCACTTGGTGTTTCGGGCGCAAGTTTAATTATGGTGGAGGTATACGATTATGAGCGAAAGGTGGTCGGGCGCTATAAAAAGTCAGTTGAGTTTATTGCGGGAGTGCAGACCCCGGTTATTTTTCCTGATGTCCTTGTGAAAACCACATTCTCACTTTTGCCCTACGTTGCTTTTGCAAGTGCCTTCAGTGCTGGAACGTTCTTTTGGTTTTTCTTACGACGTCGGCGAGGTGAGGATAATCGCTAGTGTAACCTCTTTAAATTCTCGTTATAGTAGAGGGAGTAATTATTATTTTTTAAGTTCATAGGTTATTTATGGTTCGTGTAGCAATTAATGGATTTGGTCGAATTGGACGTACTTTTTTTCGTCTCGCTTTTGGTCATCCAAATTTTGAAGTGGTCGCAGTAAATGATTTAGGTAATCTTGATAATCTTGCCTACCTACTTAAGTATGACTCTGTCTATGGACGAGCTCCGTTTACTGTTGAGGCAAAAGACGGGGGATTGTTAGTGAATGGAAAAAAGGTAGTCTTTACACAAGAGCGCGAACCAAACAAGTTACCTTGGAAGGACTTAGGGATTGATATTGTGGTTGAGTCAACTGGTTTTTTTACCACATACGAAGGAGGCAAACAGCATATTGATGCTGGAGCCAAGCGAGTGGTTATTTCTGCGCCAGTCAAAGGTGATCCGGTTGCAGCGGGAGTTACCGGTGCTACTGTGCTTATGGGAGTAAATCACGAACAGCTAAAAACCTGCCAAGTATCGTCTAATGCATCATGTACTACTAATGCCACAAGTCCACTCATAGCTATCCTAAAAGAGGTGGTGGGTATTGAAAAGGCGGTTTTGAATACTGTGCATGCATATACCGCTTCGCAGTCTTTGGTGGATGGGCCAAGCAAAAAAGATTTGCGAGAGGGGAGAGCAGCCGCACTTAATATTGTACCGAGTACAACCGGAGCTGCGATTGCAACCACTCTTGCTCATACTGAACTCACAAATAAGTTTGACGGTATTTCTATGCGCGTTCCGGTACCGGTAGGGTCGATTGTTGATGTGACTTTTATTGCCAAACGAAATACTACTGTGGAAGAAGTAAACGAGGCACTTATCAAAGCGGCAAATGATCCAAAGTGGCAGCACTTATTTGCCGTGACTGATGAAGATATTGTCTCAACTGACATTATTGGTTCACGAGTGGGATCAATTGCGGATTTGTCATTTACAAAAGTTGTCGACGGCAACTTGGTGAAAGTACTTGCTTGGTATGATAATGAAACAAGCTATACACAGACTTTAGTAGAGCATGTAAAAGAGGTGGCGAAGCATATTTAGAGTATGAGCCTTACGGATACACACAAAGTATTTCACGTGGCGACTGACCATGCTGGTTTTGAGCATAAAAAGGCAATCGTATAGTGGCTTACTGATAATGGATATACCGTCGATGATCATGTTACTAGTGTATATGA
>JACCDV010231217.1_pt1 | contig 10284 bp, 8 predicted proteins | sample 7446131 | NCBI WGS metagenome assembly JACCDV01 (sample SAMN15323448, study PRJNA562643) | freshwater metagenome | isolation source: river surface water | place: USA:Blue River Watershed | collected 2017-08-17
ACCGAAGTCGAGATGAAGGAAAAGAAAGCCCGCGTGGAAGACGCCCTGCACGCCACCCGCGCTGCCGTGGAAGAAGGCATCGTGGCCGGCGGTGGCGTGGCCCTGCTGCGCGCCCGTCAGGCTGTGGGTAAGCTGACCGGTGACAACGCCGACCAGAACCACGGCATCGCCCTGGTGTTCAAGGCCATCGAAGCCCCCCTGCGCGAAATTGTCTACAACGCCGGCGGCGAAGCCAGCGTGGTGGTCAACAACGTGCTGGCCGGCAAGGGCAACTACGGCTTCAACGCCGCCAACGACACCTATGGCGACATGATCGAAATGGGTATCCTGGACCCGACCAAGGTGACCCGTACTGCCCTGCAGAACGCCGCGTCCGTGGCCAGCCTGATGCTGACCACCGAGTGCATGGTGTCCGAAGCCCCCAAGGCCGAGACTGCTGCACCGGCCATGCCCGACATGGGCGGCATGGGTGGCATGGGCATGTAAGGCCTTGTGCCTGTCGCCCCGGACCCGGTCCGGGGTCCATGGCCCCAAAGCCCCGCAAGGTTCAAGCCTCGCGGGGCTTTTTTCTTGCCCGTATCATTCGTGCCATGCGCCGCACCATCTGGACTCTGCTTTTTGCCCTGCTGCTGCAATGGCTGGCGGGCAGCACCTGGGCGCTGGGATCTGCACAGGCGAGTGCTCCAGCGTCGCATTGCCACGAATCCGTTTCGACAGCCTCAAGCAACATGAGCCATGGCGCTGACGAGGACACACACGCCGTCCACTCACAGCACAACAGCCACCACTGCTGCGCCACAGGTCTGGGGGCCGGCGTGCCGATGCTTGCGTTGCCGGCACCCCAAGCCCTCCCTGCCAGCCACACGGCGACATGGTCCAGTCTGAGCCTGAGTCCAGACCTTCGTCCTCCGATCTGAACTTCCTGCCTTGAACCTGGGTGATCGTCGGGTCCTGCCCGACGGTTTTCATGCATTCGCGTCCATCGGACGCACAGGAAGATTCATGACTTTTGCTTTTCAACATCACCATGGCGCCATGCTGCTCAAGTACAGTGGCATCAGCTTCATTTCCGGCGCCGTCAACCACGGCTTTTTCAGCGGTGAACGCTCGCTTTGGACCGCAGCGATTGGCATCGTGCTGTTCGTGATCGGGGCTGCGATGGAACATCGGCTCAGCGACACCCCCCAGGAACAGGACAGCGGCTTGCTCCGCACCCTGGTGCTCGGCGCCCTGCTCTCGATCGGACTGGGCTTCTTCACTGGTGGCCTGCAGCACTTCCCAGACTCGCCCGCACGCAGCGCCTGGGTGGTGCCGGTCGGCTTTTTTGTTTCGGTGCTGGCCCTGGCCCTCAACAGCCCGCACGAATGGCGCGCTGCCAGCACCCTCTACACCGTGCTGGCAGGTGCACTCGTGGCCCTTGGCAGCTATGGTGCATGGCAGTGGCTGGAGCGCAACCCCCAATATCTGGGTAGCCACGGCCACAGCCACTCGGCACCCGATGACCATGGCCAAAGCGCACCGCCTTCAGGCCTGCTCGCGCAGGTGGTCAGCCGCAGCATCGAAGTGCGCATGGACGACACCATGCGCTTCACCCCCGACACGCTGCAGGTCAAGGCCGGCGAGACGGTGCGCCTGGTGGTGCACAACGCCGGCAAGGCAGAACACGAACTGGTGCTGGGTACCGACGCGCAGATCCGCGAACACGCCGAGGAGATGAAAAAGGGCGCAGCCCACAGCCATGGTCACGCTGGTGGTGCGGCCATCACGGTGGCCCCCGGCCAGACCGGCGAGCTGGTAGTGACGTTTGCAGAGGCCGGCGAAGTGCAGATGGCCTGCCTGATTCCGGGTCACTACGAAGCCGGCATGCGTGGCAAGGTACAGGTGGGCGCTGATGCGTCAAACAGCCAAAAAGCCAAAGCAAGCGCCCACGACCACAGCACGCACAAGCATTGACGCGCATGGATTCCCGCTTTCGCGGGAATGACAGAGAGGGGCGGCATCCTCAGGTGCCTCCCCCCGAAATCCTTAGCGACTTTTCCGATCATCCTCGGGCTTGACCCGAGGATCCACTCAAGCCCTCACACGTGCCAGCAACGATGCCGTCGAGCCATCGAGCCTGCTCGCATCTCCGGACCATATGCGGGAATGGATGTCCCTGGCCAGCACTTTGCCCAGCTCCACGCCCCACTGGTCGAAGCTGTTGATGCCCCAGATGTCACCGCTCACAAACACGCGGTGCTCCTGCAATGCGATCAGTGCACCCAGGCTCTCTGGCGTGAGTTCGTCCAGCAGCAGAAAGCTGCTGGGCCGATTGCCGGTGAAGTGCTTGTGCCCACCTTCGTCAGCCTGACCCAGCATCAGCGCTTGCGCCTGCGCGATGGCATTGGCCAGCAGCAGTTCGTGATGACCCTTCAAGCGGTGTGTGGGCTTTTTGACGGCGATGAACTCCAGCGGCACCACATCGGTGCCCTGATGCAGCATCTGGAAGTAGGCATGCTGGCCGTTGGTGCCGGGTTCGCCCCAAATCACCGGTGAAGTGCCATAAGGCAAAGCCTGGCCGTTGCGATCCACACGCTTGCCGTTGCTCTCCATTTCCAGCTGCTGCAAATAGGCCGGCAGACGGCGCAATGCGCTGTGGTAGGGCGCAATGGAGCGGCTGGTGTAGCCCATGAAGTTGCGGTACCAGACGTCCAGCAAGCCCAGGCGCACGGGCAGATTCTGCGCTAGAGGCGCTTGCTGAAAGTGCTGGTCCATCGCATGTGCACCCGCCAGCAAATCGCGGAAACCCTGCGCCCCGATGGCGATGGCGATGGGCAGGCCGATGGCCGACCACATCGAATAGCGCCCGCCCACCCAGTCCCGGAAACCGAAGGTGGTGCTGATGCCCATCGCCGCCGCGGCCTGCAGGTGGGTGGTGAGTGCCGCAAAGTGGCGCGCCACATCGGTGCCGCCCTGCGCCTGGAACCAGGCCAGCGCCGAGCGGACGTTGGTCATGGTCTCGACCGTGGCGAAGGTCTTGGAGGCAATGAGGAACAGCGTGTTCCCGGCCTTCAGGCCCTGGAGCACCGCGGCCAGCTCATGGCCATCCACGTTCGAGACGAAATGGAAACGCTTGCCCGGCAGCACCAAGACCTGCAGCGCCTGCACCGCCATCTGCGGTCCGAGGTCGGAGCCGCCGATGCCGATGTTGACCACATCGGTGATGGCTTCGTCGGTGCGCACCTGCTCGGCGTAGGCCAGCATGGCATCGAGCGTGGCGTGCACCTGCGCCAGCGGCTCGGCCAGTGCGCCTTGCAGGCTGCCCGCCGGCTGGCGCAGCAGCCAGTGCATGACGGCGCGACCCTCGGTGTTGTTGATCGGCTCACCGCGGAACATGGCGTCACGATGCGCTGCCAGACCTGTCTGCTCGGCCAGTGCCAGCAGCAGGGCTTCGGTGGTGGCATCGGTGTGGTTCTTCGACAGGTCGGCAAACACATGCGGGGCTGACTGACTCAGCACGGTCGCGCGCTGGGTGTCGGCTTTGAAGGCCTCGCGCAGGTCAAAGCCCTTGAAGGCCTGCGCATGGACCTGCAGGGCCTGCCAGGCTGGGGTCTGGTCACAACGCATTGGATCGTGCCTTGTAGAAGGCCACCCCTGCGGCCAAAATTGACAAGCAGCGCCTGCGAGGCATTCGCGAGCAGGGGCTCGCTCCCACAAGGCACCAGGCGTTTACACCATCAAGGCTTCAAGCTTGACCGCATCGGCGCAGAAGGCGCGGATGCCTTCGGCCAGTTTTTCGGTGGCCATGGCGTCTTCGTTGAGTGCGAGGCGGAAGCTCGCTTCGTCGTACGTCACTACGGGCAGGTCCATGGCTTGCGCTGCCTGCGCGCTCAGGGCGGGCTGCAGCGGGGCATGAGTCGCGGCCAGCTGCGCCAGCAACTCGGGGCTGATGGTCAGCAGGTCGCAGCCGGCGAGCGCGGTGATCTGCCCGATGTTGCGGAAAGACGCGCCCATCACCTCGGTGCGGATGCCGTGCTTCTTGTAGTGGTTGTAGATGGCGGTGACCGATTTCACGCCCGGGTCGTTGGTGCCGGCGTTGTCGGCCTCCACCCAGTTCTGGCCCGCGGCCTTCTTGTACCAGTCGTAGATGCGGCCGACAAAGGGCGAGATCAGTTGCACGCCGGCTGCGCCGCAGGCGACCGCCTGGCAGAACGAGAACAGCAGCGTGAGGTTGCAGTGGATGCCCTCGCGCTCGAGTTCAGCTGCGGCCTGGATGCCCTCCCAGGTGGCAGCGATCTTGATCAGCACCCGCTCGCGGCTGATGCCCTGCGCCGCATACAGCGCCATGATGCGGCGCGCGCGCGCCACGGTGGCGGCGGTGTCAAAGCTCAGGCGGGCATCGACTTCGGTCGAGACCCGGCCCGGCACATGTTTCAGGATCTCCTGGCCGAAGCGCACCAGCAGGTGGTCCATCACCACGTCCAGCGGCTGGCCGCGGTGCGCGGCCACGGCTGCGGCCAGCAGTGGCGCGTAGTCGGGCTTTTGCACGGCCTTGAGAATCAGCGAAGGGTTGGTGGTCGCATCCTGCGGACGGAACTGTGCGAGCTGCAGAAAGTCGCCGGTATCGGCGACAACGGTGGTGTGTTGCTTGAGGGCATCGAGCTGATTCATGGTGCATTGAATTATCCGTGAAACAAAGTTACATTACAAAATCATATTTAAGTAACTCCATACCCTCTTCCCATGGCCTTCGACCTTGTTTTCTTTGGCGGCACCGGCGACCTGGTCTGGCGCAAACTCATGCCGGCCCTGTTCCAGGCCTTTCGCCATGGCAGCCTGCCCGAGGGCGGCCGCATCATCGGTGTGGGTCGTGAAAACCTGAGCGACGCACAATACCGCCAGAACATCCAGGCCAAGTTCGCCAAGGTCGAAGGCGAAAAACGCCCCAGCAGCGAAGAATTCGCCCGCTTTGCCGCCCTGCTCTGCTACGTGCGCATGGACCTCTCGCGTGCCGAAGACTACGCCGCACTCCGGAATCGCCTGGAGGAGCGCGAAACTGACACCGTGGTCATGTACCTCTCGACCGCGCCCACTCTGTTCACCACCATCTGCGAGCAACTCGCTGCCAGCAGCCTCAACACTGCCAGGACGCGCATCGTGCTCGAAAAGCCGCTGGGCCACGACCTGGCCTCCAACCGCGCCATCAACGCCGTGGCGGGCAAGGCCTTCAAGGAGCAGCAGATCTTTCGCATCGACCACTACCTGGGCAAGCCCTCGGTGCAGAACCTGTTTGCATTGCGCTTTGGCAATGCGCTGTTCGAGCCGCTGTGGCGGCGTGAACACATCGCCCACATCCAGATCACGATCGCCGAAGAACTCGGCGTGGAAAAACGCGGCAGCTTTTATGACGGCACCGGCGCGCTGCGCGACATGGTCCAGAACCATGCCCTGCAGCTGCTGTGCGCCATCGGGATGGAGCCACCCATCAACACCCACGCCGATGCCATTCGCGACGAAAAGCTCAAGGTGCTGCGTGCGCTCAAGCGCTGGACACCCGAGACGCTGGGCCAGCATGTCATCCGCGGCCAGTACGCCGCCGGCACGGTGGACAGCCAGGCCGTTCCGGCCTACCGCGATGAGCCGGGTGTGAACCCGAGCAGCCACACCGAAACCTGTGTCGCGCTGCGCACCGAAATCGCCAATTGGCGCTGGGCGGGTGTACCCTTTTACATCCGCACCGGCAAGCGCATGGCCGCACGCGAGGCGTACATCGAAATCAGCTTTCGTCCCGCCCCGCATGAGATTTTCAGAGCACCTGCGGGCCAGGTGAACAAACTGGTCATCCACCTGCAACCCAAGGACGGGCTGGAACTGCACCTGCTCGCCACAGGCCAGAGCAAACGTGGCCCGGGCGCTGGCGCACAGGCACTGGCGCCTGTGCATCTGGACCTGGACTTTGACAAGCGCTTTGGCAGTGAACGCGTGGGCGCCTACGAACGCCTGCTGCTGGACGTGCTGGATGGGCGCCTGAACCTGTTTGTGCGCAGCGACGAACAGGAAGAAGCCTGGCGCTGGGTCGAACCCATCCTGCAACACTGGGCCACCGACCCGGTCGGCCCCCGCCCCTACAACGCCGGCACCTGGGGCCCCAGCGCTTCGAGCGCCATGATTGCGCGAGACGGTTTTTGCTGGCGCGAGGAATCATGAGATCGCCGCGCTGCGCTCGCGATGACGGGTTTTGTCGACTCACAGCTGTCATCGCGAGCGCAGCGCGGCGATCCCTGGCACATAACGCCCCACGGAGAACAACACCATGCTGGACCGCATCAAAGCCTCCCTGCCCTCTTTAGCCCCCGCCGAACAGCGCGTGGGCAAACTCGTTCTGGCCGACCCACGCGCCTTCGCCAATTTGCCGGTAACCGAACTGGCCAACCGCGCCCATGTGAGCAAACCCACCGTGGTGCGCTTTTGCCGCAGCATGGGCTACGACGGTCTGTCGGACTTCAAACTCAAACTCGCCGGCAGCGTGAGCGAGGGCGTGCCCTTCATCCACCGCAGCGTGGATGCCGACGACAAGACCAGCGACGTGGCCGTGAAGGTCATCGACAACACGGTAGCCGCCTTCCTCAAGTACCGCAACGACGCCAGCTCCTTTGCATTGGATAATGCCGCCAAAGCCCTGACCGCAACCCACCAGACCGGGCGACGCATCGAGTTCTATGGCGTGGGCAATTCGGGCATCGTGGCGCAGGACGCACAGCACAAATTCTTCCGGCTCGGCCTCAACACCATCGCCTACAGCGACGGCCACATGCAGGTCATGAGCGCCTCGCTGCTTCAACCGGGTGACTGCGTGGTCATCATCTCCAACTCGGGCCGCACACGCGACCTGATGGACGCCTGCGACATCGCCAAAAAGCGCGGCGCCACCACCATCGTCATCACCGCCAGCGGCTCGCCCCTGGCGGGCATTGGCCACATCCACCTGACCGCCGATCACCCAGAGGGCTACGACAAATACAGCCCCATGGTCTCGCGCCTGCTGCACCTCTTGATCATCGACATCCTCGCCACCACCGTGGCCTTGCGCATCGGAGAAGAACTGCAGCCCATGCTGCGCGACATGAAGAACAACCTGCGCAGCAAACGCTACACCTGAGGAAGACTCACGGAGTTTTACGCCGACTCTGCAGCATGGCCACGTTCATCTCGCCATCCAGCGCCGAGGCATAAAAGCGCTCGATCATCTGCACCGAGGTGCGTGCATTGCGTGCCAGCGTGAGCATGTCGATGCCTTGGCCGTACAGAAGACGGAACATGATGGCCGTGTGGCGCAGGCAGTACAGTGTGCGCGGCCGACCCCAGGTATCTTCGGTGGCTACGCCTGCTTCGCGCAAAACCCATTTGAACCAGAAACCCAGCACAGCCAGGGCGTAGTTGCGGTCCTTTTCCCGAGGCAGGAACACATAGTCCTCAGGCTCGGCACACCCTTGCTCCCGCGCATACGCCCGAAGAGATTCATAGACTCCTACGGCGGCACGCAGGGTGACCACCGCCCCATCGTGTCGCTTGGTCTCCGGCAAAGTCAGCCGCAGGTAAAGCGCCTGCCCCTGGCGACACACCTGCACATGCCGATGCTGCAGCTGCCGCAAATCACCCGGGCGCAGAAAACTGTTGACCATGAAACGGATGGCCCAGACCATGTCCGGAGCCAGCCGCAAGTGCTTGGGCAGCACCCAGAATTTTTCACGTTGACCAGCGCCCGATTTGAGGGCCGGTGCCTGTACGCCTTCACGGGCCAGCCGCTGCGCCGTGCGTACCACCTTTGCGTACTCAGCCAAGCTCAGCATGGCACGAGGTCGACTGACAATGCGCACCGACGGCCACTCGGGCATCTGCAACAGCACCTCATGCCGGATAGCCAGCTTGAGCAGCTTGCGCACGACCACCAGATACTGCGACACCGTGGTCGAACTGAACCCCGCTTGCCAAAGCCGGGAGACAAAGTCCTCGAGCATGCGCGCATTGACCTGCGCCGGTGACACCGACCTGAAAAACGGCAGGACATGCGCATCCAGCCGATTGCGCAGGATACCAAGGGAGCCCGCACTGAGCTCCCCCTGCTGCACCCGCATGCGCTCACGCTCGATCAGGTCCAGGGCAAGCGCATCAAAGCGCTGAAATCTGGAATGGGTCTCCATGGTCAATGCGGCGGCTACGCCTGACGCGGGCGGCATTTGACGCCTGGCCCAGGCTTCGGGGCTCAGAACATAGAAGACCGTCTGGTTCTGGTCCAGCACCGCCACCACATCCCCCGCACTGGCCTGCACCACGGCCAATGGTTGGGCCTTGAACTCTTCCAGGCTGGTCATCAATGAGGCCTGAATTGCACGAATCACCATACTGCTACCCGAATCTAGAGTGAACACAGTCGGTCTATATCTCACAGATGGACAAAGCGCAGTCCAGACTAGCTGCTCTGGCTGCCCTGGCCGCCACCGCTTCTTTCGCACAGTCTTCTGTGACCCTGTCTGGTAACCTGGACTTTGCTGTTGGCAATGTCAGTGGTAATGCCAAGGGCACCACTGTTTCTACTTCCAGTGTTACTTCCTCTACCAGCGTGATCAACATCATCGCCGTGGAAGATCTGGGCGGCGGCATGAAAGCTACTGCCAAGTACGGCATTGATCCCCGTAACCTGGCAAACGACAACGGTAACGTCCTTGGTGCTGCCGTTGCAACTGGCGGCATGAGCAATACCTTCAACCGCGACGAATTGTTCGTGGGTATTGAAGGCGGTTTCGGTAATATCCGTCTGGGTTCTCCCAACTCCATCGGTCTGACCACTTTCCTGTCGGCTTCTCCGCTGGGTACTGGCATTGGCTCGGGCTTCTCCGCTGCAGCCAATGACTATTCCAACGTTCGTTATGACCGCTCGGTGCGCTATGACAGCCCCAACATGGGTGGTGTGACTGTGTCTGCTTTGTATGCTCCTGGTGGTGATCAGCCCACTGCTTCTGCACCCTCGATCATCCCCAACAACGGCACCATCACTGAACTCGGTGTTCGCTTTGTCAATGGTCCTCTGAGCATTGCTTACGCTAACATTTCCCAAGCCGCACAGACTAATGTGGCTACAGCACAAGTTATTGCTGCAGGCTCTGCAAAAACCTCGACCAACATTTTGGCTGCTAGCTATGCAATGGGTGCTACCACCCTGAGCGCTGGTTGGAACGATGGTGATGCCAGGGCTCGTGCTGCTTCTGCCCTGTCCTCTGAAGGTTATCGCCTGGGTGTTGCCCACACCATGGGTGCAGTGACACTGTTGGGTAGCTACGCTGTGCAGAAGACGCAGGGCGCTTCTTCTACTCCGACGGAGAAAGTTACTGGTCTGCGTGCTGACTATGCTCTGAGCAAGCGCTCTGTTGCATACTTGGGTTACGAAAAGTATGACACTGGCACCGCTTATGCAAACAGCAGCACCACTGGTGACCGTACTACTGTGGCCGTTGGTGTTCGCCACTCCTTCTAATCCCACGCTGTCGTAAGACAGTTTGAGATTTAGAGACTAAAAGCCCACCGTGATAATACGGTGGGCTTTTTGTTGCCTGCGCTGTGCTGGTGCAGTCAGTACAGGGCCATCGTCCAGCTACGGGACGATCAAACTCACAACATCAAATCGTCTGGTTGCTGGACGATCAGCATGTCATTGTCTTTAAACCTTGGCTGCCACAAGCCAGCAGCTATTGCCGCTGCCATTTTTTGCTGCTGAACAGGACGCCACGCAATGGGGTTGTCCAGGGGCTGAACGCTGGGGAAAACGCCAACAGCAGCATTGGCAGCAAGATTGTTGGCTCTCGCCAGCATTCTCGACACAGCGACCTTCATCCCATTCACACGCTTGGCAGCACGTTCGGCGCTGTCAGTGGGTTGCGGCATGCAGGTTCTCACCAGCCGCAGTTCCTTGCCTATTTGATACAGACTCTTGCTGCCCTGCACTTGTCCAATCCTATAGGTCTGCGTGGGGTCGCGCGACTCCCAGTGCATTTGCCATGTCATATGGGCGAGTTGCAGCAAATCCTTTCGTATGCCAGTGAACTTGGCAAGTGGGCGCTTGGCACTGCTTCGGCGCTGAACCTCCCGCGCAGGGTGATTGCGCAGGAGCTTCTTGACCTGCTTGAATCGCCCCGGTTTTCAAGGAGGCTGGTTGGTTTAAGTTGAGCTGGCAGTCTCGGCCTGTTGGGCGAGTTGGTGCCAGTAGTTTGCCTCAGCCTCGGCCGGCGGGATGTCCCCGATGGGTTCGAG
>JACCDV010599119.1_pt1 | contig 10283 bp, 9 predicted proteins | sample 7446131 | NCBI WGS metagenome assembly JACCDV01 (sample SAMN15323448, study PRJNA562643) | freshwater metagenome | isolation source: river surface water | place: USA:Blue River Watershed | collected 2017-08-17
CCTGCGAGTTTGGCTGCGCGGCTGCGGCGCTCACCCGCGATGATTTCGTATTTGCCAGCGTTGGGGCCATCCTGCAATTGACGCACGAGAATGGGCTGCATGATGCCTTGGGCTTTGATGCTCTCGGCCAGTTCGTACAACGCGCCTTCGTCCATGCGCGTGCGCGGCTGGTACATGCCCGCCACCATTTGACTCAGCGGCAAGGTGCTGGGCTGGCCTTCAGCGGCAGCAGTTTGTGCCGCGACCGAGTCGTCAACTTTGGGACCGAGCAAGGCTTCAAGGCCGCGGCCTAAGCCTTTGGTTTTTTTAGTGACCATTTTTTTCTTTCAGTAAATCTTGTAACAAGGCGAAGCCCTCGGGCCAATCGCCTAACTGTGACGCTGCATTGATGTGGCCCACAGCGCCACAATCAACCAAACGCGAACCCCACGCTAGCGCCAAGCCGCTGGCTCGCAACAAACTGCAATAAGCATCGTTGCGGCTCGCCGCCACGATGCTAGGAAACGGCAAGCGCTCGCGCACAATGGGGCTCCAGCTGTGGAGCATGTGTTGCATTTCAGGCCGCTCTACATCGGCCGGTGCAGCCAATAGCGCCGCTTTGACCTTGTGCGAATTGAGCGAGTGCGCCGCCCACGCCGCCACCAACACACAACCCAAACTGTGTGCCACGAGAACCGCATTGGGGTTAGCCAAAACAGCCTCTTCGAGTTGAATCATCCAGTCACCACGCAACGGAAAATCCCAGTTGTGTTGATCCACACGCGTGTAGCCGTGCTTGGCTTGCCACAGGCTTTGCCAATGATCGGGGCCGCTGTTGTGCCAACCGGGCAAGCTGCGAACGGGTGAGCTCACAGCGAATGTTTTAGTTCTAGCGCAGGCGGGATTCAGAGCGTTTTGACGCGCTCTACCATCTCGTGTGCGAAATCTACAAACGCATGGCTACCTTTGGCCGAAGGGTCAAACACCACACCCGGCAAGCCGTAACTCGGCGCTTCGGCCAAACGCACGTTGCGAGGAATGACGGCACTGAACACTTTGTCACCAAAGTGTTCACGAAGCTGGTCGCTCACCTGCTGCTGCAATGTAATGCGCGGGTCAAACATGACGCGCAGCAAGCCAATGATTTTGAGTTCGCGGTTGAGATTGGCATGCACTTGTTTGATCGTGTTGACCAAGTCCGTCAGACCTTCGAGCGCAAAGTATTCGCACTGCATCGGCACAATGACACCATGCGCCGCGCACAATCCGTTGAGCGTGAGCATTGACAAAGATGGCGGGCAATCAATAAGCACAAAGTCGTACTCGGCATCCACCACGGCCAAGGCTTGCTTTAGGCGGTTTTCACGGCGCTCTAGAGAAACCAACTCGACTTCAGCACCCGCCAGATCGCGGTTGGCGCCCAACACATCGTAGGTGGGGATTTTGGCGCGCACCCCATCGGTACCCCAGCTGCTGCGAATACGAGCCTCAGCGATGGTCGCCTCTTCCAACAAGACGTCATACACCGACAGCGCCATCTCGCGCTTGTCCACGCCCGAGCTCATGGTGGCGTTACCTTGGGGGTCCAAGTCAATCATCAAGACGCGTTGGCCAACAAATGCCAAACCCGCCGCCAAGTTGACAGTGGTGGTGGTCTTGCCGACGCCACCTTTTTGGTTGGCAACGCAGAATATTTTGGCCATACGGAACTTTCGAAAGAGACGGAAAAATTATTTGAACAAGGCCAACTTAAGGCCAAAACCAATGAGCAATGCGCCTGCAATTTTATTGAGCATGACGGTTGCCAATGGATTGGCGCGTACGCGCTTGGCCAAGTGGTGCGCCAACAGAACCACGACCAAACCATAAGCAAAAGTCAGCGCAGCAATCGTGGAGGCCATCACAGCAAAAGTCAGCACCCCCAAATGAAGGGAAGGGTCCACAAACAATGGGAAAAATGCCATGTAAAAAACAATGGCTTTAGGGTTGAGCACCGTGATCAACAAAGCCTGGCGAAAGTAGTGGTCCGGCTTCATGTCCAACACCGGTGCATCCCCAGGTTTGGCGTTGAAAAGTGAATAGCCCAAGCCCATCAAATAGGCAGCACCCGCCCATTGAATGGAGCTATACAGACCGGGGTAGTTAAATAGCAAAGCCGACAAGCCCGCCACCGCCAACCACAACAAAACCTGATCGCCGACGATCACACCCAATGTGGCAGCCACACCCGCACGCACGCCGCCCTTGCCCGTTGCCGTGAGCAACGCCAAGTTACCGGGGCCAGGAATGGCCAAAAAAACAATGATGGCCACGACGAATGCGCCGTAGTCCGCGATGCCAAACATAAAGAACTCAGGTTTTTAAGTGAGAGGAGTTTAACCGCGCATCCAGATGATGCAGCGCTCTGCATCCAAACCAGGCACCTGGAGCTGTTCCACGTGAAACACTTTGACGCGCTCAGGCAATGCGGCGATCTCTTGCTCGGGATGTTTGCCTTTCATCGCCAGCCAAACACCGTGGTCGGACAACGCGGATTGAGACCAGGTGGCGAAGTCGACCAACGAGGCAAAGGCGCGGGAGCAAACCACATCGAAGGGTCCCGCCAGGGCCTCGACTCGCGCATGCAGTCCTTTGAGATTGGGGAGCTTCAACGTGGCGGCAACCTGTTGAATGAATGCCGCTTTTTTCGCCACGGCATCCACACACGACACCGCGACCTCGGGGCATGTGATGGCAATGACAACACCGGGCAACCCAGCACCGGACCCAACATCTAGCAGTTTGAAGCCCTCGCCTGCTGGCAGACCCAGCTTGGCCAGCTCACGGCGCAACGGCACGATGACGGCCAAGCTGTCGAGCAAGTGATGTGTGAGCATCTCTTGGGCATCACGTACGGCCGTGAGGTTGTACACCTTGGTCCACTTGGTCATCAGGTCCATGTAAGCCAACAACTGGCTTTGCTGGTCAGGCGTTAAGGCCAAGCCCAAACCATCAAGCCCCTTTTGCAGGGCAGGCAAAAGCGGATGCATCAAGCGGCCTCACCTGCGTTTGCCTCTTCTTGTGCAAAGCCTTTGACACGAGAGCGCTTGAGGTGAATCAGCAACAAAGAAATAGCCGCAGGTGTGATGCCCGACAGGCGGGAGGCCTGACCCAGAGTTTCTGGCCGCTGACGACTCAGGCGCTGACGCACCTCAAACGACAAAGCCGTGACCTGGTTGTAGTCCAGGTCTTCGGGCAGCTTGAGATTTTCGTAGTGGGCGGCGCGTTGCACTTCGTCGCGCTGGCGATCGATGTAGCCAGAATATTTGGCCGCAATCTCGATCTGCTCAACGATGGCGCGGGTGGTTTCACGTGAAACGTCATCCCCCGCCAAGCCCGCCAGCAGCTCTTGATTTTGGTGCTTGGCACCGTCCATAGACATCAGACCTTGGTAGCTGACATCGGGACGGCGGAGCAGGTCTGCCAAGTTGTATTCGCGGTCAATGCCCTTGCCCAAAACGCGCTCAGCTTCCGTCGCAGGCAAGTTACGTGGGTTAACCCAAATGGATTTGAGGCGTTCTGTTTCACGTGAAACTGCGTCGCGCTTACGGTTGAAGGCGTCCCAGCGGGCGTCGTCCACCAAGCCCATTTGGCGGCCAATCTCGGTCAAGCGCATGTCGGCGTTGTCTTCGCGCAGCTGGAGTCGGAACTCGGCGCGGCTGGTGAACATGCGGTACGGCTCGGTCACGCCTTTGGTGGTGAGGTCGTCGACCAACACGCCCAAGTAGGCTTGGTCGCGCCCGGGTGTCCAAGCGCCACCGAAGTCGTTGGCCAACCCGGCCAAGCTGCGACATTGCAAAGCAGCATTGATGCCCGCAAACAAACCTTGGGCCGCAGCCTCTTCGTAACCCGTGGTGCCGTTGATTTGGCCGGCAAAAAACAAGCCGCCGATGGCTCGGGTTTCAAAACTGCGCTTCAATTCGCGTGGGTCGAAGTAGTCGTATTCGATGGCGTAGCCGGGGCGAATGATGTGGGCGTTTTCCAAACCTTTCATGGAACGGACCAAGTCGTACTGAATGTCAAACGGCAAGCTCGTACTGATGCCGTTGGGGTAGTACTCGTGGGTGGTCAGGCCTTCGGGCTCTAGAAAAATTTGATGGCTATCTTTGTCAGCAAAGCGGTTGATTTTGTCTTCCACACTGGGGCAATAGCGTGGGCCAACGCCTTCGATTTTTCCGGTGAACATGGGGCTGCGGTCAAACCCCGAACGGATGATGTCGTGGGTACGCTGGTTGGTGTGGGTGATCCAGCACGGCATGTGCTGAGGGTGCATGGAGGCTCGGCCCATGAAGCTGAACACGGGCACTTCGCCCAAGATGCCGCCGGGAGTTGCACCAGTTTCGGTTTGTGCGGCCACGCCATCGCCCGGCTGCTCGGTGCATTGGCTGAAGTCAATCGTGCGTCCGTCAATGCGTGGCGGTGTGCCGGTTTTCAAGCGTCCTTGGGGCAGCTTCAATTCTTTCAGCCGAGCCGACAAACTGACGGCGGGCGGGTCGCCCGCGCGACCACCCGCATAGTTGTTGAGGCCGACGTGAATCTTGCCGTCTAAGAAAGTGCCCGCCGTCAGCACGACCGTGCGGCTACGAAACTGAATACCAGCTTGGGTACAGGCGCCCACCACGCGCTCACCCTCCACCATCAAGTCGTCCACTGCTTGTTGGAACAGCCACAGGTTGGGCTGGTTTTCCAACATGCGACGAATGGCGGCTTTGTACAAAATGCGGTCGGCCTGCGCACGCGTGGCACGAACGGCTGGGCCTTTGGAGCTGTTGAGCACGCGAAATTGGATGCCCGAGTCGTCGGTGGCCAAAGCCATGGCGCCACCCAGTGCATCCACCTCTTTGACCAGATGGCCTTTGCCAATACCACCAATGGATGGGTTGCAGCTCATCTGGCCCAAGGTTTCAATGTTGTGACTTAAGAGTAAAGTTTTCGCACCCATGCGTGCTGCGGCCAGCGCTGCTTCAGTGCCAGCGTGCCCACCGCCAACCACGATGACATCAAACTCTTGGGGGTACAACATAAAACAACCTTTGGGTGTGCCACAGCACAGAGGCGCAGGGGCTGTTTGCCGCCCTGCTTAGCAGCGGCCGATTTTACAAGCCCAAAGCAAGCGCGCGTGGGCTAGCTATTTATGAGACAAAATTGCGCGATTCAACACTTGGGGACAACGATGAAAAAACTAGCCATCACTTTGATTTTGGGCATGGTCAGCACTTGGGCGATGAGCGCCACTGGCGAAGAAACGTTCAAAGCGGTTTGTGCCAATTGCCATGCACAAGGCCTTGCTGGTGCGCCAAAAGTAGGCGATGCAAAAGCTTGGGGCAAGCTGATCAAAGAAGGTCAAGTGACCTTGACGGCTGACGGTTTCAACGGTGTCCGTGCAATGCCTGCCAAGGGTGGTCGTGCTGAATTGACCCTGCCTGAGTTTGCTGCGGCTGTCGTTCACATGGCCAATCTCTCGGGTGCTAAGTGGCAAGAACCTGATGAGGCCATGCTGAAAAAAATGAATGCACGCCTCGAGAAACGTAACGCAACTGGCAAATAAAACCCATGCACAGAGCACGCAGTGTTGAACGCTTGGTGGGTGGTCAAGCCACCTCAGATGGCGCTGGCGTTCGCCTGACGCGAATGTTGAGCCACGATTTACAAGAACGACTTGACCCGTTTTTGATGCTCGACGCATTTGGCAGCGACAACCCTGGCGACTACATTGCGGGTTTCCCAAACCACCCACACCGTGGCTTTGAAACCGTCACCTACATGATCGCTGGGCGCATGCGGCACAAAGACAGTGGCGGCAATGAAGGCCTGTTAGAAAGCGGCGGCGTGCAGTGGATGACTGCTGGACGCGGCCTGATTCATAGCGAAATGCCTGAACAAGAAGAGGGTGTCATGGAAGGGTTTCAGCTGTGGCTGAATTTGCCTTCGCACAACAAGCTGTGTGAACCTTGGTACAAAGACATTCAAGCCTCAGAAATTCCGGAGCAGACAACCAGCGAAAACGTGTTGGTACGTGTAATTGCAGGTGAAGCACACGGCACGCTGGGTGCCATGCAACGTGAACACACAGAGCCGCTTTACCTAGACCTGCACTTCCCTGCTCTGGACGGTGCATCGTTTGAACAAGCCTTGCCGCCGACACACAACGCCTTTGTGTATGTGTATCGCGGCCAACTGTCGGTTCTAACAGGTGAACACAGCACCACTATCCCCGTTCAGCGAATGGCCTTGCTGGCCAATGATGGCAACCAAGTGGTTTTGCGCGGACAAGCCAACACACGCGCCATTTTGATTGCAGGTAAACCACTGAATGAACCGATTGCGCAATACGGCCCGTTTGTGATGAACACCCGCGAAGAGCTGGTGCAAGCCGTGGACGACTTTCGCGCAGGCTTGATGGGCTAAGCACCCATCAAGCGCTGTGCGCCTTATGCGCTTTAAACGTCGATGTTGCCTGCGCGCAAAGCGTTGTCTTCGATGAAGTTACGACGCGGCTCTACCTCATCACCCATCAACATCGTGAACACGCGATCGGCCTCAATGGCATCGTCAATTTGCACACGCAACAAACGGCGCACATTGGGATCCATCGTGGTTTCCCAAAGTTGTTCTGGGTTCATCTCACCCAAACCCTTGTAACGTTGACGCGCTGTGGTGTTTTCTGCTTGGGTGATGAGCCACTTCATGGCTTGGCGGAAGTCAGAAACTTTTTCTTCTTTGGCTTTCTCGCCTTCACCGCGATGCACTTTTGAGCCTTCGCCCAACAAACCACGGAAGGTTTGTGCAGCTTCGGCCAACGCAGCGTAATCTGCGCCGTGCACAAAGTCTTGCGTGATGACGCTGCTCTTGATGTTGCCGTGGTGACGACGGCTGATACGCAAAATGGGTTTGTCAGTACGAACATCAAACTCACCTGACGCTTCGGAGCCGCTACCCAGTTCACGTAATTTTTCTTGCATCGCAGCCGCTGATTTTTCGGCATCGGCCACAGTGTCGAGGTTGACAGACACACCATCAGCCATGGCGCGCAACGCTTCAGCATCCATGAAACCACTCAAACGCGCGATGACCGATTCAGCGATCTGGTGTTTGCGAGCCAGCTCGCTCAAGGTGTCACCACTCAGCGTTTGCGCATTAGCCCCGCCTGTGGTGATGCTGGCATCTTTCAAAGCAATTCGCAGCAAGAAACCATCCAAAGCAGCTGCATCTTTTAGATACAACTCTTCTTTGCCAGCCTTGACTTTGTACAACGGTGGCTGGGCAATGTAGATGTGACCACGCTCGACCAATTCTGGCATTTGGCGGTAAAAGAAAGTGAGCAACAACGTGCGAATGTGGGCACCGTCCACGTCCGCGTCGGTCATGATGATGATGCGGTGGTAACGTAGCTTGTCAACGTTGAAGTCGTCGGTAGCTGACTTGCCAGACTCAGCACTGGCCTTGCCAATACCGGTGCCCAAAGCAGTGATGAGCGTCAAAATTTCATTGCTGGTCAGCAGCTTTTCGTAACGTGCTTTTTCGACGTTCAAGATCTTGCCACGCAAGGGCAAGATGGCTTGAAATTTACGGTCGCGACCTTGCTTGGCTGAACCACCCGCAGAGTCACCCTCCACGATGTAGATTTCGCACAGCGATGGGTCTTTTTCTTGGCAGTCGGCCAATTTGCCGGGCAAGCCCATGCCATCCAACACACCTTTACGACGTGTCATTTCGCGAGCTTTACGAGCCGCTTCACGCGCCTTAGCCGCTTCCACAATCTTGCCTGTGATGATCTTGGCATCATTCGGACGCTCTTCCAAAAATTCGGTGAGCGTTTTGGCCACGATGTCTTCCACAGGTGCGCGCACTTCACTAGAAACCAACTTGTCTTTGGTTTGGCTAGAGAACTTAGGCTCAGGTACTTTCACACTCAACACGCAGCACAAACCTTCGCGCATGTCGTCACCAGTCACTTCAACCTTTTGCTTTTTGGCAATGTCGTTTTGCTCGATGTACTTGCTAATTACACGGGTCATGGCTGCACGCAAACCGGTCAAGTGGGTACCACCATCACGTTGTGGAATGTTGTTGGTGAAGCACAAAACGCTTTCGTTATAGCCATCATTCCACTGCATAGCGACTTCCACACCAATACTGGTTCCGGGAATACCGCCATAGCTATCCGCAGGACGCTCACCCTCAGCATAGAACGCGTTGGGGTGTAACACCTTCTTACCGGAGTTGATGAAGTCGACAAAGCCTTTAACACCACCTGCACCTGAGAAGTCGTCTTCTTTACCGCTGCGCTCGTCTTTCAAACGAATGCGAACACCGTTGTTCAAGAAGCTCAACTCACGCAAACGCTTGGCCAAGATTTCGTAGTGGAAATCGTTGTTTTGCTGGAAGATTTCTGTGTCGGGCAAGAAGTGAACTTCTGTGCCTCGCTTTTCGGTATCACCCGTGATGCGCATGGGTGAAACTTCAAAACCGTCCACCACTTCAATGATGCGGTTTTGCACAAAGCCTTTGGAAAACTCCAAAGTGTGTACCTTACCTTCACGACGCACGACCAAACGCAGCGACTTAGACAACGCATTCACGCAAGACACACCCACACCATGCAAGCCGCCAGACACCTTGTAGCTGTTTTGGTTGAACTTGCCACCTGCATGCAATTCAGTCAAAGCAATTTCGGCAGCAGAGCGCTTGGGCTCATGCTTGTCATCCATCTTCACGCCGGTTGGAATGCCGCGGCCGTTGTCAGTCACGCTGATGGAGTTATCGCTGTGGATGGTGACCACAATGTCATCGCAATGGCCAGCTAAGGCTTCGTCAATGGAGTTATCGACCACCTCAAACACCAAGTGATGTAAGCCGGTGCCATCAGAGGTATCACCGATGTACATACCTGGACGCTTACGAACCGCCTCAAGGCCTTCCAAGATTTGGATAGAGCCTTCACCATAGCCTTCACCGGCTGGAGGTGTGGCTGCGTTTTCTGGGGTTTGCGTAGGTTCGGTCATAACAAGTCTTCATGCGTGAGGCACAAGCGCCTCACGGTTTCAATCGTAAAAAATAAGGCAGAGTTAATGCACGTTAAATGCGCATTGGCATCACCACGTATTTGAAAGTGGTGTTGTCGGGAATCGTGATCAGCGCAGAACTATTGGAGTCAGCCAAGTCCACTTGCACCATGTCTTGGTCCATATTGGTCAAAGCATCAATCAAATACGTCACGTTAAAGCCAATTTCAATCGCGTCACCGCTGTAATCGATTTCGAGTTCATCCACAGCCTCTTCTTGCTCTGCGTTGCTCGAAGCTACACGCAAGACACCAGGCTCAAGATTCAAACGCACACCCTTGAACTTTTCGCTGGTCAAGATGGCAGTGCGTTGCAAAGTTGCCAACAAGGCTGTACGCCCCATGGTGATCGTGTTCTTGTGGTTCTTTGGAATCACACGGTTGTAATCAGGGAATTTACCTTCGACCAACTTGGTCACAAACTCCATACCTTCAAATGAAAATTTGGCTTGATTGCTCGCAAATTGCATTTCAATCGCGCCTTCTTTGTCGCTCAACAAGCGTTGCATTTCGAGCACGGTTTTGCGAGGCAAGATCACTTCTTGGCGGGGCACTTCAACATCAAGCATGGCTGACGCAAAAGCCAGACGGTGACCGTCTGTTGCAACCAAGCTGAGCTGCTTGCCTTCGGCCACAAACAAGATGCCATTCAAGTAATAACGGATGTCATGCACAGCCATGGCAAATGACACTTGGCTTAACAACTCTTTCAGTGTTTTTTGTGGGACGCTGAAGGAAGGACCAAAGTTGGCGGCTTCTTGGACCAACGGGAAATCTTCAGCAGGCAAGCTTTGCAAGGTAAAGCGGCTTTTGCCCCCTTTCAAAATCAGTTTGTTCTGATTCGATTCCAAACTCACAGTTTGGTCTGAGGGCATCGTGCGCAAAATATCAATGAGCTTGCGTGCACCCACTGTGGAAGTGAAGTTGCCTGCATCACCATCAAGTTCTGCGGTGGTGCGAATTTGGATTTCTAAATCGCTGGTGGTCAGTTGCAGTGAACTGCCTGTTTTGCGAATCAACACATTTGCCAAGATTGGCAATGTGTGACGACGTTCGACAATGCCTGCAACAGATTGCAGAACTGACAAAACTTTGTCTTGTGTTGCTTTGAGTACGATCATCTCTTCCTCTTGTTTTCTTTATTTAAATTAGTAGTAGTAGATAAGCAAAGCATCTTTCTGTGGACAACCGCATTTTCCTC
>JACCDV010597425.1_pt1 | contig 10281 bp, 9 predicted proteins | sample 7446131 | NCBI WGS metagenome assembly JACCDV01 (sample SAMN15323448, study PRJNA562643) | freshwater metagenome | isolation source: river surface water | place: USA:Blue River Watershed | collected 2017-08-17
AAATCACCTCGAAAAGTAGAATACGCTACAGCGTCCTTTGGCCAAGGTATTGCTTTCAGTCCGATAGCTGCTACTCGTGCCTTGGCCACACTTGGTAACGGTGGATATTTGGTCACTCCACATTTAGTCTCAAAAATAATTTATGAAGATGGTACGGAGCGGGAAATTAATTATCCTAAAGGAGCCCAAGTCTTATCAGTCGAAACCAGTGAAGAAATCTCCAGTATCCTGACTACGGTAGTAGATGATGCGCTTCTTGACGGTAAGGTAGCCTTACCCCACCACACTATTGGCGCCAAAACCGGTACTGCCCAAATAGCCAATCCAGACGGTGGGGGTTATTATGAAGACAAGTTCCTACACTCTTTTTTCGGTTACTTTCCAGCCTTTGACCCACAATTTATCGTCTTCATGTATACTGTAGAACCAAAGGGGGTTAGATATGCTTCGGAGACTTTGACCCTACCTTTTATGAATATTGCTAAATTTTTAATTAATTATTACGACATTCCACCGGATCGCTAGTACTATGAAAAAAATATTCAAGAAAATAGTTGTATATATTATCACGGCAGAAGCCAAACTATTACTAAAAAGACACAAACCAATAATCATCGCTGTGACGGGAAGCGTCGGCAAGACTTCGATGAAAGATGCTATCTATAGTATCTTGAAGTATCACGTCACTGCCCGCAAAAGTGAAAAAAGTTTCAATTCAGACATAGGAGTACCTCTGACCGTGCTTGGCTTACCTAATGGCTGGAGTAATCCTTTTTTGTGGTTGAAGAATATTATTGATGGCTTCATTGAAGCTGTTTTTTCAAAGACGTATCCGTCTTACCTTATTCTCGAAATGGGTGTAGATAGGCCTGGAGATATGGTCAAACTTACTAGTTGGGTTAAACCAGATATAGTGGTACTGACCAGGTTTCCTGATGTACCTGTTCATGTCGAATTCTTCGATAACCCACAAGCGGTAGTGACCGAAAAAATGAAGTTGGTTGAGTCACTAAAACCAGAGGGAGTGGTCATCTATAATCACGACGACACCATTATTCAGTCAGAGCTTACTAATATTAGACAGAAGACCATCGGTTACAGTCGTTATTTGAATACCCACTTCATCGCTAGTCAAGATGAAATTTACTATAAAGACGATCAACCAGTTGGCCTGTCTTTTGTTATTCAGCACTTAAATGAGCTTCAGAAAATAAAAGTAGAAGGAGTTGTCGGTATTCAGTTTGTCTACACCTACTCTGGTGCTATCGCTGTCGCTATGCAGTGTGGCATAAGTCTGGTAGATGCCGCTAATGCTTTAAAGACACACCAAGCTTCACCAGGACGCATGCGGTTACATAAAGGACTAAAAGGTACGGTAATTATCGATGATACGTACAATGCTTCGCCGATTGCTACAGAGCAAGCGCTCTATACTTTGAAAGAAATCAAACACGCAAAGCGTAGAATAGCAGTGCTTGGTGATATGCTTGAACTCGGTAAATATTCAGCCCGAGAACACGAGCGAGTTGGCGAGATTGCATCAAAGGTTGTCGATGCTTTATTCACGGTCGGGATCAGGTCACAAAAGATAGCCGAGAGCGCACTTAATCATGGTCTTCCGGAAGATGTCATCTTCCAGTATGAGGATACGGCTAGAGCCGGTAGAGAGTTGCAGAGTTATCTAAGACCAGGAGACGTTGTCCTGATTAAGGGGTCTCAAGGAATTAGGGCAGAACGGGTTGTGGAGGAAGTCATGGCTAATCCGGAAGACGCTAAGGATTTGCTCGTACGACAAGATAACACTTGGCGCTCGATAGAATAATAGTTGTGATTATTATCTTATTAGTTTTAATTAAAACACCCCATGACTGAGATATTAAAACTAGAAGGAGTAACCAAATCTTTCACCGGTAGCAACCTCGCCGATAATATTTTGACCATATTTAGCGGGGTTAATATATCAATAAGGAGTGGAGAAAAAGTCGCGATTATCGGACCTTCTGGCTCAGGCAAATCCACCTTACTATCTTTAATTGGTTTACTTGACGCACCTAGTTCAGGGCATGTCAGCTTAGATGGAGAATCTGTCGAGCAGTTGTCAGAAGTTGAGCTTGCTAGTTTACGTAACGAGAAAATTGGTTTCATCTTTCAGTCCTTTGAACTGATTGCTCCTTTCAACGTGCGTGAAAACATTACCGCACCACTTGAAATTGGTGGAGTTAGTCCACAACCCGAGCTCGTCGATAGTCTCATAAAGACCTTGGGTCTATATGACCGGGTGGACGCCATGCCGGCAACCCTCTCCGGGGGAGAGAAACAGAGAGTGGCGATAGCTAGAGCACTGGTGTGTAAGCCGGCTTTGATCTTGGCGGATGAACCGACCGGTAGTCTCGATCGTGTGACGGGTGAAGTAGTGCTTAAACTACTTTTAGATACGGTTTCAGAATTTAAGACTACGCTCATTATTATTACTCATGATGAGACTATAGCTAGACAAATGGATAGGGTATTTGAAATTAAGGACAAAACTCTACATGAGCGTGCTTAAGCTTATTTTAACGTACAGCTTTAGACTCATTAGTCGTGAATGGAGACGTTTTTTGCTGTCATTCTTCTCTCTTAGTATCACGGTGGTGCTTCTTTATGTCATTCTACTAGTGACTGGTGCGAGCTCACTCTTACTCAGTCAGCAGGCCAAGGAAATAACCGGGGGTGATGTCATTTTGAAAAGCCGAGAACCATTTGTGACTGAGAACTTTTGGCAAGCGGTAGGGATTAGACCAGACCTCGAGTCTGACTTATATGATTTTAATGCAACTTTTAAGTCTAATTCAAAATCAACACCTTTTTCGGTTACAGTAGTAGATGATAACTATCCTTTATATGGGGAATTTAAATTAGAGACTGGAAAATATAGATATCCCTTAGCCGATCAAGTCTATTTAGATAAGACGGGTGCCGAAAGATTGGGGGTTAAGACTGGAGATGAGATTTTCTTCGGAGAGGCTGGTTATATTGTCGCTGGAATCATTCTCACCAAACCAACTTCTCTGTTTGAAGGTCTGCAGTTCTTGCCCAGTGTGTTTATGTCAGAAGCTGGTTTTGCGAATGCAAAAGTAGATTTAAGGTTACTTAGGCCTGACTACGAATACGCCAGTAAATTTATTCTCCTAACGGAGGCTAACAAGACCAAGATCAGGGCAGAAGTGAGTCAGTACAATCGTACGCTTAGAGTTGAGTTAGCTGGATCTGGTCGAGGCGGGCTACAGTTTGGTTTGACCTTGGTTTCTGATTTTTTGCTTGTCGCCCTACTTATCACGGCAGTTTTAGCTACGGTCAATGTGTATGCAAGCACTATATATTTACTTACAGTTGAGCGAAAGAGTCTGGCTATTCTCCTGGCACTAGGTTTGCGCAAGTCACGATTAGTCCTGACTTTGGGTACGACATTACTCTACGTAGTAGCTATAGCCTCACTGTTTGGTCTCTTAATCGGAACTCTGAGTTTTGATGAAATTAGTCGATACATAGAGGTTAACTATAAAGTACTATTACCGGTTCCAGAGTTTATCCTTAGTGGTGTTATCAGTGTGGGTTTCATTACCATTATCGCACTTACTGCCTTTGTACCTGCTGTTCTAAGTACGCTTAGCCAGAAGCCTAGGGAAATATTAAATAGTGAAGGATTAGGGAATACTTCAAGACAAGCAACAACAAAGTTCATCGTGGTAGTTACTGTTTTTACCTTGATGCCTTTGGTGACTTTGGCAATCTATCTGCTCCGAGATATCTATCAGGGCTTGATAACAGTTATAGCTATCGGTTTGGTATATCTGATCGTAGCGGGAATATTTACTTGGTTTTTGAGTCGACTCTACTATAAGCGTAGAAATTTTAAGCTTTTTTGGCGAAGTATCATTAGTCAAAAGAAAGCCGACGGTTTGTTCGGTATCATCTCGTTTACCTCTTTGTTTGTAGCCTTGACCGCCCTATCTACTTTAGTCCTCCTACAGGCCTCACTCCAACAATATCTAGTCAGCGATTTGGGTGCTACTTTGCCGACTACATATGTACTTGATGTCCAGCCATCTCAGATTGCAAGTTTGGGGTCGGATTTTCCTGATTTGACTTTGTATCAGAACATCTCAGCGCGCATTATTGCTATCGATGAACTGATGATTCAAGAAGAGTTGAGTGCCGACACCGGTAGGGTGGATAGGGAATTAGGGCGTGAGTTCAACCTGACAGCACGGGATTATTTGCTGGCTAGTGAGCGGGTCACGGCTGGAGTATGGGGAGAAGGTCGTGTCGGGGAGATATCGGTCGATGAAGAGTTCGCTAACAGATCTAATATAAAACTTGGGTCTACAATAACTTTCTCCATTCAAGGTATTGAAGTTAGTGGCACGGTCACTTCTCTTAGAGAGAGTGATACACGTACTGGTCTACCATTTTTCTACTTTGTCTTATCTCCACAAGATGTTGGTGACTTCCCAGGTGTCTCTTTTGGGTATTCTAATTTTGATGATTCAGAGCAGTTACGGTTGGGTGAATTCGTGGCGAATAACATGCCTAATGTGTCGGTAATAGAAACTGAAACCATTGGTCCAATAATTCTAGATATCGTCTCTAGTTTGCTGGTTATGGTCTTGATCGTTACTCTACCTCCACTCTTGATAGCGCTACTCTTAATAGTGACTATGGTAGTCTTTTCTTATTCTGCCAGAAGAAAAGAAGGAGCTAGATTTAGAGCGCTTGGTTTAACCAAGTTGGCTGTGTTGAAGCAATATCTTGCTGAGACTATCTCGCTCACAGTATTTGCTTCAGTTGCATCATATAGCATCAGCGTCTTTGCCACCTACGTTATTTCAATACATTTCCTTGAGATTACCAGTTACGTTATTTTTGATGTTAAGCTTCTAGTGGGTCTAACTGCGATTGTTGTTCTAGTTGGTTTAATTGGGTATTATCTCTTTAAGACAGATACCACACCACTTAGAGAACTTTTATCCTATGAATCTAACCATTAAAAAAATAGCTTTAATAATCCTACTGCCTTTAATTTTGCTAGGGTACTTTATATTAGGGCGCGACAATAACGATACCGTGATAGCCAATTTACCCGATCGTGAGAGCTCAGCCACCATGGGTACAAAGATTATTACTTTCGGTGACAGTCTAACTGCCGGTTATGGGCTCTCAGCCAACGAAACTTACCCAGCACAACTGGAGGCCAGGTTAAAGGCTGAAGGTTATGAGGTCGAAGTGATTAACGCCGGGGTAAGCGGAGAAACCACCAAAGGTAATCTCGAAAGAGTAGATTTCATCAAGAAACAAAATCCTGACTTAGTGATTGTCGGGATTGGTGGCAATGACTCCTTACGTCTTTTGCCGATTGCCGAAACCAAGAAAAATATCGATACTACTTTAGCTAAGCTGGCAAGTGGCACTAATCCACCGGTCTTGTTGCTTCTTTCAATGCAGGCACCGTTAACGGCCGGACTAGGGTATAAACAGGAGTTTGATGCTATGTATGAGGAGTTAGCTAATAAGCATAACGCCCTCTTGGTACCTTTCCTTACGGCGGAGCTATTTTTTGATAATAAAAACAAACTTAGTGATGGTATCCACTATAATGCCCTTGGGTATAGTAAGGTGGTAGATAAATACATTTATCCAGTGGTTAGTCAGGTCTTGGATAAAATAGAGTAGTCGGCGAGTTATAGTGTATAATGCAAGTATGCGCAACGGTTGCGCAAAGGAGCAATTATGAACTTTCCACTATTTGGCTTTGCCTGGTGGCAGATTTTCCTAGGATTATTTTTCCCGCACCAGGCAAACGCCTTTGACTCTTGGAGCAGGCTGTCGCCTAAGGCAAATAAAGCCTGCCCGCCATGATGCTCTGGAGTAGGGAATACCCCGACGAGCGGATTCGCCATCCGCTCGTGTTTTTATCTAGAGGGTAAGTCCGCTACGATTCATTTCATCTGTGATTAATCCAGCTAGCAAAAAAACCAATTTGTGCTAATCTGGGCGCTGACCTGTACATTGAGGATCGGCCTTAGTGACAGTGTCAAGGAGACCAGAAAATGAACTTAACGATCAGCGGGCATCACGTCGAAGTATCGCCCGCCCTCCGCGAGTACGTGGTTACGAAGTTGGAGCGCATCACGCGTCACTTCGACCAAGTGGTCGACGTCAGAGTCCTTCTTTCGGTTGAGAAGCTGAGCGAGAAGGCTCGGCGACAGAAGGTCCAGATCACGGTTCACGTCCAAGGCAAGGATATCTTCGTCGGGAAAACGCACGAGGATCTCTACGCCGCCATCGACCAGCTGATGGACACACTCGACCGCCAGGTCTGCCGGTACAAGGACAGGGTGCAGGATCACCGCCACGGTGCTCCGAAACGCCTCCATGACGATATGGTAGATATTCCCGCGATACCGAGGACCTCAGTCGTGATGATCGATGGCGCCAAAGAAGTCATTCCGAATGCGCCGGTCGTGACCCTGGTCCCACCCTCGACCGAGACGTCAATCGGCGTCGCGAATGAGGAAACCGAACGTCAACACGGTGATGGAGACGAAGTCCCTCTCCAATACGCCGCCTGACCCACTTCGGGGGTCAGGCAGGTGGAGCGCCCTGAAACATGGGCGCTTTTTTTAATACTTGATTTTTTGTGGTCAGTTGTATCCTTCAATAAGTAAAAGAAAAGCAGGAGTGATTAAGGGGCTGACACTCGTCTGCTTCTTTTTTAATTCAGAATCTGGTCAACATTTGACGCATTTGTTGGATTTCGGCTGATTGGCTCGTTACAATACCTTTGGTCAGATCGGCTATCTCATTGTGCTCTATGAAAGGCTGGACGCTCTTAGCCATCATGATCGCTCCCATGTGATGCATGATCATGTCTTCAAGAAACGCCCGGTCGAGTTCCTCACCGGAAAGAGAAGAAAGTTCTCGCATCATTGGTGAATACTTCTGATTATCAACATAGACCTCGCCATACCAAGTTTGGTACCACTGCTTCATATCACTAATTTCTTTTTCTTGAGCGATGATGATGTTCTCTACCAGCTGTTTTATCTCTGGTGTAGTACCGCCCCGCGCTAATACTTCTTTGGCAGTATCTACTGCTTCCTGGTGATGGGGAATCATCCCCGCGAGAAATTCTTTTTCACTTTTTACCATCATATCCATCATATGGTCCATGCTCACCTTGCCGGAATCCATGTTACCCATCATGGAGCCATCAGGCATCTGATGACTACCCATACGGCTTTGGTCACCAATCTTTTGGTCCGAGAATCCCATCCGTGTGTGATATGGACTGCTGTTAGCAATGGTATAGCCGACGATCCCGCCGACAAGGACTGAGACAATGACTATTAAGATAGTGTTATTGTTCATTTTAAGTGAAAAGCTAAGTTTATTGATTAAAATCGACTAGTTTTATTTTAACATTGACGTGTCTCCTTGGGTACTTTGTGTTTTATTTGTGTAAAACGTACCGGAAGAAGTTCATGACCGAAAAAGATCTACTTAGACAGAAGTTCGATCGTTAACTCCTTTATGCCGATTTTTGATTTTGAGGAGTAGGGGATGAGTTTGTGTCCAGTGAATTGAGTCTGTAACTTTTTTAGTTCGTTTAGATATTGAGATTTTCTTATCTTATCAACTTTATTCAGAACTATAATGATATCTTTACCAGCTAATTCTAATTCTTTCAAAACTCTTAAGTCACTAGTAGTCGGCCCGATCTCTGCATCAATGAGCAACACCACTCTGGGATTATACTTTGAATCAAAAAGATACCAAAAGATAATTTTACTCAGTTTCTCTAGTGTCTTACCCTCAGCTTTAGCAAAGCCGTATCCCGGTAAGTCCATAAAGAAGTGAGAGTCATTAATTAAGAAAACGTTAATTTCTTTAGTTCGCCCAGGCGTGTTACTAGTGACAGTAAGATTTTTCCTCCCGGTTAGAGAATTAAGTAAACTAGACTTTCCAACATTAGAACGACCAATGAACGCTACTTGAGGCATCCCAGCGTCTAGTATCTTGTTGTCACCTAGTATTCCTCGCATGAATTTGGCCGAAGTGATTTTCATTTAGGCATCCTAACAAAAATTACCAATAATAGCGATAAGTTCAGGATGACATACGAACCAACGTTTATTTGAAGTTATGATAGACTTTCAGATTATGGAGAATCATAAAATAACAGTATTTACTGACGGAGCCGCTAAGGGTAATCCCGGGCGAGGGGGGTTCGGTGTGGTCATTGATTACGGCGCTACGGTGCTGGAGCTGGGTGGTTTCAAAGCCTATACGACCAATAATGAGATGGAGCTTAAGGCCGTGGTCGAGGCACTCAAAGAGGTGGTTAAGAAAGGTAAGTCAGTATCTATTTATACCGATTCCAAGTATGTGGTAGAAGGGGCTAAGGGCTGGGTCTTTGGTTGGTCAAAAAATGGTTGGCAGACCAAAGGTAAGACAGATGTTCTGAATAAGGAATTGTGGCAAGAGCTCTTGCTACTTTTAGGAAAGATAGAAATAAGGTGGCATAAGGTGCCTGGACACGTCGGTATCATCGGTAATGAACGAGCTGATACCATTGCTTCAGCCTTCGCAGAGAAAGGAGATTTTATTTTGTACTCAGGGGCCAAGAAAGATTATGGCTTTAACATCGACGATACCTCCTATGATGAAGCTAAAGCCGAAGCCAGAAGTGATGCCCGCAAAAGACAGTCCCAAAAGGCTTATTCATACATTAGTCTTGTCGATGGTGAAGTAAAAACCCATCAGACCTGGAGTGAGTGCGAAGCTAGGGTAAAGGGGAAGAAAGATGTCAGGTTCAAGAAATCGCTTAATCCAAGTGAAGAAAAACAAATCATTAAAGAGTTTGGTGGGTGAGGACGTCATCACCAGTCTAAAGTCGAGTGAATACTCTAACCCGGCAACCAACCAACTTTGACGTTATTGAAGGAGAGTTCTCTGATGTATTCCAAGACTTCTGAACCATCTTCAGCAAAGAAGTTGATGTCATGAAGGGTGACATTTACCAGGTAGGTAGAGTCCTGACTGGCTTGCTCCTCTATCGAGTCTATGGTGACCTTCCCAACTCTACCTTGGTATTGTTCGTGAGGAGACTGTTCCGGTTCTTCCACATCATTGCAGTATAACTGACTTAGATTAACACCTTTTTTTAATACGACACTGACTACAACTGGATCTGTGGTATCAAGTGAGAAGGTCATCTCTCGGGTAGACCCACCAAGAAGCTTGGTGTTGACAATGACTTCAACGCCCAGGCTATTATCAAGAGAAGTTTTGTAGACAGTAAAATTGCTACAACCACCAGTGTTGACTAATTGAGTACTAATATCGACTTTGTCCATAGGTACATTTTCTGTCTTACTTATAATTTTTTCCTTCTCGTCCTTCGTCACTACTATCGGTATCTGGGCTTGATTTGGTTTTGTCACTGGGATTTCAGTTGGTTTTGGTTCTGTCGGTGCTATCGCTAGGGGAGTAGAAGTAGCCGTCATCGGCTCATCGATAGGATCATTGTTGCTTTGTATCGGGCTGTTTGGCTCCTGGGTCAGACTTACTATAATCGCTACGGTTATAAAAATGAGTATCAAAACGACTAAGGCAATATTTTTTTTCATGCAATGATTTAAGTTCCAATCTATCATTATTTCAAATACTAGGTCTCATGTCTATGACTTCACCGAGATAGTAAAAAATAACAATGCTAAATATGGCTGGAATTCATCTCTGGAATTGATGATTGGTTACGGTACTTTTTAGTTGATAAGCAATTTTGGGGCTGGATTTAGTTTTGATAAGAGTAGATAATGTGAGTAATGAATAGCAATTTTCATTTTCAGTGGCGTTGGCTTTTTGGTGTCTTAGTGTTGGTGATTTTACTGATTATACTTGTCTATTTTGACTTCCCAAATCCTTTAAGTCAGGAGACAAAGAAGCAGACGGTTGGTGGTGTAGGTAGCTCTACTGTTGATTCACAATCAGCCAAGAACGATAAAGGCGTTATAAATTCAAATTTAAAATCAAGTAATCATATGGCAATTGAATTTGGTAAGGTTCCATTAAATTCCAACGAGAAGAATAGCTGTTCGCCAGTTGAACCGTCTTCCCCCTGGCTAGGTCTTATTATCAAAGCTCCAAGCCAAGTCATCCTTGAACGAGGTAGTTCAAATGTGCGGGCGATACCAGTTTGTGGTTATTACAGAATTGATTTGGTACGACTGCTTAATA
>JACCDV011138464.1_pt1 | contig 10279 bp, 10 predicted proteins | sample 7446131 | NCBI WGS metagenome assembly JACCDV01 (sample SAMN15323448, study PRJNA562643) | freshwater metagenome | isolation source: river surface water | place: USA:Blue River Watershed | collected 2017-08-17
GAGGCCGCAGGGTAATGAGAGTTATGACTCTTTTAAAACCAGGATCTTCAGGGTTGTTAGAGAGCGATCAGAGGTAAAAAAATATGGTGAGAATTAATGAGGGTATTTAACGGTAGACCGGAGCTAGAGATGGACAAGCCTTCTTCTGGCCATTTGGATATGGATGATGTACCTATTGGTTCGATTGTAAAAACTCCCAGTGGCAGGGTGGGTGTCGTGATCAAGCATCGCGGAGCTGAGAGTAAGCTCGACCTATTTCAAAGAGTGGTCATCAAGTTCTATGAGCCACTGGGTGATTCAGTGGTTCTACAGCCCCACTTATTAACCATCATCGGAAGTTGTCCTCAGACCATGAGTGATTTGAAAAAATGAAAATAATCAAAGAAGATTCAAACAAACCAAACAATGGTCGAGGTGGTTATCGTCAAGGAGCAGGTAGGAAAGCAGGAAGTGTTACCCGCAAGACAAGGGAGCTTGCAGAGCAGTTCGTAAAGAGTGGGGCACCAACACCTCTTGAGGTAATGATTAAGACGATGCATGAGCTCTTAGAGGCCGCAGAACACATCACCACAGAGTCTGAGAGTGATACTAGTTTAGTGAGTGAAGAGAGGGTCAAGTTGTTGAACATGGCAGCCGCAATTGCAAAATATGCAGCGCCATATATTCATCCGCGCTTAAGCGCCATCGAACATACCGGAAGAAATGGAGTGCCATTGCAGTCTGGGGTATTGGTTGTACCCCAAACCTTGAGCCCATCTGATTGGGAAAAGGCATCACAGAGCTAATGTTGGAGACTGCCAAGACTGTATGGGCGCCATTACCTGGTAGCCAAACACTATTTTTAACTTGCCCAATCTATGAAGCTTTATTAGAGGGAACACGAGGGGGTGGTAAGACCGACACCTTGCTGATGAGCTTTGCACAATACGTTGGTAGAGGCTTTGGTGAGCATTGGCGAGGAACATTGTTTCGTTTAACTTACCCGCAGTTAGCTGATGTGGTGGCTAAAAGCAAACGTTGGTTTTATCAAATATTCCCTGGTGCCAAATTTAATGAATCTGACTATGTTTGGAAGTGGCCTACTGGGGAGATGCTTTACTTTCGTTATGGTGCTCATGAGGATGATTACTGGAACTACCATGGTCATGAGTACCCTTGGCTAGGATTTGAGGAGCTCACCAACTGGAGAAGCCTCTCTTTTTATGAGGCAATGCATTCAACCTGCAGATCTTCATATCCGGGCATGCCCAGAATGATCAGGGCGACATGCAATCCATTTGGTGTTGGTCATGGCCCTGTAAAGCAGCGATTTAAGATTGGTGAAATACCTGCAGGGCAGGTTATACGAGCTGAGGGTATGCAGCCAAGGGTCAGAATCCACTCAAGCATCTATGAGAACACCCATCTTCTTAACAATGATCCTAATTACCTATTAAGCCTCCAATCTTTAAGTGACCCCAATCGAAGAAGAGCCTGGTTAGAGGGTGACTGGGATATACACGTTGGTAGCTTCTTGGAGGCTGTTTGGAAGCCTAGTGAGCATGTTGTTGAACCCTTTGCCATACCAACAAACTGGAAGGTTTGGCGAGCGATGGATTGGGGGTATGCAAGACCATATGCAATTTACTGGTTTGCTTTATCTCCCGATGGTGTTCATTACATCTGGCGTGAACTCTATGGCTATGGAGAAAAAGAGAACACTGGTACCAGAGAGGATGCAACCGTTGTTGCTGACAGAATCAAAGCAATTGAAGAGCATGATGAGCGCCTAGGATACGAATACCGTATGAATCCTGCAGACCCATCCATTTTCAGCAAGATAGGTGCAGAGCGATCGATTGGGCAAATATTCAGAGATAAGGGAGTTAAATGGGTAGAGGCCTACAACGCACCGAGAAGTAGGGTCAACGGTGCACAAGAACTCATTAGACTTTTAGCGGAGGGGCGCCTAAAGATATTTTCTAGCTGCAAACACTGGCTAAGAACTGTGCCGCAACTTCCCCCCGACAGAATCAATCTTGAAGATGTAGATACAGACGCAGAGGACCATGCTTGGGATGCAACGAGGTATGGGATGATGAGGGTGAGAAGAGTTATAGAATGATCAAAACTCAATTGAAAGCATATATGTCAAAGGGACTGCCACAAAGGGTTAAGAGTAACTTAGAGAAATGCCAAGCTGCAGCGATTGCTGCCGTGGATGTCTATAACAGGCCGGGACCAAAATTCAGAACCGCACATTACATTGTGATGATCGTTTTAGCTTACACGGCAGTATTTCACGCTATTTTCTATAAAAGAGGAATTAATCCATGGCATAAAAAGAATGGAAAAAATTCAAAAGGTGATAGATATTTAAGAATTGATGGCGAGCCTAAGCATTGGGAATTAGTTGAGTGCATTAAACATTATTACGGAAGCACTAATCCGCCTGAGAGAAAGAACCTTGAGTTTTTAATAGGTTTGAGAAATAAAATTGAGCACAGAAATTTACCAGAGCTAGACGGAAGTTTGTATGGCGAATGTCAAGCCGCATTACTTAATTTAGAGGATTTATTAACAAAAGAATTTGGTAATCAGTACGCCATGGCTGAGCAGTTATCAATAGCATTGCAATTTACAAGTTTTTTACCTGATGAGAAAAGGAAAGCAAATAGAATTCTTGTGGCAAAAAATGCAAAGAGTATCAAGGAGTACGTTGAAAAATTTAGGGGGTCTTTAAGTTCATCCGTTTTAGGAAGTACTAAATACTCTTTTAGTGTTTTTTTAGTTCCTCGTTTAGTTAATAAAAAAGATTTTGCCGATGTTGCAGTTGAATTCTTGAAAATTGATGAGACTAATGCTGAAGAATTAAGTCGTTTAGAAAAGCTAAATGTTTTGATTAAAGAAAAACATATCCCAATAGCAAATCTAAATATGTATAAGCCGAATGTTGTGGTTTCGAGGGTTAATGAGGTTATACCGGGTAGATTGACGCTCAATGGCCACAGTGCCGCATGGTCATTTTATAAAGTAAGACCTTCTGCAGGTGATTCAAAACCTGAAAAAACAGATAGTAGGTATTGTGTTTTTGATTCAGCCAATAAGAATTATTTATACACTGAGGCCTGGATAGAAAAATTACAAAGAGAATTGATCGATGAAGACAATTTTAAAAAAATTACCTCCAAGGCACTTCATAAATGATTCACCTTCAAATTAGCAAAACACAAAATTTATACTTGAATTTACTGGAATCTATTCACGCTAAATTTTTAGTTATTGGTGGTTTTGCAGTTAAAGCATATTGTCCAGATAGGAACACTAGTGATCTTGATATCCTGTTATTTAGATTAGACCCAAACTTAGAGAAATTGGCTTCATTATTTGAAGATAAAAATCCTTTAAATGGTCGTTCATGGAAAGATGTACTTTCATCTGAAAATAAAAGAATTGCTGTTCCTAATGAATCATTGACCGAGGTTGATCTTCTAACATCAATTGATGGAATTGATTTTGAGAATTTTTATGCTAACTCGATTGAGGTAATTGCAGGTGATTTAATTGTTAAGATTCCAAATTTAAAAGATCTTATTTCAATGAAAATGATATCAAAAAATAGTGGTAATTGTCATGAGTCACATATTCAAGATGAAAATGATATTAGATGCTTAACCAAACTTTTAAGTTAAAAGATATATCCGCCATCACCATAAATTGACTTTATAAATAGGTGGATGCCATCTACAAAACATCTACCTAATGAACTCGCTAAAAAATGGGCTGCCCGTATCGCTCATGCTAGAACCCATTGGAGTGCCTTTCATAAAAGGGTAAAACACAACAGGGCAACTGTTGCAGGCTTTAACTGGCACCTAGACCCAAGTAGTAAAGACTTCTATGGCAAGAGAGCTAATCTCATACATGGCACGATATCAGCCATACTTCCTAACATCTATGCCCGTAACCCTGAAATCAGCACTACGCCATTACATAGTGGGGCTAAGCTAAAACTCTTTTGCAAAACACTAGAGACAGTTACCAATAGATCCTTAGAGAAAGCGAAGTTAAAAAGTCGAGCCAAGTCGACTTTAAGAAGTGCTCTGACAACCAGCTTTGGGATTCTCAAAGTCACTTACCAACGTCAAATCAGTCAAGACCCTTTGATTGAAGAACGTATCAATGACACCCAAGACAATGTCCTCGCCATTGAAGAGTTACTCCGTGATCTAGATGATCCAAATCAAAGGCAGCACCATGAAGCTAAACATGCAGAGCTAAAAGAATTACTTCAATCACTGGCTGAGCAGGCAGAGGTTACAAATACTGAGGGCTTGGTGATTGATAGGGTTCTGACTGAGAACCTACTCATAGACCCCTCTGTTTGTGAATTTTGGGACTATACCGATGCTGACTGGATATGTCAGATAGCGCCCATGAAACGATCTCAGGCCGAGGCCTTGTATCAATTGCCATTGAGCCATGTAAAGCTATATCAAAACAATGGTGGTGTTTCTCATTTAAAAAAATCAACTAGGCTAGCTGCCTCCTCTCTTGGATTTAGAGAGCCTATAGAAGATGATCAGCAGATTGCTGTCCTGGAGATATGGGATAAAACCACCCAACGTATTTACACCATGGCAGAGGGCGCCGACTTTTGGCTAAGAGAGCCTTATGCCCCTCCGAAAACCGGAGAGCGTTGGTATCCATTCTTCTTGCTACCTTATCAAGTCGTTGATGGTCAGTTTGTGGGCCCAAGTTTAGTAGACCTGACTGAGCGCCTCCAAGATGAGCATAACCATGCTCGTGATCGATTTAACAAACATAGAGACCTCTGTATACCGGGGTGGGTGGCCAGTGCAGAGATCAATGAAAAGACCATCAAAAAATACAAAGATGCTGCATTTGGTGATGTGATCATCTTTGACACTGAAGGTAAAACACTCAGCCAAGTCATACAGCCTAAAGATCATCCAAAGATTGATCCACTTGTTTATGACACCAGCACAGTCAGGCACGACTGGGAGCAAGTCACAGGCTTACAAGATGCAGCTAGATCGACCATTGTGAAGCCTAAAACAGCCACAGAGGCCAGCATCATGCAACGAGCTTTATCGGGGCGTGTAGGGGAGTTCAAAGATCAGGTAGAGGACTACTTGCAAGAGATAGCTCAATACTCGGCACAGATTCTTTTACAAGAGCTTAGTAAGGAACAAGTTGAATGTTTCATGGGAAACCATCAAGTTAAAACTGAAAAGATAGACGGCAAATATAAAAAGACAACCGTTAAGGCCTATGACTGGCCAGAGCTATCTAAAGATCAAGTCTTTGAAATGGTTGAGATGCGCATTAGGGCGGGAACTACAGGGGCGCCGGATAAGTATGAGCAACAAGAGAGTTGGATCAAGGTCTTACCTTTCATAGAAGGATTGGTTTTACAAATCATCAACCTACGGCAACAGGGTCTAGAGCCTGAGCCACTGATCAATCTCCTAAAAGAAACTCTGCACCGATTTGATGATCGGATAGATGTTGAATTGTTCATACCAAGGGATGCCTATCCAAATAAAGAAGATGAGACTAGTGACAAGCCAGATCTTCACTTGGAGCCCATGCTGATTAAAACCATCACCAGGAAACCTATAACGAATCAATATTTAAACGAAGAGGAGGAAGTAAATGAAAAGCACCCACACAACTGATGAGATCAATAAGGATGTACAAGAGGCCACTCCAGAAGTAACGGAGCCACCCAAAGTCCCTGAAGCACCTCCTGCATCCAATGTTGACTCAGAAGAGCCTAAAGTTGAGCTTGTGCAAGAGAAAAAAGTCACCGAGGTGAAAGAAGATAAAAAGACTAACTTTCTGGAGGAGCTGATTAAGGCAAAGGGTGAGGCAGATGAGCCTGAGGTCAGGCCCAACCCTGAGGGTGATATTGAGTTTTATGACGAAATCAAATCTGATCGAGGCCGAGATCGCATGAAAAAGATCTTGACGCAAAAAAGAGATCTTGAGAAACAAATAGAAGATCTAAAAGAGGCTTTAGATAGAGCAATGGTAGCGCCAGTAACAAAAGTGATGAGTGAGGTTTCTGAGCCTGAGCTGATGAAACAGAAAAAGCCGTTTAACTATGAAATTGCTGTTACGCATTTAAAAGAATCTCTGGATCACTACTTAGAAGATCACAAGGATGAGTTTGATCATGTGGCGAAGATGAGACTGATCACTGACTATCTCAATAACCCGTTCATCTTGCATTCTTTCTTAAAGGAGCATGATGAAACAGAAATTAAAAGTGCTATTAGACATATCTATCAAACCTTGCAGTTACCTAAAGCTACTGTTGCAAAGTACCAACCTTTACATGCTAGAACAGCATCCCTAGGGGCGCCGCTCAGCAGTTCATTAAGTCCAGTAGATAGGATTGCTCAGCACCTGAGCAATATGGGTATCTAGTATCAGTAACTAAGTTTGGGTAATGCTTGTTTCAGTGTTTCTGAGAACCTTGAGAATGCAGCTTCAAATGAGGGTGCATTCTTCTCATACACCATCACCTCGATAAATTTATTGTAAGTTCTTTTTGTGTCAGGATTGCCTAAAGCAAACTTCATGGCTTTATTGATTTCACCAAAAGCATCTTCTACAAATACAGGGTGCTGACGTACAAAGTCTTTGCTATCTTTTTCAATTACTTGCTCAACTAGGCTTGTTAATAAAGATAGATCGCTTTCGAGAATTTCTGGATGTTTCTCGGTAATTTGATAAACGTCATATAAGTGACGAACCAAAGCGCTATCAGACTTCTCATCTGTTTTACCCATAGATAGGGCAAGCCTGCGCGGGAAAGTGATCAACTTCTCGGCCAATGCTTCTTTTAAATCAACACAGGCAATATTAACTGTTGGCCCAGTGCTAAGTTCGGCAAGAGAATCAAAAAGTAGGGTGATGTCTTTATCTTGTTTAGGTAGGCGCAAAGGGCTATAGCTAACCTCTAGCTTTAAGTTTGCCCTCATGCCTGGACTGACTTCAAATTGGGCGCCGTATTGAATATCGAACTCAATGAATTGATTTCCATCTTTGCCATCTTTTTCAATGAAGTCAGATTTAAACCCAGCTTCATTTAAAGCGGATTCGATATCCTTCTTTAAAAGGCTCATCTTTGATTTAATGAAGTTCTTGCTGATAGGAGCGGTGGCTTTTGGGTTTGCCTTGATATCGACATCTTCAGAGACTCTATCAAGCAAGCCATAAGCTTTAGAAAGGCAGGTGCCACCACAGAACACTAACTCAAAGTCTGGGTTATTTATTTTGGTGATGGCGACTAGGGCATCAGTCACCATATAGTCTTTTTCGAGCGCGAACTCCGAGATACCAAGATTTAACTCATTGATAACATCAATAACTTGACGCTTTTGTAGGTCGTTAATTTTTTTCATAAACCAAACTGCGGCTACCTAGCGATAGCTTGCGAGAAACTCTAGCTTTACCAATGTTAAGAATAGGGAGCATTGGAACTTGGGTGCTTTCCCCGCGAATGAGGGCTTGCATATCTTTTCCAGGACTAACTTCAATGCCAAGTTTCTTCATGGCTTCCATGCCAATATTTACGAGGCTACCATCTGGCACTGGCTTGCCTGAAATAGTAGAAGGGCGAGCCTTTACATAAGTGCCATAACCAAGGCGAACAATACGACCTTCATCTAGTAACTCTTTGACCACGCGACACACTTGGCGATAGTTACCAAAGCGATTGAATTCTTCGCGCAAGAAAACACTATTTTTTGACCTAGTGAGGCTGGCCAAGATGCGATCTTTGCTGGTTGCTTTAGCCATCATGGCCTCCTTTCTTTATGATGTCATTCATTATACACAAACATATGACATTAGAGTCACATTTTTGCATATAAATATTAAGTAATTAGTATATATAAAACAATGATTTATTGATACTAAATTATATTTAATATATTGGATACTATTCTCAAATTTAGTTACTCTAATTCAGTCAAGGGCACCCTGGTAAGGGTGGCTTGCGAACCCTTGACGGCCACGGATAAAAAACGCTGTTTTATGCCCAAGGTGGCAGAAAGACACATTGGGCATAAAAGCTAAAAGCGATTAATTCTTCAGATGTGATGAATCTCTTCAAAGAATATCTAATAGAAATTATTTAATTGTTATTAGTGATTGGAAAAATCACAGTGATCATTAATTCTCTGAATTATTTTTTAGATTGAAGCTGATTTCTTGATGAAATTTATTCAAGAATAATTTTTAATAGAAAGCTTTGGGGATGTATGACAAAACAACTAGTTTCAATCAATCCCAGTCACCAAGATTTCAAAATGCTTGATCGACTAGTCAAGATCAATGGTGTGGCTTTTGAGGAGCAATTTATTGCTCAATTAATTTCAGAGCACATGGCAAAAAATCTAAAAGAATCCAAACCAACCTTAGATACCGCCTTTGAGATATACATTAAAGAAAGCGCATCCTCTCATCGGCGTAAATTCAGAAATGATGCATACAGACACTTTAACTACTTTAAAAGCCTATTCGGTAATCTTCCACTAGAAGATCTAAGACATTGGCACATCACAAAATACCGTGATTACCAATTGTCGAGAGGTCTTAATCCAACGAGCATCAGAAAGCACAACAATATGCTGAATGCCATGATTAATATGGCATTCAAGCATTTAGACATTGATAGGTTAAGCCCCTTTAGATCTTTGCACATTCATGGGGAAGGGGATATCAAAAGACCCATGGCAACCATCACTAAAGAGTTGGTCACGCAGGTCAAAGAAAAACTCCTTGAGACTGATGCTCCCTATAGATTGGTTGGATTGATCCAATTGAATACTGGATTTAGGCTATCTGAACCAGTGTATGCAAAGCTTAATGACTTGGTTTTAGATCATCCTATTCCTCATTTATGGATCAGGCGCAATGAATTAACTGATAGAAAAACAAAGGCCAGTATCAGGTGCGTGCCTTTGCTTGGCGTTTCTCTTGATGCAGCTAGAAAGTTACAAGCCATCGCTAAAGATGAAAAAAGTGAATGGTTGGTGCCACATTACGCTAGAGAAAACGGCAGCACCAGTTGCTCGGCAATACTGAATAAATGCTTAAGAGCCTATTCATTTAGATCTCATATGTTCAGACACGCCATCATTGATCGAATTAAAGCTTGTAATGACATTCCCGTGCCATTGGCCGAGAGTATTACGGGGCATGGCAAAGGTGGGACTAACTTCATGGCTTATGGCACGGTTGGTTATACGCTTGAGCAAAAGTTAGAAGTGATCAAAAGAGTACTCGTATAGAAACTCAAAAATAAATCCGAAATAAATCCAAAGCCCACTTTACAGCCCCACATAATTGATGCACCAGTAGTTACACACTGAATCGCTGATTGATCGGAGTCGCGTCCGATAGCGCTGTAAAGATGGGTTCGCGTGCCATCACGGTGTCAAGGTATCTCATTAACCTTTTATCTCGGAGTGGCATGTGGCTATTTCAAACGCGGATTTACAGGAACTCGCTAAAGTTTCCTTGGATGATTATTTACGAAACCTACCGGTTGATCAAATATCTATCGAAAGGCCCTTCCTCAAAAAACTAATGGAAGGTCGTAAGAGTCTTTTAGGTGCAAAACAGAATGTCGTAGAAAACATTCGTAAAACACTCGGAAGTAACTTTTCTTGGGCTTATGGTGAAGATGCCGTTAAGTTCAATAAAAGAAACACAACTGAACCTGCTTCATTTCCATGGAGAAGAGCTGTTGACGGTCTATATATCGACTACGACAGACTATTCAGCGCTGGAATCAAAGTAAGAGAGGGTGGCAGTGGCAGTTACCAACTTGAATACAACGAAAAGGTTCAGTTGATTAATTTATTGGATGAGCAACTAGAGGTTCTTAGGGAAGGCTTTCTCAATAAGTTAGACCTTGAGTTACATCGAGACGGTACACACAGCACTGATGCCATCAATGGCCTTGATGCTTTGGTATCTATCAGTCCCACATCAGGAACGATGGGTGGTATTGATCGATCAAAGGCCAGCTATTGGAGAAATTATTCCAAAATTAGCATCAGCACCAGTTCTCCTGGCCTACTTATCAAGGAGATGGAGATTGCTTGGCGTCAGTGCATCAAAAATGGCGGCAGCCCAGACTTCATCATTGCTGGAGGCAAATTCATTGATGCTTATAGAGCCCAGGTAACCATTACCAATATGGCCAATGCTGGAGAAAGTAAGTTCATTGATGCTGGTGTGGGTGTTGGGGTCAATA
>JACCDV010213112.1_pt1 | contig 10276 bp, 7 predicted proteins | sample 7446131 | NCBI WGS metagenome assembly JACCDV01 (sample SAMN15323448, study PRJNA562643) | freshwater metagenome | isolation source: river surface water | place: USA:Blue River Watershed | collected 2017-08-17
ATTTCAAGGCGATGCCGACCTCACCGACACTGACCGCATGCAGCCAAATCCTGCCCGTGCCGATCCTTTCCAGTGTTTCACGGGAAAAGATGCCGAAACGCTGGGCCGCCCTGTTACCGTAGCCGCCGCGTCGACGGATCCGCAGCAGGTATCCAGGCAGGAGAAGCAGCAGGACCGGCACGAAGAGAAGATTGTAGAGGAGGAGACCCATCCGTTTCATGGGGCTGCCCTCAGGATCAGAATCCTTGATTCCCCATAGCTCCTGTCTGAGAGAATCTCCCATGCCGGGAGGGAGGGGAGGGGTTGCCGACGTTCACATTCGAGAATGAGGAGTCCCTCGCCACCCAAGGCCGCAACGATCTTGGCATGTGCGAGGACGGCATCGGCATGGTTCGGGATCTCCCCTGCCGAGCCCCTTGTCTCCTTCAGGTAGGGTGGGTCGGCAAAGATCAGGTCGAATCCCTCCGGCTGCGCGTAGAGATCGAGGAAGCGGATGGCGTCCATCTGCTGCACGCTTCCCCGAAGGCGCGTCGTCTGAAGGTTTTTCCTGATCAGTCCCGCTGTCGGGCCATGATGTTCGACAAAGGTTGCCGAGGAGGCGCCGCGGCTCAGCGCCTCGATGCCGAGCGCACCGCTTCCCGCGTAAAGATCGAGCACCCGTGCCTCGGGAATGCGCTCCCCAAGCGAGGAAAAGATGGCGCCTCGCACGCGGTCCATCGTGGGGCGGGTTCCCTTGCCCGGGGGCTGAAGTGTCAGGCCACCGGCTGATCCGGCAATCACGCGCATTCTCCGGTCAGTTGGCTGGTGGGGCGCTGGGGAGCGGCTGGCTTTTCGGGGCGGGTCTGCCGAAGAGCCCCTGAATCAGGCCGCCGAGATCCCCGCCGATATTGATTCCGGTCAGGCGTTGAATCAGGTCTGTTTTGGGATTGGCAGGCGTTCCCGAGACTCGGAACGGAAGTTGCGAATATCCCTGCTCGGGGGCGGCGGTCAGTTTTGATCCCAGCAATCCGCGCAGACGTCCGGCGAGCTTCTCGTTGAAGAGAAGCCGTGCCTGCAGATCGAGTTCACCGGATGTGACAACCGGACCCTGGGCGCTCAGGATCAGGTTCTGGGAACGGAGCATCAGGTCATCGATCAGGAGAGACCCCGCGGCGACATGAAACAGGGCTCTTCCCTCCTGCAAGCGGAGCATTTGAAGCTCATCAATCTGGAGGAGTTGGCCAATCTGACGCAGAAAATCAGCCGGCTGAAAGACGGCTTCCAGACAACGTAGGCTACCCTTGCCGTTCACCGTGGAAGCCTTCCCGGCGATGCCGGAGAGATCAAGGGCGCCCGAGATTCGCCCTTCGGCCTTGGAGGATCCGTAGCCGGCATCCCGGAGGAGCGGATCGAGGGATGCCCCGTCAAGATTCAGGGAGAGTCTGTATGAGGGTGCGGCGGGCGGGAGTTCACATTCCGCGGTTCCATACAGACGTCCCTGCCCAAACGATGCGGAGAGGTCTCGCGCGGCAAGTTTTCCTCCCGTGAGGGGTAGTTGGAGCTTGGAGCGAATGTTTCCGATTCTGAAGGAGTTTCCAAGAAGCGCCGTGCGTGCTTCAAGGGTTCCGGTCCAAGATTCATTGACCGACTTGGCATCAAGAGTCACTCCCGAGAGGGTGAGGGCGGGGCGGCCATCACTCCCGACTATCACAAGGTCGCCGCCGCGGATTGATAGGCGGCGTAGTGCTGTCATCGATCCGGTTTTTTCCGTGCCGCGAGGTTGTTGCAAGGGATTCCCGAAAGATCCCGGAAGACTTGCCGTGGAAGAGGTGGTTCTTTGGGAACGGGGGGCTGAGTTGGCCATTCCGTTCCCTGCGGGAGGGTTGATTGAGGGAAGGGAGGGAGCGGTAGTGTCGGGTTGCAGTCGGATCACCGGGTGATCGATCACCAGTTCGGCGACCTCGAAGCGTCCGCGCAGGAGGGCGGCGTATCCGGGGACAATGGTCATCGAGGTGGCGGTGGCCGTCACGGGTCCGGAGGGGGATTCCACGGCAAGGTTTGTCAGGCGGATGCCACCGAGGGGAAGGCCGTAGATGGCGCCGATACGCAGGGGTGCTCCTCCCGTGAGCGGGGAGACTGCTGCCAGAAGTTGCCGCTGCAGCCCCTCGGAGCGAAGGGCGACGTTGAGGATCACCGTGATTGCGAGCGGGACGCCGATCAGAATGGCGGCTGCCGCAAGAATGGGCTTGGAATTGCTGCGCACAGGGAGAAGGTAAGTCTCCCACGATATTTGTGAAGTGTGAAGAACCCCCTGATCATTCTGAACCCTGCGGCAAGGAGTGAGCGTGCCGCCAGACTGCGGGACCGCCTTGCCGCCATGGCCCCGGAGGCTGAGATCCGCATCACCTCATTTCAAGGCGATGCCGAAAGGATCGCGCTGGAAGCCGCGGGGGAGGGCTTCTCAAGGATCGTGGCGGCGGGCGGTGACGGAACGATCAACGAGGTGGTGAACGGTATCATGGCTTCGGGGCGTCCGGACATACAACTCGGCATCCTCCCCGTGGGGACGATGAATGTCTTCGCGGTCGAGCTCGGCATCCCGCTCAACTCCCCGGAGGCCGCCTGGGAAATCATCAGGCGCGGCGACGTCCGGAGCATCGACCTACCCGTCTGCACGACGGAATCCGGATCCCGCTGCTTCGTGCAGCTTGCGGGAGCCGGGCTGGATGCCGAAGTGGTCCGGAGAACCAGCCGGGAATCCAAGAAAGCCCTGGGGCCGCTCAGTTATCTTCTCTCCCTGGCCCATGTTTCCGGTGCCAAGCCTCCAAAAATCCGTATCGAGTCCGCGGAGGGAGCATCGCGCAGCGGGTCCTTTGTCCTTTTGGGGAACGGAAGATTTTACGGCGGGCCGTTCCGATTTTTCCGCGATGGCTCACCGACGGACGGTCTTCTGGATGTGCTGGTTTTTCAAAACCAGACGCCCTGGGATCTTCTCCGCTACATGCACGCGATCATGACGGGACACCAGACGAACCTTCCCGATGTGGAGTATTTCCAGACCGCATCGCTCCAGCTCAAAGCCGGTGAGGGAGAGGAGGTTCCCTACGAACTCGACGGAGAAATGTCCGGCTTCCTGCCAGGTACCTTTGCCCTGAGGCCAGGGGGGCTTCCCGTCCTTGCCCCCGCTCCCCGATGAACTCCGCCGTCAGGCAGTTCAGGGAAGCCCCGGTGACATCGGTGCTGTTGGGGATCAACCTCTCCCTGTTCCTGATCGAGGAGATCTTCCGCCTGTTTTTTGATACCTCCCTCTTTCCCCTTCTTGCGCTGAGCCGCGAGGGGATCGGCGAGGGACGGTGGTGGTGCTTTCTCTCCCATGCATTCCTCCACGGGAATCTCTTCCACCTGCTCGTCAACATGGTGGCGTTATGGTTCACCGGGCCGTTGCTTGAGGGGTTGCTAGGCGGCAAACGCTTCCTTCTGCTCTATGTCGGCGGAGCGGTGGTAGGAGGGGGCGTGCAGACCTTCTCCTCCCCGGAAAGCGTGGATCTGGTCGGAGCCTCCGGGGCGGTGTGCGCGCTTTTGGTTGGATTCGGAACGCTCTTTCCCCGCCTTGAGATCACGGCGCTGATCTTTTTCGTGATCCCGATCCGGATGCGCGCCTCCACGCTGGCGTGGATCGTGGTCGTGAGTTCCCTGCTCTTCTGGCTCCTTGGAATCGAGCGCGGCATCGGTCATCTTGCCCATTTCGGAGGCGGTGTCGCCGGATTCCTGATTTGCCATCATTACCGACGCCTGGGATTCGTTGGGTCGCTGCCCGAAATGCCGTCCCCTTTGCCAGGGGAACATCCCTGATCGCGTGACGGGAGGCCCTTGTCAAAGGCCTTTCAGCCCCGCGAGCAGAAGCTCCGCGTTCGTCTTCGTCGTCTCCAGATTGAGCGTGAGGAGTTGCATCGCCTCCGCGGCGGGAAGATCCATGAGTTGACGCCGGAGCTGGAGGATCCGCTCGTACTCGTCGGGATGATACAGGAGTTCCTCGCGGCGGGTGCCCGATTTCGTGATGTGGATCGCCGGGAAGGTCCGCTGTTCCATGATGGAACGATCGAGATAGATCTCCATGTTTCCGGTCCCCTTGTATTCCTCGAAGATCAGGTCATCCATGCGGCTGTGGGTCTCGACCAGCGCCGTGGCCAGGATGGTGAGGCTTCCCCCCTCCTCAACGTTACGGGCAGAGCCGAAGAACTTCTTGGGGCGGGCCAGCGCTCCCGAGTCGACACCGCCGCTCATGGTTCGTCCCTTGCCCTTGATATTGTTGTTATATCCCCGCGAGAGACGGGTGACGCTGTCGACCAGGATCACGACATCCTTCCCGAGTTCCACAAGGCGCTTGGATCGTTCCGAGACCATTTCGGCTAACTGGACGTGGCGGGAGGTCGGCTCGTCGAAAGTGGAGCTGAAAATGTCGCAGTCCAGGGAGCGGCGCAGATCGGTGACCTCTTCCGGGCGTTCGTCCACGAGAAGCAGCATCAGGTGCACGTCGGGATGGTTGGCACGGATGGCGAGCGCCAGGCTCTTGAGCATCATCGTCTTTCCCACGCGGGGGGGGGCCACGATCAGGCCGCGTTGACCCATTCCCAGCGGCGCGATCAGATCGACGGCCCGTGCCGTGGGGTTTGTCTTGCCAGGTTGCTCCAGATAGATGCGCCTGTTGGGGAACATTGCGGTCAGTTTGTCGAACTCGGTCGGACTTTTCCACTCCCCCGCCGGAATGCCCTCGATGGCGATCACCGATTCCAGTCCCATCCTGCGTTCGCTGATCATGCGGGCGGTTCCGGAAATCCTGATGCCCGGCCTGAGTTCGTACTGCCGGAGCAGGGGCACGGGAAGCGTGACGTCGCAGGGGGTGGGCTGGAAGTTGAACCGTGGCCAGCGGATCATCGGGGCATCGGGGGCAAATTCCAGCACTCCCTCCACGGTGAGGGTGCCCCCCATTTTCAGGTGATCGCGGGCAAGATCCAGAACAAGCTGATGGCGCGAGGCATCACGGTAGATGGGGAGACTCCTGGCAGCGGCCGCTTCCAATAGAGAGGCATGGTTCATGCGGTGAAGGGTCTCAAGCTCCATCACGGCGGCAGTCTTCGGCGCGGCAGTGTTTTCAGGGGCGACTGGCGGAGTACTGTTTTCCTCGGAAGAGTTCATGCGTTGGAATCTAGCAGTGTTGAAAGATATCTGACCTGACGCTCCAGCTGTTGCTCGGAACCATCGTTCCAAAGAAGAAAGTCGGCTTTTGCAGCCATTTCTTCCTGGGATTGTTGCAGGGAAATCCACTGCCTCGACCTTGAGGGAGGGATGCCTCGGTTTTTGGAGAGTCGCTCGAGCCTGACGCCATCCGAACATCCCGCAACGATCGTTTTGTCGAAGAAGTGTCCTAGTCCCTTTTCGTAGAGAAGGGGGATTTCAGCAAGAAAGAACGGGCTGCCGGTACGGCGGTGTTCCTCCGCCAAAGGACTCCACGCCTCCCTGATCCTCGGATGAAGGATTCCTTCGAGGGTATCCTTGGCAGCCGGATTGATCTGGATAAGCCTGAAGAGCTTTTCCCGGTCGGCTTTTCCATCCTGACCGTAGCAGGAGGATCCTAGTTGCGAGGTGATGGCTTCCCTGACTCCTGCATCGCCGTCGAGCAGGCGCCGGTTTTCCTCATCCGCCGAAAACAATGTTGCCCGCAGTAAGCCAGCCAACTTGGCTAATACAAGGGATTTTCCGCTTCCGATTACTCCCGTGACGGCAAGGGAGGGCATGGGACGATTTGTAACAAAGGTTGGCGATTAATCACCAAGTGACGGCTATTTGGTCCTGACGGCGGGAACGGATGCCGACACATCCGGCTGAGGCAGGTCTGGAGGAAGCCCCAGCGGTTTCACGATTTCAGACTCCTCCGTGTCGCCGCGCCGGGGCTGTCCCTCCGCATCCAGAATCCGCGGAGTGACAAAGATCACTAGGTTTTTCTTGAGCTTCTGATCCACGTCGGAACGGAAGAGGCGCCCCGCCAGCGGCATGTCCCCGAGAAAAGGAACCTTGTCCTGCACCTTCTGGACATCCTCTCGAATGAGTCCTCCCAGAGCGATCGTCTGGCCGTCCCACACCGTGACAAAGGTATCCACCGATCGGACGGTGAACACCGGTTGGTTGATCGTGTTGGTGGTCAGGGTGGTGATAGAGGGGACTAATAGGGGGACCCCCGATACAACTTCAGCGTTGTTTTGGACAGCATTAATCGGAGACCCATAGTTAATAAATCCATCAAAATCCTCGACTTTAGGATGGAGTTCCAAGTCGATCGTGTAGCCGTCAGGGCCGATCGTGGGCAATGTCTCAAGGATGACTCCCAAGTTTTCAGTCGTGAAATCCCTGGGGAAGGAAGGGGCGACGGTTACCTGATTATCGAGATTGGCTCTGCTAACAGCGGCACCACCACCACCGATGATTGTGTTCTGGGAGTTTATAGGGATTTGGGGCGGGTCATACTTTCTAGGATAGGGAAACTCATTGATGATTTTAACCGTGGCTTTCACACCGCTCTTTGTCGTGACCTTGGGGGCCGACATGAGATCAATTCCCTTCTTCTGGTTCAGTGCTTTAATCACCAATTGGAATTGGGCATCGGTAAAGATTCCCGCGATGCTGAAAATTCCCGGTCCCGCAAGATCCGTTGTTGTAAGCTTTCCGGAATTGAGAATTCCATCAAGGGTGTTCTGCGTGATTGCCTGTTGACCCGAGCGGAGTGCCCCCACGGGATATTGGCCGATCACATTGCCACCAGCGGCAAACGGATAATTATCGCTGCTCACTCCGGTCGGATTTCCTCCTCCGCTACCATACATGCCTCCTCCGATACTGAACGGACCGAGTAGCCAGTTAAAGCCGAGTTCCTGCATGTTGTTCTGATTAATCTCCAGGAACTTGGTTTGGATCTCCACCTGCGAGGGGGTGACATTCATCGCCGCATCGACGAGTGCGTCAATTTGGTCGAGGTTATCCCGGGTGTTTCGCACAATGAGTTTGCTGCCTGCGGGGATGTAGTTGGCGCTGGACCCCGCCGGGAAGGGAATGCCTTGGTTCGTCGCTAGGTAATCTTGTGCATCGTATCTTGATGCAATCCTCGGTCCGCTTGATGCTCCTTCCAGTCCCCCTGCCTGCGGGATCGTTGTTCCGCTATCGAGCGGTTTGGGAGGAATGAAGGTGGGCGGTACCTGGTACTCTTTCTGGATGATCTGCTCGGTATTCTCCGAGAGGGGAACGATGGAAACGGCGTACGGGTCGATCTTGATTTTCAGGTTGCTCAGTCTGCTGACGTATTCGAGAGCCACAAAAAGCGGAACTTGGGTCAGGTTCAGGGTCAAGTGGGGTTCAGGAGCTGGTAACGATGGTACGGGGGTGGTTCCGGATGTACCTGGAAGAGAGGAGGCAGTGGCGGGCGGAGCCGTAGAAGCTAATTTTAGGAAGATATTGACCCCCTTTTTGGAAGGGTCCTGCTCTTTGCTTCTCTGCTTCAAGTAATCCACGGCTTCGGTCACCGTGAAGTCGGGCATCTCGACCTTGGGAAGAATGATGGAATTCAGCTTGGAGACGATCTGGTCTGTGCCACTGATATCCTGTTGGCGGCCCGTCGATTCCGTGGTCCGTCCTTGTTTCGGTTTTCTGCTTGGGCGTTCCCATGCCTTGGTCACCTGCCAAAGCATCCGGCTCCTGGTTTCGTTATAGGCCTCGTCGGCATACTTGATGACGGCATTGTTGACCCCTTCCATTCCCTTTCTGGCGGCACTGTTGTAGGGGTCGATCCTGAGGACTTCCTCGTATTTTTTGGTGGCAAGATTGTGTCTTCCGCTTTGCTCAAGCTCGGCGGCTTCCCTGAGGAGATTTACCACCCGGTCCCTCTCTGCGGCAAACTTTGGGGTTACCGTCTTGTTGAAGACATCAGGTTGCTCCAGATCGGAGAGAAGACGGACGGCATCCCTGTTACCGGGATTGACGGAGGGTTCCAGGATCATTTTCGCGACACTTTCCGCTTCCAGGGGATATCCTCGTTCAATAAGCTCCTTGGCAAAGGCAAGGGCGATCGGTGTGTAACGCGCAACAATAACGGCACGCGCCTGCCGGGCATCCGATCCAGAGGGGGTCATCGCAAGTGCCTGGGACGCCTTTTCGTAGGCAACGGCAAGATTCTTGTCAGCGCGTGCCTTCTCGGCCTCGGCCATGAGAACTTGGGCTTTCCTTATCTGATCCTGATAACGGACAATAGTCCTGTTTTCCTCCGTCCGGACAGTCTCTTGAGTCCGCACAATCTGACGTTCCTCAGATCTCACCGCATTTTGTGCCCTGAGAGCGGTTCCAAGGCACACAATTGAAATCCAGAATAAAGCAAGGGTCGACAGCACTGACCACAGTACCGTTCCTTGGAGGGGTCTCATCATGGGGGACTTCATTCGGTTTTCCGGGAGGCGGTGGAGGGATCTCCCGGCACCGCCTCGGAGGTGAGTGCCTTGGCGTCCGGGACAAGAATCTCCTGGTTGTTTTCTAACGCCTTGATGAGGGGTTGTCCGGCTGGATCAAGCAGTCCCGCGGTAACGAAGATGACGAGATTTCGTTTGATGCGCTGGCTGGAGGAACTCCGAAAGAGGGAGCCAACAAGTGGTAGATCCCCGACGATGGGTGTTTTGTCCTGAACTTTCTGAACATCCTCGCGAATTAACCCACCAAGGACAACCGTTTGACCGTCGTAAATCGACACCTGGGTGTTTACCTCCCTGACACTGAAGACGGGATAGTTGATCGTATTGGGAGTTAAGACAATATTACGGCTCCCGACTTGAACTGGCGCTTCGCCCGGAATAAGGCCGAGTGTTGTGATTGGAAACGTGTTCTGGATTGGCACGCCGTAATTGATAAAGCCCAAAAACTCGGTGATCTGTGGGGAAATATTGAGGTCCACTGTGTACCCGTCGGGTCCTATGGTGGGTTCCACGTCCAGAAGGACACCTAGATTTTTCGTATCAAAGGAGGTAGGGGTCGCAGGTGCAGCTGGGGCAATTCCTCCACCTTGGTTGTTTGGCACCTGAGGGGGGGAATATTCCCTGGGATAAGGGAATTTCCGAATGATGTTGATGGTCGCTTTGCGACCGCTGGTGACGGTGACTTTGGGTGCTGAGACCAGATCGACTCCTTTCTGCTGGTTGATGGCCCTGAGAACAACCTGGAACTGGGGATTGGTAAAGACACCCGCGAGGGCAAGGACTCCCGCTGCCGGACCCACGGGTGAGCCGAAAAGGATTCCGTCTAGGGCAGTGCCCTTGATTGCGGCAGAACCGGTCCTGTTGCCGGCCGTGATGTTTCCCCCCAGGACGTTTCCTGAGACGCTATCGTACTGCATGGCTCCCACGGGTGCGCCGTTCGGATTCCTGAAGGGGAAGCTTGCCCCGCTCTGCGGTTGCTGATTACCCACGGTTCCGCCTCCCCCATAGACGCCGCTGCCCGCAGGCAAATTGACCGCTCCCATCAGCCAATCAAATCCGAGTTCCTGGAGGTTGTTCTGGGTTACTTCCAGAAAGCGGGCTTCGATTTCCACCTGACTTGGAGGCGTGGAATCCGTGATCTCGACGATCTGGTCGATCAGATCCAGATTGGCCTGGGTGTTCTTAACCAAGAGCTTACTGCTGGATGGAAGGTAAATTGCAGTTGCTTTATCCGGAAAGGTAACACCTCGGGATTCAAGAAACTGACGCGCCCCACTCGTTCCCACGGTGCCAGTGCCAGCTGCCTGGGGGAGTCCACCGGTGGCAGGGGCTGCTGCTGCGGATGCCGAGTTGTTGATCATGCCCGGGGGAACCTTATATTCCTTCTGAACCAGTGTCTCGACCGGTTCGGTGATCGGCACGATGGCAACGGCGTAGGGCTCCACCTTCACCTTCAGGTTTGCCGCCGAGGCAACGTATTTGAGCGCATCACCCAAGGGGATGTCATTCAGGGAGATGCTGATCCTGGTCCCTCCGTCAAGTGACTCTTTCGTGGGATCAAGTTTCAGGACGATGTTGACCCCTTTTCTTGTTGGATCGGCTTCCGTCGTGTCGAGGGCCTTGGCCTTGGCCTGAAGTTTTTCGATGGCCTCGCGCACGCTTTCGTCCGAGAGCGAGAGTTGCGGGATCTTGATGGTCTGAAGTTTCCTGGAGATGGAGGCGGTCCCCTTCACATCCATCGGATTCTGTTCCACGATGGTGGAGGCTCCCGTGTCGAATTTGGGCACCGG
>JACCDV011171002.1_pt1 | contig 10274 bp, 6 predicted proteins | sample 7446131 | NCBI WGS metagenome assembly JACCDV01 (sample SAMN15323448, study PRJNA562643) | freshwater metagenome | isolation source: river surface water | place: USA:Blue River Watershed | collected 2017-08-17
GATGAAAAAAAGAATTTTACCTACCTCAATAGGTTTCCAACCTTGCTTAGGTTTTTTGGCGATGGATTTGAAGGACTTCCAACCTACGCCCCATTCGATAAAGTAATTATCACGGCGGCGGCACCTTTTATTCCTGAAAAACTCATCGGGCAACTGAAAGTTGGTGGTATAATGGTTCTCCCATTGAATGAAGGTGATGTTCAAATTATGTATAGACTGACTAAACTTCCAGACGGATCCGTACAGGAAGAAAAATTTGATGCTTTTTCATTTGTGCCCATGCTTACCGGAAAAAATGGCTAAAAAAAGGCCGCTTTAAAAAGCGGCCTTGGAAAAATCATTGTTGCATTTGCATTCCCTCATTCATTCCATCTTGCCCACTTCTTGTATTCTTACGCTTGAATAGAGAAGCATCCACCTTGCCGAACCGATAGTTGAAATTCAACCTGAATACCTGCCAGTCACGCCTTCTGGAATTGCTCTGTGTAAAAAAATTGGATTCTGAATAGGAACCATAGACTTTGGTTTTGAACATATCATTCATGCTCAAAGTGAGGGACCCTCTTTTTTCTTTCAGGAAATCCTTTTTCAAAGCAAATTCAAATCCGTAATTCGGGTTAACATAGCCCTGGGCTGTTGTCTGGGTAAATCCACCCCAGCCGCCTCCGCCACCCATTCCGCCGCCACCGCGACCACCACCGCCGCCGCCACCAAATCCACCACCTCCACCGCTACCATTCTGTGGGAGGATTGATTTGCTTCGGTAATCAGCAGCCAGTTGAAGGGAGAAATTGGCAGGCATCTTGATGTTCAGATTAAGTTTGCCAAAGAAACTCCAAAGGGAATTGTTCAAGTCAACCTGCAGATTGCTGCTGTTGATGGAGGAATTGAAGAAATTGAGGTTTGTAGTGGCTTCCAGCCATTTGGTTACGGGATTCCTGGAGGTGAACTCCAGCCCGTAGGCCTGACTGCTGTTGGCATTGATAAAAGTATTAATCAGGATGTCCTTACCCGGTACAGAGCTTGCCTCTTTGATTTGGAACCTGGTAATCAGGTTGTCTGTTTGCTTGAAATAAGCTGAGAAGAAAACACTGTGATTTCCTTTGAATGATTTTTGGTAGTTCAATTCCACCGAATTGGTGAATTCAGGAATAAGATCTGGATTTCCCCTGCTGATATTCAGAGAATCAGTATAATCAACAAAGGGGAGAATCTGGAAAAAATTGGGTCTGTTTATTTTTCTGGCCAAGCTGAACTGGATATCCTGTGTTTGGTCAATCTGATGGGTAAAGTTTACACTGGGAAATAGGCTTAAAGGATATTTGTTTCCAAAACTGTTTCCATTGGTCAGCAAGGTTCCTTTGTAAACTGAACTTTCTGCCCTCAAACCCAGTTGGTAGTTGGTCTTTTTTCCGATGACATTGGAATAAGTTCCATAAGCCGCATATACCTTATCGTTGAACTTGTAATTGGCATTAATTGATGTAATCGGAATATATTGGTTAAGTGCAATATTATAGATGAAGTTGAGGTTTTCGCTTTGAAAATCACGAATAGCTACCCTAGCACCCAGTTCAAGTTTTGAGTTTTCAGAGAGCGGGTTAGTGAAATCTGTTTGGATGGTATAAAAGGAATTTCCCCCCTTACCATTTTGCTGTTGGTCAATCAAGCTTCCTTTTGGGGCGTTCGACAGATCATAATATTGTGTTTGAAATCCGCCAAAGCTCTTGTTGTTGCTGTTGTTGTAATTGGCATCAGCTGTCAACTCCATCCCTTTTTTACTGAAAAGGTGCTTGTATCCGAGCGCAGCACCGTAAGTTTTGAAATTGAAAGAGGAATTGGTTTCACGCTCGGAACGAATAGATTTGGGACCGGCAGTATACAGTGTGTCAATCAGTATGGCCAACAAATCACTGTTGTCAAACTGACCATTAACATAACTTCCTGATACGGTAAAGGTATTTCTGTTGTCAGCAAAATAATCTATACCTGCTCTATTGAAATTGAAAAAGCCTTTGCTGATAGGATTATTTGTTTGATTGTACCGGATGGTAGGTACTGCAAAAAATTCTTCACGCAATGATTCGCCTTCCCCAATGGACTTCCTTCTATTGTACATGGAACTGGCAAAAATGTTTATTTTGTCTTGTTTGACATTGATGTCTCCGCCGAAATTGGGCATTACCCGGGAATCCAACCCCGCCCTGATATTACCATTATAACCGGCTTTCCTATTTTTTTTCAATACAATATTGATGATGCCAGACATACCACCGGATGCATCAAACTTGGCTGATGGATTCGTAATCAATTCAACACTTTGAATAGCGTCTGATGGTATTTGGTCCAAAGTGAGATTGGTGGGCCTGCCATCAACAAAAATAGTGGGGGAGGAGTTTCTCAGGGAAACATTGCCATCAATATCCACATCCACGCCGGGAATGTTCTTCATCATCTCTGAAGCAGTCTGCCCAGTTGATACAAGATTCTTTTCAACATTGAATATTTTCCTATCCACACCCATTTGCATGAATGGCTTTGTTCCTACCACTTTAACTTCATCCAATTGTTTAGCGTCAACTTCCAATTTGATATTGCCGAGGTCCACATCTGCATTGCTCATAATCTTGGAGAAATCCCCCCCTTTAGGTAATTCAAATTTGACTGGTTTTTCCAGCGTTACGTATCCAATGGCAGTGATTTTGAGTTTGAATTGTCCGAAAAGGGGTAAGTTTTCCAGGCTGAAATCACCGTTTCCCTTGGTTAGTTGTCCACTTAAGACTACATCTTTGCGTTGCTTAGTTGCTGAATCCATTTTGGTTTGGACCAATTGTACTGAGGCGGCCTGTACACTTTTATTGGTATTGCCATCCATAATACGACCATAAAAACGGCCAATGTTCATATTTTGGCTATTAGCAGCGCCACCTGGCCTGGCACCACCTGGTATTTGTCCGTAGGATGAAATGGAAATCAATAAAGCGAAAAACAAGACGATTTTTTGCATTGAACTGTGTTTTTTAAATTAGATGCCAACAGGGATGTGCTTCTTTCGGAATGAATCAAAAGAAAAGGTTAAACAAAATTACCAAGGTAAAGTTTAGGCGGTAGCGAGTGTTATCAATATTTGGATGATGCCTATCAAAAATCCCAAGACTCCACCAATGATTTCAACGAACCTAAATTCACTTGACATAATCTGATTCAGGATTTGTTCCATTTTATCACTGGAGAATGCCGCTACTTTTTGGGTGACTATCTTTTCAAGATCAAGCTGGGATTCAAGATTCTTCATGTAACCACTGATCATTTCGGGAAACATGGTTTTGAGTTCAGCCATAAAGACTGTTTTCAACTGATTGATAGTGCTGTCCCCAATAAACATGGAAATAATTGGAAATACATCGCTCAATTTTCTCCTTAAAAAATCATCGACCCTGGTTTCAATAAAGGGCATAACTTGCTCCAGGTTTCGGGGATTGACTATTTTTTCTTCAATTTCCTTGAATGAAATCAGTTCCGTACTGACCAATTTACCCAGTTTTTCAGCAAATTGCTGCTGTCTTTTAGGGAAAATGCCATGAAAAGTCACCCCTAATATTTTTTTTGGCTCACGCGGATGGAATAACATTTTGATGGCAATCCAATTGGTAAACCAACCAATAAAAGCGGAGATAAACGGAATGAGGATCAGCCAGTAATTCATGGAATGAAATTTCACCAAAGTTAATCCTATTTACAAAAGTTAAATTGAATTTTGGAGTAGTTGAAAAAAACCTTTAAATTTGCATCCCTATCACGGAGGTCGTAGCTCAGTTGGTTAGAGCGTCTGATTGTGGTTCAGAAGGTCGTGGGTTCGAGACCCATCTTCCTCCCTTCCTTTTTCTTTCTTAACATTTCTTTTTACACCATTCATCCATTTCCTTGACAATGGCAGGTGTAAAATATTTATTTTTGGATATGTTATCCAAAATAATCCAATTTATGGTCAGTAAAAAATCCTTACCCCTGGTTTTGGTATTGTTGCTCGCAGGTTTTTTAATTGCGTTCAATTCTTCAGGATTCGGTAATCCTCCTGATAAATACCAACAGATTTTCATCCAGGTAACAGAAATGCTCGAAGCCGCGCATTATAACCCCAAAAAGGTGGACGATGATTTTTCAAGGAAGATCTTCGTGAAATACCTGGAATCACTTGATCCGGATAAAAATATCTTCTTGGCCAATGATATAAAGGATTTGAAAAAGTTCGAAACCGCCATTGACGACGAATTGCATGGTGCACCAATCCAATTCTTCCATGCTGCAGAGTTGATATATTTGAAAAGAGGCAAGGAGTTGTCTGCTATGATGCCGGAGCTGTTCCAACAGCCCTTTCAATTCAATACAGATGAGCAAATTTCTTTGGATGCTGAAAAGGCAGAATATCCCAAAAACGAATCAGCCCGTAAAGAAATCTGGCGTAAGAGATTGAAATTCATGACCTTGGAGCGTTTTTCCGATTTGCTTGACCAACGTGCCCTATTGAAAAACACGGATAGTGCATTCAAATCTGATACCCAGTTGGAATCTGATGCCCGATCAAAAGTGAAGCAAATCATGACCAGGAATTTTGAACGGATGATCAATAAAACCAAGCCAGATGAGCGATTCGACATGCTTGTAAATGTGATTACCAATTACATGGATCCCCACACCACCTTTTTCCCTCCTTTGGAAAAAAGGTCTTTTGATGAGCAAATGAGCGGGCGGTTTTACGGCATTGGTGCATCCTTGCGTTATGACGATGGTGCTATCAAGGTGGCAACTGTAGTTGCAGGACTGCCTGCTTGGAAATCACAACAAATTACCGTTGGTGATCAGGTATTGAAGGTTGGTCAAGGTGATGCGGAGCCAACAGACCTTAGTGGCTTTGAAACGGAAGAGGCCGTTAAGTTGATTAGGGGGAAAAAAGGAACAGAAGTAAGGCTTACCATTAAAAAAGCAGATGGTTCAGTTCGCATTGTTTCCATGATCCGGGAAGAGGTAGAATTGGATGAAACATATGCCCGCAGCGCAGTTATCCACGAACATGGAAAAAAAATGGGATATATTTTTCTTCCTGAATTTTATGCCGACTGGGAGAGGCCTAATGGACCCAAATGTTCACAAGACGTTGCCAGGGAAATCCTCAAACTTAAAGAGCAGCAGGTCGATGGCATCATCATGGATCTGAGAAACAACGGAGGTGGTTCTCTTTATGACGTTGTTCAAATGGTTGGCTTTTTTATTCCAGATGGCCCTGTAGTTCAAGTGAAAGATAGGGAAGGCAACCCCACTGTACTGCGTGACAGGGATAAATCTGTCCTGTATGATGGACCGCTTGCTGTAATGGTAAATGAGTTTTCTGCATCTGCCTCAGAAATTTTTGCTGCAGCCATCCAGGATTATGGCCGTGGAGTTGTCATAGGCAGCACATCCACCTATGGTAAAGGTACAGTTCAACGCAATATTGGATTGGAGTCGGTATCCAGACCTGTTAACAGTGATCTTGGTGAATTGGGAACAATCAAACTGACCTTGCAAAAATTCTATAGAATCAATGGCGGTTCTACCCAATTGAAAGGCGTAACGCCCCATATCATTCTTCCCGATCAACTTGAAAATTTGAAATACAGGGAAAAAGACAATCCGGATGCTATGCCATGGGATGAGATACAAAGGGCATTTTACAACAGGATTACCCCCACCTACGACATTGAATCCATTCGCCGCAAAAGCAATGAAAGAATTTCCCAAGATGCTGCTTTTGCAGCCATCAAAGAAATCTCTTCAATGATTGAAAAGTCTAATCAGAAACAATATTCGCTGAAATTGGAAACATACCGCAATGAACAGAAAGCAATGCGGGAAACTTTCAAGAAATTGGAAGAAATCAATAAAAGCCAGAAAGCCCTTGAAATTCAAATGCTTGAAACTGACCAAAAGAGATTGTCAGCCGATAATGATAAGTTGGAAAGGAGAAAACAATGGATCAAAAACCTGTCCAAAGACATCTATATTGCTGAAACCTGTAAAGTTGTTTCTGACATTATCAGTCAAGGAATGTTGGTAAAGGGACTCTAAATCAATCAAAATTGACACTATAGCGTTGTTCCAGCACTGATTTGTGGTGCCTCCAATGGCCTATGGTGATGATACCCAATGCGCCAACTGAGATGGTCTCATGTGCTTGCGTGAGGCCATACCTTTTTATCCAGGTGGAATCAAAACTGTTGAACAGCATTACTGTTGATTTCCTTGCCACTACAAAAGAGTCTAGCAAGTCTCTTTTGACAAATTTCGACACTGATGCCTCAGCATAGGCATTTTCATCAAAACTCATGATTGGATTGGGATCGTTCCGGGCAATTGTCAATGCTCTGAAAGCAAAAATCAGCTCAGCATCAATGCAATGCCTGATGAGTTGGCCAATTGTCCATTTACCCTGATCATAAGCATAATCGAAATCAGCTTCCTCCAAACGATGCAAATCCTTTTCCAACTGCATCAAAGATGATTTCAACAGACTTACCGGATCACTGCTTTCAACCAAGCCAATATATCCTTTGAAAAAATCAGGATATTTCAATTCATCAGCATAATTTGACATTGCCTTTTATTTTTTTGCTTGCTTTTTGTTGGGACTAATTGCGGAATCCAATTTTCGTTGCCCCTTGACTGTTGAAGCCAATTTGATGGCTTCATAGGCGTTAACAATGCCTCCTGTTGAACAAAGTTGATCAAGCCCCACTTTTTCATCCTCTGTACCAGGTTTTAGAAATTGCTTACCAGTTGGTTTATATACAGATTTAATGATGATTTCCCTGACTTGTTCTGCTGTTAATTCTGGAAAGTAGGAGAGCAAAAGCGCGGAAACTCCTGCCACAACAGGAGAAGCCATACTCGTTCCATCCTTGTCGCCATAGGTATTGCCTCCCGGAATGGTCGAATATATTTTAACTCCGGGGGCAAAAACATGTACATCCCTTTTGCCGTAATTGGAAAAAGAAGCTACAAGTTCATCATCCTTTGAGCCACTTGCACCTACACTGATCCAATTGGAAAATGTTTTTGTGGTATCATTATCTTCATGAATTGATGGGAAATTGTCTTGTATGTCTATATTTTTATTATCATTTCCAGCAGCATGAACGAGCAAGACTCCTTTGCTTTCTGCGTAACGCATGGCTTCATCTACCCATTTTTTTTCTGGTGAGAAACTTTTGCCAAAACTCATATTGATGACCCAAGCACCATTGTCTACTGCATATCTTACTGCATTGGCAACATCCTTGTCGTGTTCATCTCCATCAGGAACTGTTCTGATGGGCATGATTTCTACATGATCAGCAATACCCTTGATGCCTTTTTCATTGTTTCGGATTGCACCAATAATGCCAGCAACATGTGTACCATGTGAGGCATCTGTCCCCATGATATCATTGTTTCCATAAAATCGGTCAAATGGGTCATCATAGTTATCTTTTACAACTTCAGCACGATATGCCCTGGGTGCTTTCTCTATGGCTTCGAGCTTGGATTGTTCACCTTCATAAAATTGGATGAGATCAGCGATTAGGACCTTATTGTTGTTATCCATTTGTCTGGTTTGCTGAAAAAATCCCAGCATAACAGATTTGGCTTTCAAGACTGTCGCATCTGATGTACGGAAATCCTGCAGTTGATCACCGGTATATTGGGTTTTACCCATAGCCACTTGCAAGAGACTATCAGCTCCTGGCAATTTTGCAACTATATCTTTTAGAATCAACACGTACATGGCAGCCTCTTTGGCTTGTGATTCCAATTGGTATTTGGCTTTTGAAAAATTCTGGTAATTGGTAAATGCTTGTCCAACCAAAGAACGACCATCGTCTGTAACCTGCTCAAATTGCTTTTTAAAGCGATAATATATGCGTGCTGCTTCGTAACTGTCTTTTCCTACATTGGCCCCATCCTTGCCTCCAATGAAATTCCAACCATGAATATCATCCGTATATCCATTTTTATCGTCATCAACACCATTGCCAGGAATTTCCTTTTTATTTGTCCAAATAACTGATTGGAGATCTTCATGCACTGTATCAATACCTGAATCAATAACGGCTACAATTACTTTTTGCTTTGGGCTTTTTCCTCTAAGTAAATCGCTGTATGCCTTTTCCAAACTTATTCCATACACACCATTTTCCTTCAAATCTGCCAGGTGCCAGTCTTTACCCCCATAGCTTACCGCTGATTGGGCTTGTACATTTTGCGTTGCAATAAACAAGTAAAATAAGAAACTAAAGAGCGTAGCAATTGTTTTCATATCAGCAATTTTCGATTACAATTTAAACAATCAAATTATTTCTGTCAGTGTACCTTATCATAAAAAAGATACAATAATGAATTGGGAAAATCTTAAGAATCAGACTTTCTGTTTCGAAGGTATAAAAGCAAGAGTGAAACTGGTCCGCTAATGAGCATCAGAATTGTCTGTACTGACCACAATAACCAACCAAAAGCAAGTCCGGCCAATTCATTGATATCGTATAATGCCAATGTTTTTTGCACAGCCAATTGGTAGGCACCTATTCCGCCTTGTGTAGCAATCATGGCAAAACTACCAAAAGTAAGGATTGTAAGGGAGGGTACCCAGCCAAGAGCTGACAATGCCAACATGGCACCAAACCCAACCCTAATGCTAGCCAAATAAAGAAACCAAATGGCAGCAGTATAAAGCAAGAACAAGAAAGGATTATTTATTCTTTTCACAGATAGGAGCCCTTCAAATAGACCTTTGACTAAAGCTTTTATTCTGATAGCCCAACTCAAATTGCTGTTATTCAATAATTTATAGAATATAAAAACTACAAAAAGTGTAACAACGCCAATTATGATCATCAGATTTGTGGAGGATTGAAGCTTGAGTGACAAAGAATTCCACAATTCAAGCGAATAGTCGCCTACCAGATCAAGCTGAGAAAAAATCGTGAGCACTATCACAATGATCAAACAACAGAGATCAATTACCCGTTCTGCAAACATGGTACCCAGCAATTTGTCGACCGGGATTCTCTCATATTTTCCAAGTAGGCTACATTTCATGAATTCACCTAACCTTGGAAACAAGAGGTTGAAGAAAAAACCATTCAAAACAGCATAAAATACATTTGCAAGTTCTGGACTCTTACCCAGCGGTTGAATCATCATCCGCCACCTAAGTGCCCTGATAAAATGACTCATGAGCAAAATAACTATACAATAAATGACAGTAAAACTGTCAACATTCCAGATCAATTCCTGAACTTTCCGGATTTCCTCAGCGGAAAAAGAACGAACAGAATACCAAATCAAAACAATCCCCAAAGATGAAAAAATAACGAATTGGAGGACTGGTTTTAACCATTTTTGGGCCATATTCAAGCGCGTAAGTAGGGTAAAGGTAGCCAAATCAGATAATTTTTGTATTTTTGCGCAGAAATCATCGTTCCATCAATTCTAAGCATGGTAAGCAAAAAGAGAATATTATTCATCGCCAATGAAATGTCACCCTATCTCGAACTCACAGAGTTTTCCGAGATTGTCAATAAATTGGCAATAAAAGCCAATGATGGAGGTTACGAAATCAGGTGCATCATGCCCAGGTTTGGAACTATCAATGAAAGACGCCACCGCCTGCATGAAGTGGTTAGGTTATCGGGTATCAACATAGCGATCGAAAATGATGATTATCCTCTTCAAATCAAAGTAGCATCTTTGCCCAATGCAAGATTACAAGTCTATTTTCTGGATAATGAAGACATGTTTAAACGTAAGTTCGTGTTCAATGGTGAAAATGACGAATGGTTTGACGATAATGGCATAAGGTCCATATTTTTTTGCAAAGGAGCCTTGGAAACAGTCAAAAAATTCGGTTGGCCACCTGATGTGATCCATTGTTCAGGTTGGATGACTGGTCTGATTCCCCTTTTTCTGAAAACAGCCTACAAAAAGGAGCCAGTTTTTAGCAATTCCAAAGTTCTATTTACAATTGGGCAACATACTTTTGACGAACAGCTGGGTGCAGATTTCCAAAAATTGTGCATGATCAACGCTGCAATCAAGGAAAAAGAAATGGAGCCATTTAAAGGAAATGATAATGATGCGATGATGCATGGAGGGGCTTTTTATGCAGATGCCATTTCTTTTGGGGATGACCAGATTCAAAAAAATCTTACTGATACATTTTCCAAAGTCAAAGGCAAAAAAGTAATACCCTACAATCCTGA
>JACCDV010202810.1_pt1 | contig 10272 bp, 12 predicted proteins | sample 7446131 | NCBI WGS metagenome assembly JACCDV01 (sample SAMN15323448, study PRJNA562643) | freshwater metagenome | isolation source: river surface water | place: USA:Blue River Watershed | collected 2017-08-17
CGTGGATATGTCCCTAAGTATTATGGGATGACTACCTTCTGCCTTGCTCTTCATGAATAAAATTATATGCCTTAATCTATTTAAATCTAATCTGCATGAACCAATAGTGATGTTGTAGATCAAAAAGGGATAGTTAGTTGGCCCGTCTAGCTCAGTTGGCAGAGCGTTATGCTTTTAACTTAATGGCCGTGGGTTCGATTCCCACGATGGGCTTTTTAATAAACATATACAAAATCATCTCTTTGAAGGACTTAGATATGGCACTTCGTTTGTTCTCACAAATGCTCTTTTCTTGGGTGGGCTACGGATATTATAGTCAATGCTATTGGTCTTCTTTATTTTTAGACTACTCTTCAATTGTTTTTGCTTATTCTCAATGTAATTTCTTCGCATTTGCAAAATAAACGCGATATCAAAGAGCAAGACGCAAAGAGATCTCATGGAAGTTTGCTTAGCGAAGATAATCGACGCAATAACTATTGATAGAAATACTAAATAATCTTTCTTACTTGGGCTGGGTAGGAAAAGAACAGATATAAACTTGGCGATGGCTTCGATCATTACAATTGATTATATTTATTTGAAGGGATCGATAATGAGTTTATCGTTTGCATTTGTTCGATTGTATAGCTTGTATGCGATGAGAGTGGAGATGGCTACAATAAGAAGAAGTATGAGTTTGGAGATTGTAATATGGACGGTGACAAGCACAATATTGATGGCAAGGAAGAGAACAAAGGTTTAAATCATTAATATTTGAGTATTACATCACTTATTAATGAATGGGCCGACATAAAAACAATAATACTCGAGCTTAGTGGTAAATTTATTGATGATTTGTCCAAGTTAATTTCCATGCTAGGAAATGCTATTTTTGTACTTATTCTTGATTAACTTTATTATTTTATTTGAATGATAAAAAATAGTTCTCAAAAACTCATCAGCTCAAATGATACTTTTTATACCATCAAAGTTTTCTGCATCAAACTGGAATAATAGAAGCAATAAAAATTCAATAAAAACGTTGAGAAATCTGTGCTAAATTGGTTCAGAGTCAAGGGAATAGTGCAATCTAATCCTTAGGAAGTTATGCACTCTTACAAAGACACTCTTAAAGTGTGCGTAAGAGAGAAGATAAGAAAGCTTTCGGCACCGGATGAGCGATCAGTGCTAATGCATCGTCGGAGTCGATAAATAGGGCATCTATGTGTCTGAGGAGATGATAAATATATAATATGTTATAATGAACAAGTTAATGGTTTCTTAGTGAACTATTAGTCTTTTGAAGATCTTACTAACTTATAGAGTTAAATTGTCTTAGTAAAGATTTCGAGTAATATTGCTTGAGAAATACCGTGGTAAAGGAACTAATATTTTTCACTCTCCATGAAATATCTTACCTAAATAAATTTTGAAAGTGTTGCTCTAACACTGATAGGATGGTATATATTGGGTGTGTGTTGATGTGAATGATATTAATAATTTAAAAAATATTTAAATGAGTCAATTCGATCAAGATTGCATCACCTACACTCAGGAAGGACGCATCCTCCAACTCGAGTACGCAGCCAAGGCAGTCGAAACTGCAGAGTACATCCATTCTAAGATAGGACAATCTTGGGCGTCAAGTGCAAGGACGGAGTTGTGCTTGGAGCTGAGAAACAAGTCTTCTCTAAGCTGCTCGTCGAGCACACCAACAAAAGGATCTACAATATTGACAGAGCCGTGGGAGCTGTTATTGGCGGCAAGATCCCTGACGGCAGACACCTCATCACTTACGCTAGGAATGAGTCAAGCAAATACTTCAAAGACTTCTCTGTGCCCATCTCAGGACGCACACTCAGCGACAGACTTTCCCTCTACCTCAACGCCCACACCCTCTACAACTCTGTGCGTCCTTTCGGCTCAGCTGAGATCATCGCTTCCTACGATAAGCTCGACGGATTCGGACTCTACATGCTCGAGACCTCGGGGCACTACTACGGCTACACTTGCTGCACTGCGGGAAAGGGGAGACAAATCGTTAAGGCCCAATTCGAAAAGACCGACTTTTCGAAGCTGACCTGTGACGAGGCACTGTTCTACGTGGCCAAGGCGTAAGGCATTTGCGATGAAGGCTGAACCTAACCCACGAGGAGTCGAGGGACAAGAAGTACGAAGTGGAGATGAGTTGGATCAGCGGAAAGACAGGGTTCACCCATCAGACAGTCCCCCAGAAGCTGATCGACGAGGCCGTGGAGAAGGCGCTGGCATCCATCGACGAGGACCAAATGTGAGGCGTGATTATTATGGCTGTGGAGACTAATCAACATAATTATATTTGAATTAGCGATGCTCACCTAAAAGCGCAACAAAATACGGAAGCAGCTGAGGAGCGAGGAACTCTCGCGCAAGTTCGCCATTAAGCGGAAGGCGCTGCTCGAGGGCAGAGTCGCCATCTTCAGGGAACTGCAGCAGTAAATCAGGGCCTGCGAGCACGAGGCCACTCTGCAGTTCGGCCTCAACGTAAGGCTGCTCAACTGCGCGCAGCTCTACGAGCACGAGGAAAACACCTACATTCTGATTGGCAACTATCTCATCGATCACCCCGACGCCTGCGTCTACTTTTAGGAGTTCGTCCTTGCATCTCCGCGGTATCTGTAGAGTTATCTGTGGTGCCTGCAGATGCTGCTGGACGTATACTCTGAGAGGGTGCGGGTGGAGGGAGGCGTGTGCGACCTGCAGGGCAAACTGGCGAGCGTTATGCACATAATGGAGGAGCTGCGCGTGGACATGGAGGGGAGGGCGAAGCAGAAAGAGTAACAAAAAAGGGTGAAGCAGATGCAGGTGGAGTACCTCTCCGTCATTTACCGCCTCACTCTCATCGGCCTCGTTGGCACTGAGTCCTTAGAGCCCATTAAGTACAGCTTTTCAATCATAAATGCAATCGACCTTTCCTGTTATGAGACCTAAGAACTTTAGCACTTCTACAACTTCTTTTAGGCTCTTAAGCGACAATGGTAGTTCATTGAATAGCACCGCCTTTGCGCCAACTACACTATTGCTTTTTCGAGAATCGTTGTTGTTTGCCTCAAAAGCATGCCCCAGATTCGACTCTAATGCGTGAAACTGCTCCATTTTCTGCTGAGCTACGAGAATGAGACTTTCTTCATGGCCCACATTTACTCTCGCGAAATGCTGACGGAGCTCATTTACCTGTTCGAGGAAATCCCTTCCCTAAGGACAGAAATACTCTCTTTGTTGAAGTCCATTCTTCACGAAGTCAGCATAAACGACCTTTCCTCAGTCCTATCCCTCGGAATCCACGTGATACTCACCAAAGGAATAGAGCAATCGATGAGCACCAAGGACAACGAACAACTTTAGATCTGCCTCGCGGGCATCGTCAACCTCCTCACCAGGCTGAAGCACCTCGACGAAGAGAAGCTGCTGAGGACAGTGCTGAGGGACATTGAGAATGTGGACTTCCATTTGATGATCGAGGGGTTGGTCAACAATGAGCAGAATGAAATCATCGGCAACTTGGTCAACATCGTAATTGACGATTACTACTCCGAGGAAGTGGTTTGATTTATATGCCTTATTACTGTCTGATCGATGTAAGGCAAATAAAGTTATAATTGTATATTCGATGGGATGCATCAGCCATAATAAACACATTGCGTAAAGGAAGTTGGATTAGACTCCCACTGTCGAACTCAAAGACCCCAAACCCCTCAACTACAAAGTGTCCATCGAAGAGAAAATAACAATAAAAAAACTGTAATCTTAGACATCAGAAAGGAAACAGTAATTATAGGACACACCGATGAAGGAGGTGCATGTTGAGAGAGTGGAGGAAGTGCAGCATCCGACTGTGCCTTCCCAGCCGCAGCAAGTGCAGTAGCCAATCGTGGCTGACGAACAATCATCAGTCTAAAACTTCCGTCCTCCCTCCTCCGTTTAGATGCAGCAGTAGCCACAGCAAAACAGTGAGGCTGCGGCACCTGCGGAAGTGCACCACTCTCAGTAGGCTGCTTCCTAGGAATACTAATGCAAAAGCGTGGCTGAGTATTTCTCTGAGCTCAAACCGGTCTCAGGGGCCGACCAGGAACTCTTTGAAAGGTTGGGCAGAAAGCGGATTTAGATCCCCATTACGTGAATCGCTATCGCGTTTATTGTTCCTAAGTATATTACTCCTAAGTACCAAAAATGTCAATGCTTATTGCGTAATAGGAAACATTAAAATCATTATTCTTTGGATTACTCTTTGCGGAGGCACTTTTTGAAGTTTTTAAGTTCGAAGTAGGACAGCCCCGAAAAGTCGACGGTGGGAGTGTGGACGGGGACTTTGAGGTTGAAGTAGGAGTTGTATCTGCCCGCGAGGCTGTACACTGACTTCTCCGTCCCCTTCACCTGCCGCTCGTACGACCTTAGCTGTCCGTCCGTTATTTTTATTTGACGCCTCAGCTATTGCAGATCGTCCTCGAAGGTCTTCCTTCGCAGCAGACTCAGGATTTCCTCGTCGAGGGCCTCGGACTGTTCGTTCGTCTCCTATTGCTTGGGCTAAGGCTCATGTATCTGCACTCCTGTGAGAAAGGCCAAATCCTACTCTTTGTCCTGCGTGGGAACAATCAGTCTTTTGGCTGCTTGTGCCCTTTCGATTTTGAGCGATCCCTTCTTCACTACTTTCTGTGCCTTGTTGATGAGGAGGGAGAGGGAGTCCGTGGGGTTATTACTGCCCTGAGGAGGGTGCATGAGGAGCGGAGGAGTGGGGTTGGGGTCGGCCTCTTCTTCAGGGAGATCGATTTCGCTGATGAGACGGTTGAAGGCGAGGTTCTGCTGCGAAAGGAAGCGTTGGTTGCTGATTTGCCGCGTGGAGTGGGACTGCTTCATTATGACTGTAATAATAGCTAAAATCAATGCCTTTTATCAGTCTTTTCCTTCTCAAGGGTCTCCTCGAGCTTGGCCAGGGCGTACTTAATGTAGTTGCGCATGACGGGCTGTCCCTTCTTCGTCTTCTCCCTCTGCATTTTTCTGATGAATTTCTTCTTTTTGCCCTTCAACTTCTCGAGTCTGTTCTCGCCGGTGTTGGGCTGCGCGGGGGGAGGGAGGCTTTTCGGTTTGCTCTATTTGCCCTCTTCGGGTTTGTCACTGAAGACCGATTGGTAGAATTACAGCTTTCGTCTGTTCCCTTCGTCCTTTTGCAGTTATTGGTTTTGCTATGCGGCGTTGTCGCTGTGCTCAAGTTTGTGGTAGTTGCGTACAATCCTCTGCTTTCTGTAGGAGGCGACTTTCTTGTCTGAGTGAAGGGCGGGCGTTACTTTTGATTTTGCGGTCCCTAAGGAGTTGATTCATCTTTTCGTTGGGCATCGCCGTAATATTAAAGTAAAATGTATAAATCCATAAATAAGGATCAAATTCCGCAGTTTCCGTTGGGCTGTCCGTCGACGTAGACCCAAGCTCTTCCTCGATAGTGATGGTTGAAGTATCCCCAAAAATTCCATCCTCCGTTCTTGGTCTTGGCCCAGTCCCACATTCCCCAGGCTGAGATGGGTCTTTGGTTCATGTAAGGAGTATAGTATCCGTCGTTGAACTTGGCCCACTTTGCGTTCTTGCCGAAGTACCCCACGCAAATGTCGTTCCCTGTTTTGTAGTCGATCAAATCGTAGCCGCGCACGGGCACCGTGACTTGGACGACTCCGCCCGTCCATCCGTCGTAGTAGCCTCCGTCGACCACTGCGAAGGGAGTGTACTCGACTGCAACTTTGTAGAAGGGCCTTTGGAGGGACTTGGCGGAGGTGATGCAAACGAGGGGGAGCTGTTTGTCGCAGGTCTGATCTCCTTCGAAGGGGTTGCAGTTGTTGCAGGAGAATCTGCCCGCCCAATTGTTATTGTAGTGAGGCCACACCGTCGCCTGGAAAGTCAGTCCCTTCTTTATGGGCTTCAGACTGAACTGATCCACGCTCGAAATCCCACCGTAGTCCACAGCCTTGACCCAACTCAGTAGCAGCAGCACCGTCAATGCCAAATGACTGCACTTCATACTTAAATATAATATTGACAATAAAAAATTACTGCGGCATAATAATCCCACTGTTCCTTATAAAAATTTGAATAAAATAAACAATCCTTTTAATGTGAATAATTTTATAATGGCTGTTTTGGTTTGAGATGCATTTGAATGGATCTTTGAATATATTGAATAATTAACTATGAATCTATTCGGAAAATTACAATCTTAATATGAGCAGCTATGGAAGTATATAATCCGGCCTTCAAGAACACCATACTCATAGGACAATCTCGGTCCCAATACCTTTAAGTTATAAGGTCTAGAAGTCTTACGTAAGGATTTCGAAATAACCAATTCGAGAGGGTATACATTCCAAGGATCAATCTGGATCCCTACACTGTTTGACAAGTATAACTGCATCGTCTATCTTCATGGCAATAGTGGCAATCGTACTGAAGGGTATCAATATGATAATACAGTATGGAGTATCTTGGAAAATTTATCAAAAGTAACCTCGCTCTCTGCACTTTTGATTTTAGTGGATGTGGCAATGCGTAAGGAGAGTACGTGACTTTGGGGTACTATGAACAGGAAGATTTAAGGCTGGTAATTTAACATCTAAAGACTTTGGATTATATCAACTATTTATCTGTGTGGGGTAGATCTATGGGAGCAGTGACTACTATGCTTTATCTTAATAAAACTATTGAAATAAAGGGAGTGGTCTTCGATAGTCCATTTAAAAGCTTAAAGAGTTTGATCTAAGATATGGCAAAGCGAAATACAAAGGTTCCATCCTTTGTGTTGACTGGAGCAATAAAGATCATTTCTAAGACCGTGTAAGACAAAGCGAACTTCAGTATTTATAATGTTAATCCTTTGAAGTACAGTGTGCCTGGGCTCTACTGCCCTGCCTACTTTATTGTTGCCATCTAGGACGAAATTGTTTCGAGTGAGCACACCAAAGAACTATTTGCAGCCTATGCAGGCTAAGACAAGCTACTTAAGCTCGTCAAAGGGTATTCATTATAAAACATAGAAAACATAATGACTCACGTCCATAATAATGTATTAATGATGCTGTAAACTTTCTACTGTAGAAATTCGGACATGATTGGAAGGATAATCTCAAGAAATAATCTAAAAAATAATTTGATTTCTTCGAAATGGAGAAACTTCAATAAAAATAAAGAGAATAGCATAGAAAGGAAGATGTCAATTTTTTCCCAGAGCACCAGCAAGAAGTATAGCAGGTTTAGTAGTAAATAAAGAAAGGTTAATTTTCTCTTTCAGGGTTGTTTTCTATCTTTAGCAGGGATAATAAGAAAAAAGATAAAGGAAAATAGAAGGAGAAGGAAAAGGAAAAGAGATAGCCGATAAAAGATGGATATGAAGAATTTCGCGATATTTTATCCAAAAAAAATGCAAATTAAGTCTTATCCAGACAAGTTCAAGAAGAAAAGAAGCGAATTCAGGAGTTATCCTAAAAAATGAAGAAGGAACTGTGGATGTAATAGAGTGAGAAGCAACTTTCTGAATGGATCACATTTTATATTTGATTTCATTAAGTATGACTAAAGTATGCTTTGAATCATTATATTTACGATATAAAATCCTTGTAACTACTTTATATACTCACTTTAGGGCCTTCCTTAAACTCAGAGTCACTTTCAATCTTTTCTCGTAAATCACGTAGTAATATCTATATCTTCTCCTTACTAAGATCATCTAAGTTGCCTGTATTATAGCACTACTTTAGAAAAAGATCTATTGAACGCTTATATCCAATCAAATATTCAATTTTCTTTAACTGCTTACTTGACTTTAGTTTTTATCGCTTTAGGCTCTATCGAAGTTGGTATATTATCGCATTTTATTATTTTTCCATGACTGAAGTTTGAAATGTATTATGCGCCTTAACATCGATAGTTGAGTAATGTTGAACTGGCAAATTTTTGGACATAAATGATGTTTGTGTCTTAATTGTTTTTTTCGCATCTTTACTCTGTTAGTTTAATCTTATTTTATTTTAAGTGTGGAAAAAGCGAGGTTTACCCTTTGGAATTTGTATTGTTTTGAAACAACCCTACATTTCTATCCTCGAATTCTTTTATTATTTTTCTTGCATTCTTTTGTTCTACTCACGGATCAAATTAATTTCTTCTTTTATCTTATCTTATTGGTCGTAGCTTATTCTTAAATGATTATATAATTTCTGAATAAGATTTTTCTTTTGAAGGATTTAAGCAATCAGGAGTTACTTTTATTATTGATGAATTTTATTGCTGAATTCTAGCTATTTGATCTTACTACCCATATGCTAGTTTTAGTGAAGAATGGTGGTCGATAAACTAATGGCTTTGTTAATTTATCGATGTATTTTCTAGTAGTTGAGGGATTGTAATCTTCTATTCTGTTGTAGCTACTTCTCTACATGTACTGTTAAGGTCTATATCTTTCTATGCATCTGCTACTCAAGCAGTTTCTTTTATTCAATCAGGTGTTACTCAGCATACTGTTGGGTGATATCGAAGAATGTCATTATTTTTTAGTGCACTGACTTCAAATTAGCATTAATCACGTTGGCGCTTCTTTATTTAATACAAAAAGGAATAGTTTCCTCGATGATTCGACGGAACTCATTTTCTCTTTGGATGGTTCTTTGATGCAAATTAGTAATTTTATTTTCGAGATCTTCTCTTACTTCCTTCTAATCAATGAGTAATGTCTGTAAATGCTATAGTGCCTTCTTCAAGCCTATATTTCTATGGATATTCTTATGCTAATGTTCAGTATCTCTAAGCGAAGACTTGGACTGTGATAGATCAGAAGAGATAATATCTTGTCTCTTGGTCATAATTTTACTCTTCTTCTTTTAGAATGATGCTCGCATTCAATATAATAAAATCTATTCACTATCTTTATTTATATTTATTCGTATTAGATCATCATCCTCGAGTAAATGCCTATATTCCTGTTATGGCCCGTCCTAAGATCAATGCGTGGATGTCGTTTGTTCCTTAGTATGTGTTTACAGTCTACAAGTTTATTGCGTGGCGAATGACGTGGTATTATTAGCTTATGCCGTTACCTCCTAACATTTCTCTTGAATCACGAGCAATTTGGATTGCTTTCATACAGTTATTTCTCTTCAGCATTGAAATCATCTCCACTGCCAGCTTTCCGCTTTGCTTCAGTCTTGAAATTTGAAGGACTGCCTGCTGACCCAAGGCAATATCTGTATTCATTTGGGCAAGCTTATATTGTACTAATTGGAAGGAAGCGAGAGGCACTCCAAATTGTTTTCTTTGAAGTACGTATTCCCTTGCCTTATGGAAGCAAAACTATGCGGCTCCTAGAACACCCCAAGAAATTCCAAACCTTGCACTATTGAGACAAGAAAACGGACCTTTTAAACCTTTGACAGTTGGGAACATATGGGACTTAGGAACACGGACATTATCAAGTGAGATATCACCTGTAATAGAAGCTCTTAAGGAAAGTTTGCCTTTTATCTTATTTGCAGTTAGTCCCTTCATTCCTTTTTATAGAACAAAGCCGCGAATATCTCCTTTCTCATCTTTAGCCCAAACAACAAAGACATCAGCGATGGGAGAATTGGTAATCCACATTTTAGACCCATTCAAAACATATTAGTTTCCATCAAGTCTAGCATTAGTTTTCATGGATCCAGGATCTGAACCGTAGTCTGGCTCAGTCAATCCAAAACAACCAACTAGATCTCCTTTTATTAGTCCTGGTAAATACTTTTCTTGAATTTCTCTGGAGGCAAACTCATGAATGGGATGAATGACGAGGGAGCTTTGCACACTGAGAGCTGATCGATATGCGCTATCGACTCTCTATATTTCCTTGTTGATGAGGCCATATGAAGTTTCTGAGACACCTGCTCCTCCAAACTAATTCAATGTACATCCCAATAACCCATTCTCTCCCATCAATTTCAAAATATTCTTGTCGAATTTCTCATCTCTGTAATCCTCCAACACCCGAGGCATGAGATGCGTCTGTGCGAATTGGCGAGCATTATCAATGATCTAAATAACGAAGATAATTACCATCAATTCTTCTTCATTGAGTAGTGACTTGAAGTTGAGAGCATCAGTATGATCATATTTCTGGAATGAGGCGGAGTATCTGAGATTATTGAATCGATGCGATGCCGTTTGAATGATTTTTTTGATCATCTTAAACCAAATAATATAAGCTTTATTGCAGAATTGTACAAATTATATGTATAGAGCACACGATTCAAC
>JACCDV010445268.1_pt1 | contig 10271 bp, 7 predicted proteins | sample 7446131 | NCBI WGS metagenome assembly JACCDV01 (sample SAMN15323448, study PRJNA562643) | freshwater metagenome | isolation source: river surface water | place: USA:Blue River Watershed | collected 2017-08-17
CGCCGCCACCCGCCGCGCCGAGGACCAGGTCGCGCGCAGGTAGCCGCGGGGACGGACGGCCTACTTGCCCACGAACACCGGCTTGCGCTTCTCCAGGAAGGCCATCTGCGCCTCGCGGGCGTCTTCGGTCTTGGACAGGGCCACGGTGTTGCTCTGCTCGTAGCGGTAGGCGTCGCGCAGCGGCATGACCTCGGTCATGCGGGCGGCCTCTTTGGCCAGGCGCACGGCGATGGGCGACTTGCTGGCAATGTCGCGGGCAATGTCCATCGCGTACGGCATCAACTCATCGGGCGGGAGGCAGGCCTCGATCAGGCCCAGGCGGTACATCTCCTGCGCGCTGACCTGCATGCCGGTGAAGAACATGCGGCGCGCACGGGACTGACCGAAGATGCGCTGCAGGAAAGACACGCCTCCGGCGAGACCGACGTTGATCTCGGGCATGGAGAAGTAGGCGTTTTCGCTGGCGACCCAGATGTCCGAAGCCATGACCAGCCCGAACCCGGCCCCCAGTGCCGCACCGTTGACGGCGGCGATGATGGGCTTGCTGCATTCGGAAATGGCGTTGTGCGTCTCGCGCACGCGCCGGTTGTGGCGACCGTAGGCACCCGGCGTGGCGCCCAGGTTGGGCCGCTCGCGGATATCCGCCCCTGCGGAAAAGACCTTGCCACTGCCGGTCAGCACCACGGCCATCACATCGTCACGGTCGCTCAGTTCGTCAAACAGGGCGGTGAGTTCGTCGCGCATCTCGGCGTTCTGCGCGTTGACGGGCGGGCGGTTGAGGGTCACGACCGCCACGCGGTCTGCCACGTCAACGATCAGGGTGTTCCAGTTGCTCATAAATCCTCGCGTTCAGGGGGTGGGAGATAGGGAGGCAGGGCTTCGCCGTTCGATCACGGCGTCCAGGCAGGCGCAGCCACGTTCACGCACCACCAGGGGGTTGATGTCCACCGCCGCCAGCTCATGGGCATGGACCGCGGCGAATTCGGAAAGCTTCACCAAGGCCTGCACCAGGGCCTCGCGGTCGGCCGCGGGCGCACCGCGCCAGCCCGCCAGCAACTGCCGGGCACGGGTGCGGTCGATCAGCGCGTGGGCACGGGCGGACGACAGGGGCGCCGAAGCGAAGGCCACGTCGCGGAACAGCTCGGTGGCGATGCCCCCCAGGCCGAACATCAGCATCGGTCCGAAGGTGGGATCGATCACCACGCCGGCGATGGTTTCGACACCCCCGCGCAGCATCGGCGCGATCAGCACGCCGTCCAGCTTCGCCTCCGGGCGATGCTGTGCCGCGCGCCGCAGCAGTTCATCGAACGCCTGGCCGACGGCAGCGGCATCGGCGAGGTTCAACATCACGCCACCGACCTCTGTCTTGTGGGTGATGTCGGCCGAGAGGATCTTGGCCACCACCGGGTAGCCGATGGCGTTGGCAGCGTCCACCGCCGCCTCACGCGTGGCGCAGGCCTGTTCGACCGGGACCGGCAGGCCAGCGGCGGCCAGGCAGGCCTTGGCCTGGGCCTCGGTGGCGACCTCGGGCAAGGGCGTGACCGCGGGCGCCGGTGGCACCACACGGTGCAACGTCGCGCGCCGCTGACGCATCGACCAGGCCGCACCCAGCGCACGCACCGCGCGGCTCGCATCGGCGAACACCACCACGCCGGCCGCGGCCAGGCGCTGCTGCACCTCGGGTGTGGCCAGCATCACCACCATCAGCTGCTGCTGCGGGTATTGCCGGGCCAGGCCGGCGAGCGCTGCCTCGGTTCCCGCAAAACGCTGGGGCGACAGACCGGCGTGCGCCAGGTAGGCGATCACGGTGTCGCAGCCGCCTTCGGCCAGCATGGCCTCCACGGTGCGCTCGATGCCCTGCGGCACCGAAGTCACCTGGGCCGTGGTGTCGAAGGGATTGGCCGGCACAGCAAACGGCAGGACCGCCTGCAAGGCACGCAAGGCCTTGTCGGGCAGCGGTGGCAGCGTGAGATCCAGCGGCTCGGCCTCGTCGGCGATCAGCACGCCAATGCCGCCCGAGCCGGTGACCACGCCGATGCGCGGGCCAGCGGGCAACTGCGGCGCGGCGTCGCAGTACTGCGCGATGTCGAGCATCTCGTCGATGCTGGAGGCGCGCACCGCACCGCACTCCTGCAGGATGGCATCGAACACCGCGTCGTTGCCTGCGAGGCCACCGGTGTGGGTGGCGGCCGCTGCCGCCCCCAGCGCCGAGCGGCCAATCTTCATGGCCACCACGGGCTTGCCGGCATCGGCCGCCGCGAGCAGGGCCGCGCGCAGCGCAGTCCCGTCCCGGCAGGCCTCCAGCGCGGTGCAGATCACGCGGGTGCCCGGGTCCTGCGCCAGGTAGGCAATGCACTCGGCCACGTCCACGTCGGCCTCGTTGCCCGTGGCCACGGCCACCGACAGGCCCAGGCCGCGCAACGCCGCGGCGCCGTAGGTGGCGCTGCCGAACGCACCGCTCTGTGTCGCCAGGCCGATGCGGCCAGCACCCGGCTTGAGGCCGTTGAGCAGGGTGGAAAAGGTGGCGAACAGACCGATGGCCGGGTTGATGAGCCCCAGCGCGTTGGGGCCGATCAGGCGCATGCCGGCACCGCGGGCGATCTCCACCAGGCGCTGCTGCAGCGCAGCACCTTCGGGACCGGCCTCGGCAAAGCCAGCGGTGAACACCTGCACCGCCTTGACACCCTGGTGCGCGCAGTCGGCCACGGCCTGCTCCACCGCGGCCAGGGGCACCGCGACGATGGCGTGGTCGATCGGGTCGGGTATGTCCCTGACGTTCCGGTACGCCCGCTGGCCTTGCAGTTCGGCATGGCCGGCGGTGTTGACCGGGTAGAGCGCGCCAGCGAAGCCGGCCTCGATGAGGAAGCGCAGCGGGCGGCCACCGATGCGCTCGGGGTCGGACGAGGCGCCGATGATGGCGACCGATCGTGGATGGAAAAACGGGTGGAGCGGGTGCATGGGCAGCAGGTTCTCAGAGGCGGGCCGCCGTGGGCTCGGAGGCAAGACGGTCCAGCTGGGCAAACCGGTCACCCAGTTCGAACCCGGCACACAGCAGGCGCCGCGCCAGGCGTCCGGCGGGCAGTTCGGCGGTCAGGCCCATGCCGCCGTGCAGCTGGATCGAGGCCTCGGCCCCGCGGCGCGCCAGCTCGTTGAGGTAGAGCTTGCACAGGGCCACATCGCGTGCGGCAAGGCTGCCGGTGGCCACCGTGTCGGCCACCAGGCGCGCCAGCAGCACGCTGGCGCTCTCGTAATCCACATACATCTCCACCACCCTGTGACGCAGCACCTGGAAGGTGGCCAGCGCCACGCCAAACTGCACCCGGGTGCTGAGGTAGGCGATGCACTGCTCGATGGTGGCGCCCAGCGTGGCCGCCATGTCCAGCGTGGTGGCGAAAACGGCCAGGTCCTGCGCGGTGACCGCAGCGCTGCGCGCGGCGTCGCCGTGCTGCAGCACCGCGGTGGCCGGCAACCGCAGGCCGGACAGCACACGGTCGGCGATCTGCGCGCCGTCGATGCCCACGAAGCGCGCCCTGGACGGCGGCAACGCAGACCGGGGCACCAGCAGCAGATGTGCGCCGGCGCTCACCAGCACATGGGTGAACGGCAGTTCGGCGTCCACGCCCTCCAGCACGCCATCCACACACACACCACCATCGGCCTGGGCGGTGACGGTGAGCGCAGGCCCATCGACCACGTCGAGATCCACTTCACCGGCGCACAGCGCGCGGAGGGTGTCGTCGGCAGCGGCGCTGCCCGCGGCCATCAGCAGCGCGGGCGCCTGGGCGCAGCGGCGCACCAACGGCAGGCCCACCGGGTGGCGGGCGCAGCCTTCGAGCACTGCGCCGAGGTCGGCCAGGGTGCCGCCGGCGCCGCCGCGCGACTCGTCGACGAGCAGCGCCGGCCAGCCCATGGCCACCGCCTGTTGCCAGGCGCCTGCGCGGTCGCCGGCCGCGAGCGAATCGGCGGCAAAACGGGTCGCGGCCTCAAAGAGGTCGCCGGGAAACATCGTGTCAGCGGTGAACTGCATGTCGGGCTCCAGGGGTCAAGCGCCGAACAGCTCGCGCGCGATCACGTTCTTCTGCACCTCGCTCGTCCCGCCGGCGATGGTGCGCGAGCGGTAGAACAGGTAGTTGTGGATCATGTTGCTCTGGTCGTCCTCGGCGACCTGCAACGCGCCGTCTTCGGCCAGCGGCACGAAACGCGCGGCACGGCGAGGGCCCAGCGCATCGAACGCGATGCCGATGATGCGCTGCGCGAGTTCAGAGCAATGCAGCTTGATTGCCGAACTCTTGGCCGCGCGCAGGCGGCCGTTCATCTCGTCATCGATGGCCGAGAGCAGCAGCTCGCGTGCGGCGCGCACCTCGGCCTCGGCCAGCAGCAGCCGCTCGGCGAACGCACCCGCGCCGTGGGGACTGCCCTGCACCTGGGCGGCCACCTGCTGCAGCAGCCGCTCCAGACGCACCACGATGGCGGGCGCCAGGCGTTCGCGGTCGAGCAGGAACTTGGCGCACCGCCAGCCCCCCCCCTCCTCGCCCAGCCGGTTGGCCACCGGCACGCGCACCTCGTCCAGGAACACCTCGTTGACGTGGTGCCAGGCGTCGATGGTGCGGATGGGCTGGATGCGGATGCCCGGGCTGTCGAGCGGGATCAGCAGCAACGTGATGCCCTCCTGCTTGCGCCCCTCGCTGCTGGTGCGCACCAGCGTGTACATCCAGTCGGCCTCGTGGGCGTGCGAGGTCCAGATCTTCTGGCCGGTGACCACGTACTCGTCACCCTCGCGCACGGCGCGGGTCTTGAGCGCGGCCAGGTCGGAGCCTGCGCCCGGCTCGGAATAGCCCTGACACCACCAGTCGCTGCCGTCCAGGATGCCGGGAATGAAGCGGGCGTGCTGCTCGGGCGTGCCGAAGTGCAGCAGCACCGGACCGATGTGTCCCAGCCCGTGGTGGTACTGCGGCGGACAGTCGCGCTCGGCCATCACCAACTCGAACAGGTAGCGCTGGCGCATGTCCCAACCGGTGCCCCCAAAAGCCACCGGCCAGCCCGGCGCCGCCCAGCCGCGGGCGTTCAGGATGCGCTGCCAGGCCGCGTAGTCTTCGCGACCCAGCTTGGCGTTGCTGCGGACCCGCTCGCGCAGGTCCGCCGGGCATTGGGACTGTGCGAACGCCTCGACCTCAAGCCGAAAGGCTTCGTAGTCGACGTCAGGAGGGCTGGATTCGGTGGTCATGCCAAAAATTCTACCGACCGGTTAGTAAATACGTCAAATAGGGACTATCCCGTAACCACACACAACCTGTCGAATGAGCGACACAGCCGTTTTCAAAGACACAAAACACCGCTTATTACTAAGGAAAACCCTAAAGAAACCCGCTTGCAAAGCGCCACCGTGGCGCCTAGCATTTGCTCACTTACCGATTGGTTAAATTTTTCAAGAAGCACATGCCAACACCCGATCACACCGGCCTCAGAAGGCGACAGATTTGCCACCTGGTCGCTGGTGCGGGCCTGCTGGGCTGGTGCACCGCCGGCGTTGCACAGCAGCCCGCGATGGCGGCCACCGTGACACTGGTCGTGCCCTACGCGGCCGGCGGCGTCACCGACACCCTGGCCCGCGCGCTGGCGCGGCGCCTGAGCGCGGCCTGGGGCAACTCGGTGGTGGTCGACAACCGCCCGGGCGGCGGAACGGTGATCGGCACCGCCGCCGTCGCGCGCGCGGCCGGAGACGGCGCCACCCTGCTGGTGACCAGCTTTGGCTTCGTGGGCAACCAGCTGATGCTGCCCAGCCTGCCCTATTCACCGTCTGCGCTGACCCCGGTGTCCCTGATCGGCGAATCCACCGGCGTGCTGCTGGTCCACCCCTCGGTGCCCGCGCGCAACGCAGCCGAACTGGTGACCTGGATGCGCTCACGCGCTGCGACTGGCGCCAACCCCGTGACCTTTGCCAGCAGCGGCAACGGCTCCAGCGTGCACGTGATGGCCGAGATGTTCGGCGCTGCCGCTGGCGTCCCCATCACCCACGTGCCCTACCGCGGCAACGCCCCGGGCCTGAACGACCTGATGGGCGGCCAGGTGCAGGCGATGTTCGACTCCACCGGTGCGTTGGCGCATGTGAAGAGTGGCCGGCTCAAGGCCCTGGCCGTGAGCACCGCGCAACGGTCGATGCTGGCCCCCGACCTGCCCACCCTCGCCGAATCCGGCATCCCCTCGCTCGCTCGGTTTGACGCCGGCAGCTGGTTCGGCGTGTTCGTGCCTTCCACCGCATCCCCCGCGCTGCAGGCCCGGCTGCACGCGGACATCAACGCGGCCCTGGTGAGCAAGGACATGCCCGAAGACATCATGAAAACCGGGGTCGAACCGCGCGTGGTGAGCCAGGCCGCGTTCTCGGAACACCTGCAGCGCCAGCTCAGCACCTGGGGACCGGTGATCCGCGAAAAGAACATCCGACCCGACTGAACCAGGAAGCACCATGTTTGGCCTGATGCAAGACCGCCCGCTGCTGATCTCGACCCTGCTCACGCACGCGGTGAACTACCACGGCGACCGGGAAATCGTCTCCCAGTTGCCCGACGGCACGCAGCACCGCGGTTGCTGGCGCGACATCGGCGCGCGGGCGCAGCGGCTGGCCAACGCCATGGCCGCGCTGGGCGTCGGTGACGCCACCCGCGTGGGCACCCTGGCCTGGAACACCCACCGCCACCTGGAGCTGTACTTTGGCGTGCCCGGCATGGGCGCGGTGCTGCACACCGTCAACCCGCGCCTGCACCTGGACCAGATCGCCTACATCATCGACCACGCCGGTGACGAGGTGCTGTGCTTCGACCTGAGCTTTGTCGACCTGGTGAAATCGCTCGCGCCGCGCTGCCCCCGGGTGCGCCACTGGGTGGCCCTGTGCGACGCGCCGCAGCGGCCGGTGATCGACGGCATCGAGGTGCTGGACTACGAAAGCCTGCTGGGCCGTGCCGCGCCCGACTTCCACTGGCCGTCACTGGACGAACGCCAGGCCTCCTCGCTGTGCTACACGTCTGGCACCACGGGCAACCCCAAAGGGGTGCTCTACAGCCACCGCTCGACGGTGCTGCACGCCTTCGCCTCCGCCGCGGCCGATGGCCTGGGCCTGAACGCGCGCGACAGCGTGCTGCTGGTGGTGCCACTGTTCCACGTCAACGCCTGGGGGGTGCCCTACACCGGCGCCATGGTCGGCGCCAAGCTGGTGCTGCCCGGCCCCAACCTCAGCGGCGAGGCGATCTTCCGGCTGCTGGTCGATGAGCGCTGCAGCTTCACGATGGGCGTGCCCACGGTGTGGCTGGGCCTGTTCGACCACATCGAACGGCACAGCGCCGACCTTGACCTGTCGCAGGTCTGCCTGGACCGGGTCGTGATCGGTGGCGCAGCAGCACCCCGTGCCTTGATCGAGAAGTTCGACCGCCTGTTCGGCGCCTTTGCCATCCATGCCTGGGGCATGAGCGAGACCAGCCCGATGGGCACGGTCGGCCGGCTGCTGGCCAAACACGCAGGTCTGCAGGACGCGGCGCGCCACGATGTGCAGTGCAAAGCGGGTCGACCGCTCTTCGGTGTGGAGATCGAGATCTTCGACGACGAGGGCCGTCCGCTGCCGCACGATGGCGTGGCCTTCGGCGAACTCAGGGCCCGCGGGCCCTGGGTGGCGGCCGGTTACTTCGGCCTGGTCGAGCCGGCGATCGACGCAGAAGGCTGGTTCTCGACCGGGGACGTGGCCACGATCGACCGCGACGGTTTCATCCAGATCACCGACCGTGCCAAAGACGTCATCAAGTCCGGCGGTGAATGGATCAGCTCGATCGAGCTGGAAAACATTGCCGTGGGCCATCCCGCCGTGCAGGAGGCCGCCGTGATCGGCGTGGCCCACCGCCGCTGGCAGGAACGCCCGCTGCTGCTGGTGCACCTCAAGCCCGGCGCACAGGTGCGCTCCGAAGAACTGCTGGCCTGGTTTGACGGCAAGGTGGCCACCTGGTGCAAGCCGGACGACGTGGTCGTCGTCGACGCCCTGCCCCACACCGCCACCGGCAAGCTCCAGAAACGCACGCTTCGCGAACAGTTTCGGGGCCACCGTCTGCCCACCGACACCGTTTGATCTTTCCCACACCACCACAGGAGACATGAGATGACACAACGCCACCCTTCCAGCGCCCTGCGCAAGACCACCGCCCTCGCCGCCCTGGCCACCGCTTGCGCGGCACCGGCCCTGGCGCAGATCTCCGACGACACGGTTCGCATCGGCATCATGGGCGACATGGCCGGCCCCTATTCGGGCAACGGAGGTCCGGGTTCGGTCATCGCCGCGCGCATGGCCATCGAGGACTTCGGCGGCAAGGTCAACGGCAAGAACATCGAACTGCTGGTGGTGGACGACCAGAACAAGCCCGACGTGGGCCTGAACGCGGCGCGCAAATGGCTGGATGTGGACAAGGTCGACGCGATCGTCGGCGGCAGCGCATCGTCGATCGCCCTGGGCGTGCAGAGCCTGATGAAGGAAAAGCAGAAGCCCTACCTGATCGCCGGCACCGTCACCGACCTGCTCACCGGCAAGAACTGCTCGCCGATGGCGGTCCAGTTCCTGGTGGACACCTACTCGCTGCCCAAGGCCGGCGTGAAAACCCTGATGAGCCAGGGCATCAAGACCTTCTACTTCATCACGGTGGACTACGCCTTTGGTGCCGCCTTCCAGGCCGCGGCCACCAAGTTCGTCGAAGAAGGCGGTGGCAAGGTGCTGGGCTCGGTCAAGCACCCCCTGGGCGCCACGGACTTCTCGTCCTACCTGTTGCAGGCCCAGGCCAGCGGCGCCAAGGCCATCGTCATCCTCAACGCGGGCCTGGACCTGTCCAACGCCCTGAAACAGGCCGCCGAGTTCAAGATCGCCGAGGGCGGTCAGACCCTCTCCGTGTTCGGCATGACGATCAACAGCGTGAGCGCCATGGGCCAGAACGTGGCCAAAGGCCTGACCTTCACCAACGCCTGGTACTGGGACCGCACCGACGAGTCGCGCCAGTGGGCACAGCGCTTCATGCCGCGTTACAACAACCAGCCGCCCACCTACATCATGGCCGGCACCTACAGCGCCGTGACGCATTACCTCAAAGCCGTGCAGGCCACCGGCAGCGACGCCGGCCCCGCGGTGATGACCAAGATGAAGGCCACCCCGATCAACGACATGACCGCCAAGAACGTCATGATCCGGGAAGACGGTCAGGCCATGCGCCCGGTGTATTCGGTGCGGGTGAAGGCACCCAACCAGATGAAGGGCAAGTCCGACCACTACGAGGTGCTGGGCGAACTGCCCGCCGAGCAGGTCTTCCGCCCGCTGGCCGAAGGTGGGTGCGACTTCGTCAAGAAGTGAACGCTCCGATCCACCCCCTGATGCTTCACTGACCGTGGCCCCCACCCAGCACCTGCCCCTGCCCGTGCGCGACCTGCTCGGCGAAAGCCCGCTGTGGGACGTGCAAACACAGGCCCTGTACTGGGTGGACACGAGAGGCCGGCAGGTGCACCGGTGGCAGCCCAACGGTGATGGCCCGGTGCGGTCGTGGTCCACGCCGCAAGACGTGGGATCGATCGCCCTGGCCGGCCCTGGCCGTCTGCTGCTGGCGCTGTCCGACGGTTTTGCGACGCTGGACCTCGCCGGGGGCGGCGTGACCGGGCTGGCCACCGTGCAGCATCCGCGGCCGCCGATGCGGCTCAACGACGGCCGCTGCGATCGCGAGGGCCGCTTCGTCTGTGGCTCCATGGTGCTGCAGCGGCACGACCCCGAAGGTTCGCTGTACCGGCTGGAGCACGACGGCCGCGTCACCACACTGCTCGACGGCGGCATCTCGGTGGCCAACGCCACCTGCTTCAGCCCCGACGGGCGCACGATGTACTTCGCCGACAGCCTGGCGGGCATCATCCGCGCCTGGGACTACGCCGTCGACGGCAGCCTCTCGAACGCCCGCGTGTTCGCCGACACGCGGGCCCTGGGCTCCGGCCCCGATGGCGCGACCGTCGATGCCGGGGGCGGCGTCTGGGTCGCGCTGGTTCTGGCCGCCAGGCTGGCCTGCTTCGCACCCGACGGACGCCTGCTGCGCACCCTCGACCTGCCGGTGCCCTACCCCACCTGCCCGGCCTTCGGCGGGCCTTCGCTCGAAACCCTTTTCGTCACCAGCATCCGCGACAGCGGCAACGTGCTCAGAAGCACCAACCCCGCCGCTGGCGCTCTGGTGGAACTGCGTGGCCTGGGTGTACGCGGTCTGCCCGAAACGCCC
>JACCDV010819303.1_pt1 | contig 10269 bp, 4 predicted proteins | sample 7446131 | NCBI WGS metagenome assembly JACCDV01 (sample SAMN15323448, study PRJNA562643) | freshwater metagenome | isolation source: river surface water | place: USA:Blue River Watershed | collected 2017-08-17
AAAATATCCAAAATAAAGAGTTAGAGGGAAATTTATCTGACTTTTTATCAGACTTTATGGAATTAATTGAGTTAGGTTGGGTAAAAATGAAAACCACGACCTAAAATTTCTATGTTACTGATAAATAAACAAAAAAGGAGAGATGCCTCATGAAGCATGTCATGATTTCTGTCAAAATTTTAAGACCCATTTTGCACTGGATCAATCATTTTAAATCCCTGGGAGATTTATTAGTTCGATTGTGGGTTGCAAACATTTTTTTCAAATCAGGATTGAGCAAAATCCAAGACTGGGATACCACTATGGTTTTGTTCAAATACGTCTACTCCACCCCTCTCATGTCGCCTCAAGTGGCCGCCTATATTGGGACAGGGGCTGAGTTTGTACTCCCTGTTTTACTAGTTTTAGGATTAGGTGGAAGAATTGCGATTTTTGCATTTTTTATTTACAACTTAATGTGTGCGCTTTCATTCCATTTCTTATGGACCCCTGCAGGAACCTCAGGATTAGATGATCACATTGTATGGGGATTATTACTGATGATGCTCATGTTCCATGGCTCTGGGAAAATTTCATTGGATCATTTAATCCATAAAAAATTCGGCCATTTTTTTAAATCTAGTTATCACAAAGACAGCAAATTGCTCTACATCGAATAATTTGAATAATTTGAATAATTTAAATTAACCCCTAAAAAGCGCGAGTAGAATTATCTACAGCGCTTTTTTTATGCCCCCTACTCCTCTTCTCTTTTCGAGGAGCTTTTTCAGTGCTTCAGCTTGGTGGCGGTCGTATCAGGTCAGGTGTCTAAAGCTGGTAGAGCGGCTTCAATACAAAGCGTGGGGTAATCAAATTCGTTAAACCACCGCCAGTAAGTATTGAAAAAGCATACTTACTGGTTTCGACTTTTTCCATCAATTAATATCTCTCTAGTCGCTAAAACTGCATGAAAAACGTCTGAAGCCCCCAAAAAGTATCACAAATATCAGCAAAAGCTTACAGACTTCCAACAAAAATCATGATGAACTCAGCATGCTCTAACCTAGCTAAAAATAAAATAACTCTAAAAGGAGAATATTATGAGTAGTTACACATACAACGTCGCACAAGAGAGAGGAAATTTCGATACAGCATGGACGAACTATAAGACAAAGTATTACATTGCTGACGGAAATTCGGAGGCATACTATCGTTTTTTTCCCCTCTCTTTAGACCACTACTCCAAGTATGCTAGTTATGGTTTGGTCCGATATTTGCTCGAAAATTGCAAGTCTTATCTCGGCCAAAGAAATTTAGATACTGCTATTGTTAAGGCCTGTAGTCCTACTTCAGGTTCAATAGACGAAAGAGAAGCTGAGGAAGCTCGAAGATTGACTATCGTCCGTTTACTAATCGAACATCATGCCAACATTAAGCCAATCTCTGGAACGACTCCCTTATTAGAAGCGGCTCGCTCAGGACATTGGACCATCGTGAGGGAATTGCTGGCTACGCTTGGGAAAGATCCTCACATTTCTTATACCAACTCTGCTGGTGATAGTGCTTTCAGTTGGGCTGTGCAGAATGGAGCCCCTGAGGATATTATTAAGGCTTTAATCAATCCGAGAGGAATTTCCTCACTGCAATTGACCACCACTCCCGGTCGCGATATAGATGGGGTTAATCGTCGATTATGGCTGATTGCCAAAGGCGCAAACATGAATAAAGGCAGCCTCAATCACAAGACGTTTTTTAAGACCTTCACCGTCAATCAACAAGATAATTTTGTGGCAGATTTATTATTAATCCCTCGCCACAAAGGTTCGTCTTTTGAAGGCTTTAAAAAAATAGTCACCAAAGAAGAGGCTCTTTTAGCTCTGCGTCGGCTTGCAAAGGGAACTGATGCAGAACGAGAAAAAGTAAGAAATATTATTGCCGATGTCAGAAACTACTGGCATCTAGATAACGCGCAGAGCGTCTCCTACTGCTTTGCGAGTGACTTTTTCAGTCGGCAACGTGGTCTTGCGGTCTGTAGTCCTAGAGCTGTAGGCTCGGCTTTATATCAAGCTGTCCACCTGTTAGAGGATCTTTTAATACCAACAACATCTCCAAGTGCACCACCAGCATCCAGAGCTTCACTCGCATTTGGATCTGGACCTGCTCGGGCCAGCGCTCCTGCACTTCCAAACGATAAAGCGGCTGCTTTATCTCATTAAGTCGCGCCTTTCAACGCTGGGAGGGATCATCCCTCTCAGCGTTGATTTTTATTTTAGGATTCAGGGCCATGACTTTGAAATTTCAGAGTCACCCGGTGATCTGAAATTTGATTGACAAGATCTCGAAGATTGAGCCAAGGCTGAGTTTTTTTGGATCTTTCAAATTTTAAAGCGATATCTTTTACTAATTCAGGCGGAAAGTCGGGTCGATGATGCCGAATCACGGCCTCTAGATCATGGTGCCCATAATTCGGCATGTCGAAATGTAAAAATCGACTCTCTGAGGCGGATGAAAGTTTTTTTCTGCCCGACATGGCTGCGCCATTGCCCGTAGCGAGAACCATGAATCCTGGTTTTTTGGCCTTTTCACCCGTTTCCGGATGTTGACCGGTCATTAAAACATTCATAAATTTTTCTAAACCGTCAGTGCACGCATCATATTCGTCGATCCACACAGCCCATCCGTTTTCAAAAGCCTTTAATAATCGAGCCTTTTTTTCTTCTAGGGGAATGCCTGCTTCGATCTTGTCATAGAAATTTCCTGGATATTCTTCAGGGGAAAGGCTGGAGATGGGGTCGTAATGATATTGACTCAAAACAGCACGAATTAATTCTGTTTTGCCAAAACCCGGTCTGCCTTGAATAAACACCCCACCTAGTCCCAGCCCCTGTGTGTCGGGGGACAAAATTCCTAACGATTGAGCCTGTCGAATTTCAACAAATTGACTGAGTTGTGCGTGAATCTCGAGAAGATTTTCTGTCAATAAGAAATCTGGCGTTTTCAATCCAAAAATCTCACTGGATCCTCTCGCTCCCCCTGCACTCATGCCCGCGCCCATCGAGGGCCTTTCTGAATGTTCGAGTTGCCATGCTAAGGCTTTTTCTTGAAGTCCGCGAATATTCAACCCTGAAAGATAATAATCATTCAGCCAGGTTTTGATGGGTTCTTCGGTGGCAGGAATAGGAAGCGGGAGACCCAAAATGGGGCCCAATAATTTTTCTATTAAATAATTCTGTGAAAAGTTTTGTAGATGAATTTCGGGGGGAGTAAAAATCTGAAATAACTTTTGGGCTCTTCGCTCGCCCCCTGCCGTGATCGGATTCGCGGCAAAAATAATCTTATGCTGTTCGCTCAGGGTGATTCTTTCGCTGTGGCCCTCTGAGTTTTTAATTAAAATTTCTCGTCCACCCCGCAGTAAATCTGCAAATTGAGTCAGATGTTTATTGTCCAAATTTGCTTCATCGATAAATAAAATTTTTAAGCCCGTCGAGGTGTCTGTATCTTTGGCCCACGCTTCTAGGTTTTTTATTTCTCGATAGATTTGAAAAGCTGGGGTTTCTCCGGCACGGAGGCGCGCCTGATGCTCTTTTTCTAATTCGCGAATCAAACTGCTTTTCCCTACCCCCGGAGGACCTATCAGCTGGAGGGCGGGATTTCTTATTAACATATTAATCAATAATGATTTTCTTTTTGAAATGTAGACCTCGGCAGAGTCTTCAGCATTCACGACTTCATGAAGAACTTCAGGGGTGAATGACAATGGAGAGGCAAGAGCGACGGGGAAATCTAATCTTTCTGGAGTATTGGGGTGATAAGCAAATCGAGTATCTGAAGAGCCTCCCGCTTTGGTTTCAACTAATAAAGTCAGTGATTCGTATGCTGGATTGAGTAATAACGGCTGCATAACCTGTAAAAGCCCATCACTAAATTCCCCCTTTAATATTACTCGTTGTCCGGCTTTAACCGCTTCCATCACTGCGCTAACTTGAACTGAAACCTTAAATTCAGGAAGTCCTGCGGGGCCCTTTTTGCTCACCTGACACGTTCGAGATTCGACCAAGTCTTCATAACTAAAATCTTCAACGTCGATCACCCAGGGTTTCTCCGCAGATCCAGACCTTTCCATCACCAAAGCAAGCAGTTTTTGAAGTGCAATTTCTGGTGTGCTGGAAAGATAAATTTTAGAGACAGCACCTTCTTCCTCTGCGCTCTTGTCTGCACTCTCTGAGCTCTCTGAACTGCCTGACCCCTTGCTTTCTGAGACGCCAGTCTCACTCGAGTCTGCTTTGGCGGGAGCCGAAAGCTCTGCAGGAATCTCAACGCCCACGGCTAAAAATAAAGTCAGCTTGACGTTAAATTTTTGAGCCTGGTGGCATAAACATAGCCATTGGCCTTGGCTTAAATTTGAAGTGATGAATAAATGTAATTCCGAATTTTGATGACTTTCTAAATAGCCAGGCCCTTCAAAGTAAGAGCCATCTTCTTGTATGGTTGGCCTCACAAGAGCGTAGTCAAATAAATAAGTATTCAGAAGTATGGGCTTAGGAATAGGCAAAGTTGACCATTTCGCCTGGGGAATCAGTGTTATCTGATCTTGAAAGAGCGCCTGAGATTCTGTGAAAGAAAGACCCGAAGTTTCTAACTCAAATTCAAGTTGATCGGTTGGGATGTGATAACCCTGATAACTAAAATACCCAAGGGCGCGCGACTGAGCGATAAAGTCTTTAATTTCTGACAAAGACTCCGGTGAGATATTTTTTAATTTGATTTTGATTGGTCTTTGTAACTCTGGAGTGACTCTTTCTGCTTCGGGATCCTCCAGACCTTTTTCTTCATAAGCCCCTGTGGGCTCTTCTTTATCCCCCGGGGAATCTTTGTGAGAGGCAAGCCACGGTGATTTTTTCCAGGTTGGGAGCGAGCCTTCCAAAACGATACGTCCAAAAATTTCTTCCTGCCAATGAGGTTTTGCTTGAAGATCAATCGTCAGTGTTTCCGGGTCTTGCCCTGGGTCGCTTTCATCAAATTTTGATTCAGATTTTGATTCAGAGCTGCCTGAAGCCGCTTGTGATAGTCGGCTAAAAATAGGAGTACAGATTTCATGGCGAGATCGAAACGCAGAGTCCTCTTGGCTTAAACGGGACGAAAATGAAACAATTTTGATTTGAGGAGGAAGCTTAATCCCTTGAAGAGTCCGATCCTGAGGATTTTTGGCTAGTAAATCATTGAGCGTGACTCTCGATTTGGGTGAGAAATTTTTCCAATAAATCACCAAAGTGGCCGGACATCCCGCGCTGCTTACTTCCTCTAAGAATCTTCCCAATTCATCTCCCCTCTGTGTGTTGAGCTGGCTGGATTCACTGAGTAATAATCTTTCTTGATAAAGACAAAGTTGGTCGGGAGAATGTAAATAGAAAATTTTCTCACCCTTTTTGTCTGAGGCCTCTCGAAACGCCTGGAGTAATTTCAAAGCGCTTTTTTCATCCGGAGTTTCAAATAATACGGGTAAAGTTCGAGAAGCCTCTGAGGCATCTTCGAGGGCATCAAAATCAAATAGCGACGGAGAAGATTCTTGAAAAAGTGATTGCAGAATTGTTCGATATAACAGGCGTGTGGAATCTTCAAAGGGTGCTTTTTCAATCGCTTGTTTAAAAGAGGTGCTATATCCTGCACTGGCCATCACTCCCGCGAAAGGTCCTCCGTCTGGTAAGCTTTTTCCTGCGATTGTCGTCATCACCTTCGCGAAGGGCTGAGCTTCAGGCGAGAATAATAAGAATGCTTTGTCTCCTGCACTGGCCGTGACCCCCTCGAAAGGCCCCGCTTCCAATTTTTTTGAGCTTAAAGTTGCAGCCTTTTCAGGGAGATGAACGATTGTTGAATCGTTTCCTCCCCCTAAATCCACGGGAATCCAGCGCGCTAAACCAGAAGAATAAATTTCTAAAGCAGCATGATTATTATTAATACTGATCACTCGGACGTGTTGGGCTATCTCGGGGAATCTTTTTTTAATTTCTTCGTAGACACACCAAGATCGAATTAAACAGGTCCCTGCTCGTTCATCAAAACAAGCTTGTTGGTATTGTGCCCAATTTTCGAAATTAGGAAGAGGCGCGAGTGATGAGACCCCCTCTTTAAATTTTGAATCGGCTTTGTAAATGCGTTGTATAAAATTTAATAAAATCGAAGCAGGATCGTCTGCCGGGAATGTCGACGAGGCAGCATCTCGAAGCGTAACCGCCTGAAGTTGATAAGAGGCTTTGAAAATTTGAGTTTTTGCTGAAATATTTTTCAAATAAAAAAAGTCATCACTCCCCCGAAATAAAATGATCCCATCGGGCAATGCGTGCGTGAAGCAAATATTTTCTTTCGGACTTAAAGAGCTCAATCGCAGGACTTCTCCATCAAAAAGCGTCGTCTCAGGAATTTCGAATGCATAGCGACTTTCTAACTCTTCCAAAGAACCAAAAGCAGCAAAAGAAGCAAAAGAAGCAAAAGGTTTTTGAGGGTTTGAGATCACACTCCCCGTTTCTTGATTTACTTGAGCGGCATGAAGATCTTCATCTTTTGGATTAAATTCAAAAACTCCCGTTCTAAGCTGTTTCAGGGGAAAGCCTGAAAGATATTTTGCAGCAGTATGCAGATAATAAGTTTCAGGAGTGCTGTCGGCTTTTTTTGGGAGTATTTCAACAGCAGATCTTGCTTGGGCTCGAATATCAAAAGAGACCGTCGTCGTGAGTTGCGCAGCCGGCAGTCCTTCGACTCCCCTGATGGCAGATTCATATTCGGCCTCCTCATAATCTGGGACCATAGAATCAGTATCAGCAGTAAACCATTCAATCAGAAGGCCGAGAGAGGATCCCTCTTTTTCAATGTAGGCTTGTAATTTAGGAATGTCAGGAAGGATGACCTTAACGGCATTCGGGAATTTTTTTTTGACTTCACGTAACAATGCTGAGGGGTCAAAGTCTTTAATGTGGAAAGTAAATTCGGTGAGAGGCACGAGTTTTAGGATCAGAATTGAGGGCATGTATTTAAATGTATGACGCTTATCCCTAATTGCAAAACACCCCATCGTGACGGAAAGAGGAAGCGCCTCTTTTTTGAACTCTTTTCCTAAAAAAGAGTGTTGTCCTAAAAAAAATTTTCCTAACGACTCCAGATCCCGAGCTTCTTTGCTTTCTGATGGTTGAAGCATGCTCGACTCAATATATGAAGCGATCGTGTTTTCAGTGCTGGCATATTTCTGAGACATCCTGGACCGGATAATCTCCTGGGCCCTGTTATCAAGAAAGAGCCATAAACCGATGGGTGGCTCGGATTTCTCAGCAAAGGTGTTGGTATAGGCTAAAAGATCGCCCATCTCTGTTGAATAAAGGGCAGAGTAAATAGAGCCGATTTGGCTTTTGGGCTCTTTATCTAAGAAGTAATAATCTTGACTCAGTCCCCGTCTCAAATCCTCAAGATCTTTGCGCGTTAAGATATGAACGTTATCTTGACTGAAGTCGGTAAATTTTGGGGTTCGAATGAGATACTCAAAATCAAAGTCAGGTTCAAAAATTCCTAAATTTTCGGAAAAGAGAACCTCCCAATGCTTCCGAGTGAGCGGCGGAATAATTTTTTGAAAAAGTTCGGCAGAAGCGGTTTCGCCAAAATGCGGTTGATATTTATAAATAATCTCGAAATTTTGAGATATTAAAGCACCGATCAAAGCAAAAAATTCGTTGTCTGAAAGATCTCCTTGAGACTCTCGGGTGAGAATCAATTTTTTCTGACGAAGTTGCTGACTCGGGAAGGTTTGCCCTTGGAAAGGGAGTGCCCCTCGATAGGCTGCGATGGGGTTCACTGTTTGAGCGGGTGAAATAACGCATGAACTGGGTTCCGTAGCATGGAACAGTTGAGTCGGCCAAACAGGCACACACACTAAATCTGAAGTATCGTTAATCAGCGCTCGATAAATAAAAAGTATTTTTTTATCTTTAAGCTTCAGGGCCTCAAGCTGTTTCAGTGTCAGACGAGCTCCGTGATTGAGAATCAAATCAATGACCACTTTTTGATTTTTTGATTCACCAAAGTCCTGTATCAGGGCCCATACGATTTTATTTTTTAGGTCCGCGTCTATTTCTATTTTCGTATCAAGGTCCAGAGCAGAATCAAACAGTAAAACTTCTATTTCAGTCGCAGACCTCGCAGGTTGAGGAGACCAGAAAACAGACGATTGAAGGGATTGCAAATACTTCGAGAGAAGCGTTTCCATAAAAATGATATAAGAGCGGTGATTTATAAAAAAGTGATCTTCAAGAAATTTGAAAATTTCTTTTAATGCTTTTTGGAGCTCAAGGTAATCTAAACGACCTGTGCTTGTTGATCGCCACAACTTGATTTTTTCGATGATCTCTGTACTTGTGGTTTCGGCATCTTTGCCCTCAAGGCTCTTGAAAAATTCAGGAAATGCATCGAAATTTGCGCTCATGTTTGAACCTATTTTTTTATAAATATTAATCTTATTTTTCTGTTATAGATTACCGGGTCAGGCTGGTCAAAAACATATAATTATTAGCGAATTAAATCTTCTAATTTCAAAATTCGATCGAAATATCCTGAATGAGTCACAGAGTCCTCTGCCCCTTCAGCGCTAATCAGAACTTTTTGGATCGTATAAGAAGATTTTCTGCAGGATTTTTTAAATAAATCGAGTTTTTGTTCAAAATCCCGAATGACGGATTTATCCGCTGGTTTTTTCAAATACTTCACTTCACACCATGAACGATGCCCGAGGCTGGAGCGTCTTTATACTCCCCGTCTTCAATACGACCGACTTTATGATGAATGAATTTGTAATAAAGCTGAAGATAAGGATCAGAAATGGAAAATCGAATGAGTTTTGATTTAGATTTTTCAACATGGTAGGGTGAGTATCTGGTAATAAATCCACACTGTTCCAAATCGCTTAAGACGTTCAATCAACTCTTTTTTTTCTTTAATTAAAAAACTTGAAATCATCTTTTTACCAGCCAATTAACGATTTTTAATATATTAATTGGCTGAATATTGATATTTCAAAATCAGCCAATTAATGCTTTTAAAACAATAATTGGCTGTTTTTTTTATTAGAAATAAAGCTCAATCTGATTTTGGTATTTCAGAACCAACTCTCGAAGAGAGCGACAATCCAGCTTTTCTCGAATTGAGAGAAAATAGTTTTCGACAGTGCGTTCTGAAAGCCCCATTTTTTCTGACATTGAGCGAATCGACTCTCCCTGGATTAAATTTTTTAAGCATTTGGCCTGCTGGGGAGAAAAAGAAACCACCTGGCCTTTCGTGTTAAAAATCGTCTGATTCTCGCCTAAGTAAATTTTGCTTAACGCTGGCCTGACCTCTGTAATCCCAGTCCTAGACAGTCGAAGTCGACTCTCTGGCAAAGAAACATCAGCAATTTCAGGCAGAAATGTGGCTCTAAACTCTTGAATAAAAAGCATAAGGCAAGGCTGTTTATTCAACATCAAAAATTCAAATTCCTCTGAAGTAGAACAAGAGAAACCAAAAGAAAATAACTCATCAGAGACGGCTCCTTTTTTCGCATAATGAAGCCCCATATCAGACCGAAATGTTTGCTTAAAATATTCAAAAGGTTTGTCGTATGCAGCGAGGGATTGAATCAATTTCGTGCTGTACCACCCATTGGAAAGATTCCGACCGTGATTATCGAGGCAAATCGGATCTAGATCTTGGTCATAATAAGGCTTAAAAATTTCAGGGGTATCCGTGATCATGGCGTAAGCGCCGTTTTTAAAAACAAGGTCATACACAAACCACGTTAAATTAAATTGATCCCTTAATCGACCGCAGAAATCATATATTTTTTGAATGGTTTGGTAGGTCGGATGAAGTTTCATGCTCACTTTTAATTATCCTCTCATCTTTTTTGTAATTATTCTTACCGTGACTGGCATAAAAGTCTTAAATTTAAATGATATTGATCGCCCTCTCCGTGATTTTTTTCAAATCTTGAAGAACCGCTTCGTCTGTATTTAACGGCAAAAGCCAATAAATACTGTCCCCAATCGCCCGCATCAACGCACCCTCTTGAATCGCTGCTTTAGAAAACTCATACCCCGCCCTTTTGATATTTTTAGAATTGATTAAGTCTGCGGCGACCACGCCTCCCAGTCCCCTGAGGTTTTTTAAAGCACCCGTACTCTCCATCACCGATTGCATCGAACAAATCAAATCTGATTCCATGTTCTGCACATGCTCAACAATCTTTTCTTGATCCATCACTTCAAACATGGCCAACGC
>JACCDV010262602.1_pt1 | contig 10268 bp, 9 predicted proteins | sample 7446131 | NCBI WGS metagenome assembly JACCDV01 (sample SAMN15323448, study PRJNA562643) | freshwater metagenome | isolation source: river surface water | place: USA:Blue River Watershed | collected 2017-08-17
GATCCTGACCGTACCGAAGAGACAACCCAGAGAAAGCAGAGGGCGGCCCACCGCCCCGCTTGCCTGACGACGACCCATCAGAGGCTCGCAGGCCCACTCCCCCGCTGATCCTTGGACCCCAAAAACATGACCGCCCTTCGTTTCACTCACCCCGCCTCCGGGTAGCGCCCCCTCGTTGCGATGTCGTCGCGCCCCCAGAAAACCGCCAATGGCACGCCCAAAGCAGGGACAATCAGGCTAGTTCGACGCCCTGTTCCTGCCGCCATGCCTTTGTCCGTCTCCAGCCTCGTTTTGCGCGCCAAGCAATTGGAGCTGGAAGGCATCCGGCACCTCGCCGGCCGCATCGAGCTGGTCGATGTCATCGGGCAGTTGATCCACGCCTTGCAACGCGAGCGCGGGGCGACCAGCATCTACCTGGCCTCCAGCGGGCAGCGCTTCACCAGCGAACGCCAGGCCACGCTCGAGTCGGTCACCCCCATCGAGGCCCGCCTGCGCGAGCTGTTCGAGGCGCAACTGGCCCCCGAGGCCGGCGCTTCGGCGCGCATGCTCTCGCTGATGGCCTGGGTGGTGCTCGACCTCGACGCCTTGAGTGGCCTGCGCGCCCAGACCGTGCAGCACACCGTCACGGCCCACGTCGCCGTGACGGCCTACAGCCGCCTCATCGCCGGCCTGGTCGAGCTCATCTTTCACGTGGCCGATGCCACGCTGCACCCCGGCATCTCGCGCCTGCTGGTGGCCTTCGTGCACCTGGTGCAAGGCAAGGAAGCCGCCGGGCAGGAGCGCGCCGTGGGCGCCCAGCTCTTCGCCTCGGGCCATTGCAGCGAGGCCGAGCAACAGCGCGTCATCCACCTCATCGACGCGCAAGAGCGCAGCCTGCACGTCTTCGAAGAGTTCACCGACCCGACCTTGCGTGGGCGCTGGCTGCAGTCGCAGCTCACGCCCAACATGGCGCAGCTCGAACGCCTGCGCCGCAGCGTGTGCACGGCGCGCGCCGGTGCCAAGCTCGACACCGCGCTCAGCGAAAGCTGGTTCGAGGTCACCAGCGCGCGCATCGGCGAGATGGAGGCCATGCTCGTGGCCCTGGTGCACGCGCTGCGCCACGACTGCGACGCCCAGATCCGCGCCACCGAACAAGACCTGCAGGATTCCGAAGGCCTGCTCGAGCGCCTGCGCCAGAACCCGCCGCGTCACAGCCACGCGGTCGACCGCTTCTTCAACGACGCCGAGCAAGCCGAGGCCCCGGTGCTGTCGAACCTGCCCGATGGCCTGAAAGACGCGCCGGGTGCAGGCGCCGGTTCGGCCCTGGTCGAGCTGCTGCAGGATCAGTCGGCGCGGCTCAGCCGCATGGAGTCCGAGCTCGACACGGCACGACGCGCTCTGCACGAACGCAAGGTCATCGAGCGGGCCAAGGGCGCGCTGATGTCGCGCCTGGGCCTGAGCGAAGAAGAGGCCTTCCGCGCCCTGCAGAAGGCCTCGATGGACCACAACAAGCGCCTGCTGGATGTGGCCGAGGCGACGCTGGCCCTCCCTGATTTCGCTTTCGCATCACAGGTGCGCGCGGCACCGCCTCACTGAGGCGTGCCAGGCCAAGGCGCATTCAGCCACCACCATCGCTGCCGTTGCGGCGACCGTCGCGCTCGACCAGCAAACGGGACTGCGCACGGATGGCGCGCTCTTCCAGCGGTGCATCGGCCTGGGTGTCCTGCGTCATCAACTCGATGAGCCGGGCCGTGATGGCCTCCTGATCACCAAAGAGCTGCAAGGCCGCTTGCGCACCGAAGTGGTCGTGCCTCATCACCTGCAAGGCTTGCAGGTCACGGGCCATGTCGTCCACCGTGAGCGGGGCCTGATCGGGTTGCACGCGTTGGCGAACGGCCTCCTGGTAACGGTCAAATTGCTGAGCCAGCTCCAGGGCCTGGGCTTGCTGGGCCGCCGGCAAACCGGCCGCGGCCTCGCGCACCAGCGCCGGGAACTGCTCTGGTGTGCTGAAGGCGATCAGTTGCTCCAGCGTCACCACGGTGTTGGCGTCCAGCACCAGCGAGCCCGCGGCATCGACCCGAAACGGCCGCACGGTGCCGATGCGAACGGGGCCGTCCTCCCCCGGCAACCGCTGACGCACGCCCAGGTCGATGTGCCGGGAAGCACCCGGCACGCTCGGCTGGATCCAGCTGCCGGGTGAAGATGGCTGGGCAACGGGTGCGTTCGGCGCGGGTGGAGCGCCGCCCGAACGCAGCCCGAGCCAGCCAACCAGCGCCAAGGTCCCCAAGCCCACCCCCGCCAGCAAGGCGAGGGCAGGCCTGGACCATGGCCGACGGCGCGACGTGATCGAGATGATCATGGCGCGCCTCCGATCAGTAAGGGCAGTTCTGGCTGTAGCGGTCGAAGACCAGCGCCGTCGCGTAGCGCGTGTGCTCGGTGCCGCACAGGAAGGTCGAGTAGCGGGTGTCGCCATCGACGAAGCGCTTCATCCAGGCCACGCCATAACGCCCGATCGGCGTGTTGGTCGAGTTCGGCGTGAAGTGCGTGGCGCCATTGAGCTCGCCATAGGCTTTCAAGGTTGCGCTCGGCAGGGCCGCGTAGAACGGCCGCGCATGGGTGCCCACGGCTGCGATGGTGTCGCCATCGGCCCCGACGATCATCGTCGGCACGCGCACGGTCGAGAAGGCCGAGTTGATGTTCCACGGCGTCAGCGGGTAGGAGGCCTTGAGCGTGGGGTTGTCGCGCGCGGCGATCAGCGCGCCGCCCCCGCCCATCGAGTGCCCGGCCACGGCCAGGCGGCTGGTGTCGATGCGGGCCTTGACCGCCGACGACGATGAGTTGACAACGTGGCTGAGCGCGGCCATCAACTGGTTGGCGCGGCTGTCAGGCTGGTCGAGCGTGGTCAGCGTGTTCAGGGTGATGACCACGAAGCCGTGCGTGGCGATGCGCCGGCCCAGCCAGGCGATGCTGGTCTGGGTGGCGGTGAAGCCCGGGCTGATGGCGATGACGCCATAACGCGCCTGCGTGGTCGGGTAGTAGATGGTGCCGCCGCCGAAGCCACGTGGGGCCGTGACCGAGGCCGTGCTCACGCTGAGCGGGCCGGCACTGGCGTTGAGCGAAGCCGAGGTGGGGGCGGTGGTTTGAGCGAGAGCCGAACTGCTGACGACTGCGGCGGCCAGAACGATGGCGCGGATGGTTGCGTTCTTCATGTGTCCTCTTCGTTGTCGGTTGGGTGCATCGGTGAATGGGTGCCCGCCACACCGACCGAAGCCAGCTCAACGGGGCCCATGCACTGTGCTCGCCGACCCAAAGACCGTGAAGAAACACCTCGGACAAAAAGCAGACCTGAATGGACAGCGGGGGATCAGGAAAACCCGCTCACTGCAGGTGCAGCCGCGCGCCGTCCTGCGCCAGGCGGTACTCGCGCGGCGTCAGCCCCGTCCAGCGCTTGAAGGCGTGGCGAAAGCTCACCACGTCGCTGAAGCCCAGAGCTTCGGCGATGTCTTCCGTGCTCATGCGCGTGCCCACCAGGTAGTCGATGGCCAGGCGCTTGCGCACCGCGGCCAGCAGGTCGGAGAAGCCCGCGCCCTCGGCTTCGAGCCGGCGGCGCAGGGTGCGCGAGGTCATGCACAGGCGGCTGGCCACTTCTTCGATGGAGGGAAAGCGCCCGCCATGGCGCGTGAGCTCTTCGTAGACGCGGCGGGTCATGCCTGCGCCCCAGCTGGCTTCTTCGAGCAGGCGCGCGCACTGCACCGACAGGTGGGACGCGGTGATGGGGTGAGCGAGTTGAGGCGCGCGCGTCAGCAAGGTGGCGTCGAAACGCAGCGTGTTGGCGGCCTGGCCGAACGCCACGGGCGCGTGCAGCACGCGCTCCCAATGCGTGATGTCCGCTGGCGCTTGGCCGCTGTAGGTGGCCTGCCTGGGGCAGAAGGATTCGCCCATCACGTCCTGGCCGATGCGCACGTGCGCGGCCAGCTGCAGGTCGATCATGAAGCGGTAGAGCGCCTCGTCGACATCGGGCCAGGGGAAGGCGGCGCGCTCAGGGAAGGTCCACACGGCTTCGTCGCCGTTCACCTCCCAGCGCAAGGGCAGCATGCCGCCCGAGAGCGGGTGGTAGCGGATGGCACGCTCCCACACCTGACGCAGCGACTCGGAACAAAGCAGCGCGTAGCCGTACATGCCGTAGTGGGTCACGCCCAGGCGCTCGCCCACGCGCAGGCCGAGGTCGGCATCGGGCAACAGGCGCACCGCGTTGCGGCTGGCGCGCAGGAACTGCGCACACGAGGTCATCGTGAAGGGGTTGCTCACGCTCTCGGGCAGCAGGCCGGTGCCGGCGAGCACCTCTTGCGAATCGGCGCCCAGCTCGGTCATCACGCCCAGCAGCACAGACAATTTGGAGGGCGGGAAGCGCCGGTCGCCTGCGCGCGCCAGCAACAGGGCGGTGCCGCGCCCTTCGGTGGAGGCGCGCAGTGGCGGCGCCAGATCGGGGTCGATGAGCTGCATGGTGAGAACCTCCTGAATGCCTGATCGCGGCGATTCTGTCAGCGGCCCGACACCTTGCCTCTCCGGGGCGCCCCCAAGCCTTGGAGTTTCGGACCGGCCTCGGTGTCCGAAACGATCACCCCCGTGACCGTTTCGATCACCCGTGGGCCAGCAGCACCCGGGCGGCCTCGATGCGCAAAGCCATGTCGACGCTGGCATCGTTCATCACGGTCAACAGGAATGCCCGCGGGTCACCCGCCACCGCGTTGCCACCTTGGCGGCCCAGGCCCGATTTGTCGACCAAGGCAGGGCCGACCTCGCTCGCGGGCGGCTGCATCAGGCGGTCCCAGTCAGCCGCTGCGATGGGCTGCAGCTTGCCGAGCAAGGCCGCCTGGCCTTCCTGGCCAGGCTCGCAATCGAGCCAGGGCGACTCGGCGAACACCGGCACGAGGTCGGGCGCCACGAAGGCCGACCAGCGGTCGGGGCCCGTCTGACGGGGCACCGGCACGAGGTCGGTGGTCGCGCCATGGGTGGCATCGGCAGGCTGCTCGTCAGGCCAGCAGGTGAAGCGCCAGGCCGCCACGTCGCTGGCCGAGACGGTCACGCCCGCTCGGCGCAGCAGGTCCTGGATCAGCACGCGCAGCACCGAACGGGCTTCGGCCGCGGGCCGCGCTGGCGGCAAGGCAAAGCACACCAGCCAACCCTCGGCGCCATCGACGGCCAGGGCGGGCGCCGGCCAACCCGCCTCGGCCTGCACCCCCACCCAGACCCGGCTGACCCATTCGCTGTCGGCCGCGCGCACGTGCCAGGCCACGACGCAAGCACCCTGCCCCATCAGGCGCGACCATTGGTTCGAAAGCGCGCTGCCCATGTCGATGTCCTGCCTCGCTCAGCTCAAGGCCGCGGTCACGATGACCTCGATGCGCCAGTCCGGGTTCACCAGCGGTGCCTGGAAGGTGGCGCGCGGCGGGGCTGTCACGTCCTCGAACCAGGCCTCCCAGACCTCGTTCATGGCCGGCACGTCGGCGATGTCCCGCACGATGACCTGCGCCATCAGGATGCGGCCACGCGAGCTGCCGGCATCGGCCAGCAAGGCGTCGATCTGCTCGAGCACCTGGCGGGTCTGGCCGACCATGCCGGCGCTGGTGTCGGTGGGCACCTGGCCCGCCAGCCACACCACGTTGCCGTGAATGGCGGCGTCCGAGTAGCGGCGCTCGGGGTTGAGGTAGCGCACGGGCTCGCCGCGCAGTTCGGGGGTCTGGCTCATGGTGATGCGGTGTTGGGTGTGTTGGCGGCGCTGCCCGCGTGAAAGGGCCTCAGGCGTCCGAGGCCGACAGTATCGGCGAGCCCAGCGGGCGCAGGCAGCGCTCGCCAGGCACCCCCGACCTCTCAAACCAGCCCGGCGAGCCGGCGCGTGAGCACGGCCGCGGGTTCGGCGCGGCAGCCGCTCGTGTCCTGCCCGGCCCACAAGGGCGAGAAATCACCCGAGCCACGGGCCTCGGCCCAGGCCCGCAAAGGCGCGACCGCCGACGTGGCCAGCGGGAAAGCCGGCGCGGCCGGGTTCAGCACACCGAGCTCGCGCATGAAGCGGTTGACGATGCCGCGCGCGGGTCGCCCGGTGAACAGGTGGGTCAGCGCCGTGACCCGCGCGGCCTCGGACACCAGCGCCTGCCGGTGCACCGCACTGGTGGTGGCCTCGGGGCACAGCAGGTAGGCCGTGCCCACCTGCGCGCCCACTGCGCCCAGCGCCAATGCGGCCGCCACGCCCTGCGCATCGGCGATGCCGCCGGCGGCGATCACCGGCACGTCCACCGCCTGAACCACCTGGCGCACCAGGGCGAGCGTGCCCACCTGGGTGTTCAGGTCGTCGGTGAGGAACATGCCCCGGTGCCCACCGGCCTCCACGCCTTGCGCGATGACGGCGTCCACGCCCCGCTCGGCCAGCCAGCGGGCTTCATCGACCGTGGTGGCCGACGACAGCACCTTGGCACCACTGGCCTTCACCCGGGCGAGCAAGGCAGGTTCGGGCAGGCCGAAGTGAAAGCTCACCACCGCCGGGCGGCAGGCCTCGACGACCTCGGCCAGCTCGGCGTTGAAGGGCTGGCGACCAGGGCCGGCAGGCGGGTCGGTGTCGATGCCCGCTTCGGCGTAGAACGGCGCCAGCGCGCGGCGCCAGGCGGCTTCGCGCGCCGGGTCGGGCACAGGCGGCTCGTGGCAGAAGAAGTTGACGTTGAACGGCCGGTCGGTGGCCTGGGCGATGGCCGCGAGCTCGCGACGCAAGGCATCGAGCGTGAGCATGGCCGCCGGCAGCGAGCCCAGCCCACCCGCCTGCGACACGGCAATCGCCAGCGCGCTGCCCTGCACACCGGCCATGGGCGCCTGGATGATCGGCAGCTCGGTGCCGAGGAGTTGCTGCAAGGTCATGGCCGCACTGTAGCCAAAGCGCCCTGCCCCCACCCGCGTGCAGGCATTCAGGCCATCAGGTCAGGACGTGATCGACCGGCTGGGGCACGGCAGGCAGCTCGCGGCCACCCAGCAGCTCCAGCAAGGCCGATTCGATGCCGACCGCCATCGCGTCGAGCGCCAGGTCGTTGGGCATGGTGCCGAAGGGCTCCTCGATCTCGTCGCTCAGGGCCTCGATGGCAAAGAAGGTGTAGGCCACGAAGGTGACCATGATCGGCGTCATGAAGCCGATGGCGTCGAGCAGGCCGAAGGGCAGCATCAGGCAATACAGGTAGACCGTGCGGTGCAGGATCACCGAGTAGGTGAAGGGCAGCGGCGTGGAGGCGATGCGCTCGCAGCCACCGTGCGCGTCGTTCAGGCCTGCCAGCGAGCGGTCGAGTTCACCGGCCAGGAAAGGCGAGAGCCCCTCTCGCTCACGCCGCGACTGCAGCTCAGTGGCCAGCCACAGCAGGATGCGTTGTGCCGGCACGCGGCGCCCATGCAGGTCGGCCACCACCTCGGCAGGCAGCAGGCGTTGCAGGTCGGCACTCGGGTCGCCACCGCGCAGTTGGTGGCGCACGGCGTGCACGAAAGCGGCCAGGCCGAGCACGAAACGGCGAGCGGAGTCGGCATCGCCAGGCCCGTCGCTGGAGGCGGCCATCGGCCCGAAGCTCAGCCACTGGCGAGCGGCGTCGCGCGTGCAGATCAGCAGGCGGCCCCAGAGCTTGCGCGCCTCCCAGTAGCGGTCGTAGCTGGCGCTGTTGCGAAAGCCCAGGAAGATGGCCAGCGCCACGCCCACCAGCGAGAAGGGCACCGTCGTGAGGGTGACCTTGTGGTTGAGCAGCTCGCCATGGAAGATCACCACCAGCACGGACACGGCCGCCACCACCCCAAGCTGCGGCACGATCTTGCGCAGCACCGAGCCGCGCCAGACAAACAGCATCCGCAGCCAGTTGGGGCGGGGGCGAACGATCACGGCGGGCCTTTCAGAGCGACATCAGGAGCGGTTTCGGGGCGAGACCACCCCGATCATCGCCCGAACTTCACTCCATGCGCGTCCAGACCTGGGTGCGACCAAAGGCCGGCACGCCTCGGTAGCCCCGCACCTTGAGCTGCTGGCCATGCTCGAGCACGGTGATCTCGACTTTGTAGACCTTGCCCGAGCCCGGGTCGAGCACCTGGCCACCGGCCCATTTGTCGATGTTGTCGGGGTCGCCCTTGAGGTTGCTGAGGATCTCCAGCCCGGCCAGCGGGGCACCCTTGCGTTCGTCGTCGCACAGGTCGCAGCGCAGGTCCCTGGCCGAGCGGCCATCGAGCAGGCGCACGATGCGGCCCGAGAGCACGCCGTCGCGCTCGGTGATGACGATCTCGGCCTTGCGCTGCTTGCCGCTGTCGTCGAAGCTCCACCAGGTGCCCACCGGGCTGCCATCGGCGAGGGCGACAGGGGCCCAGGTCAGCAGGGGCAGGCAGATCAGGCCCAGGCGGGCGGCGGTCAGGGGCTTCAAGCGGCTCTCCGTGCTCAATGGCTTGTCATGAAAAACCCCTTACTCTCTCATTGCGCAAATTGTTCGTCAAGGTAATTTGACTGGATCGCCTCAGAAATCGTCAAGTTGCCGTCAATTGAACGACGTTGACCACTCATGTTTTCAGAATGCTCGCGAGCAGGGCGCTCTACCCCCGGCCCGCAAGCCCGGGGCGCGCCAAGGCGCCTGGCGTGCCAAGCGTCACGCCGGGGCCCTGCGCGCATGCCACGTCCGGCCAAACAAGGGAACTTCGCTAGACTGGGGGCGTCCCACCAGGACACCCTTCGAATCACCCACGCGGCCGCCCGGCCACCCGCCAGGCCACCGCCAGCCAACACGCAGCCCACGATGATCCGACGCCTGTGCTGGTTGATGCTGCTGTGCAGCCAGCTCCTCTGGGGCAGCGCCATGGCCGAGGTGCTGCGCATCGCCCCCGGGCATGCCGTCCTCAACGTGCACACGGCGGCCGACGTGCTCGAAGACGCGCCCGGCCGCCTCACCTTGCAGGACCTGCTCTCCGGTGGCGCCGCCGAACGCTTTCGGCCTGCGCAATCGGCCCTCTCCAGCTTCGGCTTCACCCGCTCGGCCCACTGGTACCGGTTCACGCTGGACAACCCAGGCACCACCCCGCAGCGCAGGCTGCTCGTGCTGCGTACACCCTGGCTGGACACGGTGCATCTGTACGCCGCCGACGCGCAAGGCGACTTCCAAGAGCGGCTGGTGGGCGACGACCTGCCCTTCTCGGCCCGCGAACACCTCACCCCCGCCTTCGTGCTGGAGCTGGAGGTTGCGCCCGGGCGCCACACCCACTACCTGCGCGTGAGCAGCCGCCAGGCCTGCATGACGCCGATCGAGCTGTGGCAGCCCGAGGCCTTTCAGGCCGAGCAGCAACGCTGGTCCGCCTACTACGGCATGTTCTACGGCATCTTGCTGGTGATGGTGCTCTACAACGGGCTCATCTGGCTGTGGACGCGCGAGGCCAACTACGCCTGGTACTGCCTGTACCTGCTGGCCTTCAGCGCGATGAACGCCTCCTACAGCGGCTTTGCCTTCCAGTTCTTCTGGCCCGACTCGCCGCGCTGGAGCAACTGGGGGCACACCGTCTTCATCTTCGCCTTCCAGGTCACGGCCACGCTGTTCTCGATGACCTTCCTGGAGTCGAAGACGCGGCTGCCGCGGCTGCACAATGTGCTGCAAGGCTTCCTGGCGCTGCTGCTGACCTGCTGGCTGGGCGTGACCCTGTGGGGCGACCCGGTGGCCTACAACGCCGCACCGGTGAACTTCATCTTCGTGGGCACGCCGTTGATCCTGGCCGCAGGGCTGAGCGCCTGGCGCAACGGCTACCGCGCCGCGCGCTTTTTCGTGCTGGCCACCATGGTCAGCCTCAGCGGCGCCTTGTGCACCGCGCTGACGGTCAGCGGCTTTTTGCCCTACACCTTCGCCACCTTCCACGCGGCGGAGTTCGGCATCCTCATCGACGTGGTGCTGCTGTCGCTGGCCCTGGGCGACCGCATCAAGCTGCTGCGCGACCAGCATCACGCCGCGCAGCAGGCCATGGTCGAGCAGAAGCTGCAGGCCAGCGAGATGCTCGCCGAGGCCAACGCCGCACTCGAGCGCACGGTGCAGGAGCGCACCGCCGAGCTGGCCCGCGCCCGCGACGAGGCCGAGCGCCTGGCTCGCACCGACGGCCTGACCGGCGTGGCCAACCGGCGATGGTTCGAAGAAGTCGCTGCGCAGGAAGTGGCCCGCGCTCAGCGCTACAAGCAACCGCTGTCGATGATCCTGTTCGACATCGACCTGTTCAAGCAGATCAACGACAACCACGGCCATGCGGCGGGTGAC
>JACCDV010582356.1_pt1 | contig 10267 bp, 10 predicted proteins | sample 7446131 | NCBI WGS metagenome assembly JACCDV01 (sample SAMN15323448, study PRJNA562643) | freshwater metagenome | isolation source: river surface water | place: USA:Blue River Watershed | collected 2017-08-17
CACGCGGTCCACCGACGGGCGGGCGCGTTCGGAGTAACTGACGGAGAGCTGGGCGACATCTAAAAACATGGCGTGATTGTAGAGAGGGCGCTGGAACGCCACGTCATCGCACCATGACTTTGGGGGCTACCTACAATGCCGCATGGTTTTGAGTGCGCGCTTGTTTTTACGTTGTGTGTTGGTGGTGCTGGCTTTGCTGTTGGCGCTGCCAGTGTTGACTGTGCTGTTTTCGTGGGCGCAGTGGAACAGCACCACAGCAGGCATCTTGGCTGAGATGGCCAACACCGTGCTGCCCGACTACGTGGGCACCTCTCTGCTGCTATGTCTGTTGGTGAGTGTGGGCGTGATCAGCATGGGCACGGTATCTGCCGCCGCCGTCACCTTGTTTGACTTTCCGATGCGCCGCAGCTTGGAATGGGCGCTGCTCTTGCCACTGGCTATGCCGGCCTATGTGGTGGCCTATGCCTACACCGACTACTTGCAATTCAGCGGCCCGCTGCAAACCAGCATTCGCGCAGCGTTTGGCTTGGAAGGGCGCGTGTTTCCTGAAGTGCGCAATGTGTGGGGCGCTGCGTGTGTATTTACGTTAGCGCTCTATCCGTATGTGTATTTGCTCGCCCGCACGGCTTTGTCTGAACGTGCCAACCATTTGATGGAAGCGGCGCGTTTGCTCGGCGCGCCGCTATCGCGTCGCATCTTTCGCGTGGCGCTGCCGCTGGCTCGGCCCGCGATTGCGGCAGGCACTGCTTTGGCCTTGATGGAAACCTTGGCCGACTTTGGCGTGTCGAGCTACTTTGGCATTCAAACCTTCACGGCGGGCATTTACAAAGCTTGGCTGGTGATGGACAACCGAATTGCAGCGGCCCAACTGGCCACCTTGCTTTTGGTGGTGGTGGTGGTGCTCTTGGCGGCAGAGCAACGCGCCCAATCGCGCCTGCGTTTTGCCAGCACACGGGTAGACCGCCACGGCAACGAATCGCAACCTTTGAAGCTGCATGGCGCCTCTGCGGCCTTGGCGTGGACGCTGTGCGTGCTGCCTGTGTTGTGCGGGTTTGTGCTGCCTGTACTCTTTATGCTGCGCGCTTTGTTGCAAGGCGACGGCGTGGTCAACTTGCCTTGGGATCGTTTCATGCAGTGGTCGGCCACCAGCTTGTCATTGGGTTTGCTCACGGCTTTATTGGCTGTTGGTACTGCACTGTTGCTGGCCGCGCAAGCGCGCATGCACCCCAGCTGGGTGACGCGCCAAAGCATGCGCGTGGTGAGCTTGGGCTATGCCGTGCCAGGCGCTGTGATTGTGGTGGGCTTGCTTTTACCGGTGGGCTGGGTGCAAGCCACTTGGCCGCAATCGGGCGTGGGCTTTTGGCTAACCGCCACCGTGCTCGGTTTGGTGTGGGCCTACCTCGTGCGTTTTGTGGCCGTAGCCATGCAGTCGGTGCAAAGCGGCTATGCGCGTGTGCCCGCCTCGCTCGACGACAGCGCGCGCATGTTGGGCACCTCAGGTTTTTCATTGGTGCGCCGCGTGCATTGGCCTTTGCTGAAAAAACCACTCGCCGCAGCCACGCTGCTGGTGCTGGTCGATGTGATGAAAGAGCTCCCCGCGACCTTGGTGCTGCGTCCCTTCAACACCGACACCTTGGCCGTGATGGCCTACCAACTGGCCCGTGACGAGCGCTTGGGCGAGGCCGCATTGCCCTCGCTGGCCCTCGTGCTGGTGGGCCTCTTGCCCGTGATTTTGCTCAGTCGCACACTGCGCCGAGACTGAGCTGACGGGCCAAGTCAACAAAACTATGAGGGATATTTGATTAAAATCAAATGAGAATGATTCGCATTTGATGTACACTTGATCCAAGCTTTCAACTTGGAGTCGCTTCTCATGCGCCGCACACTCACTGTTTTGTCTCTGGCTGCTTCTGCCATTTCCTCTGCTTTGTTCGGCACATCTGCTTTGGCTAACGAACAGGTCATCAACCTTTACTCAGCCCGCCACTACCCCACGGACGAAGCGCTGTACAGCGACTTCACCAAAGCGACCGGCATCAAGATCAACCGTGTCGATTCAGACGATGCAGGCATCATCGCCCGCTTGAAAGCCGAAGGCAGTGCCTCACCCGCCGACGTCATTTTGTTGGTTGATGCCGCTCGTTTGTGGAAAGGCGAAGTCGATGGCATGTTCTTGCCCGTCAAGTCCAAAACTCTCGAAGCCGCTATCCCTTCACAGCTGCGCTCTAAAGCCAGCGACGACGGCACAGCTTGGTTTGGTTTATCCACCCGCGCTCGCGTGGTGGTGTACGACAAGCTCAAGGTCAAGCGTGACGACGTAGACACCTACGAAGAATTGGCCGACCCCAAAAACAAAGGCAAGCTGTGCATCCGCTCTGGCTCGCACCCCTACAACCTGAGCCTGTTTGGTGCGATGACCGAACACCTCGGCCCCGCCGCGACAGAAAACTGGCTCAAAGGCATGGTCGAGAACATGGCGCGCGCCCCCAAGGGTGGCGACACCGACCAAATCAAAGCAGTGGCCAGTGGCGAGTGCGGCATTGCCGTGACCAACACCTATTACTTGGCACGCTTGATGCGCTCCGCCAACCCCGCCGACAAGGCCGTGGCCGAGCGCGTAGGCGTGGTGTTTCCCAACCAACAAAGTTGGGGCACACATGTGAACGTGGCTGGCGGTGCAGTCGCACGCTATTCCAAAAACCAGACGAACGCTGTGAAATTTTTGGAATACCTGGTCAGCCCGGAAGCGCAAAACCACTTCGCCAACGGAAACAACGAGTGGCCCGTAGTCAAAGGCTTGAAGCTGGAGAACCCCGCGTTGAAAGCCATGACCGGCGGTAACTTCAAAAGCGAGCTGGTCCCCATCAGCGCAGTGGGCATGAACCAAATCAAGGTGCAACAAATGTTGGACCGCGTGGGCTTCAAGTAAACCCAACTCAGCTGCACGTCACCCGCGTGCAGCACTTTGCAAACAGCCAGCCACTCACGCCTTCGGGTTGTTGATAGCCAGCGATTGATCAGGCAGCTTGCCTGCCTCCTTTTCATTGTTGGAATTTCAAATGGCACAACCCCAAGGCTTTGCTGTGCGCGACACGCGCTCGCCCTCCTCTCAAACACCTAGCCACTTGCTGCCCTTGGCCGCCATGATGTTGGCGGGCTCCATGGGCGCGACGCAACCCGCCTTTGCGCAAAGCGAAGAAAAGACGCTCAAAACCGTCACCGTCACAGACACGCAAGACCCTAACTTGTCGAAAGAAAGCTTGTTGGTCAAACAAACCGGCATTGCCAAAGGCAAGCAACAACTCAAAGACATTCCGCAAACCGTGACCGTGATGACCGAGAAGTTGATGGCCGACCGCAACTACGACGACTTCCGCGAAGTGCTCAAGTCCACAGCCGGCGTGACGTTTCAAGCCGGCGAAACCGGCGAAGAAGATGTGCGCATGCGCGGCTTTTCGCTCGGCCAAGCGGGTGACATTTATGTGGATGGTTTGCGTGACGCGCCCCTGATTGAGCGCGACACCTTCAACACGGATCGTGTCGAAGTGCTCAAAGGTTCGGCCTCGATGTTGTTTGGCAAAGGCTCGACCGGCGGCGTGGTGAACCAAGTCAACAAGCAACCCTTTTTGATGGATCAGAGCGAAACCAACGTCACCATCGGTAGCGGTCAGATGAAGCGCGTCACCGCTGACATGAACCAACAAATCGGCGAGTCGTCGGCAGTGCGTGTGAATGCCATGACGCACACCGCTGACAACTGGGGCGCGAAGGTTGATAAAAAAGGCATCGCCGGTGCGTATCGCACAGGCATTGGTGAACGCGACGAATACACCATTGGCCTGTATCACCTAGAGACTGACGGACGCCCGCTGTACAACCACCCTTGGCTCATCGATAACGGCAGCAGCACAGCAAGCAGCAACGCATCGGGTGTGATTGTTCCGGTGCTCAACGCCAAAAACTATTACGGCCTCAGCAGCGACTATTTGAAAACGCAAAGCTCGTACCTCACGCTAGGCCACACCCACCGACTGAGCCAAGACAGCGAATTGAAAACCACGTTGCGCTATGGCCACTACGAACGCGACCTGTTGGCCAGCGCCGTGCGCTTCACCAACCCAACCACACTGGCCACCATCAACAACAGCACAGCGCTCAGCCGTGGTTTGAAAGCACGTCGCGGCGAAAGCGATGTGCTGCAACTGCAAAGCGACTACAACCAAAACTTTGAATGGCTTGGTCACCAACACCGTCTGATTGCTGGTGCTGATTTCACCCAAGACAAAGCCTTGCGCAACAACAGCGCAACCAGCGGACTGCCATCAACCGCCACGCAAGCCGCCACGCTGGGTACCACGGTCGGCACGCCCAACGATGGCCTGTCGATCGTGGACACACGCTCGGTAGCCATGAATCAATTCAAAGCCGAAAACTTAGGCGCGTACGCACAAGACACCGTCAGCATCACCACCGAAGTGAAAGTGCTCGGGGGTCTGCGCTTAGACCGCTTCACGGCCAACTACCAAGACACCGCCAGCAACCAGTTTGAGATGAGCGAGAACTTGTGGAGTCCACGCATCGGCGCAATTTGGCAGCCCACCCCCACGGCCACTTATTACACGTCGTATGGCACGTCGTACAACACCTCGGGCGACACCTATCAGTTCGCTTTGGGCAGCTACGCGCCCGGCTCTGCCAACGCCAAGGCGGCCAACACACGGCCTGAGAAAAGCCGCAACCTTGAAGTCGGCAGCAAGTTTGAAATTTTTGAGGGCAAAGGTTTGTTGGGTGTGGCCTTGTTCCACTCCGAAAAATACAACGAGCGCAACACCGACGCCGACAGTGCCGCCACGCAAATGTTGCTCTCGGGCAAGCGACACGCCAAGGGCATGGAGTTCAACTTTGCCGGCCGCTTAACGCCTGCGTGGGAGATGTTCTACAACCACACGTGGATTCCCGACGCCACCATTGACGAAAGTAATGTTGCCTTAGGCAGCGGAACAGGCGCACAAGTGAAGGGCGACCGCTCAGCGCTCACCCCCAAACACAGCGCCAGCTTGTGGAGCACCTACCGCCTCAACACCACTTGGCGCGTGGGCGGCGGCTTGAACTACCGTGGCGAACAAAACCCAGATGGCGCGCGCACCAAAGTGGCTGCGGCGTTCACCACCCTCGACGCGATGGCCGAGTACGCCCTCAACGATGCCAACTTGCTCAAGCTCAGCGTGAGCAACCTCACCAACAAGCTCTATGCCGACACCTTGTACCGCGGCTTTTACGGCCCCGGCGCACCTCGCCGCGTGGAACTGAGTTGGAAATCGATGTTCTAAAGGAAAGCCATGCTGCTGCACCTACGCAATGTCCTCACACCTGAGGAACTCCACAACGCTCAATCCTTGTTGGGCGACGATGCCCCTTGGCTGGAAGGGCGCATCAGCGCAGGTGCGCAAGCCGCAACGGTGAAAAACAACTCGCAGCTGTCGCAAAGCAGTGCGCAAGCCAAGCAGTTGCAAGCGCTCATCTTGAGTGCGCTAAAACGCGATGCTTTGTTTTTTTCGGCGGCCTTGCCGCGGAAAATTTTCAACCCGCTGTTTAACCGCTACTGTGGCGACGCCAACCACTTTGGCCCGCATGTGGATGGCGCGGTGATGCACTCACAGGCCACCGGTGAGTGGGTGCGCACCGATGTGTCGTGCACCGTTTTCTTGAGCGACCCCACCAGCTACGACGGCGGTGAGCTGCTGGTGCAAGACACCTATGGCAGCCGAGGCGTCAAGCTCGCCGCAGGCGATGCGGTCCTTTACCCCGGGACCAGCGTGCACGAAGTCACGCCCGTGACACGTGGTGAACGTGTGGCGAGTTTTTTCTGGATTGAAAGCATGGTGCGCAGTGACGAGCAACGCCGCACCCTGTTCGAGCTCGACATGAACTTGCTCAAGCTGCGTGCGCAACTGGGCGAAACACCCGAGACCACGGCACTCACAGGCGTGTATCACAACCTGCTGCGCCAATGGGCCAACACCTAAGCATGCACACGCTTCACCCGCACCACATTTCCAACCCACGGCTGCGCAACACGATTGCCGCTGTGCTGTTGGCACACGTCGGCTTGCTGTGGGTGGCGCAACGCGAACTGGCCGAGTTGCCCGCCTCCAACGAATCAGGCCAAGTGATGTTGGCGGATGTGGTGTCTGATCTCCCCAACCCTGCGCCGCTCACACCTGCCAAACCAACAACGCAAACAGCACTCACGCCCACGCCAACGAAGAGCGTGAGCAAACCCGACACACCTGCGCTCACCCGCAACAGCAGCAACGCCCAAGAAACTGCCACCGCGTCCACCACAGCGGCTGCGCCCGCCACAGCATCAGGCAAAACAGGCGCGCCCAGTTTGGTTGAACCTTCGGCCGATGCCGACTATTTGAAAAACCCACCCCCCGCGTATCCCCGCGCCAGCCGCCGCATGGGCGAGCAAGGCACGGTCATCGTGCGTGTGTTCATCAGCACACAAGGCTTGCCTGAGAAAACCGAGGTGCGCACCTCCAGTGGTTTTGCCCGCTTAGACCAAGCCGCGTTGGAAGCCGTGCAGCGTTGGCGCTTTGTGCCAGGCCGTCGCAGCGGCACGCCTGAAGCCATGTGGTTCAACATCCCCGTTCGTTTTGTTTTGGAGTAAGTCATGCCGTCTTCTTTTGGTTTTTCGCACATTTGGTTGCAAGGTGACTGGGTCACACGCGGCATCTTGTTGCTGTTGCTCAGCATGTCCGTGGTGAGCTGGGTGGTGATTTTTCTCAAAGCGGTTGACGTGTGGCGTCACAAAGAAAATGCGCTGAACAGCGAACAGTTTTGGCATTGCTCCACCTTCGCTGAAGGCTTGGCTGTATTGAGCCAACGCTCGGGCAATTTGTTTTTCCATTTGGCCCAAACCGGCCAAGAAGCCACCGAACACCACCAAGCCGCGCAAGAGCAATTGCACGACCGCTTGGATGTGAGCGACTGGGTCACCCGCTGCCTGCGCAACGGCATTGACGACCACACCAGCCAACTGCAAAACTGGCTGGCCATCTTGGCTTCTATTGGTTCCACCGCACCCTTCGTTGGTTTGTTTGGCACCGTGTGGGGTATTTATCACGCGCTGGTCAACATCGGCACCACCGGCAACGTCGGTATCGAGGCGGTGGCAGGCCCGATTGGCGAAACCCTCATCATGACGGCGCTGGGTTTGGCCGTGGCCATTCCGGCAGTGCTGGGCTACAACGCTTTGGTGCGTGGCAACAAATTCATCATCGCGCGCATGAACCGTTTTGCACACGACCTGCACGCTTATTTTGTGACGGGCGCACGCGTGCATCGCCACGCTAACACTGGGGTTTAAACCATGTCGTTCGAAGCCAATGACAACAGTGATGAAGTAATGAGCGAAATCAACATGACGCCCTTGGTGGACGTGATGTTGGTGTTGTTGGTCATCTTCATCATCACGCTGCCCGTGATTCAACACGCCGTCAAAGTCGATTTACCTAGCGCCAGCAGCACGCGCAGCGCACCACCGCCTGACAACTTGCAACTGTCGATTGATGCGCAGGGCCAATACTTTTTGGGCAAGCAGGCGCTTGATGCCAATGGCTTGTTCAGCCGCCTACAAACCGAAGCTAACAAAGACCCGCAACCTCAGCTCTACATTCGCGGTGACAAGCGGGTGCCCTATGAGTTTGTGGCGCAAGCCATGAGCAGCGCCAAACGCGCGGGCATGCAACGCGTGGGCTTTGTGACCACACAGCCATGAGCAAGCCAACAACGGATTCATTAGGCGACAAGAAATCTGTCGTTGCGCCAACCGCGAACACCGTGCCACGCACGGTTGACAGCCACGAACTGCTGGGCGCACAGGGGGTGCTTTATATCCGCCATCAAAACGAGGTCTACCGTCTGCAAACCACCCGCTTTGGCAAATTGATTCTGACCAAATAAAAAAAGGGCCTCACTCTCGTGAGGCCCAAAGGATGAACACCAGAGGTGTTTGAAAAATGCTCTGTGCTTATTTAGCAAATGGCTGTGGACGTGGTGTGATGTCCGATGAAGGAGGCAACTGTGGCAGCTTGAAGTTGGGTTGATCACCCGTCAACGAGATCATGAAGGCCACGAGTTTGGCGTTTTCATCGGCAGTGAATTTACGACCCAACTGGATACGGCCCATCACATCAACCGCCTCAGACAACGTGTTGGCCTCGCCGTCGTGGAAGTAGGGATAGGTCAACTCCACATTACGCAGGGTGGGCACTTTGAAGTTGAAACGGTCTGCATCTTTGCCCGTCACAGCAGCGCGGCCATCGCCTGTGGCACCTTTGTAGGGTTCCACCAAACCCATTTTTTGGAACGAGTTACCACCCACCGCAGGACCGTTATGACAGCCCACACAACCGGCCGACTTGAACAGTTTGTAGCCATCTTGCTCTTGTTGGTTCAGAGCTTTTTTGTCTCCCGCCAACCACTTGTCAAAGCGCGAGTTGGGCGTGACCAAGGTACGCTCGAACTCGGCAATTGCAGTAGTCACTTTGTCAATGTCAATCTTGTCTGTGCCAAACACTTTTTTGAATTCGCTGACGTAGCCAGGAATCGACTGCAAGATGTTGACCGACAGTTCATGGTTAGACGCCATCTCACCGGGATTGGCAATCGGGCCACCCGCTTGGGCTTTGAGGTCGGCCGCGCGGCCATCCCAAAACTGTGCAAGGTTCATGCTGGAGTTGAGCACGGTTGGCGCATTGATCGGGCCTTGTTGCCAGTTGTGACCAATCGAGGTTTTCAAGTTGTCCGTGCCGCCTGCCGAGAGGTTGTGACACGAGTTGCACGAAATAAAACCCGACTTCGACAAGCGTGGATCAAAGTACAGCTTCTTGCCCAACTCCACCATGTCGGGGCTCGCCGACTTGTAGGCCTTGATGGGCGAAATGGGCTCTTTGCCTTCGGCCTGAACCAACGAATACATGGGCAGGCCAACCAAGAGGGCAAGCCCCAAAACCGTCAAACGTTTCAACATCATCATTACTCCTTCAATTTGTCGAAAAAATCAATTCAATGGCGTAATGGTGCTTGGTCTACGTTTTCCCTTATTGACTCACATCAAAAGCAAATCGATCGAAGGCCTATGGCAACTATAGGCATTTCCAATGGGTGCTTGGCCGTTTGCTCTTTATGGTTAGTGGGTTAACTCTTTTGCCTTTTGTGACCTCATGACACTCACCGAACTCCGCTACCTCATCGCCCTCGCACAAGAAGGAAGCTTTAGTCGCGCAGCTGAGGTGTGCGCCGTCAGTCAGCCCACGTTGAGCCAAAGCATTGCGCGCCTTGAAAGCGAGCTGGGCATCCCCCTGTTTGAGCGCGGCATTGGTTTTGTCAGCCCCAGCGAAGCAGGAGCGCGCATCGTGACGCAAGCGCGTGTGGTGATGGACGAGGTGGCCAAAGTCAAGCAGCTCGCGCAATCTGGCCAGGACCCTTTGTCGGGCACGTTGCGCATCGGCCTGATTCACACCGTAGCGCCGTATTTGCTGCCTCGACTGATTCAACACCTGACGGTGAGCGCACCGGACATGCCCTTGGCCATTGAAGAAAACATGACCGCCAATTTGGCCAATATGCTGCGCGACAACTTGATTGACGTGGCGATATTGGCCTTGCCATTTGAAGCACCTGGTGTACTCACCCGCCATTTGTATGACGAGCCATTCAAAGTGATCGTGCCTCGCAAGCATGCTTGGCACGCCCGCGCATCGATTGACGCAGCCGACATAGACGGTCAAGAGCTGTTGTTGCTCAAGGGTGGCAATTGTTTTCGAGACCAAGTGCTTGAGGCGTGTCCCAAAGTCAGCGCCCCCGATTCGGATACGCAACTCGGACACTCGCTTGAAACCATCCGCAGCATGGTGGCTTCGGGCTTGGGCATTTCGGTGCTACCCGAAAGCGCCACCTTGCCCCCGCATGCCAACGACATGATTCATGTCTTGCCGTTTTCCGACCCTGTTCCTTATCGCCGCATCGGTTTGGCCTGGCGGGTCGGCTTTGTTCGCCCCAAGGTAATTGATGTGCTGGCTCAAGCGGCACAGCCTGAGGCTTAGGAGCTAGCGCACACGCAGGGCTGGATGTTGTTGAGCCACGCCATCACGTCTTGCTCTAAACGTGCTTGGTCTTCAAACACTTCATGCGTGCCCGCCACCGGCATGAGCTGAGCCAAGGGCTGCGATTGCAGCAGCATGTGGGCGCAATGCATGGG
>JACCDV010747793.1_pt1 | contig 10267 bp, 11 predicted proteins | sample 7446131 | NCBI WGS metagenome assembly JACCDV01 (sample SAMN15323448, study PRJNA562643) | freshwater metagenome | isolation source: river surface water | place: USA:Blue River Watershed | collected 2017-08-17
CAAATGTTGCTTCAAAGGCAGGTGCTTATAACTGCTCGTCGTGTAGCGTATTTGTGCAATTCGACGCCACGTGCATTTCGAAAGTGGCGAAATCGATTTCCGAATCGCATTCAAGAGATACCTCTCACGAGTGAGAGGGAACTGAAAAGAAGGCACATTATTGTACGAATGAGGAGGATTAAAGAGCTCTCGCCCCATACAACACAGGTCTCAGAATACGCGGTGTTATCAGGCTACGACCGGACACACCTTCATCATATTTTTAAGACTCTCGGTCTGAGAAAAGAACTATGCACGGCATAATACTCGATAAGGCGCGTCTATTCTGGACGCGCCTTCTGTTATACTGGAGCCCATGTCAGAAACGCGGCACCAGACTCTGTATCGCGCCTATCGGCCGTCAAAATTTAGCGAAGTACGCGGGCAAGAGCAGGTGACGGATGTCCTCAAAGCGGCAATAAAGAATAAGAAAATCGCGCATGCGTACCTTTTTGCAGGTTCGCGTGGGACAGGAAAGACGTCGGTTGCGCGTATTCTCGCTCGTGAGCTCGGCGTGAGCGACTCCGATTTGTACGAAATAGATGCTGCTTCCAATACGGGGGTGGATCATATTCGCGAATTGCGCGAAGGGGTGCATGTCATGCCGTTTGAATCACCGTATAAGTTGTACATTATTGACGAAGCACACATGCTCTCACGCAATGCATGGAACGCTTTTTTGAAAACGCTTGAAGAGCCGCCGGCGCATGTAATCTTCGTGATGGCAACGACCGAGCGCGACAAAGTGCCGGATACCATTCAATCGCGCTGTGAAATTTATTTCTTTAAGCAGCCGACGCGCGAGATCCTCTCCGACATGATTACCGATGTAGCGAAGTCGGAAGGATATTCACTCGAGCGATCTGCTGCTGATCTAGTTGCGCTTCTTGCTGAAGGGTCCTTTCGCGATTCACTTTCAATTCTGCAGAAGGTCCTCACGGTGACGAAGGACAAAAAAGTCGATGTGGCGGAGGTGGAAATGGTGACAGGAGCGCCACGTGCTCAAATCGTGCGCACGATACTTAAAGCGATTACTCAGAAAAATGCGCCAGAAGCATTACAGGCACTGCGCAGTCTTGAAAAAGATTCAATGGATATGCGAATCCTCGCGCGACTCCTTATTCATCGTATGCGCATTGTTCTCCTTCTTCGACACGCGCCTGATCTCGCCGCAGAATTCGGAAAGGAGCTCTCGGAAGAAGATTTATCTCTCGCAAAGGAATTAACGAAGGAGCCTGGCGCGACGTCTGAGGTGCTCCGCATACTCCTCGAAGCCCACGCCACCATGGCATACGCTGCCATCCCGCAGCTCCCGCTTGAAATGGCGATTATTGATACTGCGGGAAAGGTTTGAGTTTAAGCCAAAAATAGGGCACAATCGCAGGATATTGCCGGATCGTCTAACGGTAGGACAGCAGCCTTTGAAGCTGTTTATCTTGGTTCGATTCCAAGTCCGGCAAATGAGCGTAGCGAATTTCCGGAAGGAACATGCCTTCGCATGTTCCGACTTGGAATCGAACGGCGGAGTGATGTTTCGCCAGTAGGCGAAACCACGAGCCGCGGCCCTAGGGATTTTCGAGCGTCGGCGAGAAAATACCCAGAGGGTGATTCCAAGTCCGGCAAATAGACAAATTATTTTCTCAGTGTAAAGTCTGTTTCAGTTCAGCTCAAATATGAGGAGTTTCTCGAATGTCATATCGTGATACGGTAGTTCCAAATCAATGCATCGAAGCGACTGTACTTTTTACACGAGTGAATGAGATTATTGATCTCATTCCTGAAGAATTCGATAGCAGGAGCTGTATTGTTCACTCGCTACGCGATAGGCAAAATTCAATTTACTACACACATCCTGGTGCTATGCGTCAACGCTGGCACGAGGTTGCTCGCGTTCTCGAGGGCGCGCTGCCTGATCCCGAAAAGTGCGTCTGGGCAAAGCAAATTGCCGAACTCTATGGAAAACCTGTGTGACCACAAAATCGCGCCCGCCACTACATTTGTGGCGGTCGCTTACTTTATATTTTTTAGGATGGGAACATGAGCTCATTCCACTTAATTTGAGCGGTCTCCTTACTATGGTCATAAAATTTTGGTTTATTGATAGGACGGTTACTCTCTACGAGCGAGCGCACTAGGTTGAATTCATACAGGTGTACGCACTTCTGTGCCTGTGAGAGTATGATGATATGAAAATCCCGAAGCACGTTTTTATCATTGTCGTTTTGGCGAGTGCTATCGGCTTTCTGTATGTTGCAGATGCTGAGCGGTTTGTGCCGCGATTTAGCGATACGGAGGCTGGATTTGAAGAGTCACGCGAAATACCTACTGATAGGACTCTTATAAACGGTGTGGGCACTGGTACAACAACAGCACAGTCGCTTCCTGCAATACCGGAACCACTTATAAATGGCCGAATTCGTTGGGCCTCATATTGGGTCGATATGACAGAAGCTGAACTAGCGGTATACGGAAATTTCAAACGACCACCGGGACCGCTGCGTGTCGGCATTCAAGCAGGGCATTGGAAATTAAAGGAGGTGCCCGAAGAACTCAATGGACTTAAGACATCTAGTGGTGCACAAGGTGGTGGTTTCTCAGAACAGGAAACCGTACTTGCAATTGCACGACGAGTGAAAGTGCTACTTGAAGCGGAAAATATTGTGGTTGATCTTCTTCCTGCGACGGTGCCCGTAGATTACGTCGCCGATGCGTTCGTCTCTATCCATGCCGATGGGAGCTCGAGTGCGAACGTCACTGGATTTAAAATTGCGCCACCACGACGCGACTTCTCAGGCAAAGCTGATGCGCTTGTGAGTGCCCTGTATGATGCATACGGAAGCGCAACGGGTTTACGCGAAGACAGCAATATTACGCGACGCATGAGTGGGTACTATGCGTTCAATTGGCGCAGGTACGATCATACCGTCCATCCCATGACTCCGTCCGCGATCGTAGAAACCGGCTTTATGACAAACGCGAGTGATCGAGCAATTATTGTGACTCAGCCACAGATCGCCGCAGAAGGAATTGCAAAGGGGATTCTGGCGTTTCTCAAAAATGACTCGCGTTAACCCCGGCATGCCTCTCACTTTTTCCACAAATGACTGTCCAGTATGCATGCAGTTCTCGATGTTGGGCGCACGGAAGGTTATACTAGTCTGACTATGCCACCACAAAACACACCACCAGCCTCGCCAACCCCACCTGACGACCTCGAGACACAAGGGCTTCAGCATTTAAAGAATATCGAAGAAGAACTTGAGGCTATACGCGATCGAACGACGAATCCAAGGCGAACTTTCGTCATGGGGATACTTCAGGGAGCAGGGGCGATTTTTGGAGGCTTGCTTGCACTCGGCGGACTCGGGTGGATACTCTCTATTTTGGGTGTGATCCCAGGCTTAGGGGATTCTGTTGAGTACGTGCGGTCGCTTCTTGATACACTTCCGACGCGACGGTTCTGAAAGAAAGTGAATTTTAAAACGGCTAGAGCAATGTCATACTCATAGTTATGCAACGTACCCACTATTTAATACTCGGTAGCCTCTTACTCATCCTTGCGCTTGCGCTCATCGTGTACCAAGCGCCCTCGTTCAGCACGCCTGAAATGGTGACCGAGGAGCCAGAACCAACGACTCGTTCGTACAATAATGAAGCCTATGGACTATCGTTTACGTATCCATTGAACTATGAGTTAAGCGAGAGGCGTGCGTCGGGTTCGGGAGAACGCCAACATGAGGTTATAACCCTTATGCGAAAAGAAGACTTACCGCTTCCTGAGGGAGGGGAGGGCCCTCCGGCCATAACGATCGAGGTCTTCCAGAACAACCTCGACAATCTTTCGACCGATGAGTGGATTCGGAATAATTCTCTCTCCAATTTCAAAATGGGAGACGGTACACTTTCCTCGACGACAATTGGTACGTTTCCCGCCTTATCGTATCGCTGGTCGGGATTGTATGAGGGTACTTCCATTGTGACGGCGCAACCTCGTTGGGTCTATATGTTGAGCGTCACGTATCTTGAAATGGGAGCTCCTATCGTTCAGGACTTTGTGCAGATACGCGATAGCGTGATATTGAACCCGGTGAGTGCAAACTAGTATCTTCTCTTGAGACCACAGACACGAATATCCACGCCTCGTACTCAGTGCTCGTCCGGCGTATTTTTGTGCTGCTATACTATTTGTATGATATACGCGCATACGCATAATGCTTTTATTTTTATCCTGATTCTGAGTACCGTTTTTTTACTCAATATTTCAAATGTTTCGGCACAAACAACACCAAATTCCGCAGAAATTGAGACCCTCTTAAATCGCATTGCGGAATTGAGAAAACAAATCGAACTCATACTGCAGACACGTGCTCAAGTGCAAGGAGTGAGTCAAGAAAATCGCGCTGTGCAATCTGAACTTACGTTTTCTCGAACCCTTAAGTTTGGCACACGCGGCGATGATGTAACATCTCTTCAAAAATTTCTCATTAAGGAAGCGTTATTGGATTCTGATTCTGCGACAGGATTTTTTGGCAGGATGACCGAGCGAGCGGTACAAAGGTGGCAATCAATGCAGGGGATAGTTTCCTCGGGTACACCGGATTCGACCGGATTTGGAGTGGTCGGAAAAAGAACTCAAGCTCTCTTAGTACAAAAGAATAATTCTGGGTCTTCATCCACGAGTGCGTCAAACGCTTCTGGGTCAAGCGGATCCCCAGGCTCTTCGACCTTAAATACGTCTGGAAGTACAGAAAGTACACAAACCCAAACACCAGTATTAGGAAGTTCTCAAACGGTGACCGTGCCTCCACAGTCTACTGCGACAACGCCTCCTTCTTCGAATACCTCCACCTCAAATACCTCAACCAATGTGCCGAGGCTCTCTGAACCCATCATAACTGCAGGACCACGTGCGTGTTACGTTGGAAGCCGTGAAAATACTAACGCAACCCCAAATACAGCTCAAAATGGTCCTAGCGTAGACATCAAAACACTCGGCGTTAAGGGAGATGGGGTTACCGACGATACCACGGCTATTCAGAATGCACTCGATACAGTTCCTCTTGGAACCGTGTTGGTGTTTCCTGAAGGCACGTATCTCATTCGCGAAGCTTTGAAGATTTCACGAAGTATAGCCATTAAGGGAATGGAAAATGGCGTATCGAGAATGCCGATTATTAAATATAAAAACGGTACTACACTGACGCTTTCTCACCCTCTGATATGGATTAAGCCCGCGGGAGCTACGGTATCAAATGTTTCAATCTCGAATGTAGTATTAGATGGCAACGTCGTAAATACGATTCCTCGTACTCTCACGGACGAGTGGAATCCAGGAATAGAAATTAAATCTGACGCATCATTTGGCGTCGAAAACGTCTGGATCGAGAACATCACTATAAAAGCAGTTCGTGGTGATGGTATTACGATTCGCTCATCGAGTCCGTATACGGTGCGACCAACAAATATTTATGTGAACAAAAATGTCATCGAGAGTTGGAAAAATAACCGACAGGGTATTGCCATTGTGAGTGGAAAGAATATTCGGATAACCAACAATCTCATTCAGAATTACAGTAAGAGTAATTATGGATATGCGTTTGACATTGAGCCAAATGGGAATAGCGGCGAAAACGTGGACGACGTACTCTTCGAGGGAAATACAATTTGGGATGTCCCGAATGGAATCGCACTCCAATCGGGTGGATTATCGCGACTTTCAAATGTGCTCGTGACCCGAAATAGGGTGCATACATCAAACGTTCCTTTCGTCGATCTCTCAAATGGCGGTACCAGTGTGGTGGGTAACTTCTATGGATCAGATAGCGCGTGGGGTGGTGGAAAGATTTCGCATGGACAGACGGTGACCGCGTACGATAAACCGCGCGCGGGAGCGTATGGACAAGCATCTGTATGTGCTGTCCAGCAACGAACGTGCACCGACGGTACGTTGTCGGGCACGTATCAGTATGCCTCGTGCCAACTCCCTTCCTGTTCCATAACCGCCTCGGCTTCAAAAGTGCCTGTTGGAGAAGTGTTTTCACTCTATCTCAATGCAAGTGTTGACGCGCAATCGGCGATGCTCTTTGTTTCTGATGGGACGAGCAGGCAATTGGGCTTGCGCGGCACGACCACCGCGAAGCAACTCACTCCAGGGAATTATACGTATACCTTTGCGGTCAACGGCTACAATGGTACGAGTACGTGTAGTGCGATGGTACAGGTCGGTGAGACCATCCAAACGTCAAATTCGACCCCTCTTCCAAGTACACAAACATGTAGTATTTCGAGCACTGACCAAACGGTAGCTATAGGGAGGCCTTTTACGGTTTCGTGGGAATCCCCCGGAGCAATTTCCGCTACCATTTCACGTTTTGGAGTCACTATGGCAACCGCCATTAAAGGTTCTGCGACGTATACACGAACCGTCGCCGGCACGTATCCTATTAGTATTACCGCAACAGGAAACAACGGTACTGGATCTTGTCAAACGATCGTAACGGTGCAGTAGTACAAAGATTCGTCAAATAAGTAAAGGAGAAGTTGAGTTCCAACTTAACTCTCAGTTCATATGCATGTGATTAGATGAACGAGGTCGATCGTTATTCGTCTCATTAAATCACTATGGTTATGAAAAACGAACACAACAAAGAAGAGGGTTCGACGATGAAGGAGGGCGAGACGCGCGATGCAACAAAAAACGCAGAAGACACGAAATCTGACGCTGAGCGAGAAGAAAAGCACGGGATGAGTCCTGAGCGCATGCCAGAGGAGAAGCCTGTTGCAGAGACGCATCGGTAGAATTCCTCTATCCGACTTGAGAAAGGCGAGCCACGAGGCTCGCCTTTCTCATACTATCTCGACAAACTGCACCGAAGCGCGTAGGCTTATTTGCATATTCGCCTCTGAATAAGCCCATCAATCCTATGAAAAAAAAGAGCCCAGTAAAAAAGAAAGAAACAACCTATGTCCCGAGTGACCTCGTTCTCAAAAAATACGCGGATGTGCTGGTCAACTTCGCCCTCGGAATGGGAAAGGGGATTAAGAAGGGGGATGTGGTGCGTCTCTCGGCTAACGAATCCGCGAAGCCTCTTTTTATCGCGGTGTGCAACGCCATCGTGGATGCGGGTGGGCATGTACTCTCACACTACGCGCCGGACGAGGAGCATGGCGACAAGCGCCGCAACGAAAGCTCGACGCGCTACTTTTATGAACACGCCTCGAAGGAACAGCTCGAGTTTTTTGCAGATAAATACCTAAAGGGGGTCGTCGATCAGATGGATCATTCGCTCTACATCCTCGCAGACAGTGACATGCACCTCCTCGACGGCGTTGATCCGAAGAAAATAATGGCGCGCGGAAAGGCACTCAAGCCGTTTATGGATTGGAGGCGCGATAAGGAGCATCAGGGGAAATTTACCTGGTCTATCGCTATGTACGGCACTCCCGCTATGGCAAAAGAAGCTGGGCTCACACAAAAAGATTACTGGAATCAGATCATCAAAGCGTGCTTCCTTGATGAAAAAGATCCTATTAAGAAGTGGAAGGAAGTGTATCGTGAAATAGAAATGTATAGGAAGCGCCTTAACGATCTTTCGCCCCAGATCGATCGCTTGCACGTGAAAGGCGAGGATGCTGATGTATGGATTACGCTCGGCGAGAAGCGTCAGTGGCTCGCCGGTCGCGGCGTCAATATGCCGTCGTTTGAAATCTTTACCTCACCCGATTGGCGCGGAACGAATGGCTGGATTCGCTTCAATCAGCCGCTCTATCGCTATGGCTCACGTATAACGGGTATTCAGTTGTGGTTCAAAGACGGTCTCGTCGTGAAAGCAACTGCAAAGACAAACGAAAAGCTCTTGAAACAAATGATCGCGACTGAGAATGCGAATAAAATCGGAGAGTACTCGCTCACGGATCGCAGACACTCACGCATCACGAAATTCATGGCGGAAACCCTCTACGACGAAAATGTAGGAGGTCCGCAAGGAAATACGCACCTCGCGGTGGGTATGAGTTATCGTGATACCTTTGCGGGCGATGTGTCGAAGCTGACAAAAGAGGAGGCAGAGAAATTAGGATTTAACGACTCGTCAGTACATACCGATATCATTTCGACGACGCGTCGCACGGTAACTGCGCATTTGAAAGACGGTAAAGAGAAAGTCATCTACAAAGACGGTGAGTTCGTTCTTTAGCAAAAAAGAGGCCCGCTGCAGATAGTTTTTATGCAGCGGGCTCGGAGCTTGGATTAGCTCTTAGAAATCGAAGTATGTGTACTCGATTTCTTTATGGTTGGCTTTGCCTATGAGGCAAGGGTCTCTGGAAGCGCGAGTGCGAAAATGAGAAAAACGGCGACGCACGCAATTAAGACGTAGTCGAGGGTACGAAGAGGCTCTTGTTTGTTGCTCACGGTTGATACTCCTTTTTCTTCGAGACCTAGAGCGACCATACCATGCAAAAATTCAGAATCAAGATGGGGATAACGAAACTATGTTAAAATTTTAACCATGACCGACTCAAATGACGACGAATTCAAATCAAAACTGACCCCACTTCAGTATTCTGTCTTGCGCGAAAAGGGAACCGAACCCGCTTTTACGGGAGAATTACTCCATGAAAAAGGTAACGGTATGTTTAAGTGCGCTGCGTGTGGCAATCAGCTTTTTTCCTCAACTCACAAATTTGATTCCGGCACGGGCTGGCCTTCTTTTGATGATGCGATTCCGGGATCTGTCGAGATGCATCATGATGATGCCTACGGCATGAACCGCACCGAAGTGGTGTGTGCGAAATGCAAATCACACTTGGGTCATGTCTTCAACGATGGTCCTGCAACGACGGGAAAGCGCTACTGTATTAATTCGGTGTGCCTTGGCTTTGATCCAAAGGAGGAGAATCACTAGTGCTCGTTTCCGATGCGGAGCCACTCGCCGTGCTCTCTTGAGGTGTTTCTCGTGGTAACGGATCAGTAGTCGGTGAGACGGGTTTGGAATTTAACGCTGGTTCAGTAGCGAGAGGAGCGTCTGCGGACTGCACAGCCGGCGCACTTCCTCCTCCCGGTGTTTGGGCTGGTGCTAAAGCGTGTGCAGGAGCTGAGTTAGTTGGAAGGGGGATACTATTCATTGGCTCTGGAGTTGTGGTAGGAGAAAGAGTGGTTGTTGTTTGAGTGGTAGTCTCCATTTTAGGTTCCTCGAGATGGACTTCCGAGTGCGGTATAAAAGTTTGGATACCGAGCATGAACAGCATTCCAATAACTGCTGCACTTACGTGCGTACCGAGTCCGCCTTGTTTTCGAATTGATGCAAGTGCGTGGGGAATGAGGTCATGCAAAATGACGGAGATAAAACCTCCTGCCGCAATTCCTGAAAGAAGTGAAAGAAGAGTGCTAACCGAGGAGAGGAAGTAGGTAAAGAGTAGTCCGATGAGAATAGTAGAGGAAACGAACAAATTTCGGGTCAGTGCCTCTCGCGTTGTGTATCCCGCTTCTTTCAAGACGAAGAACTGGGATATTTCTTGTACCGCTTCGTGCACAATGACACCAAAGGTTGCAGCTAGTCCGATATACCAATTGGTTGCAAATGCACCGACAAGGAGTATCCCGTCTCCGACGTTGTGGAGCGCATCACTCATGAGTACGCGACGTCCATCAAGTGGGCTGTGCGTGTGATCATGCACGTGTCCATGGTGGTGGTGATCGCCGGGAAAAAAGAATTGAAATACTTCCATAAGAATGGCGCCGCAAATGACGGCCGTTACCCCCGTGAGCCATCCTCCCGCGTGTACTGCTTCCTCAGCGAGTGAATAGGCAATGAGAAGAAATACACCGCCTGAAAAAGAAGCGAGGTAGGTAAGGTACTTACGCATCCAAGTGCCAAGTGGTCCCATCGAAAAGATAACGCCGGTAAGTGACACAGCCATAACGAAGAGGGCTGCAACGAAGGGAACGAGTAATCCTGCCATGTCATCGATACTACCGCTGTATAATTATTATGCAAGTCGTTTGCATGTAGAGACTGTGTATAGTGGGCACAGGGGGAGAAACTAGTGTAGAATGTGTGTACACTTATTAAATTAGCACTTTGCAAAAAGCGCATACTAAGAATTTATGGCAAAAACGAATTCCGCATTCATGAAGCCCATGACGATCAGCGAAGATCTCGCTGAAGTTATCGGGAAGGGTCCGATGCCTCGATCGGAGGTCGTGAAGAAATTGTGGGTCTACATCAAA
>JACCDV010587242.1_pt1 | contig 10266 bp, 10 predicted proteins | sample 7446131 | NCBI WGS metagenome assembly JACCDV01 (sample SAMN15323448, study PRJNA562643) | freshwater metagenome | isolation source: river surface water | place: USA:Blue River Watershed | collected 2017-08-17
GAAACCAACTTGCCCACCAACACGCAAGCCAGCCCGAATGGTGGCTCGTTCTACACGGCGGTGGACCAGGGCACAGCAGCGGCTACCCCGTGGAATTACAGCGCCGAAGTGTCTTCCTTCAACTTGTCGGGCCTGGTGGCGGGTGAGACTTACACCATGGGCTTCTATCAGGCGGTGGTGGGCAACGTGACGGCCACGGGCAGCTCCACGCTGAAGTGGTACGACGCGGGCCATTGGTTGTTTGCCGAGAAGGTCGGCACCACCTGGACGCAGTTGGCCGTGTCGCCCACCATGTCGGGCATTGGCAGCACCAATGCGGGTGTGACGGGAACAAATTGGACCTACGAGAAGATCACCTTCGTGGCAACGGGCACCAGCATGACGATTGCCATGGCCCCGGTCTGGGACGGCACCGTCGGCGGCGGTACCCGCCTGGCGCTGGACGGTGTGAGCGTCAAGCACGTGCCGCCAGCGGTGGCACCCATCGTGCTGGACCTGGACCGCGACGGCCAGATCGAGTACACGCAGCAGCTGATGGACGCGAACATGGACGGCCACCTCGACCAAAGCGCCTGGGCTTCCAGCGAAGACGGCGTGCTGGTGTGGGACAAGTTCGGCACCGGCGAGGTGAAGGACCTGAGCCAGTACGCCTTCACCGCCTTCGGTGGCAACACCGACCTGGCAGGCTTGCGCGCCGGCTTTGACAGCAATGCCGACGGTGTGTTCGACGCCAAGGATGCGAAGTTCGCCGAGTTCGGCGTGTGGCAAGACGCAGACAGCGATGGCATCGCCGATGCGGGCGAGCTGCGCAAGCTGAGCGATTTGGGCATCGACGCGATCAATTTGCAAGGCGATGGCGTTGCCCGCACCCCGGCCGATGGCGTGACCGAAGCCGGTCGCACCCAAGCCACGCTGGCCGACGGCAGCAGCATGCTTGCCGCCGACGCGGCCTTCAGCTTCCAGACCTTGCCGGTGCTGGACTTGACGGCGGTGCTCAATGGCTCGGCGGCCACCGCTTCGGCGACCAGTGGCGCCTTGGCCGATCTGACCGATGGCAAAGCCGAGCTGCTCAAGCTCAGCACCGCCGATGTGCTCAGCTTGCCCGCCACCGCCGCCGGTGTGCACCAGCTGGCCGTCGTCGGCGACAGCACCGACGTGGTCCAGCTCGACACCCTGCTGAACGGCCAACCCGGCCAATGGACCACCAACGGCCAAGTCACCCAAAACGGCCACACGTTCAACGTGTACCAACACTCGGGCGACCAAACCCTGCAAGTCCTCATCGACCAACAAATCGCACAAAGCCATGTGTTGATGTCGTAACAGTCGCTGCGCGAAAACCCCACGTCGGCGCTGATGCCCCGACCTACCCCCGTAGGTCGGCGGCTTCAGCCCCGACGGGGTGTTTGGGTCTTGTAGGTTTTGTAGGTCGGTACCTTCAGGTCCGACGGTGTGGTGGGGGCCGAGATCCCAGCTTCCTGGCTTTTGTTTCCTTTTGGTGTGTGATGGTGTTGAAAGCCACATTCTTCCCAAGGGATGCATGCTTGAGTTTGTTTTGTTACCTTTAAGGTAGTATCATCAATGTCTTTCGCGCTATGGATACCCTTAAAACCTGTGGTCCCGATGGGTTCGTACACCTCGGATGAGGAGCGGTTGATAGAGCGCAAGTGCTTTGATTTGGTGGCGATCCAGCAGGCCTTGCTTGTCGGGTCGCTTTTTATCGAGTTGACAAGTACGGCTGCGATGGATGCCTCAAAAATGGGCTGGCGTCTTCGCGATGTGAGCAATTTCTTGGGTTGTCTGGAGAGGCGTCACTACAAGAATTCGCAGTGGTGTTTGCCACCAGCCGATGGCAATCAATTTGAAGCATTGCCGGCGGATGCTTATTTGATGGGCTTTAACAAGATGAAGGTGCAGGAGAACCCTCGTTTCGAGCCGCACATCTACATCAAGTTTGCTGTCCGGGAAGCTGTCAGACAGGTACTGGTTTTTTCTTTGCATGCTTCAACGCGCTAATGGCGCACAGGAGATCGCATGAGCAAGGTTCATGTTTGCCCCTTTTGCGAAACGGGCAAGACCGAGGAGATGACTTTTGCCGAAACCGTGAAGGTTGGCCGCAAGAGTGTGGTCGTAGATGGGTTGAGAAAGCGGGTGTGCTTGGCGTGTCACAGTGAGTCTGTGCCAGGACATTTGCACGATGCCAATCTGGATTTGATCGAGGTGGCGCAAGCGCGTGTTATGGGGCAGGTGCCGGTGTCTGCCTTGCGCGATCTTCGTGAACGGTGGGATTTGTCACAAAAGTCGGCTTCAAAGATTTTTGGCGCAGGCACCAGTTCTTTTGGCAAGTGGGAATCTGGTCAGGCCAATATGAGCACACCGGCAGCTTTGTTGATCAAGGTGGCTTTGCAGTTTCCACAGGTAGTGCGTTATTTGGCTAAGTTGGCAGGGGTGTCGCTGGGCGATGTGGCTGCCAGTCCAATGCCTGTTGCTTTTGGGGCTTATGAGACTGTGCATTTGGCACAGGAGGCCATGAACGGCAACGTGTTTGTGATCGTTCACGCTCGGCAGAAAGCGCATGCGAAGGACGCGCAGATTTCTTGCGTCATCGCAGATGAATGGCGTGATGGTTTGGCGGGAGTGGCCATGGAGTCCCGCGACGATCAAATGTTGGAGGCCGCATGAGGTTAAGTCCGATTCAGTTGTTGGAGTCCAGCGTCGAGAGAATTTTTGTCGAGCAGGTCAAGGGCGATGAGGTGCAGGAGAGTCTGGATATGACCCGCACGCTGGATTTTCAAGTGTTCAAGGAAATTCAACCGTTCCCAGGATACTGGTCAGAAGCGCCTGATCCTGCTGATCTCCAAGACCGAACTTATCGGGTGACTTTGGGGCTGAGAACGCCGCCAGAAAAACATTTTCAAGAGTACCGACTTGAATTGGTCGTGTCCGGTGTGTTGATGGCAATGCCGAAGTCGTTCAAGAATCACAGTGTTCAGGACATGGTGCTGGAGTATGGGTTGACGCTGCTCTATGGCGTTGCTCGAGAGCAACTGACGGCAACCACTGCACGCATGCGCAATGGTTTCTGTACGCTGCCCACCATGAGCTTTCTGGGTGAGGCCAAAGCGGTCATTGAAAAATGATGCAGCCCGCACGAGGCGGGCTGTACGTGTCCGATGGGAGATGTTTTACCCACCCTTCAACTCATACTTGACGCTGTTTCCCGCTATGCCCGCAAGGGTATCGGGCTTGTAAAACTTTCCCTCGGGGAAGTCGGTTTGGACGAAGCGATGACAAGCGGTCCAAACCGTTTGTGTCAGTCCCGTAGGTCGGCGGCTTTAGCCCCGACATTGCGGGCCTCCGCCACACCCCCCATGTCGGAGCTGAAGCTCCGACCTGCGCTCGCAGGTCGACGGCTTTAGCCCCGACGCCACCGCCCCGTCAAAAGCGGGGCATTTGTTTTTTTGTCGCGCTCATAATGGTGTCCTCTTGAAAGCCCATCAGGCAAATGGACAAAAACGTCAATTCAATTGGAGCGGTGCCTTTGGAGGTGCGGCGCTTTGCCATACCGCCTGGTATTGAGCCCTTTTGGCTTTTTGAATCAGACCAGGCGTTGAAGCAGCATTCGGCCTATCTGCAAGCCAAGGCGGGTGATGGCGATGCGGCGGTGCGGTTGATTTCTGACCTCGCGTTGGCTGCGATCTATGCCCAGCGTGATCGTTTCGCGAAAGGCAGCATTTTTGTTGCCCCCTTTGCGCGAGAGGCTTCAGGGGACAACGCGATTCCTCAGGTGCTGGCAGAGGTGTGTGCTGTGATCTGCGGGGCCTGTGCCGATCAGAATGTGGTGCAAGTCACAAAGGTGTACCTACCGGCGCTGACCCGATGGAGCGTTTGGCTTTGCGTGCCGCGTTTGAAGGGGATGTGCAGCCAGGTGGCACGTATGTCTTGGTTGACGATGTGATCAGTTTGGGGGGAACATTGGCTGAACTGGCGCACTACATCCAGTCCAAGGGGGGTGTGGTCAAAGATGTGCTTGCGCTGGTCAATGCAGGAAGAACCAAATCCATTCGGCCAGACAAACGTCAGTTGAAAATTTTGCAGGAAAGGTATGCCCATGAGCTCGAAAATATCTTCGGAATCGAAGTCGACGCCCTCACAGCCAATGAGGCAGGCTACCTTGTTGGCTTCCGCTCGGTTGACGAGATCAGAAATCGACTCGCTAAGGCAAAACAAGAAATCAATCTCCGCCTGCGTTCAAAAGGAATTCCAGGGCTTTTTGGGTGAGCGTTTGCGCGAACTTCAGAAAAAGACAGCTTGAGATAAACCGGGTTTTGAACCGATGAATTCACAAAGGCCGCAGCAATGCGGCCTTTGCTTTTGCGCGCACCGAATCTGTAGCCTCCGCCACACCCCCCATGTCGGAGCTGAAGCTCCGACCTGCGACTACAACAGGGGCAGCGCCAATGTGACGACCGCGCCGCCTTCGGGGGCGTTGCGCAAGCTCAGGCTGCCTTGGTGTTGTTCGGCGATGCTGCGCGAGATGGACAGGCCGACGCCCAGGCCGTCGGCTTTGGTGGTGTAGAAGGCGTTGGCGTTGTTGTGCAGCGCGCCTTCGCCAAAGCCGGGGCCGTTGTCTTGCACGTGCAGCAGGGCTTGCGGGCCTTGTTGTTCGAGTGTCAAGGTGATGCGGCGGCTGGTTTGTCCGGCGGTGGCTTGCCCGCTGTTGCGGATGAGGTTGACCAGGATTTGGGCCAGTTGCACCGGGTCGCCTTGCACGTTCAGTGGCGGTGGCGGGAGCTGCATGTGCAGCGCGATGCGTTCACTGCGCAGCCAGTCGCCCATGAGGTGGCTGACGTTGGTGCAGACGGTTTGCAAGCTGGTGCGCTGGTGTTCAACCGGCTTGGCCTGGATGAAGCCTTGGATGCGGTTCATGATGTCCGTGGCATTGCGCATGTTGTCCAGGATGGCCGCGATGAAAGGTGCCGTGGCGCTGGCCGGTGCATTGTCCTGGCGGATGATTTGTTCTGCGCATTCGGCGTTGAGGCCGATGCCGGTCAGGGGTTGCCGCAGTTCATGGGCGAGCGATGCGGAGATCATGCCCATGGCGCGTTGCCGGTCGAGTTGGGTGATTTGCCGGCCCAGGCGGGCGTTTTCTTCTCGCCGGGCGAGTTCTTGGGCGTGTTGTATTTGTTGGCGCGAGGCCCGTTCTACGAAGACGCCCAGAAAGCCGGTGTTGCCGAGCACGGATGAGAGGATGCCCATCAAGGCGATGACCAGGGGCACGTATTCATTGACCAGCAGACCTGGAGCCGCCGAGCCCATGACGACTTGGATGGCGCGCAGCAGCATGACCAAGGCCAGTGGCAAATAGGCGACGCCCAGCCACTTGGCGCTTTGGATGTGTTCGGTTCGGCGGAGGCGGTGGGCCAGCAGGCTGATCCAGATGCACTGGACACCCACGGCCAGCAAGGACCAGACAAAATGTTGAGAGCCGTGGGGCGCGATGATGCGGAAGATCACGTAGCCCAACCAGAACAAGGCCACGGTGCCCGTGAACAGGGGCGTGCTCATGGGGGTGCCCAGTTCTTTGCGCAAGGCCTGGATGCGTTGCGTGTTGCCCAGGTGCATGAACAGCGAGGCCAGCTCGAAGCTGACCCAGTCGGGAATATGCCCACGCAGGCTGATCAGCAGCAGGCCGGCCCCAAACAATTCACCGCCTGCGCACCAGAGTTTGACGGCGTCGCTCTTTTGCTCGCGAAGCGCCAGCCACACCACCAGCGGCATGAGGAAGTACAGCAAGCCCGTGATGAAAAACGCTGTGCGGGCATCAAAGAGGTTCAAAGCCGACTCCTGTGTTCATTGGAGATCTTTGGTTCTCAAATGACACGATTCTAGTCGCTGCCCCCAAACCCCCATGTCGGAGCTGAAGCTCCGACCTACGGAATGCGTTGTAGGTCGGCGGCTTCAGCCCCGACGCTGCGGGGTGCGTTGTAGGTCGGCAGCTTCAGCCCCGACATTGAGGGATGCGTTGTAGGTCGGCGGCTTTAGCCCCGACGCTGCGAGATCATTGGGCTTGGAAACCGCTGGCCTTGATGATGCGGGACCAGGTGGCGGTGTAGGCTTTTTCGCGGGCGGCCAGTTGCTGCGGGGTCATGTGGCCGACGGTCAGGCCCAGGGCGCTCAGCTGGGCTTTGACTTCGGGTTGCGCGATCACTTTGGCCACCGCTTCAGAGGTGCGGTCGATCACGGCCTTGGGGGTGCCGGCGGGCGCGAAGATGCCGTAGTAGGGCAGGTCGTCAAAGCCGGTCAAACCCAGTTCGCCAAAGGTCGGCACCTCGGGCAAGATGGCTTGGCGTTTGTCGCCGATCACGGCCACCATGCGGACTTTGCCGGCCTTGTGGTTTTCGATGAAGTCGGGCACCGAGGCCACGCCGGCGGCGATCTGGTTGCCCAGCATGTCGGCCATCATGGGGGCGCTGCCGCGGTAGGGCGCAGCGACCAGGTCGAGCTTGTATTTGTCGCCGATCACCTTGACCAAGAACTCGGGCACCGATGCGGGGGCCGGCACGCCCACGGTGTCTTTGCCTTTGGACTTGACCCAGGCCACGTATTCGTTGAACGACTTGGCGGGTGTGCCACCGGACACGGCCAGGCCGTTGACAAAGGTGGCAAAGCCGACCACGGGGGTGAAGTCTTGCGCGGGGTTGAAGCCGGGGTTTTTGACCACTTGCGGCAGGATCGAGATGGTGTGGTCGTGCGACAGGAAGAGCACCGTGCCGTCGGCAGGCGCGGCCTTCAGGGCTTGCGCGGCGATCTGGCCGCCGGCACCGGCTTTGTTTTCGACGATGACGTTGGCACCCAGGGGCTCTTTGAGTTTGTCGGCCAGCAAACGGGCAATCGCGTCGGTGCCACCACCGGGCGGAAAGCCGACCATCAGTTTGATGGTGTCGGCGTGCGCCAGGCTGCTCAGCATCAGGCTACCCAGCGCCAGGGCTTGGACGAGGCGACGGCGTGCGGGCGTGAAAACGGTCATGAGGGGCTCCATGTCAAATGAAAGATGCCTTGAATTTATCACCAGCGCCGGGTGCCGTGCGAAGGCAGGCATTGTCGGAGCTGAAGCTCCGACCTACGGAATGCGCTGTAGGTCGGCGGCTTTAGCCCCGACATTGAGGAATGCGCTGTAGGTCGGCGGCTTTAGCCCCGACGTTACGGTCGCATGCAGGTCGGCGGCTTCAGCCCCGACAAATAGCCTCAGGCCTTGGGCACCCGCGCAGGCAGCACCGTGCCCACACATTCGCCAAAGCCGATGCGGGCTGCGCCTTCGCGCTCGCACCAGCCGCGCAGCACCACGCTGTCGCCGTCTTCCAGCCAGGTGCGTTGTTCGCCGCTGGGCAGGGCCACCGGGTTTTTGCCACCGGTGGTCAGCTCGATCAGTGCCGCGGCCTGGTCGAGCGTGGGGCCCGACAGGGTGCCGCTGCCAAACATGTCGCCTGGCTGCAGGTTGCAGCCGCCCACGGTGTGGTGCGCGACCATTTGCGCCACCGTCCAGTAGGCGTGGCGGTAGCTGGTGCGGCAGATGCTGGCGTCGGCCTGGCCTGCGGCGCGCATCTGCGCGGTTTGCAAACCGACTTGCAGCTGGATGTCGAAAGCGCCTTGTGTGCGGTTGGCTTCGGAGTCCAGATAGGCCATGGGCTGCGGGTCACCCTCGGGCCGCTTGAAGGCCACGCGGTAAGGGGCCAGCGCTTCAAGCGTGACGACCCAAGGTGAAACAGTGGAGGCAAAGTTCTTCGACAAGAAGGGGCCGAGCGGCTGGTATTCCCAGCCTTGGATGTCGCGGGCCGACCAGTCGTTGAGCAGGCAGATGCCGAACACATGGTCTTCGGCTTCGGCCATGGGCACGGCTTCGCCCAAGGCGTTGCCGCTGCCGATGAAGATGCCCAGCTCCAGCTCGATGTCCAGCCGCTTGCAGGGGCCGAACGTGGGTTCGGTCGCACCAGGCGGCATGGTCTGGCCCACCGGGCGGGGGAACTGTTGGCCCGAGATGGCGATGCTCGATGCGCGGCCGTGGTAGCCGATGGGCACCCATTTGTAGTTGGGCAGCAGCGGGTTGTCGGGGCGGAACTGTTTGCCGATGTTGGTGGCGTGGTAGACCGAGGTGTAGAAGTCGGTGTAGTCGCCGATGCGGGCGGGCACGTCGTATTCGGCCTCGGCTTGCGGCACCAGGCAGGCTTGCAAGGCGGCTTGCTCCACCGAATTTGTCAGGTTCTCGCCCTCACGCAGTGCGCGTGACAGGGCCAGGCGCAAGGTGCTCCAGGCTGCGGTGCCCATCGCCATCAAGGCGTTGAGCTTGTCTTGCGCGCCCGCTTGCACGGCGGCAGCGGCTTGGCCTTTCAGGACGCCGGCCTTGGCCACGGCGGCCAGGTCCAGGATCTGGTCACCAATGGCCACGCCACCACGGAAGGCTTCGGATGAGCCCTTGCGGCGGAACACCGCAAACGGCAGGTTTTGAATCGGGAAGTCGCAGCCCGCCACGTTGGCCGAGGCGACCCAGCTTTTGAGCGCGGGGTTGTGGGTTTCGTTGATCAGGGTCATCGCCAATCCTCAAGAGGCCATGCTGCCGTCGTGCATCCAGGCGGCGTGCTTGGGCGCGCGCTTGGTTTTGCTCCACTCTTCGAGCATGTCCCATTTCACTTCGTCGAGCTTTTTCATCATCTCGGGCGTGCCGCAGTCGGCGGCCAGCTCCAGGCGGTGGCCGCTGGGGTCAAAGAAGTAGATGCTCTTGAAGATGGTGTGGTCCACCGGGCCGAGCACGTCGATGCCGCCTGCGACCAGTTTGTCTTTGGCCGCTTGCAGGGCTTCGAGCGACTCGACTTTGAGCGCCAGGTGCTGCACCCAGGCGGGGGTGTTTTCGTCGCGGCCCATTTCGGGCTGGCTGGGCAGCTCGAAGAAAGCCAGGATGTTGCCCTGGCCCGCATCCAGAAAGATGTGCATGTAGGGGTCGGGTGCCTTGGTGGAGGGCACTTCGTTTTCGGCGATGGCCAAGACGAATTTCATGTCGAGGTGCTTTTGGTACCACTCAACGGTTTCTTTGGCGTCTTTGCAGCGGTAGGCCACATGGTGAACAGATTGGACGAGCATGGGAGTCTCCTGGTGAATGAAGGGTGGGTCAGAGGTCTTGCAGCGCAGCGGTGATCTGCTGCTGGAACAGGTGTTCGTCGGCCAGTGCGTTGGCGTTGAGCAAAGCGAGTTTGACAAGGAACAACTGTGCCTTGTCTTGGCCCGCCTGGTCAATGGCGGTGGCCAGCGCGTCGTACACGGTTTCGAGGCCGTCAATCGTGAGTGCTTTATCGGTCATGGTGAAGTAGGTCGGAGCTTCAGAAGTAGGTCGGCACCTTCAGGTCCGACAAGGGTTGGTGGGCTTGACCGTCATGTCGGGGCTGAAGCCGCCGACCTACAAGGGATGGTTGCATGGTGTAGGTCGGCACCTTCAGGTCCGACAAGGGTTGGTGGGCCTGACTGTCATGTCGGGGCTGAAGCCGCCGACCTACAAGGGATGGTTGCATGGTGTAGGTCGGTACCTTCAGGTCCGACGGTTGGGGGTGGGCAAGGCCGTCGCCAGGGCCGCTTGCAGGCGTGTGGCCTCGAGGGTGAGCCAGCGCGCACAGATGTGCTGGTCGGGGCGCAGCAAATACGCGCCACCGTTGGCTTTGTCATTCACGGGCACACCGTAGCGCTGGCGCAGGTGGCCGTCGGCATCGGGCAGGGTCTGGTCAGCGCCCGCCACCGGCTGGGCAGCGCCGACCGCGATCACGTTCAGCGGCATGCCTTGGGCGCGTGCCTTGTGGATGACTTGTTGCAGCGCTTCGGGCACGGCGGGCGCATCGGTGAAATACAGCAGGTCAAAGCCGCCGCCCAGGTGGTCGAGCAAAAAGTCATCCTCGCCCAGACGCACGTTTTGCGGCGGTGCACCGTGTGCGGGGCCGCTCTTGAACAAGGCGTTGTCGTCGTCCGTGCTGTTGAGCATGGAGTGGGTGTACTCGTGCGGCCGCGAAGTGCGCCAGTGGTACAGCGGACGCACGAATTCCTGCGTGAGCGAGAGCGACAGCACCGCGTCGCGCAGCAAGCGAAAGCCCCGGCTGGGTGGTGCCATGAAGCGTGTGCTCTTGCCCGCTTCGGTGATGATTTCGCGCGCGGCGCCCACGCGTTCGGCGCTGTGGTTGGCCAGCAGCTTTTTATCGGCCAGGCCCTTGACCACGAAGGCCAGATGCC
>JACCDV011090928.1_pt1 | contig 10264 bp, 8 predicted proteins | sample 7446131 | NCBI WGS metagenome assembly JACCDV01 (sample SAMN15323448, study PRJNA562643) | freshwater metagenome | isolation source: river surface water | place: USA:Blue River Watershed | collected 2017-08-17
AGCGTGGCGCGCAGGCGCAGCACACCGGTGCTGCTGGCCGGGGCGTCAAACAGCTGACTGAATTCTTCGAGCTCCAGGCGCAGCGTAAGCGTGCCGGGCGGGGCCAGCACGCCATCGGCGAGGTTAAGCACCGCGCGGCGCTGGCCCAGGGTTTCGCGCACGCGCTGGCGCAGCAACTGGGCCGGGGGCATGCTCCAGCGCGCCTGGGCGTAGGGGCGCAGCTGCTGGGCATCGCTATAGCCCAGGCGGTAGATGATGGGCAGGGTGTCCAGCGCGCTGGGCGCCAGCACCTCGCCTAGCGCCAGGGTGGGCAGCGGGGCCATGCGGTTGCTGGGCAACGCTTGCACCGTGCCAGGGCCCAAGTCATACACGGCAGCCACCGGAGCGGCCGTGGGCACAACCCCACAGCCGGCCAGCACGGCCGTCAAAATCAAGCCAAATAGGGCTCTATACCCCGTGGAATATGCGCAAACAGCTACCAATTTCATAGCAAACAACCTATCCAAAACTCAGGGGGCCGCCGTCGCCGGGGCCACAAATCCGCGCTCGCCCGGGCCCGGCGTGGCCTGGCCCTTGCCCCACAGCAGTGACTGCGGGCTGTCGCCCACTGCATCGACCGCGCGTCCTACTTGGCGCAGAGTGCGGGCGGTGTCGTCGGTGGCGCGGTTCAGGCGGGGCAGCAGCTGGGCGTTGACCTGGCGGCTGGTGTGCGCCAACGCATCGGTGCTTTGGGCGATCTTGTCCAAGGTGCCGCCAGGCTCGTTCATGCGGCGCGACATGCGCTGGAATTCGGCGGCCGAGGTGCGCACCGAATCTGCGCTGGCACCCAGCCGCTCGGAAGTGGCTTGCATGCTTTTGAGCGTGGCGTCCGCTTGCACGCCCAGCACCTGGTCGGCCCGGCGGGCCAGGGTACTGACGTTGGCGGCGGCCTGGCCCATCTGCTGGATGGCGTCCATCAAGGCCTTCTGGTTCTCCACATCGAGCAGGGTGTTGACCCGGCCGCTGGCCTGCTCCATTTGCGTGAGCAGATTGCCCCCTTGTTCGGTGAAGCGCGACACCATGCTGGGGCGCATGGGAATGCGGGGCGGTGCGCTGCCAGTGGCCACCAGCGCGGCGGGCTGCTCGCCCTTGTCATCGAGCTGCACAAAGGCCAGGCCGGTGACGCCCTGGAACCCCAGCGTGGCAAAGGTGGACTGGGTGATGGGGGCCTGCTCATTGACCGCAATGCGCAGCAACACATTGCCGCGCTGCACGGTGTCCAGCGCAATGTCGGTGACGCGGCCCACCAGCACGCCCTTGAAGCGCACCCCGGCCTGGGGCTGCAGGCCGGTCACGCCCTCGGGACTGGAAATCTCGAACACCCGCTGCTCGGAGGAATCGCGCGTGAGCCAGGCGGCCAGCGCTGCGAGCAGGGCCGCCACCACCAGCACAAAGGCGCCGGCAGCAAAGGCATGGGATTTGTTTTCCATAAGACTGTCTTTCTACACGCCATCCGGGGTGGGGTGCAACAGGGCCTGCGCCCGGTGGCCGCGTCCGCCGCGGAAAAAATCGTTCACAAAGGGGTGCTCAAAGCCCACCACCACGCGGGGCGGCGCGTTGATCACCACGTGCTTGTCAGCCACCACGGCCACCCGCGTGCTGAGCTCAAAAATCGTGTCCAGGTCGTGCGTGACCATCACCACCGTGAGGCCCAGCTCGCGGTGCATGCTTTGCAGCAGGGTACAAAAGCCATCGGCGCTGTCCGGGTCCAGCCCTGCGGTGGGCTCGTCCAGCAGCAAGAGCGGCGGGTCCATCACCAAGGCCCGCGCCAGCGCCACGCGCTTGACCATGCCGCCCGATAGATCAGCCGGCATCTTGTGCGCGTGGCGCGCATCCAGCCCCACCATCTGCAGCTTGACCATGGCCACGTCACGGACCAGATCGGCTGGCAAGGTGCCCAGCTCGCGCAGCGGGAAGGCTATGTTTTCCAGCACCGTGAAAGCCGAGAAAAGCGCCCCATGCTGAAACAGCATGCCCACGCGGCTGGCCGCCCCGGCACGGCCCAGCTCGGCGGCCGGGTGGCCCAGCACCGTCACGCTGCCGCGCGCCGGTGTTTCCAACCCCAGCATCTGGCGCAGCAGCACGGTCTTGCCGCTGCCCGAGCCCCCCACAATGGAGAGCAGCTCGCCCTGTGCGATTTGCAGGTCCAGGTCCTGGTGGATGACAGTGGGCACTCCCTCGGCGCGGAACACCGACCACAGCTTGTTGATCTCGACCACCAGCGGCGCACTCACAGGCCCACCCCCTTGAATAGCACCGCAAACAGGGCGTCCACCAATATCACTACGGTGATGGAAGTGACCACCGAAGCCGTGGTGCCCTCGCCCAAGCTCTGGGTGTTGGGCTTGACGCGCAGGCCGTAGTGGCAAGCGACCAGGGCAATCAGCACCCCAAAGACCATGCTTTTGGCCAGGGCCAGCCAGAGGTTGGCAATCTGCACTGTCTTGGGCAGCGCGGTGATGAAGTAGGCGGGCGTGAGGCCCATGGCCAGGTCGGCGGCCAACATGCCACCCAAGAGCGCCGCCAAGGTAGTCCACACCGAGAGCAGCGGCATGGCCAACGCCATGGCCACGGTGCGCGGCATCACCAGCCGAAAGCCCTTGGCAATGCCCAGCACCCGCATGGCGTCCAGCTCTTCGGTCACGCGCATCACACCAATTTGCGCAGTGATGGCCGAGCCCGAGCGTCCGGCGATCAGGATGGCCGCCAACACTGGCCCCAGCTCGCGGATCAGCGACAAGCCCAGGATGTTGACGATGAAAGCGTCGGCCCCGAACTGGCGCAGCTGCTGCGACATCAGGTAGGCCAGCACCACGCCAATCAGAAAACCCACCAGCGCGGTGATCGGCATGGCGGTAGCGCCAATGCGGTAGAGGTGCCCCGAGATATCGCGCCATGGCCCTTGCAGGGGGTGGCGTGCCAGACGCAACAGGTCCAGCACCAATTGGCCCAGCAAACGCACTGCGCCGCCCAAGTGTTGCACCATGCCCATGACTCGCCGCCCCAAGCCCAGATAAGCGGTGTGCCAGGTGGTGGGCAAGGGCGCCGGTGTGGGTGTCGTGAACTGCGCGACCCGTGCCAGCATGGCGCGCTGATCGGGCAAGAGATTCAACCCGGCAGGCCACTGGTGGCCCCAGGCATTCCACAACAGTTGGGCCCCGGTATGGTCCAGGCGCTGCAGCGCGCACAGGTCCCAGCCACAGCCGTCTTTCATGGCCGGCTGCAGCTGCTGCTGCAAGCCCTGCCACACCGCGGGCAATGCCAGTTGGTCAGCTGTCCAGCGCCCAAGCACGTGCAGCACGGGCCGGGGGTCCGCAGTGCGCATGTCAAGACGGGGGGTGGTGTCCTCCACAGGGGAAATCTGTAAGTGGGTAAGGTGCGCATGGTACCCGCAAGATATGCCCCATCCAGCCGTGCCAGCGGCCCACTGGCTTTGCAAGGCAAACACCCACCGGGGAAACCCCGTCAGTTTGCGCGAGGATTCCGTGATTACCATGGGGTATGAGCGACACCACCTTCGACTACATCATCATTGGCGCCGGCACGGCCGGCTGCCTATTGGCCAACCGCCTGAGTGCCAATGCCTCCAAACGTGTGCTGCTGATCGAAGCGGGCCGCAAGGACGATTACCACTGGATCCATATCCCGGTGGGGTATCTGCATTGCATCGGCAACCCGCGCACCGACTGGTTGTTTACCACCGAAGCTGAGGCGGGCCTGAACGGCCGCAGCCTGCGCTACCCACGCGGCAAGACCCTGGGCGGCTGCTCCAGCATCAACGGCATGATCTATATGCGCGGCCAGGCGCGCGACTATGACCAATGGGCCCAGCTGACCGGCGACGCCAACTGGACCTGGGAGAACAGCCTGCCCTATTTCAAGCTGCACGAAGACCATTACAAGGGCGCCGATGCGATGCACGGCGCCCGGGGTACCCCCTCCCCGCTGCTGCACGACAGCGGCACCGATTACCGCCGGGTGCTGCGCCACCACCAGGCCGGTGGCGAGTGGCGCGTGGAGAAGCAGCGCCTGCGCTGGGATGTGCTGGACGCGTTTGCGCAGGCCGCGATCCAAGCCGGCATCCCCGCCACCGACGATTTCAACCGCGGCAACAACGAGGGCGTGGGCTACTTCGAGGTGAACCAGAAGGCCGGCTGGCGCTGGAACACGGCCAAGGCCTTTTTGCGCCCCATGTGTTACGCCCGCCCCAACTTTGAGCTGTGGACCAGCGCCCAGGTGGCCAAGCTGGTGGTGGAGCCGCAAGCCGAGGGGGCAGGCCTGCGCTGCACCGGCGTGCAGGTGTGGGACGGCCGCGAGCTGGTGACGGCCACGGCCCGCGCCGAGGTGCTGCTGTGCGCGGGCGCAGTGGCCAGCCCACAAATCCTGCAGCTCTCGGGCCTGGGCCCGGCAGCGCTGCTGCAGGCGCGGGGTGTGCCCGTGGTGCAAGACACCCCGGGCGTGGGCGCCAACCTGCAAGACCATCTGCAGATCCGCGCAGTCTTCAAGGTCAAGAACACGCCCACGCTCAACACCCAGGCCAACAGCCTCTGGGGCAAGGCCAAGATCGGGCTGGAGTACGCGCTCAAACGCAGCGGCCCCATGAGCATGGCGCCCAGCCAGTTGGGCGCCTTCACCCGCAGCGACGCCAGCCAGCCCCACCCCAACCTGGAGTACCACGTGCAGCCGCTGAGCCTGGATGCGTTTGGCCAGCCGCTGCACACCTTCAATGCATTCACCGCCAGCGTCTGCAACCTCAACCCCACCAGCCGTGGCACGGTGCAGATCAAGACCAACGACTTCAAAGACGCCCCGGCGATTGCGCCCAACTACCTGAGCACCGACGCGGACCGCAAGATTGCCGCCGACTCGCTGCGCGTGACACGCAGAATCGTGGCCCAGCCCGCGCTGGCCAAGTACCAGCCCGAGGAATACAAACCCGGCACGCAGTTCCAGAGCGACGCCGAGCTGGACCAACTGGCCGGTGACATTGCCACCACCATCTTCCACCCCGTGGGCACCACCAAGATGGGCCGGGACGATGACGCAAGCGCAGTGGTCAACAGCCGCCTGCAGGTACGCGGCGTGGCGGGCCTGCGCGTGGTGGATGCCGGTGTGATGCCGCTCATCACCAGCGGCAACACCAACTCCCCCACCCTGATGATTGCCGAGAAGGCAGCGCAGTGGATTGCGGAGGATGCGGCACCCTAAAGCGCTAGAGGGTTTGTCCTGATGCCACAGGCCCCGCAGGACGGCTACATTGCATGGCAACGCAGACCTGACAGCAACTGCGAGGTCTAGCAAGACCAAGCTTGAAACGACGCCGAGGAGACGGCTAAAACCAACAACAAACCCTGCACACCACGATGCAGATTTACAAAAGCACCGGTACCCCCGGTGCTTTTTTTATGCCTTTTTGGCCTCTAGACCTTATAAAGCCTGCGCAAACAGCGCCTAAATTCATAGCGACCTGGGCGCCAAGCCGGATGCGACAATGGCCCCATGGAAATGATTGTTGTGACGCTGGCCTCGCTGCTGGCCGGTTTTGTCGATGCGATTGTGGGCGGCGGCGGCCTGATTCTGACGCCCGCCCTGTTCGCCACCTTCCCCAACGCCCACCCCGCCACCCTGTTCGGCACCAACAAGGGCGCCTCGGTCTGGGGCACCGCCTTTGCCACCGTGCAGTACCAGCGCCGCGTGCACATGCAGTGGCACGCCATTGCTCCGGCTGCCGCCGTGTGTTTTCTGGCCTCGCTGGGCGGGGCCTGGCTGGTCACGGTGGTGTCGCCAGAGCATCTGCGCAAGGCCCTGCCCGTCGTGCTGGTGCTGGTGCTGGCCTACACCTTGGCCAAAAAAGACCTGGGTCGCCACCACACCCCGCGTTTTGCCGGGCAGCACGAGACGCTGGTGGCCTGTGCGATTGGTGCCACCATCGGGTTTTACGACGGCTTTTTTGGGCCGGGTACGGGCAGCTTCTTTGTCTTCCTGCTGGTGCGGGTGCTGGGCTATGACTTTCTCAATGCCTCGGCCAGCGCCAAGTTGCTCAACACCGCCTCCAACCTGGCTGCGCTCATCCTCTTCACACTCAAGGGCCATGTGTGGTGGCACTTTGTGGTGGTGATGGCAGTGGCCAATGTTGTAGGCAGCCTGGCGGGCACCCACTTGGCCCTCAAGCACGGCACGGGCTTTGTGCGCAGCATGTTTATCGTGGTGGTGTCGGCCCTGATCCTCAAGACCGGCTACGACGCATTCTTGCGCGGCCTTTAGGCCACGGCACTCAACGCGCCGGGGCTACGGGTGGCCAGGGCAGATCGGCCGCCACACGGGGCTTGCCAATGGGGGCTGTGGCCTGGCCTTTGCTCACGGCAGCCAGGTCTTCCTCGCTGGGGTACTGGCCCATCAACCAGTAGTCAAAGGCGCGGCGCGCAATCGGCGCAGCCGAAGCGGAGCCAAAGCCCGCGTTCTCCACAATCACCGCCAATGCAATCTTGGGATCTGCCGCCGGGGCGAACGCCACATACAGCGAGTGGTCGCGCTGGTGCTCTTCCATGGCGGAGGCGTTGTACTTCTGGTTTTTGCCCAGACTCACGGCCTGCGCCGTGCCGGTTTTGCCACCACTTACATAGCCCGCACCCGCAAACACGCGGGTGCCGGTTCCGCCCTGCGTGACCCCAACCATGGCGTCACGGATCACCGCCACGTTCTCGGGCTTGTAGCCCAGGTCCACCGGCGGCTCCGGGGGGAGCGGCGTGCGTATGCGGGTGGTCGCGTCTTGGGTGGCGATGACCAGTTGCGGCTTGTGTTTCACCCCGTTGTTGGCCACGGTGGCCACGGCCTGTGCCAGCTGCAGCATGGTGAAGCTGTTGTAGCCCTGGCCAATGCCCAGCGAGATCGTTTCCCCGGCGTACCACTTTTGCTGCTCGGGACGCTTGTAGTACTTGCGCTTCCACTCCTGGCTGGGCAGCACGCCGCGCACTTCGCCGTGGATGTCGATGCCGGTGTGCTGGCCAAAGCCCAGGGGCTTCATGAAGTCGTGCATGGTGTCTACCCCCAGCTCATTGGCGAGGGAATAGAAGTAGACGTTGCTGGACTCCACGATGGCACGGCGCATGTCCATGATGCCGCCCTTTTCATTCTCTGGGCTGCCAAACCGGTTGCCGCCGAACATGTAGAAACCGGGGTCATTGATCAGGGTCTGCGGCGTGCGCGCACCCGTCTCCAGCGCAGCCAGCGCCATGAAGGGCTTGTAGGTGGAGCCCGGCGGATAGGTACCGCGCAGCGCGCGGTTGAGCAACGGCTTGTCGATGGACTCGTTGAGCATCTGCCAGTTTTCCTGGTCAATGCCTTCGACAAACAGGTTGGAGTCAAACGTGGGTTTGCTGACAAAGGCCAGCACCTCCCCCGTTTTGGGGTCCAGCGCCACCAAGGCACCGCGGCGGCTGCCAAACATGTCTTCGATCAGCTTCTGCAGCTTGATGTCGATGGACAGCACTACCACATTGCCCGGCGTGGAAGGATTGCTGGCGAGCTTGCGCACGGCGCGTCCACCCGCTGACGTCTCAATGCGCTCCACCCCAGTCACACCATGCAGGGTGGACTCAAAGCTCTGCTCCACGCCCAGCTTGCCGATGTACTCGGTCCCCCGGTAGTTCGCCTGGTCATCGCTGTCCTCGATTTTTTCTTTCTCGGACTGGTTGATGCGCCCGATGTAACCGATCACGTGACTGGCCAGTTCGCCATACGGATAGCTGCGAAACAGGCGCGCCTTGATCTCCACGCCGGGAAACCGGAACCGCTGCGCCGCAAAACGGGCGACCTCGGCATCGCTCAGGCGGGTGCGGATGGGCAGGGACTCGAAGTTCTTGGACTCCTCCATGAGCTTCTTGAAACGGCGCCGGTCGCGCGGGGTGATGTCAATCACGCTGGCCAGTTCGTCGATGGTTTTTTCCACGCCACCGGTCTTGGAAGGCGTGACCTCCAGCGTGTATGCCGAATAATTGGTGGCCAGCACCACACCGTTGCGGTCCTCGATCAGCCCGCGGTTGGGTACGATGGGCACGATGGAGGTGCGGTTGCTCTCGGCCTGGGCACGCAAGTCGTCATGGCGCACCACCTGCAAGTACGCCACACGCAAGGCCAGCAGCAGAAAGCAGCACACCACCACCACGCTGACCACGAACACACGGGTGCGAAAACGGGCCAAGTCGGCCTGGACATTGCGCAGTTCGGTCATGCGCACGGGCGCGCCGCCGGGCCGCCCCAAGGCGTGCACGCCCCCTTGGGTGCCAGCAAATTACGCGAGGCGAAGAGCGCGGGGGCCATCTCTACAGAGGTCGGTTGGCGTCTGGGTCGGGCGCGCGGCGTTGCGGGGCCAGCAGCACGACGCTGGCCACAGGCCACAAGGCGGCCTCCAACACTGGCGCCAACAACACCCACCATCCCGGGAATGTGCCACCTCCCAGCAAGCGCAGCAACAACTCCAGGGCATGGGCCACCACAAACAGGGGGAGCACTTGGGCGGCTTGCGACGGCACGGTAAACCAGAGCAATCGGCGGTGCACGGTAATCGCGAGAAAACTCAGCACCGTATAGGCCATCGCATGCTGACCCAGCAACCCCCCCTGGTGCACATCCATCAACAGTCCGAAGACAAAGGCTGCACCGATGCTGACGCGCAGGGGTTGGTGCACGGTCCAGAACACCAGTACGACTGCCAGCACATCGGGCGCCCAGGCTGCACGGCCCCACAGGCCCATGTTGTTGACCATATTAAGGAGCAGTGCCGCCACCAAACTTCCCCAAATGAACAGGGGGTTGGCAGGCAGCAAGAGCTGCTGACCAGGGCGCATGATCATCGCAAGCCCGCTCCTTTGGGAGACGTCGTTAGAGCCTCTGCACCGGGCCGGGCAGGCAACTGGTCCGACAACGGGTCCAGCACCAGCACATGGGTGGTGCCAGACACCATGGCCAGTCGCACCCAGTAAATGCAGCCAAACACGGCGTCCACCTGGCGTTCGACTTTTTCCACGCGCGCCACCGGCAGACCCGGTGGGTAGACACCGTCCACCCCACTGGTGGTCAGCAGGTCACCCACGGCAACGTCCGCGTTCGCGGCCATGTAGCGCAGCTCCAGGGCGTCCGCGTGGGTGGATGTATCGCCAAATGCGACCCCGCGGGCCCCGGTACGCGCGTTCAACACGGGAATTGCATGGTCGCGGTCCGTGATCAGGGTGACTTCACTCATGGCGGGGTACACCCGTGTGACCTGCCCGATGACCCCCATCTCATCCAGAACGGGCGACCCCAAGGTCAGCTGGTGCATCAGTCCCTTGTTGATGACCACTTTGCGCGTGAAGGGGTCTGCAGCGTCGTACAAGACCTGGGCGGCTTTGGCGGGTGCGGTGAGCCGCGGCGAGAGATCGAGCAACTTGCGCAGGCGCAAATTCTCCAGCTCCAGTTGTTCGACCTGGTTGGCGCGCAGGGACTGCAGGCTGAGTTTTCGGCGGGCTTCTTCTTGCGCCGACTCGGCAGACGCCACGGTCGTGAAGTAAGTGGCAGCCGCCTGCACCATTGCCACTGGCTGCAGGGCCAACCACTGCACCGGGTACAGCGCAGTGGCCAAGACCACACGCAAGGGTTGCATCACCTTGAAGCGGGCATCGGCCACCATGAGAAACAGCGCCAGGGCACTGCAGACGGCCAACTTGGACAGGGCCGAAGGGCCCTGACGGAAGAAGGGGGGAGGATCTCTGTCCAGCGTACCGAGTGGCATCGCTGTGTCCGGTCGTGTGGCTTATTCGCTGGTGAAAATGGAACCCAAACGCTCCATCTGTTCCAAGGCAATGCCGCAACCGCGTACCACACAGGTCAGCGGGTCTTCGGCCACCAGCACTGGCAGGCCGGTTTCCTCGGCCAACAGGCGATCCAGGTCACGCAGGAGCGCGCCACCACCGGTGAGCATCATGCCGCGGTCAGCAATGTCGGCACCCAACTCGGGCGGCGTTTGCTCCAGCGCGTTTTTCACGGCGGACACAATATTGTTCAGCGGATCCGTCAGCGCTTCCAGAATCTCGTTGGAGGAGATGGTGAAGCTGCGTGGCACACCTTCAGACAGGTTGCGGCCACGGACTTCCATTTCCTTGACTTCAGAGCCGGGGAATGCAGAACCGATTTGCTTCTTGATGGCCTCTGCAGTGGGCTCACCGATCAGCATGCCGTAGTTGCGGCG
>JACCDV010669548.1_pt1 | contig 10262 bp, 10 predicted proteins | sample 7446131 | NCBI WGS metagenome assembly JACCDV01 (sample SAMN15323448, study PRJNA562643) | freshwater metagenome | isolation source: river surface water | place: USA:Blue River Watershed | collected 2017-08-17
CACTCGGCCAGTGGTTTCATTCTCCTAATCATCCTCCTAAAAACTGAACAAACCGATACCCTCAATATGGCGCCGCACTGTATCAAAAGTGGCGTCCCCCGCCAATCATAAATTTCTGTTGGTCTTCTCCTATATCGCTATCGTGCAAAGTGGGAAGTCGTTTATGATGAGGGTAGAGGACTGCGATCGTGTTGATCGAGTGAGCGTACTGGTGATGGGAGAAATCTGATGATCGTGCTCAATCCTAAGGAATGCGGCGGCCCTGCTCTGGAAGCGTCGCAAGTCGGTGAAGTATGCGCGATTCCTATCGATCGCTTCCCGTTCTCCTGCTTCACCTGCCTGGAAGAGATCGTCGATGAATCCGAAGTGCGGCTATCGGAGGAACTGGGAATCTAGCCGCATCCAGCCATCTCGCTGGGTCTTACGGCGTCTGACTTGGGGTGACCGACTGGGCCTTACGATAGGCTTCGTCGGCCTCGCGGAGGAGCTTCTCGCCCTCCGGCCCGTTGGTGCGTTCACCGTCTTCCTGGAGCGCATTTCCCAAGTTGTTCTGGATCTTGGCCCACAACTCCGGGAAATCCTTTTTCGAGTATACGGTACAGGCGTCTCGTAAGGCCACGGCTGCGGCGCGGAAGTGTTGATGAAGGCCCTCCTCCTCTGACCGAACCGCGATGTATCGCTGCGTGTTTCCGATATCGATCATCAGAGTTGCCCAGAGGGTCGGCATCGCTTGTTTTGACACGTATCGCAAGCCTTCCTGATAGGCGGCCAACGCCTGATCAAATTCATAATTTGCGTAATAGGCATGTCCCGCAAGACGAAAATCCTCCACGACGTCTTCCGTGAGTTGGATCAGTTCGCGTTTGGCCTCGTCCAATTGAGCAGAATCGGCGATCGCAACAATGGGGCCACTGGCCAGAAAGAATCCCGGTCGGTTGTGTCGTGAGTCGGCCCAGGGCATGGGCGTGGATTCAGCCGGTACTCGGAGCGTCGTCATGAATCTTCCTGCAACAGGGGGCTCATTCGGGCTCTCGGTTTTCCGGATCGTTCGAGACAGGGCTTCAACCTCGTCACTTTTCCGTTTGAGCAGGTCCAGCTTAGTGATCGTGTTCTGCTGACGGCACGTGGCGGCCTGTTTAAGGTGCCTGTTATAGATGGCGGCGAGGCACTGTTTCCCTCGGTCGTCGGATTGTTCGTACTGCTTGACCAACGCTTCGACCTTGGCTCTGACCTCTTGTTCCGGAAGTCCGTGGGTAGCCGCGTACTCCTTCACTGCCTGCATTGGGTCGACCGCACCTACCTTGCCGGTGAGTGTGACCTGTTTCCTGAGCTGCTCCGGCAGGCTTTCCAGGAATTTTTCGAATTGTGCCGCGGAGAGAAATATGGGAGAGGCATCAGGGGCGAGAATAATGTCGCTTGTGAGTTCCGGAGAGAGCTGCACTTTGCCGGCCAGGGGTGTGGCAATCGCCCAGCCCTTACGTTTGACGTACAGCGCGATGGTTTGACCGATTCGAATGGCATCGGGTACCAGCACACGATAGCCTCCATCCGCTTGCGTCAGGTAAGGATTGCCGACGTTCACGATCCAGACCTGTGCGCCGGTTGCCGGCCGTTTCGTGCCGCCATGTTGCTCCAGGACTTGGCCCTGTAACCAGTTCTCGGCATGTGCGAATCCGACCGACATCGGGAGCATTAGGGCAAGCACAATCAGGGAGGTTCGTGTGCGCATTATTCCCCCTTCTCCATTGGGAAACGCAGATCCGTGTTTCCCAAGGTGGCGTAGTTTGAGTAACTCTTGTATCCACTCTTCTGAGCCGTAAATTTAATCGAGGCTTGCCTCTGGCTGGTCACGCGAAAACGGAACGACCCATCCCCTTCCGACGTTCGTTTCATGTCGAAATCCGGAAGGGAGATGATGACATCTGGCAGGGGCTCCCCGGTTCCTTCGTCCAACACCGTTCCTGCGAGTGGCTGCTCCAACGGCACGGCTGATGGAGGCGCTCCACCCCACTTTGCCGGCAGATCCAGGAGGAGTGTCACTGCCGTGAGAACAGCCACAGCGAGACCCGCCCAGGCCTGCCATCGCTCGACAAGCGGTTTGGCCTTCTCCGGCGTCGTCGCTATCGAGGGTGCATTGTGGATGTGGATATCGCCACTGGCCTGGTAGATGTTTCCTTGAACCGTCCATTGTTGTTGGGCGAAGACGGCCTTGGCCTGTGCCAGCACAGCGGTTTCCTCTGTCGCGGTGATTTCGTTCAGCTTGCGAATGACGGGTTCGCGTCGTTGTTCATTGGCAAGTGCTGCGCCTCGTAGGGACGTGATGAGTCCAGTCACCTCATCCAGCCGATACCCATGGAATGTTCTGAGCGATGGGGCAAGCGCGGTCTCATCCAGCAGGCACGGCACGATGGTCTTCTTGAGCGCGATGGCCGTGCACCATTCGAATTCTACGAAGTGTGAGGCCGCAGAGTTCTTCGACCAGGCGAGAAGAAAGACCTCCTGATCGGCAATCGCCTCGCCCAAGACCTTAGGCCATTGCTGCCCTCCGTAGATCTTCTCTTGGTCACGCCAGATCGAAATCTCCGGCGACGACGCTCGAAGGCGAGCCGCAAGTTGTTCGATCAGCGGCAGGTCTGCTCGTGAGTAGCTGAGAAAAACGCCGGGCATCCGACGGAGGCCTCCTACGTATGAAAACGCAGAGTACCATAACGCAAAGAGGAGTACCGCTCAAGGCAGTAGAGTCTTGATGGGTAGACTGATGAGCTGACCGAGCCAGGCTCGATCGGGTCCGGACTCTCACCTCCGACGGTGTCTGCATCTGAGCACCGTAGCCTCTCTCTCATGCACTTCCCTGACCCGACCGGGCCCTCAGTGGAAATGTTCAACAGATCCGAGTAATGTGTCCCTCAACTCAACGAGTACCGGAAGGCGATCCTTGCATGTCCTCATCACGACAACATAACAGCGGGCCGGAGTCAGACGGTCCTGAGGTTCCTGAACCCTCCCATGCTGAGCGGGCCAAGACGCTGGTGTACTTGCAGCAGACAGGGAGTCTTTCAACCCTCTCGCGCAAACAGCCAGGGTGGCCCTTTGGGTCGGTGATGCCCTACGGATTGGATGCCCAAGGACAACCAGTCTTTCTGATCAGCACAATGGCGATGCATACGCAAAACCTCCTGGGCGATCCACGCGCGAGCTTACTGGTGACTCCACCGGAGAGCAGGGTTGATCCACTTGGGGCAGCCAGGGTCACGGTGATGGGCTCCGTGACCAAGGTGCCGAAAGGGGAGAACGCTGAGATTCGCGCATGTTACCTGGACCGCCATGCCAACGCCTCCTACTGGGTGGACTATCAGGATTTCGGTTTCTTCCGCATGGCCATCACAGAGATTTACTTTGTCGGTGGGTTTGGGTCGATGGGCTGGGTGACACCGGCTGACTATGTCGCGGCGGCTGTGGACCCGCTTGCGGATGCATCTTCGAATCTGATCCGCGAGCTCAATACTGAGCAAGCGGAGACGTTGTTGGTGCTGGCCCGTGCGTTAGGCCATGTGGAGGCACAGCAGGCGACGGTAACCGCACTCGATCGGTTTGGATTTCATCTTCGGTTCACCACTCCTGACCGGATGCAGGGCGGGCGTGTGGCGTTTACCAGTCCGGTGCATCGTGCATCAGAAGTCAGGGCCGGCTTGGCTGGCCTCGTTGCTCAGGTGAACGTTGGACACTCAGTCCTGCATTCGCTGTAGGCGGCGCCGACACCAATGTCTAGAGGAGTGTCTGTGGTTCGGCGCGTCGGTTGATTACTAATTAACATAGGGGAAGCAATGGCCACGAACGATAAGCAGGTTATTTTTTCACTGGTTAATGTTGGGAAGGTCTATCCGCCGAAGCGGCAAGTGTTGCGGGAGATCTACCTCGGTTTCTACTACGGGGCGAAGATCGGCGTGCTGGGCTTGAACGGTTCGGGCAAGAGTTCGTTGTTGAAGATCATTGCAGGCGTGGATCCAAACTACACGGGCGAGATCACGAGATCCAAGGGCTATAGCGTCGGCCTGCTGGAACAAGAACCCCAGCTTGATCCGAACAAGACGGTCAAAGAAGTCGTCGAAGAGGGCAAGGCTGAGTTGGTTGCGCTGATGCATGAGTACGAAGCCGTCAGCAATAAGATGGGCGAAGTCGGGCCTGATGAGATGGAAAAGCTGCTCGACAAGCAGGCACAGTTGCAAGAGAAGATCGAAGCCGCCAACGGCTGGGAACTGGAGAACCAACTTGACCTTGCGATGGATGCCCTGCGTTGTCCACCTGCTGATCAGAAGGTCGGCACGCTGTCGGGTGGTGAAAAACGTCGGGTCGCGCTCTGCCGGCTGATGATCCAAGAGCCGGATATTCTCTTGCTTGATGAGCCGACGAACCATCTGGATGCGGAATCGGTGCAGTGGCTTGAGCAACATCTACAACAGTACAAGGGGACGGTCATTGCCGTGACGCACGACCGGTACTTTCTCGACAATGTCGCGGGTTGGATTCTTGAGCTGGATCGGGGCCATGGGATTCCTTTCCAGGGCAATTACAGTTCCTGGTTGGAGCAGAAGAAAGACCGGCTGGAAAAAGAGGAAAAGGCCGAATCGAAGCGGAAGAAAACGCTGGAACATGAGTTGGAGTGGATCCGGATGTCGCCGAAGGCGCGGCAATCCAAAGGCAAGGCGCGATTGAACCGGTACGAGGAACTCGTCAATCAAAAACAGGACCAGGTGGCGGATGATCTGGAGATCTATATTCCGCCGGGACCGCGGCTTGGCGATGTCGTCATTGAAGCCAACAGTATCAGTAAAGCGTTCGGCGACAACGTGCTCTACGAGAACGTGAATTTCAACCTACCGAAGGGCGGTATCGTCGGTGTGGTCGGGCCGAACGGCGCGGGTAAGACGACGATGTTCAAGATGATTATCGGCAAGGAAAAGCCGGATGCGGGATCGATCAAAATCGGCGAGACGGTCAAGCTCGGCTATGTCGATCAGGACCGGAGTCTCGACCCCACCAAGTCCGTGTACGATGTGATTTCGGACGGCCAGGACACGATCAAGCTCGGCAAGGCGGAGGTCAATGCCCGCGGCTACTGCGCGCGCTTTAACTTCGCCGGGACGGATCAGCAGAAGAAGGTGAAGGACCTCTCAGGCGGCGAGCGCAATCGGGTGCATCTCGCGCGCATGCTGAAAGAGGGCGCGAATCTGATCATCCTCGACGAGCCGACGAACGATCTGGATGTGAACACCTTGCGAGCACTGGAGGAAGGGCTTGAGAATTTCGCCGGCTGCGCCGTCATCAGCAGCCACGACCGCTGGTTCCTCGACCGGCTTGCCACCCACATCCTCGCCTTTGAAGGCGACAGCAAGGTGGTCTGGTTCGAAGGGAATTACAGCGATTACGAAGCGGATCGGAAGAGACGTTTGGGTAAAGATGCCGATCAACCGCATCGGATTCGATATCGGAAATTGACGCGTCAATAGCTGGCGGTGAAAAATCGCATCAGCTTCATGCTCTCGGTGCTCTGTGGCTCAACCCCACAGGACACCCGTGCCCAGCCCCTTTGCTCGTTGGGGATTTGCCGGACAGCCCTGTCGATCATCTCTCATGAAGACAGCAGGATGAGGGTTGGCCTGAGATGAAGCCACTTGCCATCATTACCGGGGCAGCGGGATTAATCGGGCAGTACGTGATCAAGAACGCTTCTCGATGGGCGCCTGATTGGGAGGTTTATGGTCTTAGTCGGGCTGATCTGGATCTGACAGACCAGCGGGCCGTCGAGCAGGTCTGGCGATCGCTTAAGCCGAGCGCGGTCATACACTGTGCGGCGTTGAGCCGGACGAAGGATTGTGATCTCGACCCGCAGCATGCTCGACGTATCAATGTCGAGGCCACGGCCTATCTGGCCGGCTGCTCCAGGGAGATCCCCTTTGTCTTCCTGTCGAGCGGCGAAGTCTTTGATGGGCAGGTCGGGTGGTATCGAGAGACGGATCACGCCAATCCGATCAATGTCTATGGCCAAACCAAGCTTGAAGCTGAACACCGAGTGTTGCAGAATCCAGGACATACAGTGCTGCGCATTGTGCTGACAGCGGGCGCCTCTGTGAATGGTGACAGGAGTTTTGTCGAAGATATGAATCGCACTGCGAAGAATGGTCACCAGATGACGCTCTATCGCGATGAGTATCGCTGCCCCTTGCCGGCAGGGGTGATCGCACGGGCGACTTGGGAATTGGTGAAGCAGGGGCCATCGGGTCTCTATCACTTGGGCGGTCGGGATCGACTCTCTCGGTGGGAGATTGGCCAGTTGCTGTTAGCTCCCTATCCTGAGCTGCGGGGGCAGCTTACTGAAGGGTCTGCCGCCGGTCATACAGGGGCCCCGCGACCGCGAGATCTTTCCCTGAATTGTGACAAGCTCCAGGCGCTCTTGTCGTTTCCCATCCCAGGATTCCGTGAGTGGGTACGGGACCGGATGCAACAAGAGGGTGACCTGTGGGATTATGAATCAACAATGGCGTAAAGGGTAGGAACAATGGGAATGCAAGATGGGATGGATGAAGCGGATCCGCTGTCGCTGGTCGTGATCGCTTATATCACAATGGCGATCCTGATGGTGATCTTGTGGCTGGTGCAACGGAAGACAAAAAATGCTGCTATTGGGGATGTTGGCTGGTGTGTGGGGCTGATTGCCTCAGTGTTTCTGTATATCACGCAAGCCCCCGCTGGGATTGAGCGGATCATGCTGACGGCAATGCTCGTGCTGATGTATGCCGGTCGGCTGGGGTACCACATTTATTCGCAACGCCTAGACGGGCAACCGGAGGATAATCGCTATCGGCGGTTGAGGAAGGAATGGGGTGATTCCGAGTCGGTCAACATGTTCGTCTATTTCCAATGGAAAGCCGTGTCCGTGGCGGTGTTTTCCTTTCCATTTCTCGTGGTGCTTTGGAACCCACGGGTTCCGTCATCGGTCGTGGAAATGCTCGGGCTGCTGATCTGGGGGCTGGCTGTGTCTTGGGAAGCAAAGGCTGATCGGCAGCTTGCCGGCTTCCGGGCCGATCCGAGGAACCAGGGACGTGTCTTGCGGGAGGGACTCTGGCGCTATTCACGACATCCAAATTACTTCTTTGACTGGCTGCACTGGTGTTCGTATGTGGTGATGACTTTGGGGGCTCCCGGCTGGTTGTTTACCTGGGTGGGCCCCATCGGTATGGGGTGGTTATTGTTCAGAGTCACCGGGATTCCACGAGCGGAACGTGAAGCCCTCTCCACTCGTGGAGAAGAGTATAAAGCCTATCAGGCGACGACCAATGCCTTTTTCCCTTGGTTTCCTCGCCCGACACCCGATAGGGCGACTCAGTCTTAAACGGAGGAAGGCTGAGTCATGTGCGTGAGCCAGTTAGCATAGTCTCTGTTGGGTTAGCGGATCTGAGCTTTTCAACGAACTGGGTCAACCGGCTTCGGTTTGCTTCATCCATCCGGAGGATTTCCCAACCTGCAATTTGACCATCAGCCCAGCGGACAACGGCGGCATCAATCAGGATGTTGTGCGGTTGGTCTCCCTCAAGAACGGTCATATAGACGGTCGATTCAGTCCCAGGGTGAACAGGACGTTCTCCAGCCGCGCGCCAGCCTACCTCCGACAGATCCCACACGATCCCGGTCGTGAGAGAACCATCACAAAAGTAGCAGAGCTGGCACCGAGCGGAAGTCCGTACCGTCTTGCGAACCGTGTAAGTCTTCATGTTCTCTCCCCCCTTCCTGGCTTGATTCAGTAACGCTCCAATTTGCCCTCTGACAACTTTAGAGGATGAGGCGAAACAGGCCATGCAACGAAAGGAGGGGGAGGGAGGGGCAAAGGTAGGGGGGGCAGAACGCAATGCGAAGCCATCTCTACGGGAAGGACGAGGTTAAGCTCCTGATACCGTACGACAGTGCCTATTGTCGAGACTTTAGGTCGGCGATCCGGGCACGCGCGATTTCCCCTTCTCTACTATTAGGATAGGCCTGAGCCAGTTCCTGGTAGATCTCCAGTGCGTGCGGAAAATTGCTTTGGCTTTCTTCGAACGCGGCAGTCTCCAGCAGCTCTTTTGCCTTGTCGGAGCAGCCGAATAGCACGGTGATGCAGAGGGCACAGAGTACGAGGCGTACTGTCTTCATACATATCCTTTCCCACTATCGCTCCGGCGTGACGCCATCGGGCTGTCATGCGTCGTGCCAGATGCGAGTGATTCAATATGGTAGCGTGGGGGAGTAACCCCCTCACTTCGACAGTCTGGGCAACGGCTTGGTCGCGTCAAACGTGTACGGTCGCGAAACATGAATCCACAGTCCAGGCAACTGGACGGTTCACGGAGAAATCGCCGTGACCGGTCTCGACTCACCGTTTTTACCACATGAGCCAGGTGTTCCTCTACCAGCCGTTCAGGAATGCCCAGGGCTCGGGCGAGTTGATAGCTCGTCATTGGGGCGCCGATCAGGAGTTCGATAATGCGTTGGCGCGTGGTCTGTTCGGGAGACAGCATGGAGATATGGTAGGCATTCAAACCAGAAAAATCCAGATTCCCTAGACCGAACGACTCGCGAATCCTCTTAAGTCTGAAGCACTTAACGGTTGCACCGCCGCAGGTATTCTGGCAAAATCCAACCCCGCACTGATTGTCACATCACGATTAACTCGATGGGCCGGATAAGTCATTCGTATTCTTCAGCAATCGCATTCCGGCCCAGCGTATTATAGACGAGGAGGTTTGGGCTCATGAAGTTCCTCGCAGTTCATCCCGGTCCGCTCATGTACACCAAGATCTATCTGCGCCTGGAGCCGCTCGGCCTCGAGATGGTGGCTCAAGCGTGCCGCCAGGCGGGGCACGATGTTCGGCTGATCGATTTGCAGGCAGACACCTGGAAAGACTACGAGGCGCTGATCCGATCCTGGAAGCCCGACGCAGTCGCATTTGGCTGTAACTATTTGGCCAATGTTCCTGAGGTCGTGGATCTTGCGAAATTGACGAAGAAGGAGTTGCCGCATGCCTTCGTCTTTGTCGGGGGCCATAGCGCCTCCTTCGTGGCCAAGGACTTCTTGGAGCATGGGAATGGGGCCATCGATTGTGTCCTCAAGGGCGAAGGCGAAGTCGCCGCTCCTAAGCTGCTAGACGCAGTGGAGCAAGACCGCAAGGCCATTACCAAGGTTCCTGGCGTTGTCACGCTCGACGGAGAAGGACCGCCGGCACAATTTATCGAGAATCTCGACAACGTCCGTCCGGCACGCGACTTGTTGCGAAACCGGCACAAGTACTTCATCGGTGTACTGGATCCCTGTGCCTCCGTCGAATTCGCGCGAGGCTGTCCCTGGGACTGTTCCTTCTGCAGCGCCTGGACGTTCTATGGCCGCAGCTATCGCATGGTCAGTCCGGAGAAAGCGGTCGAGGAATTGGAGCAGGTGCAAGAGCCAGGCATCTTCCTGGTCGACGACGTCGCCTTCATTCAAGGCAAGCAGGGCATGGAGATCGGCGAAGCGGTCGCGCGGCGCGGCATCAAGAAACAGTACTACATGGAGACGCGGGGTGACGTGCTCCTGCGCAATAAGGAAGTCTTCCAATTCTGGAAGACGCTCGGGCTGCAGTACATGTTCTTGGGTGTTGAGGCTATCGATGCTGAAGGCCTTAAGATGCACCGGAAACGTATTTCATTGGGGCGGAACTTCGAGGCGCTTGAATTCGCCCGCTCCCTCGGCATTACCGTGGCCATCAATTTGATCGCAGACCCTGACTGGGATCGGGAACGGTTCGAAGTCGTGCGGCAATGGTGCCTGGATATTCCGGAGATTGTAAACATCAGCGTCAATACACCGTATCCTGGTACTGAGAGCTGGGTGACGGAATCTCGCAAGATGCACACCCGGGACTACCGGCTGTTCGACATTCAGCATGCCGTCATGCTGACCAAAATGCCGCTGCCGGAGTTTTATGCAGAGCTGGTCAAGACACAACAGGTCTTGAACAAGAAGCACCTGGGTTGGGCCGCGCTCAAAGGGACGGCGAAGATTGCGGCAGGGCATTTGATGCGGGGACAGACCAATTTCATCAAGATGCTGTGGAAGTTCAATAGCGGCTACAATCCCGAGCTGCAAAGGGCGGATCACCGCCGACCGGTGGTCTACGAGATGACGCCGCCACCGGAGCACAAAGAAAAGGTCGATGCGAAACAGCTGTACATCCTACCAGCCAAAGGCCGCCAAG
>JACCDV010755295.1_pt1 | contig 10261 bp, 9 predicted proteins | sample 7446131 | NCBI WGS metagenome assembly JACCDV01 (sample SAMN15323448, study PRJNA562643) | freshwater metagenome | isolation source: river surface water | place: USA:Blue River Watershed | collected 2017-08-17
GAGAAGCTCTACAAGACGCTTCCACGGCAAATGATCGTCATTAAGATCCAAGGGAAAGCGTTGGGGAGGATCATTTCTTCGCGTTCTCTTTCGGCCCTCAAGAAGGATGTGACCGGATATCTCTACGGCGGTGATATCACGCGCAAGATGAAACTTCGAGAGAAGCAGAAAAAAGGTAAGAAAAAGATGCAGGAGATCGGAAAGGTCAATATCCCGCCTGAGGTATATGTGAAGATGATCCGAGCCGATGCGTAGTCGTGGAGACTAGGCGAAGATCGGAAGATAAAGCAGTATCATGCTTGCCGCGACAAGGAGCGCGACTCCTGTCCATATCGCGTTAAAGATCTTTTTGTGTTTTTTGTTCTTGAGAAAAAACATGATAAATGGATTCTGTAGACTATTTTGTCGACGGTTATGGCGTGTAGTATACTACAACTATGGTCCAAATGCTAGATTTTCGGGCGCGATCGCGATTACGCAGGGCACTGTACGCAAAGCCCACGATCATGCTTCTTTTTATCGCCACTGTCTTTGTCGCTCACAGCGCGTGGTCTATGTATCAAAAAAGTGTTTTGGCAAAAGAAAAGTACGCCGCTTCACAAGAGAAATTAGACAAGACCACGCAATATGAAGCTCTGCTTGCTCGCGATATTGCCGCATTGTCGTCCTTGCGCGGACAGGAAGAAGAGATCAGAGAGCGATTCATGGTTGCTCGGGAAGGGGAGAAGGTCATAGTGATCACTGACCCCGGAAAGGATAAGGTGCATACCGTGACTGTTCCTACGCAAGAGGATGATGAGACCATCGTGAGTAAATTGAAAGCATCGATCGGAGAGCTCGGTGAGTGAACTGCCTCGGTTGCATGAAGTACGGTTCATGCATATACTGGATTCATTGTCTTAAATGGGCATATCAAGGCGGGTATGGTTTAGTGGCAGAATGCGACCTTCCCAAGGTTGAGATCGGGGTTCGATTCCCCGTACCCGCACCGACAAACACACCACCCTTCCGAGGGTGGTGTGTTGTTTCTGTCGGGAAGCGAAAGGCGGAGCCATGTCGATGCTTTGAGAGACGGGCGAGCCAGGGTCGTGAGCACTTAGTCTTTTGCAAGCAAAGCACTGCAAAAGGCTTAGTGACTCCTGACCGATTCCCCGTACCCGCACCGACCGATAAACCACTACTCTTTTTGGGGTGGTGGGTTTTTCTTTTTTATTGTCATGTTTCCGGTCGATCCTCCGTCCCCACCAACGACCTTTGTGTTCGATCCTCTGTGGCGGTGCTTTGTGTGGCCCCATTTTTTTGTTTGGATATAACCCTTTTTCTTCCGTTTCGAAGAATCTTCTTCGGATGTATAATAAGAGATATGGAACAAAAAGTAATAGATCGCTATGTTTCAGATCGTCTCGCCCATGGGGATGATCCTGAGATCATTGTGCGTCACCTTGCTCTGGTCGGATGGGCTGAGGTTGACATAAAAGATGCGCTTGCTCGCGCATTGGTCGCTCGAGGTGTTCCCGTGCCGGAGGACGACCGTTTGCGCAGTGGACGTACGGCATCCACTGTGGATGTGGTCTTGAATTTCTTTTCTTTTATCCTCCTCGCTATTGTCGCGACCGCGTTCAGCGTGCTCTATTATCAGATCATCAATGCGTTTTTCCCCGATCCGCTTCAGATCATGTACGGTTCGTATGATGCTTCCCGGAGTGCGATGCACTATGCGATGGCGGCACTTTTGATCGGCTTCCCGCTTTATGTTCTTTCTGTCCGTTTGTGGTTCACGCGTACGTTGGGAGGAGAAAGAAAGGTTGAGTCGAAATTATCAAAATGGCTGACCTACCTGGTCCTTCTTGTTGCGGCGGTGACCATTGTTGGAGATCTCATCACGAGCATCTACTTTCTTTTGCAGGGTGAGCTTACATTGCGCTTCTTCTTGAAGGCGATCGTCATCCTTCTTGTTGCGGGAGCGGTCTTTGGATTTTATTTTATGGAGCGTCGTATCGTGCAGTACGGTGAAGCGCTCCCGCGTCCTATTTTCCGCTCCTTCCTCTCCGGCGTGTCCGCGCTTGTCGTATTCGGCATTATTCTCGGTTTTACGGTCGGCGGTTCACCCGCGCTTGAGCGCGAGCGCGGCCTTGATCGCCAGCGCGCCACAGATCTTATGAATATCGCAAGTTGCGTGGCGAGTTACGGTGCAACCTACAAACGACTTCCCGCCTCTCTCGACGAGCTGGAGAAGAGCAGTGCTCATGTTTATTGTATGAGCAACATGACCGATCCGGAGACGGGTGTTCCTTATGAGTACACACTCATTACTCCTTCGCGCGTGAACGGCTCTGTCACTGAGGGGGAATTTGAACTTTGCGCGAACTTCGCCCTTTCCACTCTTGAAGGAGAAACTCTTCCCGAAACTTCGTATGTTTCAGAAACAAAATGGATGAAACATACTTCCGGACGTAGTTGCGATAATGAGATCGTCGTCCTGGAAACAGCACTGACACTTTCTCCGGAGAAGTTGCAACCGGCGGCTCCCGTTCCTCCGCGGTAAAAGATCATTTATCAAACCTTATTTTGATCACCATGAAACCTGTATCTATCTATACGACCGAAACATGCGGATATTGCAAGATGGCGAAAGAGTTCTTCGTCAAGCATAATGTCCCTTATGAAGAATATGACGTGGGGAAAGATCTCGCGCGACGCCAAGAGATGATCGAGAAGACGGGGCAGATGGGCGTCCCTGTGATCACCGTTGGCGGAGAGCTGGTCATTGGGTTCAATAAAGCGCGCCTTTCTGAACTCCTTGATATTCCCGTTGCGTAAGCGTCGCGAAATGAGTATCATAAAAAGGTTCTTGTGCAAACAAGAACCTTTTGCTTTTTGGTACGGCGGTGGTGGTTCCATGGAGGAATCGAACCATGATGAGGTGTGATCATTGCTTTCGCTCCCGTCGTGAAGTGGATAGTGGAGCTCCGTCCTAAGGTGAGGTGCGGCGTCGGGAACCCATTCCGATGGGAGCCGCACCGCAAGTCCTTTTGAGATCGCAACGAGCGACGCGACGTGAGATCCAAATCGCAACGAGCGACGCGACGTGAGATCCAAAAGGTGTACTGCGCCGGTACGGCGGTGATGGTGGTTCCCTTGAGGAATCGAACCATGATGAGGTGTGATCGTTGCTTTTCGCTCCCGTAGTTCAATGGATAGAACAGCTCCGTCCTAAGGAGTTGATGGTGGTTCGATTCCTCCCGGGAGCACTTTTTCTTTCCTTGCCTCATGTTATAATGAAGGACATGGCGATATCAGAAGAGAGCGCACACGACAAGCTCGACGAAGTCCTTGAGCTTGTTCGTGAGAACAACCAGATCCTCCGAACGATGCATCGTCGCATGCTCTGGAGTCAGATCTTCACTTTCGTGTATTGGGTCATTATCCTAGGCATCGCGGGTTGGGCGTATTATTATTTTCAACCGTACGTCGAACGTTATATTCACACATATCAGGCGATCGTCGGTAATCTTGAGGCGCTCGACAGCCAGGGAACAGATTTCCCCAGCGAGCTCAAGTCGCTTCTTGATAAAGTAAAGTAAATAAGGTATCCTTGAGGGCATCGCGAATGCGATATGCCGAGGTAGCTCAGTTGGTAGAGCGCTCGCCTGAAGAGCGATAGGTCACCAGTTCGACCCTGGTCCTCGGCACAAAGAATAGCTCAGTTCGTAAGCCAGATCCGCATGATGCATGCGGATGCCAGGCTGGCTTTTTGGATAATGTGTCCGCCACCGCGGACGCCAATCACAACTCGCCTTCTCCGCAATGTCTACGAAGTCGATCTCCAATAGAGCGCTCGCCTGAAGAGCGATAGGTCACCAGTTCGACCCTGGTCCTCGGCACCACCAAGACAAAACCGCCCATTCTTGGGCGGTTTTGTTGATAGGGAGGAAAAAGGTGCGTTATACGGATTTGACCTTCAATTCCTGTATGCGTTTAGTATCAAATTTGGAGAGGCGAATGATGAGAAGGCCATATCTCTCGACAGCGTCGGCCTTGTCGGGGTCGACCTCGTGTGGAAGTTCGATCTCGCGACGAAATGGACCCCAGTAGAGTTCGCGAATAGCGTAGTTGTCATCGGGGATGCCTTCCGGCTCGTTGCGCTTACCTTCTATGGTGATCGTTTTTCGTGTGATGGAAATATGGAGATTCTCCGGCATGACACCGGCGATCATGCATTGAACAACGATCTCGTTATCAACCTCATAGAGGTCAACTGCCATTCCGGGGATCTCGTTTTCATTATCATCATCATCTTCTTCTTCGATCTCTTCCTCCGGTTCTTTTTCTTCTTCGTCATGCGCATCTTCGGACAAAAGGAGCTCCTCCTCATGTTCGGTGAGTTCCTTTTCCGGTTGTGCTCCTTTGTGGTCTTGATATTCTTCCTCTTCAAGCTCGTCCGGTACAAAGGGGCGTGACCCCGTCAGGTGTTCGAGAAATGATGGTTTGCGTCCTTTCATAGATGAGAAGAGATGTTATTGGGTAAGAATACAGTGACCGTTCCTGTGTTTGAGTATTCGACATGACTCCGTGGAGGCATCCGCTTGATCCGTTCGCAGGCAAGTAGGAGTCCCAAGATGAACACCCAGAGCACAATGAAGATCTCATAGATATATGAACCCTCACTCACAATTATAGAGAAGTTGAAGAGGGTATGCAATACGATCGCACCTGCGAGGCCGACTCCCGCAACAACCTGTCGTACGGCACGCTTCTGATAGAAGGCGAGCGCAAGCACGACACCGATCGTTCCGCTTGCGGCAACATGGAGTAGCGTCGCTCCGACAAATCGGAAGTTCCCGAGCATGATCGCGGCAAGCGTGTCTCCGCCGGAGAGAGGATTGTAGAGGAAGAGTGCATTCTCGAGTGCGGAGAAACCAAGTGCGATCGTCACGAGATAGATGACCGCGTCGATCGGTTCGTCAAAAAATCGTGTACGGAGTGCGACGATGTAGATGCCGAGGAATTTAAGCGTCTCCTCCGCAACGGCCCAAAGAAACAAAAGGGAAAGCTCGCTTCCTTGCACGTGCGTCGCAATGAAGCGTTCGACCGGGTACGCAAGCGCCGTCGCCAACATTCCGACAAGGAACGAGAGAAGGATAAGCGCCCGAGGTTCCGGATGCAATCTGTCTTCTTTGAGCCAGAACCAGAGCCAAAAGACAGCGGGGAGCAGTCCTCCAAGCAGCGCAAAAAAGATGATGGTTGGTGTCATGCTGTCGGCCATGCGGTCACCAGAAGTGGCTCCTTATGCTCAGGGAGCGATTGCCAGATCTCTTCGGTCACATAAGGGATGAAGGGGTGCTGTAGTTTAAGTAGGGTGATAAAGAGATGACGTAGTGTCCATTGCGCGGAGCGTTTTTCGGGAGAGTCAGGGCCGTTGAGGAGCGCTTTTTCCCGTTCAATGATCACATCGGCGAATTCATTCCACGTATAGTGATAGAGCCTTTCTCCCGCAAGGTGTAGTTTGTATTCTTCAATGTGTTTGGTTACGAAACGAGTGAGCTCATTGAGGTCATCGATCAATTTTTTGTGCTCAGGAAGGAGTTCGGGTTTGGTGTTTCCGGGAAGATCTTCCGTGGTACTGATGACAAATCGAGCAATGTTCCAGATCTTGTTCGTGTATTTTTTGTATCCGCGGATCTTCTCTTCAGAAAGATTGATATCGGAGCCGGGTCCGGTACCGATGAGGAGTGAAAGGCGAGTAGCGTCCGCGCCATACTTCACGATCATGTCGAGCGGGTCGATCGCATTGCCTTTTGATTTCGACATCTTCTGCCCCTTGCTGTCATGGACGAGTCCGTGGAGATAGACTTTTTCAAATGGAATTGTTCCGAGGTGGTATGTCGACATGAGGATCATACGCGCAACCCAAAAGAAGAGGATGTCGTAGCCCGTTTCGAGAAGTTGGGTCGGGTGATACGTTCGCAGGTCGGCCGCATCTTCGTTGGGCCATCCGAGTGTTGAGAATGTCCAGAGTCCCGAGGAGAACCATGTGTCAAGCGTGTCGGGGTCTTGCTCCCACCCGTCTCCTTCCGGCGCCTCTGTGGCGACGACGACCTCTTCCTGTTCGCCGGTCTTTTTGTACCAGACGGGGATGCGGTGTCCGTACCAGATCTGTCTCGAGATGCACCAATCGCCCAAGTTGTCGATCCACTGGAAGTAGGTCTTGTTGAATCGCTCGGGGAGGATCTCGATCTGTTCATTCTCGACCACCTTGCCCATCAGCTCTTTGAGTGTCACTTGATCGCCCGCTTTGAGTCCTTTGATGTTTGAATGTTTGAGCGTGAAAGGTTTGTTGACCGCGATGAACCACTGGAGTTTGGGGAGGGGCTCGATAACGGCGCCGGTGCGCTCCGCGGTCGAGACATTTTGTTTGACATCTTCCTCGCGTATCAAGAGCCCTTCTTCTTTGAGCCATGTCACGATCGCATCACGGGCCTCGGTGACTTTTTTGCCCATGATACGTTCGTCTCCGACCGTCATTTTGGCATATTCGTTGATCACCGGCTTCACGTCGAGCTGGTGACGCTGCGCGATGTCCCAGTCGATACGACTGTGTGCAGGAGTGACTCCGAGTGCTCCTGTCCCGAATTCTTTGTCCACGGTATGGTCGGCAACCACCTTGATCGTGAGCGGAACACCGCAAAAGGTCACCGTGTATTCCTTTCCGACATACGCCTTGTAGCGTTCGTCGTCGGGATGCACCGCGACCGCGGTGTCTCCGACTTTCGTTTCCGGTCGAGTTGTCGAGATGGGGATAGGGAAGTCCTTTGCATAGGTGAAGGTGTAGAGTTTCGCGCTCCGTTCTTCGTAGACGATCTCGTCGTCCGAGATGGTTGTTTGACCTTTGGGATCCCAGTTGATGACACGATATCCGCGATAGATGAGTCCATCATCATACATGCGTTTGAAAGCAGTGCGCACCGCAAGAGAACGTGGCTCGTCGAGAGTGAATGCTTCGCGAGACCAGTCGACTGACGCACCCATTTTTTTGACTTGATGCACGATCGTGTCGTGACTCTCCTGGGCGAATTGTCGCACTCGACCGAGAAATTCTTCTCGTCCGAGATCGTGTCGCGACAAACCTTCTTCCTTCTGCATGATCTTCTCTACTTTTGATTGAGTGGCGATGGCTGCATGGTCGGTGCCTGGCAACCACAACGTGCGTTTTCCTGACATGCGGTGATAGCGCACGACAGTATCTTCGATCGCAAGCATCGCGGCGTGACCCATATGAAGAACTCCCGTTACGTTCGGAGGGGGAAGTACGATCGCAAAGGTCTCTGCGTCGGGCTTTGTGTGACCCTTTGCTACAGAGGCATCGGGATTGAAATATCCCGAATCGAGCCAATCTTGATAGATCCTATCCTCAGTCTCTTCGGGTTTGTAAGGAGAGAGAAACTTGTTGTCCATGCTGCCCATCATACCACAGATTCAGAAAACGTGAGTGTTCATAACGTTTTCACGATATGTCCTTTATTACTTATAAAGGACATATGCATAAAGGACAGCATAATGTCCTTTATGTGGCTGTGTAGAGCCACGAAAAGACACACCACATATTGACATTTTTGTAAAATGCGCCTACACTTAGGTTTAATCAACTCTGGTTCTTGATGACATTGCGACGACAACAGAAGTGAGATCGGACCTCGGTTTTTTTCCGTCTCGGTTGTCTTTAGGTTGCAATAGGGTATCTCCTGTTTTTATTTGTTTTTGCGATCTTTGTATTGCTTTGTTTCGGTACAACATTTTCGCGTGTCTCGCACGTCTTTTATTATCAAGAGTATTGTTATTTCTCGCTATTTTACTAAACCATCATTCTCGCTTATGAACTCCGCATATCCATCTTATAAACGTTCGCTACCCCTCATGCTTCGCCCGATCTTCGTGTGGATCATGACTTTTTCCTTGCTGCTCCAAACGAGTGCCGTGCTTCCGCTTGTTGCGGATGCGAACGTGCTCGTGAATGTGTCGCATTCGGATGGCACGACATCGACCTACGATCTCAAGGAGACCGAGGATGATATCGTTGTTTCGTACTCCGCGGGAGAAGGGGAGGGGTCGGCTGCCCCGACGCTCGATGCTCTTTCCGGCCTGCTTGGGCTTTTGGACTCTTCACTTGCGGAGGTGAAGGCGGAAACTTCCTGTACAGGGAATGGAACCGCAACGGCGAGCGCGAGTGTGACGGATACGATCACGATCGATGGCGAGACGGTTGTTGCGACGGCGAGCGCACAATCGACGGTGACATGCTCTGATGGCGGAACGACCCCCGTCAATACTCCTCCCACCATCACGCTTCTCGGCGGGACCCCCATGTCCGTGACACTCGGCACGACCTTTACCGACCCGGGTGCCAACGCAACCGACGCGGAAGATTGTGTCGGACTCACGCAGAGTGCGTGCAACACCGCGCTTTCCCTGACCGCAACGGGTGTGGTGAACACGAATACGCTTGGAACCTATACGATCACTTACACCGCGCGTGATTCGAGCGGTGCTTTGGCGATCCCCGTTACTCGTACGGTCACTGTCATTGCCCCTTCAACGACAGAATGTCGTGCTCCGAGTGATATTATCCTCGCGATCGATCGCTCGGGGAGTATGAATGATGACGGGACCAATCCTGATCAGCCAATGACTTTTGCGAAGGACGCGGCAAAGAACTTTGTCGACAGCCTTTCGGCGGCCGATGACCGTGTCGGTGTAGTGTCCTTTAGTACTTTGGCGCGACTTGATGTGTCCTTGACGAACGATTTTCCGCAAGCAAAGTCGGCGATCAACGGGCTTATCGCGGAAGGATGGACGAATATCGCTGAGGCGCTTCTTTTCTCTTCGAACGACCTTACCGCGAACAGACGGACCAATGTTCGCCCGATCATTATTTTGCTCTCGGACGGGAGACCTGAACCCGACACGAACGCGGGAACTGTGGCCGCGATCCAGAACGCAAATAGCGCAAAGGCGAAGGGTTATATCATCTATACGATCGGACTCGGTTCCGGAGTTTCTACTCCGCTTATGCAGGAGATCGCTACGAGTCCCGCACACTACTTCTTTGCGGCATCCGGTACCGATCTCGACGCGATCTATCAATCCATCTTGAGTGTCGAATGTGCTCTCCCGAAGGGCTCCGTTTCCGGCTACAAATATCATGATGTCGACGCGAACGGTTCCTTTGGAGCCGGAGATACTGTTGTTCCGGGATGGGAGATCACACTTACTCCGAGTTCAAGCACGCTTGGTTCTCCTCGCACAGTGGCAACCGACTCTTCTGGCGCGTATTCGTTCACTGATGTTCAGGCCGGAGACTATACCCTCTGTGAGGCATCGCGAAGCGGATGGACACAGATCGCGCCGACCGCAAATAACGGCTGTCACCTTGTCTCTGTTGTCGACAATGTGAATCTTGCCGGAAAGAATTTTTACAACAAACAGCAAGTGACACCCCCCACCAATACTCCACCGGTGATCACACTCCTTGGTGCCAATCCGCTCTCGCTTGTCGTGGGGGCATCATTTACCGACCCGGGCGCCAACGCGACCGACGCGGAAGATTGTATCGGACTCACGCAGAGTGCGTGCAACACCGCGCTTTCCCTGACCGCAACGGGTGTGGTCAATACCGGTGTGGTTGGAACCTACACCATTACTTACACTGCGCGTGATGCGCAGGGCCTTCAGGCCATCCCTGTCACCCGCACGGTGAATGTGGTCGCTCTTCCTCCTCCCGACAATACCCCTCCGGTGATCACCGTGATCGGGAACAATCCGCTCTTGGTCCGCATTGGTACGACCTTTACCGACCCGGGCGCGACCGCCACTGATGCCGAGGATGGCAACATCACTCCAGATATTGTGAAGACGGGTACGGTCAATACTGCGCAGGTGGGGAACTATACGATCCGTTACAATGTCACCGACTCCGATGGAGCGGCGGCGACGGAGAAGACCCGCACCGTCACTGTTTTCTCCGCGTGTTCCGACGGCATCGACAATGATGGCGACGGAACGATCGACCTAAACGATGGGGGATGCACTGACCCCAACGACGACAGCGAGAACGAGAAGCCGGTCATCACGCTTCTCGGCGGGACCCCCATGTCCGTAACACTCGGCACGACCTTCACCGACCCGGGTGCCAACGCAACCGACGCGGAAGATTGTGTCGGACTCACGCAGAGTGCGTGCAACACCGCGCTTTCCCTGACCGCAA
>JACCDV010308858.1_pt1 | contig 10260 bp, 9 predicted proteins | sample 7446131 | NCBI WGS metagenome assembly JACCDV01 (sample SAMN15323448, study PRJNA562643) | freshwater metagenome | isolation source: river surface water | place: USA:Blue River Watershed | collected 2017-08-17
CGCGTGGCAAGCGGCGATGAACGACGTGTTAAAGGTGCAAGATCAAAACCAGATCCCCGAATTGAACGTCTACCAATGCGGCACGTATGAGATGCACAGCTTGGACGAGGCCAAACAAATCGCCCAAAACGTGGTGACGCGTGGCGTGGGCATCAACCGCAATGATGAGTTAAAACTTGCGGCTGAATTTCTACAAAGCAAAAACTAATTTCGAGGCGACCAATAAAAAAACCAGCTGTTTGCTGGTTTTTTTGTCTCTAGATTCTGCCCACACCACCACCGCAAGTCACAGTGCCAAGGCGGTTTAACCGTGCATCGGCGACTTGCGCAAGTTGTCCTGCAACAACTGACGCAAGCCCGATGGCGCTTTGGCTCGCGTGGCCGAGGTCGCATAATAATTCGAAGTATCATTCTTCACGCGGTTTAAGATCACCCCGCCAATCTGCACACCAGATTGCTCTAACAATTCCATTTTGGCGGCAAAATCAACCAGCGGTGTTTTCTTCACATCCACCACTAACTCAAGTTTACCGACACATTTTGCCACGATCATCGCATCCGATACCGACAGGATCGGTGGACATTCGATGATCACACGATCGTATTTCTTGGCGAGCACTTTTAAAATGGCATCAAAGCGTGGCATCGATAAAAACAGCAACGGGTTCATTGGACGAATACCAGACGGTAAGACATCGGCATTTAATTCTTTACTGTAAAACACGCATTGTTCAAAGGTATGGGTTTTAGCCAATAAGTTAGTGAGCCCAGGACGATGCGGATTTTCACCCAAGGCTTCCGCTAAGGCAGGAAAACGTAAATCCGCGTCAATAATAATCACGCGTTCCAACTCGGAAAAACTTTTGGCTAACTGCAAACAGATACTGGATTTCCCTTCATTGGGTGAAATCGACGTAAGCGCCAATAAACGCTGCTGGCTCAAATGTTTATCCAACAAAATATTGGTTCGAAGTGAACGTATATATTCCTGATACAAGGTGTATTGCTTACCTTTTTGGTAGATCACCGGCAAACTCTTATCAATGCCTTTGACCCGGATCTGTGGCACGACCCCTAATAATTTATAACCAAATCGATTGGCGACATGCCGATACTTGGAGGTGACGTCGGCAAAGAAATGCAACACCAGCACCACAAACACCGACAACACAAAACCGATGATCAACGCAGCAGCTGACAATAAAGTCTTCTTAGGGCCAATCGGCACTGTTGGCACGGCGGCAGGATCAACCACAATGATGTTGGCGGTCTTGTTGACGTTTTTCATCAAGTCCGTTTCTTTCATTTTCTCGGTCAGAGTGTCAATCAAGTGCATATTGGCGGAGATCTCCATCTCAAGTTTTTTATGGGTCTGAGCCAACAGCACCATTTTTTCTTGTTTGGAGGTCGCTTGCGCGGTTTTTTCTTGGTTTTCGGCCAAGCGGCGAGTTAATTCTTGTTGCTTCACTCGCAAATTACCGGTCAACTTGCCAACTTCACTCAGCAACTGTTTCGTGGTTACTTCTATTTTGCGATTGGCAGCGATGTATTTCGGATGTTTCTCAAGATAACTCAATTTGAGCTGTGCGAATTCTGCTTGCTGCAACGATAACTGCTGCTGCAAATTTGCAATTACCGGTAACTGGGCAACGTCAGAGATTGCAATCATCTCATCGAAGTTAGTGCCAGCTTTAAATAACTTTGCTAACAGGTTTTCAGTCTCTTCCGCTTGGCGCTCCATTTGGCGTTTTTCACTGTAGAGCTGGATAATTTCCTGCTTGAGCAGTTCCACATCACTGTTGATATCAATGATATCGTTGTCTTGTCGGAAACGTTGAAGCTTGGCTTCGGAAGCGGCCAGCTTGTCGCGCACCTCATCGATACGTTGCCGAATCCAATCATTGGTCTGGAAATTTTGTTCCTGCATTAAATTCGTTTGGTAACTCATAAAATGCTCGGCAACCAAATTCACTAAATCGGCTGTCAACTTTGGATCTTGGTGGCTGAAACTAATCTGAATTAATGAGGTTTTCGGCACATTTTGCACCACTAAACCGGAAAGCAGCACTTGCGCATCGTCGGCCCGCTTGTCAGCGACGCGTCCTAGCTGATGTTGTTCTGGTAAAAGCTTGACGACCTCTTCAGCAAACTGCACCGAGGTCAGCAACTTAATCTGTGTATCCATCTCATCGGCGTTATTGCCACCACCTGGCAATAAGCTTTGCAACGGATTGGCGTTCATTGCCCCTTTCAGCATCAAAGTGGTACTGGCACGATACATCGGCGGCAACTGAGCGACAAAACTGGCAACACCCGCAAATACGAGAGCCGTCAGCAGCAAAATCAGCCAGCGGCGCGCGGACAAAATAGCAAAAATGACCCCGAGTTCGATCACATCATTGTCTTGGTGAGAACGAGCTTGTGGCGTAGTCATCAAAAGAAGCTCTTCTCAATTTTCAGGACATCGCCAGGCAATAAAATTGTATCGGCAACCGCGGGGAAGGTTTTTTTATCTTGGCCGCGTTGAATGTTCCACTCTTTGCGTGACGCTCGGTCTAACAAGCCCCCAGCAAGGGCTAAGGCTTGTTCCACGGTAATATCGGGTTGATAGGCAAAACTACCTGGGCTTCGAACTTCACCGTAGATAAAAAATGGTCGATATTTGTCCACAGTGATAGACACGCTCGGCGCCACCAAATAGCCGTCGCGAAGACGTTCTTCAAGGTATTGTTTTGACTGTTGTTGGGTCATTCCAGCTAATTTGACGCTACCAAGCAACGGCAAATCAATAAAGCCTTGTTGACTCACCTCGGCGGTCACCGATAAATCTGGTTCTTGATACACGGTTATTTTCAACGTGTCGCCAGGCCCAAAGGTATATCCCTGCAACGAGGATTGAGCCTGCAGTTGAAAACAGATGCACAACATGCCGAATATCATTCGGCGCAACACCACTACCACTGCCATGCGACTCCCAGACTAATCACGTTCTGTTGCACATCCTGCAACCACTGCGAGTCGTCCAAGGCTCTGAATTTATAGGAAGTCGCCAACTGCCACTCATTGCTTAACCGCCACTGCCAATCCGCTCGCCATTGGGTGGTGTCGCGTTCACGGGCTTGTTGCTCAAGAGAAATACGTCGTTGTTGCACCGACAGCGCAAAGCGATGTTGCTGCCAAGGCTGGTATTGCACCGTGAGGTCATGTTGAGTTTCAAGTTGACTAACGGTTTGCTGTGCGTACGACAATAAAGAATGACGGGATGACGTAGCTGTGAGATTCCACTCTGAGGTCAATTGCCAGCTATTGGCAGCCTGCCAGAATTGACCTGTTTGCTCACTCTGATTGTCTTGACTACGACGGAATTTACCGATGATAGCTTTGAATTCTTGCGCGCCGGTCCAGCGATAAGACACGCCAGCGCCAAGCTCTACCAATTGACTATCAATGCTTTGAACTTGCTCGTTTCGATAGCCACCAGACAACAAAAAGCGACCATTTTCGGAAAACAACACACCGTACTCCAATTGAGCAACGCTAGATAGTTGTTCGTTTTGCTGTTGCTCTAATTGAAAACGTTGCTGTTTTTGGCGGTAGATATCCAGCGTGACATTTTGTAAGTCCGGCGCATGACCCATTTGCATGGTGACGCCCACTAACTGATTTCGCACTTCAGATTGTTCATTGCTTAGTGCGAATTCCGCGTTGTCATCCCCAGCTAATAAGTAGTCGCGAGACACTACACTATGCACACCAACTTCAAAGGAGGGCGTTACAAAGAATTGCAATGCTGGACTTACACCATAGCTAGTGGCGTTTAGCTGCGATTGCCCCGAAAAGGTATTGTGATTAACTCGCACAGGCGTATGCAGGCCAAACCCTTCATAAAGGCCAAGCCAGTCATATGCGAAACGAGAGGATGTTACAGTTGACCCTGTTTTCTCTACAGAATTAAACAAATTGTCAATGCGTTCTGCAGTGATGCCGAGTTGGCCTTCACTGCGTTCCTGTTCCCAATTGTTGGCTACAACGTGCGCTGAAAAACACAGCATCAACGTTGAAACACTCCGAAAATACGACATCTTCATGTATAAAGCTCTTGAAAACAGAAATTTCCATATTTCTTTGTTCTTATTTTCCCTGCAAACCCATGGTACTGGGTTTTTATTAAAAAACAAAGTCCTTCCACACCACTGTAACTGTAAACAACTAAAATCATTTAATTAGCAGATTTGTTAGCAAAAAACAGGTACTAGTCAGCACCTGAAAAAATCGTTTAAGCTGTATAAAAAAACACCAAGGCAATTCAATTATGCGTTTGTTTTTCATCATATTTTTACTATTCCATGCGCATTCCATTGCCGCACCACGCACCTTAAAATTCGTGTTGTATTTTCCGCAAGTCCCTCCTTATATGTACACCACTGACCACAGTGCACAGGTACACGGCATAGTGCCCGAATCGCTAGCTGAGTTCTTTGAAAAGCAACAAATTGACGTCAGGTATGTGATTGATAACCGAAAAGGCGCAGAACATCGGCTTTATAGTGGAGATGTTGACGCTATGCTGCTTGCAGCCAATTGGGCTGAACAACCCCAGCGACTTATTTTTTCAGTGCCATTACTGACACATCGGGATTATCTTTACAGCATGAAGCCTTTTGCAGCTGGCAGCGATTTGGTGAAGTGGTTACCAAAACGTGCAGTCTGCACACGCCAATACTATGTGTACGAGGCATTGCAGCCTTTTTTTAACGCCGATACCAAACGAATAGATTCATCCAGTGAATTGGCGCAGATGCGGATGTTACTAAATGGACGATGTGAGTATGTCTACATGAACGAACACGTTGCCAGCTGGTTGCAATTCAACCAATTCCCAACAATGAAGTTTTATCAATCGCCACAAAGCTTTGGCAATGTTGGGCTAACCATTGCGTTTCACCCGAAATGGCAGGCCTTGCTACCCGAACTGAATCGCTATTTGCTCGAGCAACAACGTTCAGGGCGATTCGAGAAAATTTTACAGCAAGAACTAAAGAAAAAAGGCCAGTTTTCACCGGCCTTCGAAACGAACTAACACAACGACATCGGCTGAACAGTTTAAATCCTAAACTGACCAACCACTTGGTTTAAGCTCGATGCAGACGTATCTAATTGCTGCGCCTCGCCCATCAGAGCCTTGGCATGCTCGGATGTGTTATCGACCAAATCGGTGATCACATGCAAACTACGATTGATATCATCGGCCACTACCGTTTGTTGACCAGTCGCAACAGCAATTTGGCTGCTCTGCTGTTGTACCACTAGAATCGCCTCGGTAATTTCGGTCAACGCTACCTGCATGCCACGCGCACGCTCGGCGCTGACCTCCGTTTGTGCACGGCCTTTTTGCATCACATCTTCCGCTTCGCGCGCAATTTGTTGCAGTTTCTCAACCATACGACGGATGTCATCGGTGCTTTCACGTGTACGACCCGCAAGAGACCGCACTTCATCAGCAACTACCGCAAAACCACGGCCTTGTTCACCGGCGCGAGCAGCTTCAATAGCCGCATTTAATGCCAGTAAATTGGTTTGTTCGGCAATGCCTTTGATCACATCGACGACGGTCCCTATACTTTCCGATTCTTTCGCCAGCCCAATCACCACATCAACCGCCGCCAACATACTGCGGTCTAATTCATTCATATCGCTTACGGCCTTACCTGAGAGCTCGGCACCTTGTTTACTGCGTTGCTCTGCCGCAACCGCCGCTTCCGAGGTGGAATGCGCGTTACGTGAGATCTCCTGAACTGTCATTGCCATCTCAGTAACCGCCGCCGAGACAGAATCAATTTGCAGTTTTTCGTGCTGGATCTCTTGATTGGTCATCGCCACCACTTCATTGAGATGCTCACTTGAGGTTTGTACCAGCACCGCTTGCTGCTGCGTTTTTTGCAGCGACGTCCGCAGTTTCGACACAAAGGTATTAAAATGCGTGGCTAACTTTCCTACCTCATCCTGACTATCGATATGGATCTGGCGAGTGAGATCACCGTCGCCACTTGCAATATCTCGCATGGCGTGATTCAAATCGACCAAAGGCCGAGTGATCAGAGAGGAACTAAAAAGAATGGCAAATAACGTCACCCCAAGAATAAGCACTGCACCAAACAGCGTATATTGAATGGCCTGATTAATTGGATCGGTAATTAAGTGCGCTGGGATCAACACACCGACCAACCAATCCATCTTCGGAAATTCTTGTTTGACCGGTTGGTACGCGACGTAATAGCTCTCCCCTTTAAATTCGATCGTTTCAAAGCCGCTTAAACCACGAACCGCTGCATCTGCAAGCTTTGTAAAGCCTTGGGTATCCTGATACTTCTTGTCAAATTCACCTAAAGGATCATTGGCTTTTACATCAATACCCGCTTGTTTGGAGAAATGAACCACTTGCCCTTTGTTGTCTAATAAAAAAGGGATGCCTTCGCCTTCATAACGAATTTTTTCGACTTTTTCACCGACACGATTGATATGCAGATCTAATCCACCGACCCCAAGCAAGGTACCATCGGGTAAATACACAGGCCCTTCGACCACCGCAGAAACAATACCGGTGGTAAAGTCTGCCGAAGGTGAGCCGACAAAGAAGCGATTATGTTTCATCGTTTCGATATACCATGGGCGCTGAGTTGCAAAATAGCCTTTCGTCACATCACCCGCGTCTGGGCCTTCGTTATCAACGCCGGTGCGTGAGTCTTCACGAAAGTACTCCGCACTGCTGGTGAGGGCGAAAAACGCCGACAAAATATTTTCGTCACGATCGCTGATCGACTTGAAGGTATTATTGATATCCGCGTAACCGGCAACACTCTCAAGCTCAGTTCCACGGCCTGGGTATTCTTTAAACCAACGTTGGAATTGAGGTGCTAATAAAAAGGTTTGTGCGACTTGCGCGTACTCCGTGAAAAATTGCCCGACCGATGCGGCTTCACGGCTCATTTGAGCACGAACCTCAGTTTCTACTTGTTGTTGTTTTAAATCAGCGACTTGACTTACCACTACCGCCGAGGCAATAGCCAATAGTGCTGCAGTTGAACCACCTACCAGCACTAAAATTTTCTTACGAATTGATGTTATTTTTTTGTAAAACATAGGACCCCCGAACTACGGAATATCCATGTAAACACAACAGGAAAAAGAAATCCAGCGACTTTAAGTTGTTGATATTTTTCTGATATGCACGCTACCGCGCTGCCAAATTGGCTATGCACCATTTTTGGTAAATTGAACATATTCATCCCGCAGAACAGCGCTGCATTGCTCTACCCTGCAGCACCTCTGCACCAAATTGGAACAGCTTGGCTTATTCAGATTAGCTTGAGAAAAAGCATGGTGGACACATCAAGAAGATGTCTGAGCCGAGCTATCGAAACTAACGAAGTTTCTCAACGCTTGCACCATATACTGACTCAGTTCATGAAATGTTGGACACAAAAACGTCTGGAGCGATTTTTGTACGGCGTCAGCCAGTCCCGCAGGGATTTTTGCCCAGATGGCAAAAACACCAACCTGTCGGGAACACAGTTGGGACGGCGTCAGCCGGTCCCGCAGGGATTTTTGCCTGGATGGCAAAAACACCAACGTGTCGGGAACGAAGTTTGGACGGTGTCAGCCGGTCCCGCAGGGATTTTTGCCCGGATGGCAAAAACAAAAAAACCTGCACTAAGCAGGTTTAAATGGCGGACGCGGGAGGATTCGAACCTCCGACCGCTCGGTTCGTAGCCGAGTACTCTATCCAGCTGAGCTACGCGTCCGGATTGAGTTGCCTTGCGGCAGGTCTCTCAGTTTACGGTCTGCACCGTTGAAATCATTTTCAGGATTTCTGCATCGTAATTTACTTCGGATGGCGGACGCGGGAGGATTCGAACCTCCGACCGCTCGGTTCGTAGCCGAGTACTCTATCCAGCTGAGCTACGCGTCCATTCCGAGGCAAAATGGCGGAGAAGGAGGGATTCGAACCCTCGATACCCTTTTGAGGTATACACCCTTAGCAGGGGTGCGCCTTCAGCCTCTCGGCCACTTCTCCGCGCTACGTTGCGGTGCGTATATTAAAGTCTTGGAGAAATAAGTCAAACAATTTTTCTAGCTGGAACGTGCGTTTGCCGACCTTTTAAACAATTTGACTATTAAATAACGCAACCGCAGATTTTTCGTACAATAAAACTTCAAAAAACAATAATTTAAGACTTTTAAATTATTGATCATCATCCGAGCCATACTGGCCTGGAGTACCCTTTTCTGCTTGGATCCGCATATAAATCTCTTCACGGTGCACAGAAACTTCTTTTGGTGCATTCACACCGATACGAACTTGATTACCTTTGACGCCTAACACAGTGACAGTCACTTCGTCACCAATCATCAGGGTTTCACCGACACGACGGGTTAAAATAAGCATGCATCTGCTCCTTTTGAAATATTCCAGCTAACTACTCGACGCCTAGCTTACACCAACGCGTCCATGTTACTAATGATAACTCAGCATTCAACTGAATGAAAATAAAGCGAATTAATTATCGCTAATCAACATCTGGTGAAGTCGAGCTGCCGCCTGTTCCAGAAGTTCTGGCGACATGACAACAGACCAACGCGACTCAGTTTGCGCCATTGACCAAATCTGTACGTTCATTTGATACAACAACGTCATCATTCGCGATACTAAATCCGGTTGTGAACGAACGCCGACGCCAACAACGGATAATTTTGCTAAGTTTGTCTGCACTTGTAGCGAATCAGCGCCATAGTCTACTAACAACTGTTGCACATCTTGCCCAACTTGCAACCAATCCCCTTGGCTAATCACCAGAGTAATGGTTAAAAGTTCGGGCCAATGCCCAATTTGCTGCACCATATCCGTTTCGACCTGATGGACAGCCAAAAGGTTCGTCAACTTCATAAATGCAGCTGGAGTTAAACCGCTGCATTGCAAATAGACAAGGTTTTGCAAACAAGCGATGCCTGAGATTTGTTGCCCTTGCATGGCAGGGTCCTCATAAACAACTAGCGTTCCTGCATCCGGTCTAAATGTGGATAACACTCGAACAGGAACCTGAAATCTGCCAGCGTATTCCACAGAACGCGAATGCAATACTTTCGCTCCCAATGACGCAAGCTCGAGCATATCCGTAAATGGGATGGTGCTTAAACGACGTGCCTGTGGGCAAATACGTGGGTCGATGGTGTATACGCCATCAACGTCGGTGTAGATTTGGCATTCATCCGCTTTTAGTGCAGCAGCCAATGCCACTGCAGACGTATCAGAACCGCCACGGCCAAGTGTCGTGACATTCCCTTCCATGTCACGCCCTTGAAAACCTGCAACCACCACGATGTGGCCTTGCTCAAGTTCGCTTTGCAAGCGTTCCGTATCAATACGTTCAATACGCGCTTTCCCAAACTTGTTATCAGTATGAATACTGATTTGGTCTGCCAGCAAAGAGACCGCCGGATAGCCACGTTTAATCAGCGCAATGGACAACAAGGCGATAGTGACCTGCTCACCTGCAGCCGCAAGCACATCAAGCTCGCGACTGGCAGCTCGCGTATCGATTTGTTGGGCAAGCCCAAGCAAACGATTGGTTTCACCCGCCATTGCCGATACCACAGCCACCACTTTGTGACCCGCCTGTACGGTGCGGATAATAAGCTCCGCGACAGCCTCAATGCGACTGGTGGTACCGACCGAGGTACCACCAAATTTTTGCACCAATAACGCCACTGGATTACAGCTTCGATACTAACTGATCGCGAGCACCTGCTAGCACAGCCGCCAGCGCCTCGACATTGGTACCGCCGGCTTGGGCTAAGTCTGGCTTACCGCCCCCTTTGCCACCTAGCTGTTCTGCAGCCCAGCCAACTAATTGGCCGGCGTGGACTTTGTCGGTTAAGTCTTTGGTAACACCTGCGATCAAGCTGACTTTGCCATCGCTGACCGTCGCCAGCAGCACCACACCAGAACCGACTTTAACTTTCAGCTCATCGACCAACGTGCGGAAGCCTTTTGGATCAACACCTGAAAGTTCAGCGATCAAGACTTTATGACCATTGATCAGTTCAGCTTTATCTAGCAATGATGCGCCCGCAGCACTTGCGAGCTTGGCCTTAGCTTGCTCTAAGTCTTTTTCCAGCGACTTGGCGCGATCCAAGGTTTGTTCAACACGTTCAGCAATCGACAGAACATCGCCTTTAAGGAGCGCCGCGACCGCTTGAGCC
>JACCDV010361273.1_pt1 | contig 10260 bp, 11 predicted proteins | sample 7446131 | NCBI WGS metagenome assembly JACCDV01 (sample SAMN15323448, study PRJNA562643) | freshwater metagenome | isolation source: river surface water | place: USA:Blue River Watershed | collected 2017-08-17
CGCCAATATATAAAGAGTTCAGTGAATTCATGGATGGGCTGACCGCCATCGACGCATCTACGGGCACTTCAACCATAGATGAATGGCTTCCATTTGGCTACGACTGGCGCTTTGGTCCGGAATATCCAGTCTTGAATCCCATTCAAACAACGGATGGTGAAGTAAATCTCGTAGAAAAAGTAGAAGCATTGGCAGGCCGTTCCCAGACTGGGAAAGTTACTATCGTTGCACACTCGATGGGAGGGTTAGTAGGTAAAGCGCTTATCAAAAGACTTTCTGATGTGGGCAAAGCAGAACTCGTCGATTCCTTCGTCATGGTAGGAACGCCACAGCTTGGAACTCCGCAAGCATTGGCAGGGCTTTTGCATGGAGAAGGCTCCGATATATCAACTCGGCTACTGTTTTTCGACTACTCGTTTCTCAATAAGGGACAGGCGAGAGAGCTAGGGAAGGCAATTCCCGGCAGTTATGTTCTTTTGCCTTCAAGGAAATATTTTTCGGAAGTGCAGGATCCTGTGCTTTCGTTTACGCCCACCGCCCCAAATGGAATGGATTTAATGGCGACATTCGGTGAATCCGTGAATTTGTATCAGGATATGGTCTCATTCATGATTGGCGATTTGGTTCCTCTCCCCACGCCAGACACGGGCATTTTCAAGCATTATCCCGCGCGGCTCGATTCAAACCTCATCTCTTCAGCACAGGATTACCATGATGTATACGACTCATATGCATTCCCCTCAAACATTCGAGTGGTTGAAGTAGCGGGTTGGGGTCTGCAGACAATCAAAGGTCTGCGCTATGTTGAGCGTCACGGGAGACTCGCCTATGATCCAATGTTTACCTATGAAGGTGACCAAACGGTCGTGTATACAAGCGCGTTTACCTCTTCTGGTTCTGAGAAGTATTATGCAGATCTTGCTCAATATTTTTCAGATACCGAGCAGGTTGTAAATCACGTAAACATAATTACGTCTCCATTTCTGAAACAGATTCTTTCGAGTGTAGTAAAAAAGTTTGACGTTACGGAAGGGACATATATTTCAGCTACAAAACCAGTAATTGCCAAAATAGAAGACGCTTTACTCGTCAGTACGCATTCCCCGGTTACTCTGAGCATTATTGACAATGCCGGAAACAATACGGGCATAGTACCAAATCAAGACCCGAATGCTGATATTTTAATTAACCAGAATGGCATTCCCGGAAGTCAGTTTTTTATATTTGGTGATGGTTCCTATGCGCTTCTCCCCGCTTCCGGTCAGTATTCAGTATCAATGCAGGGAACAGGGGTAGGGAGCACCACGCTTATGGTGCAAGGAATCTCTAACGATGTGGTTACGGGCATAGCAACGTTCACCGACTTTCAAGTTACAGAAAACACAAAGGCCAATATCACAATTTCGAACTCAGAACCAATCACTCTCACTATCGATACAGATGGAAACGGTGTGACCGACGTATATGTTGCAGAAGATGGAGGAGCGCTGTCGCTTGCGGAACTGCTCTTTAATCTAAAGACGTATATACAAGGAATGGATGTAAAGGAGAAGCTTAAGAAAGAACTTCTAAAAAGAATAGAAAAAATAGAAAAGAAAATTTCAAAGAATCGACTTAAACAAGCAACAAAAGCAGTGATGAGTCTCGAAAAGAAAATTAATAAGAAGGGATGGAAGAAGCGGATTTCCGATGCAGATGTTCGTGAAGTGCTTAATTTATTAGAACAAATAGAAAGCGCGATATGATAAAGACGATGTTTAAGAAAAAATTATTTTGGCTAGCGGTCCTCGCCTTTCTTGGAATTATTTTGAGTTACTTTGTTAAGCACCCTGTCGCATCCGGCCTCTGTCTTTCAAGTGAGCCGTCTTGCATAGTCAATCTTTCACTATTCGGAATTGGTATGTTTTACGGAATGATTGGGCTGACGGTTTCATTTGCAGCACTATTGTTTGCACCAAGAGCTATATCATCGTGGTGGGGTTTTGCAGTTCTGTATGCGCTTTTCTACATATACAGAATCATTGCAACTGCCCCTCGACCTGGAGGAATGTTTGCAAATCTTGGTTTCAGCGTACAGGAGACAGCGATGTGGTTGTCTGTGACGTTCGTTGTGGCGACGTTTGGGATTATTGCGTGGGTGTATAGGAAGAATAAGTAACCTCTCAGTTCCGCTTCACTTATCGCTCTTCTTGCCTTTCATCGTTGCTGATAGCCGTTGCATATTGGGAGCGCTATGAACGGGTGGTCATACTTACAGCAATCATTCTACCTTTCGTACGAAAGGTAGAATGACTAGGGTGGGATAGTGAGGAGGGGTGGTACTATTCGCGCATGAATACGATTTACGATTTCGTACAGCCGGTGTTTGTGAAGCACTTGGGCGGATTAAAGCTAGTATTAGAAAAAACTGAATCGTTCATCAAAGAAAAGGGAATGAGTGAGTCTGATTTCCTTCAGTCGACGATGTGGGACGACATGTTCCCATTCGTTCGTCAGATACAGATAGCGGGCGATAACGCGAAAGGAGCGATGGCGCGCCTTGCCGGAATGGAAGTGCCTTCATTTGAAGACAATGAAAAAACGATTGCAGAGTTGAAGGCGCGAATTGAAAAAACGATTGATTTCGTGAAGTCAGTTCCTGAATCAGCGTTTTCAGGCGCTGCTGATGTTAAGGTTTCTCTTCCGTATTGGGGTGGGAAGCATATGACAGGGTACGACTACGCGCGTTTCTATGCGGTTCCAAACTTTCTCTTTCACGTCACAACCGCTTACGATTTGGCTCGAAAGGCAGGTGTTCCTGTCGGCAAGGCTGACTACATGAACGGCAATCCGCTTCGCGACTAGCTTCGTATTTATAAGCGCGAAGCGTATAGTTCTGACCATGACTCGAAGACCAGAAACGGCAAGAATTAAAGTTGACCGTGATGCCCCAACATTAGCTCAAGTCCAAGCTCTAGAAAGCATGGGAATAGTGCCCCCCTCGAAGGCGAGCGCTGCCAATACACTTTTGCGTTGGGTTTCTAATGGAGGCGTGGAAAGCGGGAAGCGAATTGCGATAATCGTTGATGCTCAAAAGCGATACCTCGGAAAGCGTGTTCGAAAACATACGACGGAAGGAACGGTACAGTACCTTTTCTGGCAACACCTCGGCATAAAAGCAAAGATGCGTAATGGTAAAGACCATTCATATAATCACCCGCTCACGGCAATGGTGAAATGGGATTTGGGCGGTACATATATGGCGCATATCAATAGTGAACTTGTTTTGGTATCGGACGATGATTCAGCGATTCGTGAAAAGCCTGATCGACGGGAAGAATAACTTCTTGGTGCATACTGGTGGTATGCAGAAAGGGAAAAATATATTCGAGGAATACGTCGCATATATCAAAGATAATCCAAAGCGGTACTGGTTTAAGCGTCGGTTGTATGGCTGGGGGTGGACTCCTGCAACATGGGAAGGATGGCTTTCAATCGTTGTATTTCTTGGCGCGATTGTGTGGAATGCATTTCGCGTTGATGGCGCTTCATATTCGACAGAAGAAGCGTTGTGGCAAGTGATTCCCACTACATTCATTCTCGTCGGCCTACTCATTGGTCTGTGTTTTTGGAAGGGTGAATCGCCAAAGTGGATGTGGGGTATTCCGAAAAAGGATGACGAGCCAGGAAATACGTAGTGGTTGGCCGTGCTGGGGCGCATGCGCCAAATAGCGATTTCACTGCTATTGTGTCTAGATAGGAGGAAAAATAGTCGAGTTCCCGAAGCAAAAAACAATCACTATGCAAGGCAAAGTAAAAACAAAGACTGATAAGGGCTACGGTTTCATCTCTCGTGACGGTGAAGCAAAAGACCTTTTCTTTCACTCAAAGGAATTGAATGGCGTCACTTTCGATGCACTTCAAGAGGGAGCGATGGTGTCATTCGAAGTTGTCGATGGACCGAAAGGCCCTTCAGCTACGAACGTACAGCTCGTTGGCTAATACTAGAATCAGTGGTCTTTAAAATCCCGCCTCTGGCGGGATTTTTTAATGGCCATTCTGCGAAAAAATGAAATTGGCTCAATGTACGGTATCGTAGAGCGATGGCGGGAAAAGGGCAGGAGTATGACGTGGTCGTTGTTGGTGGTGGGGCATCGGGGATGTTTGCAGCGGCGGTTGCTGCTAAGCGGGGGAAGCGGGTGGTGATATTGGAGAAGAATAAATCGCTCGGTGAGAAGTTGAAAATAACTGGTGGTGGCCGATGCAATATTACGAATGCGGAATACGATGTGCACGCGCTACTTTCTCACTACGGCGAGGGAGGAAAGTTCCTCTATTCGCCGTTTTCGCAGTTCGGGGTAAAAGATACGTTTTCATATTTTGAAGAACGAAAATTGCCGCTCGTTGTGCAGGCACGGAAGCGCGCGTTCCCCGAGACGGAAAAAGCGGCGGATGTGTACCTCGCGCTGAAGCGCGAGTTGGAGGCGTACAAAGTGGCTGTTGTTTCAAACTGCACCGTGACAGGAATTCATGCTGAGAAGGGAAACATTACAGGCGTTTCAACGAACCGCGGGGATTTCCACGCCTCTTCGTACATCCTCGCGACCGGTGGCGTTTCCCATCCCGAAACTGGTTCCACGGGCGATGGATTCACGTTTCTGAAAAAACTTGGTCACACGGTGAAAGACCCAACACCAACCATAGTGCCGCTCGCGGTTTCAGATGAATGGATAAAGATGTTGAAGGGCGTTTCCATTGCCGATATGAAAATCACGTTCTACCTCGAGGATGAAAAAGTATTTTCAAAAACAGGTAGCGTTTTGTTTACACACTTCGGGCTTTCGGGACCGTTGATATTAAATTCTGCAGGGAAGGTGGGCGGAATGCTTGAGGGTGGGCAGGTGCGTGCGGTTATTGATGCATTCCCTGCGCTTGATTTAGGTGCCTTGGAAAAAAGAGTTCTTACAATTTTTGACGGAGACAAAAACAAAACCCTGAAGAACGTGTTTAAAGAAGTGTGTCCCGTAGGGACATGGAAGGGAATCATGACGCTGTTGCCCGATATTGATTTTGAAACAAAGGTTCACAGCGTCTCCAAGGAAGACAGGAAGAAAATAGTGCAACTTTTGAAAGCGCTTCCTGTGCACATTACCCACCTCATGGGGTACGACAGAGCGGTTTTGGCGGACGGCGGGGTGCCTCTTACGGAAATAGATACCCGGACGATGCGTTCTCTAAAGTATCCGAATCTGTACGTGACGGGGGATTTACTGCACATCAACCGCCCTTCGGGAGGGTATTCGCTCCAGCTTTGCTGGACCACGGGGCATGTGGCAGGAACGGCGGTGTAGTTTTTCGCGTGCTTGACGCGGGGGACGGCCTTCGGTACTTTCAGGCAGTGAAGGAAAAACTAGTTCCGCTCTCGAGGCTCGATTTCTTAGTGCATCCCGGATTTCAGTCCATGGGTTTTGGGGGTGACTACGACAATCCTGGTCAGGACCATATTGCGAATACATACGACGCGCTCCTACAGAACTATGTGGAGCGGGCAAAGACGCTGACCGAGGATCAAATGATGGTTGCATTTACAAATATTTTTCCGGTTGGTTTTCGTGAAAGTAATCCAACAACAGAAGCACTGAGTGAAATGCGCCACATACTTGGGCGCAGGTTGGTGGTTTTGAGTACGAAGCAGGGGATTTTCCCAGAAACTGCTGACCAGTTTCCTGATGCTCTGACGACAGCAAAGCGAATCGCAAGAAGTAGGGGATTTACGTTCAACAGAAACACGCCAACGGAGGCGTATGGGGAACTGTTCGGTGGGTGTGTGGATGCAGCGGCAAATTATATGAACGGGCAAGGGAAGTTCAAACGAAAGACAAAAATTCTTCCCGATTTTACGGACTTAGCTGCCAGCCCTGAGTGGCGATTGATGCGGAAAGTGGTGGGGGTTCAAGACTCTGAATATGAGTATCCTCGGGTTTCGTATCCGAAATTCCTTCGCGTCTAATGCGAGAAATATTTTGCCGTGCATGTAAATCTCGGCTAAAATAGCCCTATGGCGATTCGGATAGACGTTACACCAACTATTCCGGATGCGCGTGCCGAGCTTAAACTCAAGGGTTTTCGGGAAATCGGGGGCAAAGGAATTAAGGCCGTACACATCGCTGACTCCTATCTTATAGACACCGCACTTTCTGAAGCGGGCCTTCTGAAGGCCCGCTCCTCGCTTTCAAACCCCCTCGTCGAGGAGTCGACCGTGGGGCGATGGTTGCCTGCCACATTTGATTGGGCAATTGAGATCGGATACCTGCCTGGCGTCACTGACAATATAGGAACGACGGCAAAAGAAACGATAGAAGATGCCGTTGACCAGAAGTTTGGAGAGGGGGAACATGTGTATTCCGCGCAAGTGTTTTTCATTTCAGGAAAGGTGGAGAAAAGCGCGGTTCAGAAAATTGCTCTTAGTTTGCATAACCCGCTCATTCAGCGGGCAACTATTTTGAATGCGGGAGAATTGAAAAAGAAGAAAGACGAAGCAGTGCAGGTGCCCAAAGTCCGACTGTCGGCATCAGCGCAAGTGCTTGAAGTGAATCTTGAAGTTTCAGAGAAAGAACTGGAAGGAATAGGCAAGAAGGGAATTAAAAATCCTGACGGCACATTCCGTGGCCCGCTGGCGCTTGAACTAGATTTCATGCTCGCTATTCGCGACCACTTCCGCACGTTAGGAAGGAACCCAACAGACATTGAGCTCGAAGCCCTTGCGCAGACGTGGAGCGAGCACTGCAAACACACGATATTTGCAAACCCAATCGATGAGTTGAAAGAGGGACTATACAAGGGATACATAAAGCGAGCGACAGAAGAAATACGCGCGAAGAAAGGGAAGAATGATTTTTGTGTATCGGTCTTCAAAGATAATTCCGGCGGAATTATTTTTGATGATGAGTTTGTGGTGACGCATAAAGTGGAGACGCACAACAGTCCGTCTGCGCTTGACCCATTTGGCGGAGCAATAACGGGAGTGGTGGGTGTGAATCGTGATGCGCTAGGTTTTGGCCTTGGTGCAAAGCCAGTGGCGAATGTGTACGGATTTTGTTTTGCTCCAGCGGAAGACACACGCCGATTGTTTCGCGATAAAGCGCTCACGAACGAGATGCTGCCTGCAAAGCGCATCGCGGAAGGCGTGATACACGGCATTAATGCAGGAGGGAATCAGTCGGGCATTCCAACGCCGCACGGTTTTATGCATTTCGATACGTCATATCGCGGGAAGCCATTGGTGTTCGCGGGCACGGTGGGCATTATTCCGAAAGAAAAGAATGGACGGAAGTTGTATGAAAAGAAAGCGAGGGTTGGCGATTTGATTGTGATGGTCGGAGGGCGCGTGGGCCTCGACGGCATTCACGGTGCTACGTTTTCTTCTGAATCTATTGACGCAGGAAGTCCAGCGACATCAGTGCAGATTGGTGACCCGATAACACAGAAGAAGTTTTCTGATGCTATCGCAAAAGAAGCGCGCGACATGGAGTTGTATAACTCAATTACGGACAACGGCGCGGGCGGGCTGTCTTCTTCTGTTGGTGAAATGGCAGAACAATCAGGTGGCGCGCGCGTCGATTTAGAAAAAGTGCCTTTGAAGTACCCAGGGCTTGAACCGTGGCAGATATGGATTTCTGAATCTCAGGAGCGCATGACCTTGGCCGTGCCGAAAGAGAGGTGGGAAGCGTTTTCATCACTCATGGAGAGGCGCGGGGTAGAAGCGACGGTCATTGGAGAATTTACGAATTCGGGAAAATGCGAAGTGCGGTACGACGGGAAGACAGTCATGGATTTGGATTTGGAATTTTTGCACGATGGTTTGCCGAAGCGACAGCAAATAACGAGAAAGCCCGCCATGGCGATCGCGGCGAAGAAACCAAAGCCTGAACCCAAGAACCTTGGCACTGCAGTGCTTGCCCTCATCAGCGCACACAACCTATCTTCAAATGAATTTCTTGCAAAGCAGTATGACCACGAAGTGCAAAGCGGTTCTGTAATTAAACCTGTCCAGGGCGCGGGAAGAGTGACTGGCGACGCATCAATCTTCCGTCCCGTTCTTACTTCAAAGCGCGCTGTCGTTCTTACATCTGCGCTCTACCCAAGTTATTCAGACATCGACCCGTACAACATGGCGGCATCTTCACTCGATTCCGCTGTTCGACAAGCAGTGGCTTCTGGTGCATCACTCACGCACCTCGCCATTCTCGACAACTTCTGCTGGACTGACTCTACAAACCCTGAGCGTTTGTGGCAGTTGAAAGAAGCAGCGCGCGCTTGTTACGACTACGCAGTCCTCTACGGCACGCCGTTCATTTCAGGAAAGGACAGTATGTTTAATGATTTTAAGGGTTATGACGAGAAGGGAAATGCAATTCAGGTTTCTGCAAAGCCAACGCTCCTTGTTTCTGCGATCGGCGTCATGAAAGATGCTGAGAAAGCGATTTCAATCGATGCGAAGTTTGCAGGAGATTTAGTGTATGTCCTTGGTGAAACAAAAGCGGAACTTGGAGGTTCTGAATACTTCCGCATGACGGGAGAGGTAGGTGGCGAAGTACCAAAGGTCGAGGGCTCTAAAAATATGAAGCTCTACGCAGCGCTTGAGAAAGCGATTCAGAAAGACATTGTGGCTTCATCCGTTTCTGTTGGACGAGGTGGACTAGCGGCAGCGTTTATGAAAACGGCGCTCGCAGGGAACCTTGGCCTCAGTATCGATATTTCAAAGAGCGCAAAAACACTGGGTCGCGCGGACTACGCTTTGTTTTCGGAATCGCAAGGGCGAGTGGTGGTAACGATTGCGCCGAAACAGAAAGCAGCGTTTGAAAAGATGATGAAAGGAATTCCATTTGAAAAAATAGGGAAGGTAGAGAAATCGAAGTTTGTTGCTATCCGCGCAGGCAAGGCAAAAGCGAGAATTGCGCTAAAGGATGCACACGTTGCATACACGAAGCGTTTCAAAAATTGGTAAACATGGCAAAGAAAAAAAACATAAAGGTATTAGTATTCTCTGGCTACGGCCTCAACTGTGAGGAAGAAACAGCGTACGGATTTATTCGCGCGGGCGGGAAGGCGGACATCGTACACATTAATGATGTGATTGACGGGATGGTGAAACTTTCCGACTATGACATCCTCGCGTTCCCCGGTGGTTTCGCCTACGGCGATGACACCGGTTCAGGAAAAGCGTACGGGAACAGGGTGAAGAACCACCTTGCGAAAGAACTGGAAGCATTTATTGCAAGCAGAAAATTAGTCATCGGCATTTGCAATGGTTTTCAAATTCTTTCGCAGATTGGGATATTGCCCGGTGCGGTGACGTTCAACGAATCTAACCGCTACATCGACCGCTGGGTTGATTTGAAAGCAGAAGGGAAATCACCTTGGCTTACGGGCATCAAAAGCATGTCGATGCCAATTGCGCATGGTGAGGGACGGTACATTGCTCCGAAAAAAGTGTTGAACGATTTGAAGAAGAATAAACAAGTAGCATTCCGCTACCACAAAGGAGATACCGCGACATACCAAGATTTACCCGCAAACCCGAATGGTGCAACGGAAAACATTGCTGGAGTTTTGGCGTACGACGGAAGAGTGCTGGGCATGATGCCGCACCCGGACAGAAACTTGTTTATGGTTCAACGCCCTGATTGGCCTTTGACGAAAGAAGCTGCAAAGCGAAAAGGGAAGAAGTTGCCGTTTGATTCTGACGGCTTAAAGATTTTCAAGAACGGAATTGAATACGTAAAGAAGAGCTAAGCCTCGCGTGGTTCTTCACGTGCGTCTTTCTCGACGCGACGCTCTCTGCTTAAGGCAAGAAGTTCTTCTACGACGAGATGTATTTCAGCGGGACCAAGGGATGCGTCGTCGCGGGCGTTCTTCATTATTGCGTCCCAGCCAAATGGCAATCTGCGCTCGTTTCCTGTATCTGACATCTGTTTCTTATAGCAGAGAGCGGACAGTATGGTCAACAAATCGATCTTTTTTCTATTTATATCATTCTCCCTTTCACCACAAGAGTACTTCGAATTTCTAAGTCGCCATGCACTAAGAAATTCTGGTCTGCGTACAAAAGGTGGAATGATATTGAGCTACAAGAGGTTGCTTGACCGTGGAGAGATTTAGGCGTACGGTGAAGTACATGAGTTACCAGACCGCACCAATGATGGCAATGATGATGCGCATGAGAATGCCGCGGCTGGTTTTGTCTGTCTTCACCATTTAATAGAACCCTCACTCAAAACC
>JACCDV010772388.1_pt1 | contig 10259 bp, 10 predicted proteins | sample 7446131 | NCBI WGS metagenome assembly JACCDV01 (sample SAMN15323448, study PRJNA562643) | freshwater metagenome | isolation source: river surface water | place: USA:Blue River Watershed | collected 2017-08-17
TGTTCTAATGATATAAATTTTTATGGTAACTATATGAATCAAATCTATGCGTTAAGTGATTCAAGGCTTAATATTTTAGATGGTTCTTTTTTGGCATCAAAATTAATTAGTGAGCTTGGCGTTTTTGGTATTTCTCTTGTATGCTATCTTACATATAAGAGCTTGCGTATATTGTTCAATGCAGCCTTAAATAATCTTATCTTTACATGTGATGATCGGTTTAGAATAACTGGAGCAATTTTAACAATTACTTTCTTATTTATTAGAGGGGGTGGATATTATCAACTTGGTTTTATCTTGGCATTATCAATGTTATTTAGTTTTTCAAGTAAAGTAAGAAATAAATGTCCTTAAGAAAATCTATCTTTTTTTTAGTTGAAGGCCCTTTAAATTCACCATCATGTTTTAGAGTAATTGGTATTTCTACATCGTTAGTTAATTTAAATGTTGATGTTTCTATTATTTGTGATGATAGGACTGAAAATTCTTCTAAAATTGTCTCACTCAGAGAAGCTGGAATCACGGTTCATACCATTAATTCTCGCCCTAGAATATATGGTGTTTTGCAGTGTAGATCTATTTTAAATTTATATAAACCAGACTGGGTTGTACAATTGAATGCAACATTGAATGGGTTTTTGCGGTTATTTTTTTCTTCTCATAAGGTAATCGTAGAGTGGGATGAGCCTGCGATATTAGCCCCTCAAGGATTTATACAAAAATTTTTAGTATATTTCTTGTATTTTTGGTTAAAGAATAGGGCAAAATTTCATATAAGCTGCACAAAAGCTTTCCTTAAATATCTTCCTGAAAATTCTGTCTATATCCCTCATGGTCAATACATAGATAATGAGTATTCTGTTAGTCAAGTTGAAGTTGGAAATTATTTTGCTTATTTAGGTAATTTTTACCCACTATGGGATCACAAGTTAATAATTGAAAGTGTTAGAAGAGCTTCAGAAAATGGTTACACTCCTGAGATAGTAATGATTGGAGGCGGACCAGAAATAGATAAATGGAAAAATTATTCTAAAATACATAATTTAACAAATATTAAATTTACTGGATATTTAGAATTTTCTCAAATGTTTCAAATGCTGAGGGGGGCAAGTGCTTTACTGTTTCCAATGAGCGATACCCCATTAAATCAATGCCGATGTTCTACCAAAATTTTTGCTTATCTAGCTGCAAAACGGCCTGTAGTAGCACACCGTGTCGGAGAAGTTGTCGAATTAATTAGTAATGCACATTTTGTAAATCCTGGTGACGACTTATTAGATGCTCTTCGTAAGGTAAATTTTAAAGAAATTAATGTTAATCCAGAGGTGGAAAAGATATCTTATCGTTTTTTGGCCCAAGTATTTTTCAATACACTAGAAGAAATTCAGCATAAAAATAATGTTTGACATAAAATCTATTAACTTTGTTGCATGGATGTTTAAAGGACTTTATTTTAATTAAGTTTATTTACTTAACGTCATCCTTTTATTAAAAGATTAGATGCTTATTAGTTTTTTTGCCTTCTGTAAACTAAGTAATGGAATCGTAATAGGATTAAAAATACTAGAAGACAAGTCAAGGTTAAAATATAATTAGTATTTGAATTTTTCTAACAATTAAAGATGCTAAAAAGATCAATACGTCACTTCATAATATTTGAATATTTTGGAAAATCAGAATTAGAAGAGTATTTTACATTTGGAATCAAAAATGAGCCTAAGTAGACTAGGATATTTATTTAAGTCCCTTTTAAGAAAAAACTTTAGCAAAACTTATAAATTTTTCATTTGGGTATTTGTTGGGATTAAATATCTTGTTGAAACTTTGCCTTATGAATTAAAAATAAACAAATACGATAATTGCCATCCATTTCAGGGAAAATTAAGAGAAGAAGGTTTCTTTAGCTTTGATATACCAGAGAATACTATAGTTGAGCTTAATAAACTTATGCAAAAGTCTGGAAAAAATAAATTAATTTTAAGTGGCCATGATTCAAATCTAATTAAAGATGTCTTTGAGATCATATTTCCAGAAGTTAGGTTGTATTTAGGTGAAAGAGCTTGTCTTGATGGAATTAATTGGTTTGTATCTACAAAAGAAGATAGCGGAAGTATATCTTCTAATTGGCATAATGATGGAGGCGGTTCTAGATTAAAGGTTTTTATCTGTATTTATGGTGACGGATCACAGCCAACATTACTCATCCCTAGAAAGAATAGAATTCCAACGATCATTGAACTTTTAAGAGCTTGGATGATAGAAATCCCGAGAAGATTTGGACTTCAAAATAAAGTAGCTCTAAAAAATATAGTTAAATTAAAACATCTAACTGGTTCAGGATATATGTTTGACAGTTCTTTATTGCATCGTGGAGGTTACGAAATAGCTACTGATGATCGAAAAATTTTTCATTTAGAATTTTCAACCCCAGGAAAACATGAAATCGTTAAAGGAACTATTGGAACGACTGTTGATAATGAATTTGAATTTGATGAAAAATTACTTTCTGTGAGAATATTTAATGATTCTCTTGATCAAAAAAGAGTTAAAAAAATTAGCGCTACTAATTATAAATATTGCTCTCATAATCACTTAATATAAGATGATTATTTTTGGGGCTTTCATTAATAATCATATATTTTCAATATAACATGCCTAAAAACTACATGATTGAAGATAAATCTTGTATATATAACTATCAGTGTATTTAGAATTATCTATTCCTTTGATACAAAAAACCAATACCAGAATTGATTGGAAAATAAATGAAACTTAATGTTGGTTGTGGCGCATCTCCGATTCTTGGTTGGGTAAATATTGATAATTCAATGAGTCTTTATTTTGCTAAGCGACCGCTGATTACATTTATATTGAGAAATTTAGGCTTATTGGATGCGGAGCAAATCAAACTAGTAGATTTTTTTAGGCACAATGAAGTAAAGTATTCAAAAGCTACTAATCTTCCAGTAATAGAAAATTCAGTTGAAATTATTTACAGTTCACATATGTTGGAGCATCTTGATCGACAAGATGCTCTTGTTTTTTTGCAGGAGGCCCATCGAGTCCTTGTTGTTGGAGGATTAATTCGCTTGTGTTTACCTGACATCAATAAGTTGTGTAAAAGTTATCTCGAACATGGTGATGCTGATATTTTTGTGGAACAAACATTGTTGGCAACTCCGTCTCAAAAAACGACTTTTTCTAAGCTGAAATTTTTTATCATTGGTTCTAGACATCACATGTGGATGTACGATGCCAAATCATTGACCAGATTAATGCTTAAAGTGGGATTCAGAGACATCAAGATATTGGAGCCGGGTGAGACAAGAATATTAAATAATGGAGAAGGCGTAAATCTTTTTGAGCACGACAATCACTCGTTTTACATTGAAGCCGTTAAATGAGATTGAAATTTTATAAATGAAAATATTTATAAATATGATAAGTTTATTTTCAGGAGGCCCAAGAACAGTTGGATTCGGTTTATTGGAAGGAGTCAATTGTAATTCCAACCATAGCTGGGTAATTTTAGTACCACAACAAAACGAGTATGAAGATTACATCAATAAATTAAATATAAAGAGTAACAAAAACGTCACCATTTTATATGCAAGATATCCAACTTCTTTTCTTAAACCCCTAGTTAAATTTTTCTACGATCAAATTTATACAAGTATTTACTACTATTTCAATAATATAAATACAGTTTTCATGACTGCTAATTTTTCTTGTTGGTTTATTGATCACAAAAAACAAGTTATTCTGGAGCACAATGCATTGTATCTTCAGGAATATACAAAAAAATATCATGGGGGAATTTTTAAATATTACTTGGGAAAATATTTAATGAAAATCTCATTAATTTATACCCCAAGACTTATTGTTCAATTGGAATGTATAAAAAATAAATTTATGACTCAGTATAGATATCCATCTGATCTCATAAAAGTGGTGACGATGGTTCAAGTATCGAGTGAATTAGATTGCAAAAAAACTTCTGAATCTTGTGAGATAAATGAGATATTAGCCATAGAAAATAAAAAACTAAAACTTTTTTTCCCAGCTAATTACTACCCTGGAAAAAATCATAAAATTCTGATTCCCTTAGCTGAATTAATCCGTGATCATAATTATGAAATTATAATTTTTGTTACCCTCCCTATGGATTGTGAATTTCTTGCGGAGGTGAGATTAAAAAACCTTGAAAAAATAGTCATTAATTTAGGATATGTTGAAAATAAAAAAATTAATAACGTTTATCAGTCGGTTGATTACTTATTTTTTCCTTCATACGTCGAATCTTACGGAATGCCGTATGTTGAAGCCATCCAAAATGGAATTCCAATAATCACTGCGGATTATGATTTCTCGAGAGAAATTTGTGGCGATTCCGCAATTTTTTTTGAGCAAGACTGTATTCAATCATTACACCATGCCATTTGCCTTGCTATGAATAATGAGTTTTCTGGAAAACTAAGAGAAGCACTGAGTCGCGAGAAGCTTAAGTTTCAACATAGCTGGGCAAACGTTGTCGATGATGTTTTCCCTCAAATCATATGATATTAATTATAAAGTATGCAGGGATTGGCGATTTGGTAATGACATTGCCATCATATTTTTTCTTGTGTGAAAAGTATGGAAGAGAAAATATTTTTTGGATGGTGGATAAAAAATTTAGTAGTTTCATCGAAATTTTCGTGCCAAAAGATAATTTACTTTATCTTGATTTTGAGGCACTTCATAGATCATTTTTGAGTAAATTTTTACTTATCTTTTCCATTAATTTTCTTGTCATTAAAGGAAGATATAAAAAGATTTTTCTTTTACACTCAAACATTAGATATCGAATTTTCCTTCTGACTAGCTTATGGAAGAATCAAAATTACTGCTATAAATTTTTAGGACGGCAGGATGTGATTGGTGGCCGTTATTCTGGCTTAAACTTTTTCAGTATGGTTACCGAGAGTGATGGGCCAGATTTGGATAAATTCAACCTTTATTTCAAAAAAATAAAAACCTTAGTTAAAAACCTTGCTGATTCATATGATGGCTCCTTTGCAAATATCATTAACTTGAATGAAAAATATATAGTGTGCTCCCCAGGCTATGGAGGCAACATTGGAGATCAATCTTCACAACGAAGAAAGCTTGGATTGGATAAATGGGAAGGAGTTATCAAGAAATGCAAGGGTTTGGGGTATCGAGTTGTGTTAACGGGCGCTCCATCAGAGATTGAAGATTTATCCTCTATTTGCCATCTGGTTGATTACAATCTAGTAGGAAAATCTAGTTTTGTAGATTTATTCTATCTGATGGATAAATCTTGTGGCGTAGTCTGTACTGACAATGGTCAATTTCACTTAGCCACAATAGTTGGTTGCAAGGTGTTATCTATTTTCGGACCAACTAATTTTTTTGAAAGAGTACCTCCAGCAAACGAGAATATATTTCAACTCAATAGGAAGTTACCTCTTTGCGCACCATGTCACGATGGAAGGTTGGTGTTTGAGTGTAAAGTTAATGTCTGCATGACGAACTTTAATGTAGATAGTCTAGAAGAATATTTATGATATTTTTTTTGCCCAAATAATAGTCTCAAAGCCATAATACTCCCATGTTCCAGGGTATATTTTTTTTGTAAAGGAAGATAGGGGCTCTAAAAGAAATCCGATAAATCTTACTAATACTGGCCGATTTTTTTTTGTCAACTTTATAATTGTGAAATTATTACTTTTAAGATGCTTAAGCACCCATTCAAGATTTGGCGGTGCACCTAGATGTGAGCTATCATCATAGTAGTTTAATGTGCCTTTCCTTGAAGGAAAGTTGATGCTCTCCTCGCATGGAAATGCGAGATAAATGAGCCCACCTGGTTTAAGTGCATTTAACATTGCCAAAAGAGTTCCCTCCCTGTTGTCGCAATGTTCTAGATTATGTGCTGATATTACTGCATCAAATTGCCCATGTAATTTTTCTATGCTTTGGTGAAATGTCAATCGATCGGCAACAATGTATTTGTCAGCCAATTCTTTTGAAGATTGATTGTAATCATCGATATCGATCCCTGTATAGAAGCAATTTTTAAGAACCTTTTTAGTTTTTAAAGGTGAATTATTGCCACACCCCACATCTAAAATGCGCGCATTTTTATCTAATTTCTTTAAAAAACTTACCTTCTTATTTCTCATAAGAAGCATTTGAAGGTGTTGTTTAATCAGCATTTGCACATATCCAATTATTTACTATTTATTTTTACCGGCGAGCAAATTAGCATTAATACAACTTTGAAACCTTTAATATATCTCGGTATAAATTGCTTGCCATCTACAATGCAACGTATGAGCCATCCCAAGTATATTTTATCAATCCAATTGGGGATTTTTGCTTGCTCTCCAGTTATGAAGGCAATCGCCGCGCCAGTGCAAAGAATTGATGGTTTAAACGAAAGATTTGATTGGATAAAGTCTGCAAGCCGTTCCTGAACGCCGCCACCCAAGTTTATGAGAATCCATTTTGGCTTATGTTTTTCTAAAATCGCTAAAAGCTCTATATCTTTTATTAGTCCTTTATTATAGATTGGCGCTAAATATTGATGTGATTCTTGTAGTTGATACCCATGTGAATTAATTAACAAACGATTTTTTTGCATCTCTAGCAGTGTTGGCTCGATTAAAAATAAAGTATCTTTTTCATAGTCTTTAATTTTTTTTAGAAAATATTTTAAGAACCTTAATCCGGAAATTTTTTTAACCTTTACACCATGCATAAATAATAGTAACAAGCATAAAAAAGAGCTATCAAAAATCGCAAAATTGCTATTTTTCATAGAGGCTCGATAACTCTCATCTATTTCGAGTAAAGTTAGTGAGGGTGCTGAAGGTGCAATCATGAAGCCACCTTTTTCTATTTCATTGTAAATTTCATGTATTTCACCATCAATAAATTTGATGTCAAATATGTTAATCTCTCGCATTATTACCCTTAAAATATCAACTCTGTCTTGGCCAATAAAATTACATCTTTTTCATGATTAAAGAATCGGAACCATCGGAGGCATTCCCATATTTGCCTCCATCATCTCAGATATTATCGAAATTTCATCATATATTTGAAATTCAAAATACGTTGCCCCCGCGATTTTTTAAAACTGTTTTTGATAAATTCATTGCCTTGATATTTTTAATATTATCTGTACCCGTATTTTTTCTATTAAAAATTTTGTTTTTAATTGAAGGCTGGTTGATTCCAGATAATAAAGGCCCCATGTTTTTCTATTACAACGCCGTGAGTGCTGGAAAGATTATCCCAAAATATAAAATTCGACTTATTAAACAGAAGTATATAGATACGGAAGGGGCGAAGCGACATGATTGGATTGCTTATTCTGCAGAGTGGACCCCTGATAGTCGAACTTATGTGGGCCGATTTGTTAAAAAATTCTACTTAGACGAATTACCTCAGTTTTGGAGTGTACTTAAGGGTGACATGAGCATAGTTGGCCCACGTCCATTGTCTGTCTTACATTATGAGAGAGATCGTGCACAAGGCAATGTCACTAGATTTTTATTACGCGGAGGTCTTTTGGGTCTTGGGCACATCAATAAAGGCACTTCCGAGATGGGTAATCCGATTTATGAATATGAATACGTGGATCAGTATCTTAAGCGCTCTTCTTTTGGGTTGCTTTGCTTAGACCTTTGGATTATTTGGAAAGGCATTTTAGTAATCGTTAAGGGTGGTGGTCACTAAGTTCCCAATGAATCTAGCCCTACTCTGATTGCTGCCGATAACGATCTTAAATTATGTATTGATTACCTATTTTAAGATTATGTTTACTTATTTCTGGGCTGGTGGTGGTTTGATATAAGCTAATTTTCTTGAAGGACCATTTTGGGGACAAATTCTCTCAATTTCATTGATTTTCCATTCTGCTAAGCTCTTGAGCACCCTTAATTTACAATTGTTAACTCATTTCAAGGTATCAAAGTCAATTATGATCTTTGTATCGTCATGTATCAATTACTTCATAAGAATATAAGCTTAATGCGTATAAAATACATAAATGTCATTTAATATCAAGCCAATAATTCTTTGTGGTGGTTCTGGCACTCGTTTATGGCCTTTATCTCGAGAGTGTTTTCCTAAGCAGTTCGTTCCCATGATCAATGGAAAAAGTCTTTTAGACTTAACTGTTACTCGAGTTAAAGATTTAGGCTTTCCTATTTGTGTGACAAATGAAGAACATCGTTTTTTTGTGGAAGATCATTTAAAGAAAGAATCTACTAATTCTGATTTGCATGGCGCAACCATTTTTTTAGAACCCGCTGGTCGCAATACTGCTGCTGCCATGGCGAATGCCGCTTTAATGCCAGGGGTTGCTTCTTCTGACTTATTACTCTTTTTACCTTCAGATCACTTTATTCCTGATGTCGATAATTTTATTTCAACAATTGAATCTGGTGTGAGTGCAGCTCAAGCTGGTTATATCGTCACCTTTGGGGTTAAGCCAAATTTTCCAAGTGCTGCCTATGGGTATATTCAAGAAGGCATTAAATTAAATCATTTGAGTACTGCTCCAGGGGCAACTTATGCTGTTGAAAGATTTGTTGAAAAGCCTGCGCATGATGAGGCTCAAGAAATGATATTAGCTGGCTCCTATCTTTGGAATGCAGGTATCTTTTTGTCTACCGCATCAACTTTACTCGATGCGCTTGCTAGGCATGCCCCTGATATTCTAAGTTCCTGTAAGCAGGCAATGCAGAATCCAGAGATTGATGGAAATTTTATTCGTCCAAAAAAAGAGGCATTCCTAGCCTGCCGCTCTGAGTCGATTGACTATGCAGTTATGGAGCATTTTGACAAGGTGGCGGTTGTGACATTTAAGGGTGCTTGGAGTGATGTGGGTAGCTGGAATGCTGTTGCAGCCTTATCGCCTGCAGATGATGCTGGTAATCGGATTAATGGTCAAGGTTTAGTTATCAAGTCAAGCAATACTTATATCAATGCACCTCACCGTCCAGTTGTTGCCCTAGGCACCTCTGATTTGGTGATTATTGATACACCAGACTCTGTTCTCGTGGCATCGGTAGATAAAGTGGAACAGGTTAAAGATGTGGTTGCTACTCTGAAAAAGAATGGTCAAATTCAGGCCATTACTCACCGCAAAGTATCAAGACCCTGGGGTTGGTATGACTCGATTGATATGGGGGATCGTTTTCAGGTTAAGCGAATAAATGTTAAGCCAGGAGCTAGCTTAAGTTTGCAAATGCATAATCACCGTGCTGAACATTGGATTGTGGTCAAAGGTGTAGCTAAGGTGACCAATGGAGATCAAGTTTTTCTATTGGAGGAAAACCAATCTACATATATTCCAATCGGTACAAAGCATCGTTTGGAAAATCCTGGCAAGACTAATCTTGAAATGATTGAGGTTCAGTCAGGAAGTTATTTGGGTGAGGATGATATTGTTCGTTTTGAAGATACCTATGGTCGTATTTGAATTAGCTAGATATTAATTTAAAGATAGAAACATTAAACATGAAAAATCAAAAGAATATTCAAGCTAATAAATGCAAAGTTGCATTAATTACAGGTATTACCGGCCAAGATGGCTCTTACTTAGCCGAATTTTTACTTGAAAAAGGTTATGTTGTTCACGGAATTAAGCGTCGCGCTTCCTCATTTAATACTGGTCGTGTTGATCATCTGTATCAAGACCCCCATATTGATCACCGTAATTTTGTATTGCACTATGGAGATTTATCAGATTCATCAAACTTAATCCGAATCGTTCAGCAAACACAGCCCGATGAAATTTATAACTTAGGTGCACAAAGCCATGTGGCTGTTTCTTTTGAGTCACCTGAGTACACCGCTGATGTTGATGGCATGGGTACTTTGCGCATTTTGGAGGCCATTCGCATTCTGGGTTTAGAAAAGAAAACACGTTTTTATCAAGCTTCTACTTCTGAGCTATACGGTTTGGTTCAAGAAATACCCCAAAAAGAAACAACGCCTTTCTATCCTCGCTCCCCATATGCTGTGGCTAAGCTTTATGCATATTGGATTACTGTAAATTACCGTGAGGCATATGGTATTTACGCCTGTAATGGCATCTTGTTTAACCATGAAAGTCCGCGTCGTGGTGAAACTTTTGTAACTCGTAAAATTACACGTGGCCTGGCTAATATTGCCCAAGGCTTAGAGCAATGCTTGTATATGGGCAATATGGATGCACTTCGTGATTGGGGGCATGCTAA
>JACCDV010028869.1_pt1 | contig 10256 bp, 10 predicted proteins | sample 7446131 | NCBI WGS metagenome assembly JACCDV01 (sample SAMN15323448, study PRJNA562643) | freshwater metagenome | isolation source: river surface water | place: USA:Blue River Watershed | collected 2017-08-17
AAAAAACCAGCTGCTAAAAAAGCCGCTAAAAAGCCTGCTGCAAAGAAAGCTGCGAAAGCACCCGCTGCCCGCGCACAGACCACGTTGAACCCGCAAGCTGCTTGGCCTTTCCCAACAGCAAGCAAGCCTTAATCTGTCAAGATCTAGGCAACGGTTTACCGTTCGCTCAAGCCCGATGTCGCAAGACCTCGGGCTTTTTCTTGGCCCAACATATCTCATGACACTACCAGCCACAAGCTACCTACGCTTAGAAAAAACAGGCGCTGTGATTGTGGACATCCACGTCATCCCCAACGCTTCAAGCACGCAAGCAGATGGTGAACACGATGGCGCTTTGCGTGTGCGTTTACATGCGCCGCCAGTCGATGGCAAGGCCAACTTGGCTTTAGCAGCTTGGCTAGCTGATGCGTTGGGAATTGCCAAACGGGATGTAGAACTTATCCGAGGACAAACCTCCAAACGAAAACAGCTGCGGGTGAGCGCAGCTGCTTGTGCAAAAGCCGACTGGTCGGCTTTAATCAATCAAACGCTTTGAATTACGCGATGGTCAAACCATCCACGTTGTAGTTTTGTGGTCCGCGCTGCGCGATTTTGAGTGCACCCACTTGGTTACCCAAAGCAGCGCATTTAGCCAACGACCAACCTTGCTCTAAACCAAACAACAACGCGCCACGCCATGCATCACCACAGCCTGTCGGGTCTACCACCGCGGCGGCTTTGACGGGGGGCACAAGTGTCTTCTCACCATCGATCCACACTTCGCAACCCTCGGCACCCAAAGTAACGATGAGGCCTTTCACACGACGTGAAATGTCTGCATGGCTTAGGCCAGTGCGGTCACTCAGCATCTTGCCTTCGTAGTCATTGACCGTCACCCAAGTGGCTTGATCAATGAAGCGCATCAAGTCTGTGCCATCAAACATGGGCAGGCCTTGACCTGGGTCGAACACAAACGGAATATCAACCGCTTTGAGTTGCTCAGCATGTTGAATCATGGCTTCGCGACCATCAGGGGAAATGATGGCGAGTTTGATGTCTGCGCGTTTCTCCACTTGGATGGTGTGCGCTTGCATCATCGCACCGGGGTGAAAAGCCGTGATTTGGTTGTTGTCACGGTCGGTCATGATCATGGCTTGGGCGGTATAGCTGCCTTCTACTTGGCGCACATACTCGGTTGAGATGCCCAAATTTTTCAGGCGCTGCAGGTAGTCTGCGGCGTCCGTACCCAACGTGGCCATCGGCAAAGGCGTGCCGCCCAACACCTTCAAGCTATACGCAATATTGCCTGCGCAACCACCAAAGTCACGGCGCAAAGCGGGAACCAAAAATGACACATTCAAAATGTGCAACTGGTCAGGCAAGATTTGCTCAGCAAATCGACCTTCAAAATCCATGATGGTGTCAAACGCGAGCGAGCCGCAAATCAGCGATGCCATAAAAATACCTTAGAAAAGAAAACGTTAGGGATAAAAAACAAAAGCTCGAAAACCTGTCACGCGCTTGCTCACCTTGTCATCCAAATCAAAGTTCAAGGTGCTGCGCACATCGCGCAAGGCTAGCACGTGGTCTTTGCCAGAGAGCTCTTCAGCTGTAAACACACGACGCACCAATACTTGGTCTTGCAAGTCAGTCAGGCTCAACTCCAATGCAGGCATGGCCACGGGATGGTGTTGTGTATTTTTCAAGCGCAGCTGCACGGTGAAGCCACCTTGTGGGTTTTCGGTGAAGCTGCTGCTTTCAATCAGCACAGCTTCCGGCTCGCGTGGCCAAGTGACTTCGCAGGCGCACAAAGCCGATAGCAATGGACGCAAAGCAGGTTCTTCTGCCGCCAGCCAATTGCGCTGCGCCAACACAAACTGCGCCAATAAAACCAATACCAACACACCCGCAGACAAAACCCATTTCAGTGGCAAAGGTGAAGACTCATCAGCCGTGGGTGTTGTGGGTTTCAAAAACTCCGAGCTACCCAGCTCACTAGCGGCCACAGCTGGGGCCATGGCCGCCCGAAACAAGGAAGGGGCTTCTGCACTTGGCGCAGGCGGTGTCGGAATGTCAGGCGGCGTATCAAAATGCAAAGCCGCCTCAAACACGTGTGCACAACGACCGCAACGCACCCACCCTTTGGCAGCTTCTAGCTGCTGGGGCGACACCTTGAAGGCGGTCTCGCATTGGGGGCAGTGGGTGATGTGCATCAGCAGTGGGCGGTCATCAAAATCCAACCATCTTCCGCATCACTTACTTCCAGCGTGCAGTAAGGCGCGTAAGCGTCTTTGAGTTCTTGGGCTTGTCGCTCAAGGATACCCGCTAACACCAAGCTCCCGCCAGCGGCAACATGACTGCGTAGCAAGGGTGCTAACACCTTGAGTGGCGTGGCCAAAATATTCGCCAACACGGTTTGGTACTGGCCTGTGGCTTTGTCTGGCAAACCTGCATTCAAGTGCACGTTGTTGGCATCGGCATTGAGCACGGTGGCCGTGACTGCCGCATCGTCAATGTCTACCGCATCAATGGTACTGGCGCCATACAAGGCAGCACCGATCGCCAAAATGCCAGAGCCGCAGCCGTAATCAAGGACACGCTGATGGGCTACATCATGCGTGGCAATCCAACGCAAGCACATGCGCGTGGTGGGATGCGTGCCAGTACCAAAGGCCAGACCTGGGTCTAAACGAATGACTTTTTGGGCTTGCTCTGGTGGCTCATGCCACGTAGGAACAATCCAAAATTCAGGTGTGATCTCAACCGGCGCAAATTGCGACTGCGTCAGGCGCACCCAGTCTTGGTCTGCGACAGGCTGAATGCCCAGCACTTGGCTATCGGCAAAGAAATCTTGCAACGCCAACAAGCGCGAAGCGTCTTTGGCTTCGGTTTCTTTTGCAAACAAAGCCACGATGCGCGAGCGCTTCCAGCCTTCTTTGGGTGGCGGCATGCCGGGCTCGCCAAACAAGGCTTGCTCGGCATCGGTTTGGGCATCAGCGTCTTCGACGGACACACTCAGGGCATCGAGTGCATCCAGTGCCTCGCAGACAGCTTCGACGCTGTTTTCGGGGCACATCAGTCGCAACTCAAACATCAGCGCTTGTGAGCGGCGAGCCACTCTTCCAAGTAATGGATGTTGGTACCACCCGCCATGAACTTGGCGTCCACCATCAACTCGCGGTGCAGCGGAATGTTGGTATTGATACCTTCCACCAGCGTTTCAGCCAAGGCCGTACGCATGCGTGCCAAGGCCTCGTCTCGGGTGTCGCCGTGCACGATGATCTTGCCGATCATGGAGTCGTAGTTGGGCGGCACGTAGTAGTTGGTGTAGATGTGCGAATCCACACGCACGCCTGGACCGCCGGGTGCGTGCCACATGGTGATGCGACCAGGCGATGGAATGAACTTGAACGGATCTTCCGCATTGATACGGCACTCAATCGAATGACCGCGCACTTGGATATCGCGCTGCGCGAAAGGCAGCTTCAAACCAGCTGCCACCATGATTTGCGTTTTCACGATGTCCACGCCCGTGATGTATTCCGTCACAGGGTGCTCCACTTGCACGCGGGTGTTCATTTCAATGAAATAGAACTCGCCGTTTTCGTACAAGAACTCAAACGTACCGGCACCGCGATAGCCAATCTTTTTACAAGCGTTGGCACAGCGCTCACCAATCTTCTCGATCAGTTTGCGTGGAATGCCAGGCGCTGGTGCTTCTTCGATCACTTTTTGGTGACGACGCTGCATCGAACAGTCACGCTCGCCCAAATACACCGCATTCTTGTGCTTGTCTGCCAACACTTGAATTTCGATGTGACGCGGATTCTGGAGGTATTTCTCCATGTAGACCGCAGGGTTGCCAAAGGCTGTGCCTGCTTCGGCTTTGGTCATCGCCACAGCATTGATCAAAGCAGCTTCGGTGTGCACCACACGCATGCCGCGACCGCCGCCGCCGCCAGCGGCTTTGATGATGACGGGGTAGCCTACGTTCTTGGCAATGCGCTTGATGGCAGCAGGATCATCAGGCAACTCACCTTCAGAGCCAGGCACGCAAGGCACGCCCGCTTTGATCATGGCTTGTTTGGCCGACACCTTGTCGCCCATGATGCGGATGGATTCTGCGGTGGGCCCAATGAACTGGAAACCGCTCTTTTCAACACGCTCCGCAAAGTCAGCGTTTTCGCTCAAGAAGCCATAGCCAGGGTGAATGGCTTCGGCATCCGTCACTTCAGCCGCCGCAATGATGGCTGGCATGTTGAGGTAGCTCAAAGGCGAGGCTGCCGGGCCAATACACACGGCTTCGTCAGCCAACTTGACATATTTGGCGTCACGGTCGGCTTCGGAATACACCATCACCGCTTTGACACCCAGCTCGCGGCATGCGCGTTGGATGCGCAGCGCGATTTCGCCACGGTTGGCGATCAGGATTTTTTTAAACATGGAGGGCCCGCCCGTTATTCAATGATGAACAGGGGTGCGCCGTATTCCACTGCTTGGCCGTTCTCAGCCAAGATTTTGGTGATGGTGCCAGACTTGTCTGCTTCGATCTCGTTCAAGATCTTCATTGCTTCGATGATGCAGATGGTGTCGCCTTCTTTGACTTGTTGACCGACTTCGGCAAACGCTTTGGCGCCAGGGCTAGAAGCACGGTAGAACGTACCAACCATTGGAGATTTGACGGTATGACCTGTCGGTGCAGCTTCGGCTGCCGGTGCGGGCGCCGCTGCTGCAGCAGGAGCTGGGGCTGCAACAGGTGCAGCCACCGGCGCGGGCGCGGGTGCTGCCATTTGCGTCACCATGGCCACAGGTGCAGGCGCGCTTTTGACGATACGGACCGTGCCCTCTGCTTCGGTGATCTCAAGTTCAGACACATTTGATTCAGAAACCAGGTCAATCAACGTCTTAAGCTTTCGCAAATCCATAAATACATCCTATTTGTTGCAAATAAGTCGTTAATTTACACCAATTTCAGATTCTTGACCAAGCCAATTGCGTCAAATCACCCATTTATCAATATCTTTTGGGCTTAACTTACCCAAACGGCGCTGTATCAAATCACCTTTTGCATTTAAAACCACAGTAAATGGCAGGCCTCCGACGTCATTTCCCAATATCTTGCCTAATTCAGTTCCGTTCAGACCCGCCAAACCAATCGCATAGGTCACCGGGAATTGATTCAAAAATTGACGCACACGGCTGGGCTGATCAATTGCAAGCCCAACAACTTGCCAGCCTTTAGATTCATTTTGACGAAAAAATGCGTCAATTAAGGGCATTTCTTCAACGCAAGGTGTACACCACGTGGCCCAAAAGTTGATCACCACAGGGCGCCCCTGAAGTGCTTTCATCGAGAGGGTCTCGCCTGAGGGGGTTTCAAACTCTGCCGACCACAACTGCGCCAGAGCTTCAGATGACAACTCGCCACCCGCTTGCCGCTGCCAAGCCACGCCCGCGCCAACGGCTGCTGCGGCAGCAGCGACGCCTGCATACAGGATTGACCGTCTATTTGTATTGAACATCACGTAACTTCCTTTATCAGTCGTATCAAAGCGGCCAAATCTCCGCGGTAGGTACGTCCTTGCCCATCTGGCTTGAGAGCACCACGCAAGTCATCCAAGTCATAAATCATCAAATGCACCAGCACTTTTTGCGACAAGCCTGGGCAACTGCTCAAGATACTCAGGGCATCCACCGGCTCGCCTTGGAAGCCTTGAACTGTGCTCACCTCGTAGCGCACATTGTGGTCAATGAGGCTAATTTCCGCTGATTTGGGGTCATCACAAAACAACTGCAGATAAATATCCGACAAACCCGTGGCCGTACCCCGCCAAACCGCCCCGCCCAAATGTGGCCTGAAAGCCGCCATGCGCTCCATCCACACCAGCGCCAGCTCACGCAAGGCTTTGAGCTCGGCAGGCTGAGTATCCGCACAGAACACATCCAAATACTCACGCACGGCGTCTTCGACTTGGTCGTTGTTGGGCAACGCCGTGCGGGCGTTCAGGCCAAGCTGCTTGACGGCACGTCGTTTTGCAGCTCCGTATTCCAGCCCATCTTCCACCACCATGCGCGCTGCAGTGACCGCAATTTCTTGTTGAACCGTATCCATATCCATGCGATTGTGAGGCCTGCCAGCCCACACTGCTCAAGCGTGGTCGAAACACCCTCCTAAAATGCATGGATGCATATACATATTTTGGGAATTTGCGGCACGTTCATGGGTGGACTGGCTGCGTTGGCGCGCGAAGCGGGCCACAGGGTGACGGGTTGCGATGCGGGCGTCTACCCGCCCATGAGCGACCAACTCCGCGCCTTGGGCATTGAATTGATCGAAGGTTTTGGTGCCGACCAGATGACCTTGAAGCCGGACGTGTATGTGATTGGTAACGTCGTTTCCCGCGCTCGCTTAGCCGATGGGAGCCCCAAATTCCCACTGATGGAAGCCATTTTGGAAAGCGGTGCGGCCTACACCAGCGGCCCTCAATGGCTGGCTGAGCACGTGTTGCATCACCCCAGCCAACCCCGCCACGTGCTGGCCGTGGCCGGCACACACGGCAAAACCACCACCACCTCGATGCTGACTTGGATTTTGCAAGCCGCAGGCTTAGAACCCGGCTTTTTGGTCGGTGGCGTCCCCATGAACTTTGGCGTATCGGCCCGCCTAGGTCGCTTGAGCAGCCCTGCCGATGTTGCCGCACACAAGCGCACGCCCTTCGTGATTGAAGCCGACGAGTACGACACCGCCTTTTTCGACAAGCGCAGCAAGTTTGTGCACTACCACCCCCGCACGGCCATCTTGAACAACTTGGAGTTCGATCACGCCGACATTTTTGACAACCTCGCCGCGATTGAACGCCAGTTCCACCACTTGGTGCGCACTGTGCCAGGCAGTGGCCGCGTGGTGGTCAACGCCGATGAAGACAGCTTGCAACGTGTCTTGGACCAAGGCTGCTGGAGCGATGTGGCTAAGTTTGGCGTGAGCACCCATGCGCAAGCAAACGGCTGGTCGGTACAAGGTGAGCCCGACAACTTCGCCGTGCTGCGCCACGGTCAGGAGGTCGGTCGCGTGCAGTGGGACATCACAGGGGTGCACAACCAATTGAACGCCTTAGCCGCCATTGCGGCTGCCGAGCATGTGGGCGTATCGCCGGCACAAGCCGCCGCATCGCTGAGCCAATTCCAAAACGTGCGTCGCCGCATGGAGGTGCGCGGCACGGTGCATCGCGCTGGCGGCGACATCACGGTGTACGACGACTTTGCACACCACCCCACAGCGATTCGCACCACCGTCGATGGCCTGCGACGCAAAGTGGGCCCCAACGCACGCATCTTGGCGGTGTTTGAGCCACGCAGCAACACGATGAAGTTGGGGACCATGAAGTCGCAATTGCCTTGGAGTTTGGAAGACGCAAACCTCGCGTTTTGCCACTCTGGCGGATTGGACTGGGATGCTGTTGACGCTTTATCACCCATGGGCGCACGTGCATGCGTAGGTGCGACTGTGGATGAAGTGATTGCGCAAGTGGTGACGGCTGCGCAGGCCGGGGATCATGTGCTGTGCATGAGCAATGGTGGCTTTGGCGGGATTCACGCTAAGTTGTTGACGGCTCTAGCTGCTTAACTTCTCTTCTATCGCTTGCTGCTTGTGTGCCTGTTGCTGTTTCTTTCGCACGCACACAGAGCGGCCAGCACCTGACACGGCTTAACGTCCCTGCGGGCCGTGATGGCGCCGCATCAGGCACTGACCACTCTGCGTGCTGAGCATGTGCAATCGAAACGTTTTGGGACTTACTCCTGCTACGTAGTTCGGCGATGCGAATGCTGACGCCAGGGCCCATGTGTTCGCGTGAAATTTCCCGAACCACAAAACGCTGAGAGCGCGGCGTCTGATTTGGCGCCATCACGGCCCGAAGGGACGTTAAGCCAAGTCAGACACCGCGCTCTCGGCGTATCTGCGATTGAAGAAACGAAGCCAGGCCAAACCGACCCAACTCCGAATCAACCAAAAATCACGAACGCTTACGACGCGCCGCCACAGCGTGTGACAACACTTCCAACGAGGCCACAGAGTCATCCCAATCCAAGCACGCATCGGTGATGCTCTTGCCGTATTCGAGCTTGGACACATCGTCTTTGCCGGGTGTGAACTTCTGAGCACCGCCGTGAATGTGGCTCTCAATCATCACGCCGAAGATTTGCTTGGAGCCGCCACTGATTTGCTCGGCGATGTCTTTGGCCACCAACAACTGACGCTCGTGTTGCTTGCTGCTGTTGGCGTGGCTGCAATCCACCATCAAGGTCGCTGGCAACTTGGCTTTGGCCAATTCTTCGCAAGCGGCTGTCACGCTGGCTTCGTCATAGTTGGGAGCCTTGCCACCGCGCAAGATGACGTGGCAATCTTTATTACCCTTGGTTTGCACAATCGCCACTTGGCCGTTTTTGTGGATGGACAAGAAGTGATGGCCGCCAGCAGCAGCTTGGATAGCATCGGTAGCAATTTTGATGTTGCCGTCTGTGCCGTTCTTGAAACCAATGGGGGCAGAAATACCTGAAGCCAGTTCGCGGTGCACTTGGCTCTCTGTCGTGCGCGCGCCAATGGCGCCCCACGAAATCAAATCGCCAATGTATTGCGGGCTGATCGCATCCAAGAACTCGCTGCCTGCGGGCAAACCGAGACGGTTGATCTCAATCAACAACTGGCGTGCAATGCGCAGACCTTCATCAATGCGGTAGGTTTCATTCAAGTAGGGGTCATTGATCAAGCCCTTCCAGCCCACCGTGGTGCGGGGTTTTTCGAAGTACACGCGCATCACGATTTCCAGTGTGTTGGCGTACTTTTCACGCAAGGTCTGCAAGCGGCGTGCGTAGTCAATCGCAGCAGCAGGGTCGTGAATGGAACATGGACCAATCACCACCAACAGACGGTCGTCTTTGCCGTGCATGATTTGATGCACAACTTTGCGTGTCTTGGTAATCAGCTTCTCAACAGGCGTACCTTGAATAGGAAAGAAGCGAATCAAATGTTCGGGAGGTGGCAACACGGTGATGTCCTTGATACGTTGATCGTCAGTTTGACTAGGGGTTTCAACGTGGCTTGAATAAGTGTCTGCGCTCATGTTCTGTCCTGCATTTGAAAAGTGAAAACGTGGCAAAAAAAAACCGCCGGTAGGGCCGGCGGTTGGTTTGGGAGTTCGGATCGTTGGGGTACGTTCAGATCTCTCGACCGCCGGTAAAGCGTGAGAACCAAAAGTAACCCAAGTAAAAACGAACTGCTTGCATGGGTTGAAATATAGCACAGCCCATCACACGATGATCCCCAAGGATTTATGCAGTACCGCCGACGGTCAGACCGTCGATGCGTAATGTGGGCTGCCCCACCCCCACAGGCACGCTCTGGCCTTCTTTGCCGCAGGTGCCCACACCTGGGTCAAGCTGCATATCGTTGCCAATCAAGCTCACGCGGGTCAACGCATCAGGCCCATTGCCCACCAAGGTCGCACCTTTGACGGGATATTGAATTTTGCCGTTCTCGACCCAAAACGCTTGTGAGGCTGAGAACACAAATTTGCCCGAGGTGATGTCCACTTGGCCGCCGCCAAAGTTCACGGCATACAGACCCTTTTTGAGGCTGGCCACAATTTCTTCGGGGGATTTATCGCCGCCAACCATATAGGTGTTGGTCATGCGAGGCATGGGTACATGGGCGTAGCTCTCGCGACGGCCATTGCCAGTGGGCTTCACACCCATCAAGCGGGCATTCATGCCGTCTTGGATGTAGCCCTTCAAGATGCCGTCTTCAATCAACACATTGCGTTGGCTGGGGTTGCCTTCGTCGTCTACATTGAGTGAACCACGACGGTCAGGAATCGTGCCGTCATCCAACACAGTCACGCCTTTGGCAGCCACGCGTTGGCCAATGCGGCCGCTGAACGCGCTAGAACCTTTGCGGTTGAAGTCACCTTCCAAACCGTGGCCGATGGCTTCGTGCAACAAGATACCAGGCCAGCCGGGGCCCAACACCACACTCATCTCGCCCGCGGGGGCAGGACGTGCATCGAGGTTGGTGAGCGCACATTGCACGGCTTCATCTACATAGTTTTGCACCAAGACGTCGTCGAAGTGATCTAAACCAAATCGACCGCCACCGCCGGCAGAGCCAATTTCACGACGACCGTTTTGCTCGGCAATCACAGTCACGCTCAGGCGCACCAAGGGGCGCACATCGGCTGCCAAGGTGCCGTCGGCACGCACCACCATCACCACGTCATATTCGC
>JACCDV010788822.1_pt1 | contig 10256 bp, 8 predicted proteins | sample 7446131 | NCBI WGS metagenome assembly JACCDV01 (sample SAMN15323448, study PRJNA562643) | freshwater metagenome | isolation source: river surface water | place: USA:Blue River Watershed | collected 2017-08-17
AGGCATGTAAAAATGGAGCACCACAATCCATCAGATTGGTATGAACCCAAGCCCGTGCTTGAAAAAGTAACAGTGCGCAGCAACTGGGGCTTGACACTCTTTTCTGTTTTGTTGTTTGCCTTAAGCTTCCTTTATATTTTCTCTGACGAGCTTGATTTTGTGTTTTATTTGGTGCTCGTGCTTTTCTTGCATGAGTTTGGTCATTACCTCATGATGAAACAATTCAAATACGAAGACCTCCGCATGCTCTTTATTCCACTAATGGGGGCGTTTGTGCAGGGGAGCAAAAAACAATATTCGCAAAAAGAAAGCTTTTTGGTTATTGCTGCGGGTCCTTTCCCGGGTGTTGTCTTTGGGCTCACCTTGCTTTTTTTAGCGCAACACTACCAACAAACCTGGTTATTGGAGCTCAGTTTTTTATTCTTGTTTTTAAATGTCATCAACCTCTTGCCAATAGACCCACTAGATGGAGGCCAATTATTCAAGTTGTTTGTTCGTGATAAACGCGATCTTTTTCTGCTCATTTTTGCCCTTTTGTCGTCCTTACTCATGATCAGTGTGGGTTACCTCATCGATAGCTGGATCCTACTTGCTTTTGGTTTTTTGATGTCTTTTAAAGTGAGGAGTTTTCAACGCAATTATCAGCTCAGACAAATTTTAGATCGAAAAGGTCTTGACTACGAACTCAACTACGAAGACCTCACCGACCAAGACTACCATCAGCTCAAAGCTGTTATTCTCGATGAAAATCCGAAACTGCGCACCTTGCAAGAACTCCACGGCGAGGCTGCACAAGAAGTCATTGCGAGCCATGTCAATTCCGTTTTGTCGGTTCCGATTCGCCGAGATGCCAGTCTTGTTTTTCGCATTGTTCTAATTGCTCTTTGGTTACTTTTGATCAGTTTACCCGTCTTTTTAATGGTAGGAACCTTTTTCGATTTTACCTGGTATTTTGAAACGCTTTAAAACTCTTTATATTTCCATTGTTTTGCTCGCATTGTGTGGCAATAGTTTTGCCCAATGCGAACAAGTGCTGGTGAGCGGCAAAATTGTCGATACCCTGCGCTTGCAAAACTTCTACAATTTAATGGTCGTAAACAAAACAACCGGAAGAGGTGTGTTTGGTCAGCCAAATGGGCATTTTTCTGTATATGCCAATAGCGGTGATCTTATTGCGCTTTCTACAAAAGGTTATCCGGTTTACCAATTTGTAGTCAAGCCCGACGACAACTGCCAAGCCAAAATTTTAGCTTACGTTGAACGTTTGCCTCAAGAAGTGCCAGACATCATTGTTAGACCACTCAAAACACTCGAACAAATCAAAGAGGAGCGCGAAAATTTAGCACTCAGAGAAACCAGAACCGTAACGGGGGTAAGTGCTTTGCAAAGCCCCATTACTTTTCTTTATCAGGCCTTTTCCAAGAAAGAACAAAACAAGCGCTGGATAGCCGAACAAGAATACAAAGACGACCAACGCCGAATCGTTCAAGAATTACTCAGGTTATATGTTGCATTCGACATCATTGAACTGACCGAAGCAGAGTTTGATGCATTCATTACCTTTTTGAACATCGACGAGCAGTTTATCAAGACGGCAAGCGAAATGGAACTTATCCTTTTTATCAAGGATAAATACGATCATTTCAGAAGATTATGAGCTAAGCAACTCAAAAGAAATTTCCATTCCTCCTTAAAGAAGCGCTCTGATCTCTTCTATGATGCGAAGTGCAAGGCCTGTTGCTTTTTCTTCTGAAGCAGACTCCGCATAAATGCGGATAATCGGTTCGGTGTTGCTTTTGCGCAAATGCACCCATTCTTTGTCTATGTAGATTTTAACGCCATCAGTGGTATCGACCTCGTTTGCTGCGTATTTCTTTGCCATCTGGACCAAGATATCATCTACATTGGTAGTGGGTGCAAGGTCAATTTTATTTTTGGAGATGACGTAGTTCGGGTAGCTCGCTCTAAGTGCGGTTAGGTTGGTGTTTTTGTGTGCTAAATGACTCAAAAACAAAGCAATACCTACAAGGGAGTCTCGGCCGTAATGTAGTTCTGGGTAAATGATACCGCCGTTTCCTTCGCCGCCAATTACGGCGCCAATTTCTTTCATTTTGACAACCACATTGACTTCGCCAACAGCTGCCGCTTCATAACGCAAACTGCGCGCTTCTGTGATGTCTCGAAGAGCACGTGTTGAGGATAAATTGGAAACAGTTGGTCCTGGTGTGTGGGTAAGTACGTAGTCAGCAACGGCTACTAGCGTATATTCTTCGCCAAACATGCTGCCATCTTCGCAAACCAATGCCAAACGATCCACATCAGGGTCAACAGTGATTCCAAGATGAGCACCTTTTGCCTTCACGACACTAGAAAGTTCAGTGAGGTGCTCGGGCAAAGGCTCCGGATTGTGCGGAAAATGACCCGTGGGCTCGCAGTAGAGTTCTGTGATTTCTTGAACGCCGAGCGCACGAAGAAGGGCTGGAACAAAGGTACCACCTGTTGAGTTGACCGCATCCACGACAACTTTAAACTCCGCAGCAGCAATTGCTTTTGCGTCTACAAGAGGAAGCTTTAAAATAGCGTCAATATGCTTTTCTAAATAGCTGGTGTCTGAAGTAATGGTGCCGAGGTCGTCGACTTCTGCGAAATCAAAGGCTTCGTCTGCGGCAATTTGCATGAGCGCTTCGCCTTGCGCACCTGAAATGAATTCGCCTTTTGCGTTCAGTAGTTTGAGTGCATTCCATTGCTTAGGATTATGACTTGCTGTGAGAATGATACCACCTTGAGCCGCTTCCATAGGCACGGCAATTTCTACTGTAGGGGTTGTGGAAAGGCCGAGGTCAATGATGTCTATGCCGAGCCCAACAAGGGTTTGCTGTACCAAGCTCGCTATCATAGGGCCCGAAATGCGCGCGTCTCTTCCGATGACAACCTTTAGGCGTTGCCCTGGATATTGTTGTTGTAGCCAAGTGCCATAAGCAGCTGCAAATTTGACAGCGTCGATAGGCGTGAGGCCGTTGTCTACAGCCCCGCCGATGGTGCCGCGAATGCCAGAGATGGATTTGATGAGTGTCATGAAAGTTTGTTTTGGAGCATTTGCAGAACCGCAACCATGGCTTCGGTTCCTTTGTTGCCGTGTTGGCCGCCAGCGCGGTCTAGGGATTGTTGTTCGGTGTTGTCGGTGAGCAAACAAAAGCCAACTGGCTTGTTGTATTTAAGCATGACATCCATGAGGCCATGGGTGGTACCGCTGCATACAAAATCGAAGTGGCGTGTTTCGCCCTGAATGACAACGCCAATAGCCAATACGCCATCGATGTTGTTTTGCTGACAAAATTGTTGTGCACCTAATGGAAGTTCAAAAGCACCTGGTACATTGAGCACCTGACGCAATTCTGGTCGGTGGCCTATAGCATCTAGCGCACTCAGTGCACCTTCTAATAAGCGTTGCGTGATGTGCCCGTTCCATGCAGAAACAACAATGCCGATTCGAAAATCGGCACAGTTGGTTAAGGTTGATGGATCAAAGGCAGAGAGGTTTTTACCTGCTGTAGCCATGATGAAAATTATTTAGTAGCGCATCGAGCGATGTAGCGATCGATGGTTTTCGTACTTGCGTAGTTAGGGTAGTCGTCTTTGATGCGTTGGTAGTGAACGGCAGCATCTGCTTTTTTGTTGAGTTTTTTCTCGCAAACCAACCCTGCTTTGAATAGGTACATTGGTGTTGTGAATTCGTTGTCTTCGCGGTCTGCTGCTTGTGTGTAGAAAGACAAAGCATCGTTGTATTTTTTCATTTCGCTGTAGCAGTCGCCCTGAAGGCCGATGCTCATGGTGGAGACATAGGTATCTTGGAGGTTAACGCCTTCTAACATTTTGATAGCGGCTGCAAACTTGCCTTTTTCCATGTATTGGGTAGCCAACAAGTATTGTGCGATTTCCCCGCCTGTTTTGCCGTCATTGCTTTTGACAAAAGGCTCGAGGATACGGATGGCTTGATCGGTAGAATCTTTGGTTACGTAGTTTAAGGCAACCCACCAACCATCATTTGATTTTTCGTTTGCCGGGCCCCAAATGAACTGACGGTATGAGAAATAAATAATTACTGCTGCAATAAGACCACCAACGAGGTAAGTTCCTAACTTAAAGCTTTTGTTGGAGTTGAATTTGTTTTTAAGGTCTTCGAAGCTCAATTGCTCTATCATAATCGAATTTTTTGAAACGCAAATATAAATCATTTTAGCAAATGAATTGCTTATTTTTGCGCTATGTTTCAACGCAAGTGCTCTCCTTTTTCGGTCTTTCTTCTTTTTTTACTTGGTTTTGGCCCTTCTTTAAGTGCTCAAAATACAGTTAGTGTCACTGGAAAAGTACTCTCATACGACCAAAATAGTGCTTTGGAATACGTATCAGTCAAATTGTATAAACTGCCAGACTCCACTTTCCAAAAAGGTGTATTTACCAATACTGACGGCCGTTTTTCTTTAAATACCAATCCGGGCAAATACTATCTCCAATTGAGTTTGGCTTTTTATGAAAACCAAACTACTGAAGCTTTCGAGCTCAAGGTCGGTCAAACCAATTTTCATCAAGGAACGCTGCGCATGCGACAACCCAAAACCCAAGAGGTTAAAGATGTTGTGGTGCGCGGGCAAAAGGATGTTATGGAGGCCGGGATCGATAAAAAAATCTATAATGTAGCCGAAGATTTGAATGTAAACGGAGGTACCGCCAATGACATCCTTAATCGCTTGCCTTCGGTTGAAGTGGACCAAGACGGAGGAGTTTTGCTGCGCGGACAAGGGAGCGTAACCATTTTAATTGATGGCCGCCCAAGCTCCATGAGTGGCGGTAATGGTAAAACTTTACTAGACGCTTTGCCTGCTAATTCGATTGAACGCGTCGAAGTCGTGACCAACCCTTCGGCAAAATACGACCCCGACGGCACCTCAGGTATCATTAATATTGTCCTCAAAAAGAACAAACTACTGGGTTTCAATGGGATGGTTTCTACCAATTTGGCATCTGGCGATTTAAAGGGCGGTAATGTAGGAGAGGGCAGCGTGTCCTTGAGTTACCGAAACGGAAATATCAATGTGTTTGGTACCTACAATGCGCGTTACCTAGAAGGCTATCGCAATAACTACAACGATATCCGCCAAGAACTCAATTCTGGTGTTTTTATCCTCGATCAAAACCGCACTGGCACCGACCTCGACGCAGGGCAAACCTTCCGAATGGGCACCGATATCAACCTCAATCCGCGCAACACCATCGGTTTTGTGGCAACAGGCTCTCTCACGCGCCGCGATCGCACAGGTGATCTTTTAAATGCACAGCTCAACGAATCTGGAGTGATTACCAACCTCTGGAGCCGCAGTTCTTTTGACCCGACCGATCGCCAAAACCTAGACCTCAACCTCAATTACAAACACGATTTCAAAGAAGACCGCGGCAACTTCATTTTGGACGTGAATCAGTCACTTGGTTCAGAAGACATCAAAGGATTTTACGTCAATACCTATTACAACCCAGACTCCACAATTTCTTCGCTTCCAGTCTTAGATCAGCGCCTTATCAATACGGATAAAAACAATATCACTACTGCTCAGGCCGATCTCACTTATTTGTTTCCAAAATTAGGTTTGCGCACCGAAGTAGGCTTGAAGGCTATTTTAAGGGATCAACTTGTAGATACCTATTCAGAAACCCTCGATAACTCCTTAAATACATACCTTGAGGACACACTAGCTAATTTCTTGTATGGCTACAAAGAACAAATCTACAGCCTGTATGGTGTGGCAGGCAAGCAAATCAAACGCTTTAAAATGCAAGCAGGTTTGCGGGTCGAGAAGGCTTATCAAATTCCGAATCTTATCTCAGATAGCATTCGCATTGTCAATGACTACTTTAATTTCTTTCCATCGGCGCACTTGCGCTACGAGCTGAAACCGAAGTCAGAATTGAGTTTGAGCTATTCGCGTCGCATCAAGAGGGCTTCTGCCAACGAACTCAATCCTTTTACCAATTATTCCGATCCTTTTAATTTACAGCGCGGCAATCCTTATTTGAGTCCTGAATATATCCATTCCTTCGATTTAGCTTACTCGCTCGAAAAGAAAAAAATGACTGTTTCGAGTGCTTTGTTTTTTCGTCAATCCAATGGCGTCATTTCACGTTTCAAAGAATTTTATCCAGACAACACCAGTGCAGTGAGCTACATGAATATTGCCCAAACCAAAGCGTTAGGCGGCGAGCTTATTCTGATGTTCAAGCCTTCACCTTCTTTGCGCAGTACGCTTTCTTACAATGGCAATTATACTTGGTACAAAACGAACATGGCTGAGTTTCCAGACCGACAAGGCTTCAATCACAATGTCAAATGGAACACTTCTTATGAATTCTGGAAAAAGACCGCCACGCTGCAGTTAAGTGTCAATTACAATGGGCCGCGAGTTACGGTTCAAGGTATTGCACAAAGAAGGGGCCCAATTGACCTTGCTTTTGAAAAGAAACTTGCCAACGGAAATTGGTCGCTGGGCGCTCGTGTAACCGATATTTTTGACCGCCAAGGGTTCTATTTTGAAGTAGACCGCCCAGGGGTTTATCAAACAGGAGAGTTCAAGTGGCTTACGCGCCGTGTGTATGTATCGGCGAGTTATAAATTTGGCAAACTAGAGATTTCGAACAAAGCCAAGCAAAGTGGTTCAGACGGCGGAGGCGAGCTTTAGGCGTTGTTGAGTTTAGCCCAAACTGCTTTGTTCCAAGAAATATATTGCTGAAGAGGCAAAGGTGTATTGGCTTCAGATAAGTCCTCTATTGCCGTAATTTCTACGCTTTGTAATTCATTCAACAAACCCAGTATGAGCTGCGAGTCAAATTGCTGAGATAACAATATTTCTAGTTTGGGTAAATAAGCGCCTGCCCAAAATTCAAAGAAGTCTTTTTGTTGCTCTAGCCAAAATGCTAATAATTCGTTCAGAACAATTGGTGATTTTCCGTTGTAAATCAAAAGGGCAATCTTACTTCTTAATTGATGTTGCGCAGAGAATTGAGCCAACATAGAGCGGTCTATTGAATCGAAATCAATTGTACCTTCTGGAGTTAATGTTTGTTTTTCCTCAGGGAAACCAAAGCCAAGTGAACGCGCAGCGGCGTCAAGGCGCGAAAGTTCTTTGAGCCATTTGGGATAAAGAAGGACTTGATCTAGTTGACGGTAGATCTTTTGTTTGAGCTCAAAAAAGAGTTGCTCTAATTGTTCGTCTAGTGGATCTTCCTGATGGAGGTTGAGTAAAATGAGGGCTTCCTCAGGACTCATTTTTGTTGGTTTTTACGCATGCGCAAGTTGAGCATTTCTACAATTAAGGCATAGACCAATGCAAAATAGATGTAGCCTTTTTGCATGTGTTCGCCAAAGCCTTCAGCGATGAGCATGACGCCAATAGCGACCAAGAAAGACAGAGCGATCATTTTAATAGTAGGGCGCTCATTGATGAATTTACTAATTGGGCCCGAGAAAAGCATCATAACAAACATGGAAATAAGCACCGCTAAAACAATTATAATTAGGGGATTGCCATGGGTTTCGTGGGCGATATCGTTTGTCATGCCGATGGCTGAAATGACGGAGTCGAAGCTAAAGATGAAGTCTACCAAAACAATTTGTGTAACCGCAGCTGAAAAGGTGGTGTAGACTTTAGAATTGGACTGGTGCTCTTGTCCTTTTACACTTGCGTGCATTTCGCCGACCGATTTATAAATCAAAAACAAGCCGCCAATGAGTAGCACCAAGCTATGGGCTGTAAATGAATAACCTGCCACACTGAAAAGTGGTTCGCGGTCGAGGGTCATGATCCAGGAAACCAAGCTCAGCATGATGATGCGAATAATTAGTGCTAAACTCAAGCCAATAAGTCTTGCGCTGCGCTGCTTGTTCTTAGGAAGGTTATCTGTAATAATTGAAATAAAAATGATGTTGTCGATTCCGAGCACAACCTCTAGCAAAGTAAGAATAAGTAGATAGGTTAGACCAACAGAAGTGCCAAGAATGGCAAAATAATCGATAAAATTGTTCATGTTTATTTTTTTACGAAATTAAAAAAGTCTGACAATACTTGCGCATTGCCCTCTTGATGGGTTTGTATTTCTAAGATTTGAATATCGTTCAACAAGAAATTTTCTAGTGTGGCAATCAGTTGGTTTTTGGCACAAAGAAATGATACCTCAAAACCATAGCCTTCGGCAATTTTGCCCGGAGATTTTTGGTGCGTGGCTTCAAAGTACTGTGCTCTTAATGGCGAGTTGGCAGGCCCTGGAATGATCTGAAAAATACCGCCACCATGATTTTGAATAATGATGATTTTGAGGTTTTTCGGAAATGGATTGGTCCAAAGAGCGTTGCTGTCATAAATAAATGAGGTGTCACCGCAAACGAGTAAGTGTTGTTGCTCAGGGCCGGCAAGTGCAGCGCCAACCGCCGTAGAAACAGAGCCGTCTATACCGCTAGTGCCGCGGTTGCTGTAATATTGAACACCTTCAATTGGGTCGAAAAGCTGTGCATAGCGCACCACCGAACTATTGGCCATGTGCAGCATGCAAGAATTTGGAAGCACTTGCTGAAGCGCAGCAAAAACATCGTAATCAAACAAAGTTTCTGAAGAAGTTTCAAAAAGGGCTTGCTGATCTTTGGCAATGTAATCTAGTGCCTTCCATTTTCCTTGATAATTTATTGAATTCAAGGAGAGCTCTTGAGCTAATGCTTCTTTGAAAAACAAACTTGGTTCTAAAGGAAGGCAAGCGCTCAGTAGTCCGAAGGTGTTCATGTCTGGGAAGTCCGAAGCCAAGCGCCAATGCAACTGCAGCGGCGTTTGACGTAGATAAGCTTTTATGCGTTTAGACACAATTGCTCCGCCAAGGCTAATGAGTATTTCTGGTTGGTAATTGGCGTCTGAAGCAGCAAAACCATTCAAGCTGCGGTCTATGCAGGCATTGAAGAGCTCGTGTTGCAAATTAGAGGTGTTCTCGACGAGAACCACTACATTGCTGTATTTGGCAAAAAGCGCCAAATGAAATGCCAATGCAGGGTTGGGGTCCATTTGACCAACCAATACCATGATTTTTTTGCCCGACAACAAAGAAAAGTCAGGAAGTGGGTCTTTCGGAAATGTAGCTGCGATTTCCGGAAAATCAAAATCTTGAAAATCGGCCAATCCATATAATGGTTCGTTGAGCCCGATATTCAAATGTATGGGCCCGGTCCAAGGCTGATGTAAAATTTGTAAGAAGTCGTGTAATTGCGCAGTGGTTTGAGGGTTTGCAACAAAATGGTCTTCGTCAAAACCCAAATAAGCGTGCGTGTGGTTTTTAAAAACCTCGGCCTGCACAATGGTTTGGCCATCGCCTTGATTGATCCATTTGGCAGGGCGGTCTGCGGTGAGTGCTATAATTGGAATGTTGCGGTAATAAGCCTCTGAAAGAGCAGGGTAGTAGTTCAGGCAAGCAGAGCCCGAGGTGCAGCAAATGGCAACAGGTGTTTGGGTTTGCTGCGCCCAACCAAGTGCAATAAAAGCTGCCGCGCGTTCGTCGTGAACAACTAAAGTTTCAAATTGAGGATGCGCATCAAAGGCAATTGCAAAGGAAGAGTTCCTAGAACCGGGCGACAACACAACTTGGCGAACCCCATGGTGGGCAAGGGCCGCAACTACAAATTGGACCAGTTCTTTGTCTGAGCTTTGCATGTGGCAAATTTACTGCAAATCAGAGCAGCCGCAACAAGGTTTGGCTTTTATTTTCGGTTTCTTCCCATTCGAGTTCTGCAAGAGAGTCAGGCGTGAATCCGCCACCGACGTAACAATACAGCTGTTGGTCTATTACACTGCCACAGCGCAAATTCACAAATAACTTTTGGGCGCCTTCCGTAGCGCGGCCAATAACACCGGTATATAACCTGCGCTCATGGCTTTCTGCAGCTGCAATGTATTGTTGCGCTACTTTTTTAGGTAATCCAGCAACTGCCGGAGTAGGATGTAGGTGCTTGAGTAATAAAGGCAAGACGCGGTCTGGCATTTGCCAAGTGAGTTCTTGTAAAAGATGCGTTACAGGGCCCGAGCTGTAGGGTTGCACTTCTGTAAGTTGCAATTGAGAACCAGGTATTTGCCGCAGTTGCCCTTCGATGAACTCGGTTACCATGGCGTGCTCGTTGTATTCCTTGAAAGTAAAATCGCGCGGGTCGTCGGCAGGTTTGGTACCAGCTAGTGCCA
>JACCDV010415748.1_pt1 | contig 10255 bp, 8 predicted proteins | sample 7446131 | NCBI WGS metagenome assembly JACCDV01 (sample SAMN15323448, study PRJNA562643) | freshwater metagenome | isolation source: river surface water | place: USA:Blue River Watershed | collected 2017-08-17
CTTGCGAGGCGTAGAGCGTGCCGCGCAGACTCACGTCCAAAATGCGGTCGTAGTCGCTGCCGGTGATGTCCAAAAACTTGACGGGCTGGGTGATGCCAGCGTTGTTGACCAGCACGTCAATGCGGCCGTACTTGGCCTTGATCTGCGCCACGGCAGCTTCGCACGAAGCCTTGTCGGTCACGTTGGCCACCAAGCCCAGGTGCTCGGCACCCAGTCGGGCGGCTGCGGCCTTGGGGTCAGCCACTTCCAGATCGAGGATCACCACCTTGGCGCCCTGCTCCGCCATCATGCGGGCGGTGGCAAAACCCAGACCGTTGATGCCTGCGCCACCGGTGATGACGGCCACTTTGTCCTTGAGCAGCATGCGTGTCTCCTTTGAATGCAATGCGTTGATCGAGTGGCGCGATTGTGGGCAGCCCCATGCTTGAAGACAAACGATATAAACTCACCGGTGATTCAATTTCATTCATGTTGCGACGCAACAACCGAACGGATTTCACACTTCCCCCGCACCATGGCCCGTGCGTGAACTCAAGATTCGGATCTGAACACCTCACCGACGGTTTGCGTCAGCAGTTCCCAAACACCCGGCTGCGTCAGGACCGGCATTTCCTTGGCCAAGGCGTGACTGAGTTGCCCCTGGTTTTGCTCCATGGAGCGCAACAAACGGTCTGCCTGCTGGTCAGGCATTTCCACGATTTCCTTGATGGCCTGACGCGCACGGTGGTGGATGCGCAAGTACCTCGACTCTTCACGCATCTGCTCGGTGATGGTTCGGTGGATCACCTCGCTGAGGTAGAGCACATGGGGGCTCAGGTCTGGCAAGCGCCAGAGTGGCCGTGCCAGGTCATGGGCCTGAAATTCGAAGTTCGATTTGACGCCGTCCGGGTAGCTTTTCTGCGTTTTGGAGAAAGACAACTTGTCGCGAACGCTGTGCATCAAGGGCTTTGACACGGTGTCAAGCACTTGATCGTAAGCGCGCCGTTCGCCCGTGTCGGCGGTGATCACTGCGGATACGGGCAAGATGATGTCGTCTGGGGTCACCCGATCTCGACGCAAGATATCGTTGATCAAAAAGCGATGCACTCGCCCGTTGCCATCAGCCAAAGGATGGATGTAGATGAACGCAAAGGCCGTCACGGCACAACGCACCACCGGCGACTGGCCCTGCGTGCGCTTGAGAAACACTTGCATGCCTGAGAGCATCTGCGCCAAATCTTCTGGCGGCGGCGCAACATAGTGCACCACCTCCTGATAGCGAATCGTTTCGCCCACAAAGACGGGGGACTGCCGAACACCTGGATGTGTAATAGTGGTCCTCGGCCCCAGGATTTCTGTTTGCAACTGAGCCAGTGTGGCGTCGTCCAGGGGCGGCGTGCCCTGCCCGGTGCGCCGAGCCATGACATCGGCAAAGCGCTGAATCCGGCGTGACTGCTCACCTTCGCCCTCTATGGCAAAACTGGCCTTGCTCTCGCGCAAGGTCAGCCATGCCGCCGCGCGCATGAGCAGTTCCTCGCCAAATTCGTCCTTCAGGCCTGCAAGCAATGCGTTCACATCCAGCGCAGCGGCGTCGAGCAATGCCTTCGTCTTGACCACCATGGGGCAGAAATACGGTGTCCCCGCAAGGTTGTCATTGACCCGCCACTTTGACACCTTGACCACCTGATCGGGGCTGGCCACAAACTGGCTGGCGCCATCCATTGCATCCACATAGTTGCCACCCAGTTTTTCCGGGGCATGGAGCTGCTCTCCTGTGAGCCACTCGTACAGAAAGGCCGCTCTTCGCGCATAGGCTCCCGTGGGCGACTGGTGCACCCACATCTGTATCTGCGCAGGACCTTCGGCGCGAAACAGGCGGCTCAAAAACTCCAGATGCAGCACCTCATAACGCATATGGAATTGCAGGTGGCCGATCAATGTGGGCTCGGGGCGCATGGCCTCCACATAGGTTTCCAGCCGAAAACCATCCTGGGCCTGCGTCTTGCGCCGCCCACCCATCTGGCTCAGCACAGGCAGGCGTCCCATGGGCTGCACGCCGTATTCCCGCATCAGCCAGGCGGCCCCCACGGGGTCCTCGGGCAAAGATTCTTGACTTGCTGGCTTCATTGCGGCCTCTGCGGTCTTCCTCAAAAACGATTAACCATGCATCCGAATCGCTTCCAGATGCTTCCGTTTGCGCAGAATCATGTAAACATAAATGGTTTTGCGCAGAATGGATTATCCAGAGCCCTCACAGGAACTGCAAGCGCTTTAAACTCGCAAGGTTCAATTTCATTCATGTTGCAACGCAACAACTGAACGGATTTCACGGCATGATCCCACCGCTGACCGCCCTGCAAGCCTTTGAAACCATTGCCCGCCGCAAGAGTTTTGCGCTGGCCGCCGAAGAGCTGCACCTCACGCCCTCGGCGGTGAGCCACCAGGTGGCCAAGCTTGAAGGCATGCTGGGCGTGCGCCTGTTTGAACGCTCGGCACGCGGGGTGGAAATGACGCCCGCCGGGCACCAGTATTTGCAGCGCGTGGCCAGCGCCCTGGGCGCCATCAACGCCGCCACCGAAGACCTGCGCCACGGCGTGCAGGACACGCTGTATGTGCACAGCAGCCCCAGCTTTGCCAGCCTGTGGCTCATGCCGCGCATTGCCAGCTTCACCGAGCAGCACCCCAACATCTCGTTGGTGCTGTCGGCCTCGCATGTGCATTCGGACTTTCAGCTGGGGCAGATGGACATCGACATCCGCTACGGCCTACCCAACTGGCCCAACCTGGAGGTGGAGCCGGTCTTTACCGAACGCATCCAGCCCCTGGCCAGCCCTGAATTCATCCGCAGCCACGCCCTGCACGAACCTGCTGACCTGCTGCGCGTGCCGCTGATCCAGTCCAGCGTGAACGTGGTGCAGTGGCCCGACTGGTTTGCCCGTTTTTGCAGCGACCTGCGCCCCGAACGCATGGGCCTGCGCTTTGACCGCGCCATGATGAGCCTGGACGCAGCCGTGCAAAAACTCGGCGTGGCGCTGGAGAGCGCCAGCATCGGCCAGTCATTGATCGCCAGCGGCAAACTGCAGCCCGTGTTTGAAGACCGGCTCAGCCTGGAGGTGCAAGGGCACTTCATGGTCTACCCGGCGCGGCATGCCTCGCGGCCGGAGGTGAAGTGTTTTGTGGAGTGGTTGCGGGGGGAAGCGGGGGACTGAGCACAATGTTTGACATGAGAGGTGGCGCAAGGGTTTAGCCCTTGTGACGTCCTTTCGATGGAAGTGTTAGATATCGCAGCTCTTTGCCTGGCGATCAGGGATAAACCCGCGAGAGGTTGTCGTACTTGAGGCGCAAGGCAGAGAACTCTCGGGCGGAAGCAACGGAAATGTCAGGTTCACCAAATCGCTTGCGGAGCAATCTGTCGAGTTCGAATTCGAATACCTTCAGCTTGGCCGAGTCCACAGGCTCTGCGTACACAATCATTAGATCAACGTCTCGGTAGTTTTTTCGGCGTATGAAGGAGCCAAAGGCAAATACTTCAGTTCCTGGCGGCGGAGCGGCCTCTCGACTTACTTGCTTGAGGTCCTTGATTCGCTGCTCGCGATCGGCTCGGAGCAAAAAGTTCAAGTACTGGTCCCCGCTCTGATGAATAGCCCCCATGAACTCACCGAGCATAAAGAGCCCAATTCCGCACTCAATACACAGATCTTTAGCAGAATCAGAGTACTGGCCGGCAGGGCTAGAGCAGATGATCGCGTTAACCGCGGGATCGACCTCAAGAACGCGCTCCAGCGTGTAGTCGGTGAAGTAGTAGGTATTGGTTACGAATACCTTTAGTTTTCGTCCGTCTCGGAGTTCAACGAGCATAGTGCCGCGATTAAGCTCTTGAAGATTTGCTATTGCACTGTGACCCGAGAGGAATTCTTCGACGAACTTTTTGACCGTGTTGTATCGGAACTCCAGCTCTTCTTGTGCAACAACTTGAGGAGATGGTGAATCAATACCAAGTCGCGTCTTGACGAAGTGAACAAAGCTTCGCGGGAACAGCTTGTAGTCGTTGATCTTTTGATCAGTTAAACAGTTGTCTTGGAACGCGTCGACATGAATCTTGTACTCAAGCATCCTAGGGTAGACATCCCACGGATATGGGAAATTTCGCTTGTTGCCTTCTATGAGAGCAATGATTCTTTGATTATTTGGAAGGATCGTATCCAAGCAACGCTTCTTCCAAACCTTCAGACCGTCACCGCCCAGGCCGCCAAGAACGCTTTCTGAGTACGGGCCGCATTCTCGGAACAGTGCTGCGTTCTCTTCTAGAAGATCATTAACTTCAGCTAGAAGGGCACACTCGTCTTTGATGCTTGGAACGGAAAATAGCGACGTAATCTTTCTCGCGTGCGCGGTCTTCCAAGCTTGCATCTCTTCGACGGTGAAGCGTCTGTCCAGCTCGTCGACCACTTTGTGGCACTCCAGGCAGAGCATGATGAGGTTGGGGATCCCATCCCTATCAATGTGCTCTGCAAGTTCATGATCGCTTCGCGGGCCAGCGCTCCCATGTCCGATGATGTGTGCCACGTTCGCAAGGCTTACTGACTCCTCTGCAATATCCCGAAAAAGTGGCTTGTTGCAGGATGGGTTCTGACAGAAGCCGCCGCACTGTGCCCACAGCTGCCGGGCAGTATTCAGTGGAATTGACTTTCGCGTGATGGTCATCGGTTGTGAGCTGTTGGGTACGGAGGCGATATCTAATGTGGAAGTCACTAGTGCTGCGCAGGGTTATGCATCAATGTGAGTGCGCAGGAAGTTGGTATAGAACGTCGACGACTTCATTGGTGCAATAGCCCATTTGTATTTTGTTCCGCTCCCTTTGCAAATGGCTTGATTGACTTGTTTATCGTTGTACAAATAGTCGTTACGGCGCGACTCATATTGTTTGTTCCATAAGGGTGCAGTACCAAATAGTTGCCCAAATCGCTCAAGGAGCGCGGCTTCACAGTCTAGATATGCTTCGGCGTTTTTTTGAACCCTTGGGATGGCGATGCGAACTTGAAACGCGAAGTCACCAACCAATTCTTCCAATTCCTTTACCCAAGCACGGTGGCTGTTAATCCGTTGCGAGAAATTGCCCTCACCGATGTAGATAGTCGGGGATTGGCCTCGCGGATACTGGATGCAGAAATCTCCATTCAAGCGAATGACATAAACTGCCCGCCTGAGATCGGCCGGTTTTAGCCCAACCGACTTTAGCCTTGGAAGAATGTTCTTCGTCCAAGTTTCATGAGGCATCCAGTCGATGCGCTTCCAATCAAGTGCAACGCTTACCATGACAAGTTCCGTAGTCTCGATGCATAACATTCAAAATCACCGGTCTGCGCGGCTTTTCGCGCAGGTCCGGTGAATTGTCGAGTTAGCTGCTGGGCGATCACTACTGCCTTTCAGTCGGAACGATGGGTTTAGCTTCGACTTCACTAAGGGGCGGGAGTTGAATTGCCTCGAACATGATGCTGGGGAATCTTGTGATTAGCTCCCAGTTCTCTGCGATTATTTTCGAGTCTGCACATGCTTGAACGTAGGCATGATGCGAGTGTGCAGCTGAGTAGGCCGCTGAAAATGCCTCCCGAACCTTGGGCTCAAGGTAGAGGCAGTTCTTTTCCCACCAGTCCTGACACTTCATAACTACCTTACCAATAGTGTCAGTGTGCGTGCCGCCTAATAGTCCCCGCCAAAGAGTGAAGGCTTCCTGATGCGCTTGAAGACGGCGATCAAGCGCAGCCATTCGGAGCTGATGCTTTGCCTTGTTTTCTTCTATCAGCACAGCGTACTGAGTTCTGACGCCTTCAATCTCGTGAGTAATGGCTGCGATGTCTTCTCGCGTAGCAAGATTCTCAGCCTTCTTGGATAAGTAGCTCGACAAATATGACTTCAGGAACAGCCAGCCGATACCAAGGGAGACGATGCCTCCTAGACCAAACGCTCCGGCATAACGTAGTAACTCGCGCAATTCTTGAATGGTCATGGCTGATGTAGGCGGCTAACGCCTAAATTAAGCCGAGCCGCGAAGCGGCGTCGGTTTAAATTAATTGTTAGGCAGTTGACTTTCCGAGCGTAAACCAAAGCATGTTAAATGTCGCCGCATAATTTGAGACATGCATGAAATCTCGAACGAGGGCTGCGTGCTCAAAGTCAGCCGCTGCATCAGAGTACGAAGCTTCTATGCGGGCAGCTCGCATAGCGAACACTGCAGAGCGCGAGGCTCCATCTTCTGTTCCTCTCGCTCCTGATTCCCTGAGAATATTTGCAAGACGATTGAGCATGGCTGCAGGACGTTGTTCAAACCTGTCAGAGCGTTCGGTGATGAGGTTGCGTATTTGATCCTCCAGAGGCGGCTCTTCATGGAAGTGAGGTTCGGTATTAGCCACACCAACCATCCCGGGTGAAGAGAAATTCCAAGCTTTATGGCCGCTGAGCATCGTTGATTTTGGGAACGACGAATTTTCGACAATTGAGCCGCCGACCGTATGGGCATTTAGCTGCGTTAAGCGATGGAAGGCAGGTGCCGCGTAGCAGACCAACGCATCTGCACCCAGAACGGTTGCTAGGTCATCCAGGCGCGATTGTTGATGCGCTGTTGTATCGAATTTCCAGTAGGGTGAGGTAATTCCGTTCTTCACAAGATCCTTACTTGCTTTAGTCCTCGGCTGAGAGCGCTTTGCTTGTATAAATAGGTTGAGAGAAAAATTAGGTAGTGGTCTTTTGATGCTGGGGAAATATGACGAAAACTGATGCAGAAAAATGCCGTATGGCGCGGAAATTCCATGCAATGACCAGATGCGCGGGTCATTGCACAAAAGAGCGTAATCAATGCCTATTTGTCGTTCCAGCACCTGGCCGGGTGACCAAACATGTCCACTCTGGGTTGCAAGCTGGTTGTAAAGAGGTGCCTCAAACTCTTTTTCTTCAAATTCGCACTTCGCCATAATCTCCCCTTAGTGCCTCACTTTGATGTAAGTGACAAATCAGCCAATATGACCGAAGGTTGTCGGATAACATGGCTCCACATTGTGGAAAAAGTCTTTAAATATCATTGACTTACTCTTGAGTGCTGTGCGTATGCACAGGTATAACAAGCCCGAGAAAGTCGGCGCGCCGCTTTTGGCTTCCAGGGGCTTTCTCGTTCAGGTGCGCAAACGCATGCGTGCATTGACTATAGCTCCAACACCAATACGTAATGCCTTGATTGGATGCATTTTTATAACTTTGAATGCACAAAATTTCACATCCAGCATCCGAAGAACTGGAATCGGCAAAGCCTCCCATCACCTGAACCACATTCATCCAACCCTGAATATTCATCGCTTGTCTTCATGTATGGGGCTGGCAAAAATCTCCGGCATTGATTGCCCCACAGGAGACAGGCGAGCACCGGGTCCAAGGCTCAGGCGCTCGCTCATGACATGAGCACCCACCCCCAGCAAGCCCTGGCCCACGCCATCCGTTTTTTGTCCATCGACGCCATCGTCAAGGCGCAGGAGGGGCACCAGGGCGTGCCGCTGGGCATGGCCGAGATCGCTACCGCGCTCTACACCCGGCACCTCAAGTTCAACCCGCAAGACGCGGGCTGGTTTGACCGTGACCGGGTGGTGCTGTCCAACGGGCACGGCTCCATGCTGCTGTACGCACTGCTGCACCTGACGGGGTACCCTGAATTCCCGATCGAAGAAGTGCAGCGCTTTCGCGTGTTGGGCTCGGTGTGCGAAGGCCATCCCGAGCGTCCCCACGGTGCCGCCAACGGCATCGAAGTCACCACCGGCCCGCTGGGCCAGGGCATTGCCAATGCGTTGGGCATGGCAGTGACCGAGGCGTACCTGAACGCCCGCTTTGGCAACGGTCTGGTCGACCACTTCACCTACGCCTTTGTGGGCGACGGCTGCCTGCAGGAAGGCGTGGGCCAGGAGATGATTTCTCTGGCCGGGCACCTGCGCCTGGGCAAGCTGGTGCTGCTGTGGGACGACAACCGGATCACCGACGACGGCAGCACCGCGCTGTCGATCAGCGAAGACGTGGCCGAGCGCTTTCGAGTGGCGGGCTGGCATGTGATTGAGGTGGACGGGCACGACATCGAAGCCGTGTCTGCCGCGCTGGGTGCCGCCCGCGCCGACGCGCGCCCGTCGATGCTGGCGTGCCGCACCGTGATCGCCAAAGGCATTGCCCGCCTGCAAGGCCAGCGCGGCGGGCACAGTGGCCGCCTGTTTGAAGAAGACGCCCAAGCCGCCCGCGAACTGCTGGGCTGGACACACGGCCCGTTTGAAGTGCCTGCCGATGTGCAGCAGGCCTGGCGCGCTGCGGGCCCACGCAGCCCCAGCGCGCCGAGTTCGAGCGCGTGGTGCGCGGCGAGCTGCCTGCCGGTTGGCAACAGGTGTTGCTGGACTACAAGCAACAAGCCTTGCAGGCGCCCACCGCACCGAGCGGCATCTTCCTCTCGGCTGAGATCAACGACCTGCTCACGCCGGTGCTGCCCGAACGCATGGTGGGCTGCGCCGATCTGGAAGCGCCCACCAGCCACAAGCGCGGCCTGACGGCCTTCACTGCCAGCGACCGCTCGGGCGCCTATGTGCATTGCGGCGTGCGCGAGCATGTGATGGGCGCCATGGCCAACGGCATGGCGGCGCACGGCGGCGTCATCCCGCTGTCGGTCACCTACCTGGCCTTTGCCGACTACGAGCGCCCCGCCATGCGCATGGCCGCGCTCATGGGCCTGCCGGTCAAGTTCGTGTTCAGCCACGACAGCATAGGCATTGGCCGTAACGGCCCGACGCACCAGCCGGTCGAGATACTCGCCTCGCTGCGCGCCATGCCCAATATGTGGGTCATGCGCCCGGCCGACGCGGTCGAAGCCGCCGAATGCTGGCAACTGGCGCTGCAACATCAGAGCGGCCCGGTGAGCATGGTCTATGCACGCCAGGCGCTGCCGCTGGTGCGACACCAACACACCGACGACAACCGCTCGGCACGCGGGGCCTATGTGCTGCACGAAGCCGCTTGCGGCCCGCGCCAGGTCACGCTGCTGGCCACGGGCTCTGAAGTGCTGCTGGCCGTGCAGGCCCGCGCGCTGCTCGAGGCCTCGGGCATCGCCACCGCCGTGGTGTCCATGCCTTGCTGGGAACTGTTTGACCAGCAAGATCTGGCTTATCGCCGCAGTGTGCTGGGCACAGGGGTTCGCGTGGGGGTGGAAGCCGCTGTGCGCCAGGGCTGGGATGCTTATCTGGGGCTGGACGGTGGCTTTGTCGGCATGAGTGGCTTTGGTGCCAGTGGGCCGGCCGATGAACTCTACAAACTGTTCAACATCACACCAGAGGCTGTGGTGGCGCAAGCCCGGCAATTGCTGGCTACTTGAAACTGCCGCGGGGCTGCAGGACGCTTGCGTAAAATCGCGGCCTACTGCACAGCCCGGGATGCACGGCCGTTGCGGCGCTCGCCAGCGCTTTGCTGGATTCGGCCGCAGCATGACACTTTCAAGGAATTGCCATGCCCACGGTGCTGATCCGCCACATCCACACTCTTTCCACCCAGAACGACGCCGCCAGCGAGTGGCGCGACGCCGCGCTCTTTGTGCGGGGCGGCCTGATCGAATGGGTGGGCCCCGATGCCGAGCTGCCCCCGGCCCTGCACACCGCCGATGAGGTCATCGACGGGCGCAACCTGCTCGTGGTGCCGGGCCTGGTGAACACGCACCACCACATGTACCAGTCGCTCACGCGGGCGATCCCCTCGGTGCAAAACGCCGAGCTGTTTGGCTGGCTGCGCGGCCTGTACCCGATCTGGGCGGGTCTCACGCCCGAGATGATCCGGGTGAGCACGCTGGTCGCCATGGCCGAGCTGCTGCTGTCGGGCTGCACCACCAGCTCGGACCACCTCTACATCTACCCCAACGGTGTGCGCCTGGACGACAGCATCGAAGCCGCGCGCGAAATCGGCATGCGCTTTGTCGCCACACGCGGCAGCATGAGTGTGGGCCAGTCGCAAGGTGGCCTGCCGCCCGATGCCGTGGTCGAGCGCGAGGACGACATCCTGCGCGACACGCAACGTCTGATCGAAACCCACCATGACGCCAACCACGGCGCCATGACGCAAGTGGCGGTGGCACCCTGCTCGCCGTTCAGTGTGAGCCGCGACCTGATGAAGAACGCCGCCGACCTGGCCCGGCACTACAAGACCCGGCTGCACACCCACCTGGCCGAAAACGACCACGACGTGGCCTACAGCCGCGAAAAGTTCAACCGCACAC
>JACCDV010704479.1_pt1 | contig 10254 bp, 8 predicted proteins | sample 7446131 | NCBI WGS metagenome assembly JACCDV01 (sample SAMN15323448, study PRJNA562643) | freshwater metagenome | isolation source: river surface water | place: USA:Blue River Watershed | collected 2017-08-17
ACGCTCCATAGTCGTTGCAGTCAATTTCTCGACATTGCTCATAGATGCTTGCGCTGTCAATGCTTTGACGTTGGTGTTGATAACGGACATGGTGTTTCTCCTAAAAGTCCAGAGAGGGGGTTAAAGATTTCAAGAATTTCATTTCCTGATACCCAGTGATTCGGAATAGCTGGGTGTTACTTGAGCGTTTTTTTGATAATTTTCAAAAAAAAAGCATTCATATGCCAAGTGGCGTATGCGTTAGGCAGCTGCGTTGTGCAACATGCCTTTGAAGTCTTCAATGCCGTGCGCCACGCGCACAACCACTTCATTAGGGATTTGACGAACCACATCACCATTGGCCATGTTCTTGACAAAGACAATGGGGCGGCCCAGCTTGACATCCATGGTGAAGCTCAGCGTGCGACCGCTGTCTTTCATCATGTCATTGAGTTTTTGGATGGCGTCTTCTAAGTTCTTACGTGCGTGCTCTTCGTCAAACTTGATGACAGGCTTGGCAATAGGCTCCAAGGCCTTTTCTTTGATAGGTTCAGCCTGATGCTGAGGCGCAGGCGCCTTAGCACCAACGACAACGGCCTCAGGCCGAGCGGATGCTGGCTGAGGCACTTTTGGTTGAATTTCATTTCCCATAAGAACCACCTTTACCCCTGACAAATAGGGGGTTTCGCCTTTAATCGGCTCGGCGAAAGGGAACTTTAGGAAAAACTAAAAAAATTATTTATTGGTGTAAACCGCCATCATGCCCTCGAAGGTGGACTTGAGGCTGGTCTTTTGACTGTTCACATTGCCAACAATGCTTTCCATGCTCGAGAACTGCTTGTTGTAGCGAGCCAGCAAGGTGCTCATACGTGTTTCGAGTTTGCCCAGGTCAGCTTGGTATTTGCTGTTTTGGGTTTCTGCGTTTTGGCTGTTGGCCAGCAACACGCCGCTGGGGCCAATGAGCTTGGACAGTTTGCGCATGGCCTCGCCAGCAAAACCAGCAGGCTTGGTGCTGTATGCACTGAGGCCATTGGTGTTACCGGTCATGGTTTGCACCACGTCGTCAAAGTTGTCAGCCAAGGCGGCGTCGAGCTTAGTTTCATCCAAGCTCATCACGCCTGAGCGATCAATGCTGATGCCCATTTGCCACATGGTGCTGATATTCGAACCCGGCGTATTGGACTCTCCTTGCACCAAGGTACGCATCATGGCCTTGACGCTGCGGGCTGTTGAGTCACCCACCAAAGTTGCGCCATAGGTTTCCATGGTGGACTTAGGGTCAGTCACCACATTGAGCATGGTCATGGCATCGTTGTAGCTGGTGACCAAAGCTTTGAATTTGTCTTTCAGCGCTGTGGTGTCGCGAACCAAGCTTAAATCTGCCGTTCCGATAGTCACAGTTTTCAGATCTAAAGTAGCGCCTGGCAACACATCTGTCAGCGTATTTGTACTGCGCGTGAAGGTAATGCCATCAACTTTTACCTTGGCATCGCTGGCCACCTGATTGGCAGCATTGGCACCAAAGTTCAAGCCAACCGAACCTGAATTGGGTGTTGTGGTGACGGCACCACCCACTTGTGTGTACGTTGTTGCTACAGAAAATGCGCCAGCCGCCCCCTTGGCCCCACTGAGCACGATTTGAAAGGGTGAGGCGGATCCATCACCCGTGTTCACCAATGTGGCAGTCACGCCAGTTTTGGCGGCATTGATTGCATTGACGATGTCTTGAGGTGTGTCTTTGCCTTCAGCCAACGTGATTGCAGGCTTGGACACACCACCAACCGTTAATGTCAAGGACATGGGGTTGCCGCCGTTGACTGGCACACTGGCTGATGCAAAACCACCACTGATGTTGCGCTGCGATTTCGCCAACTGCAACACTTCGACTTCATGCGTTCCACTGGTAGCCGTGGCGCTGGTGGTGATTGAAAAAGCACCAGACTGGCTGTTGTTGGCAACTAAAGAACTGAAATTGTTTTGATCTTTGAGCGCCGTAAATGCGTTATTGAGCTCATTCGAAACAAATGAAATGGCAGCGTAGCCAGACACACGTGCTTCGTTTTTACTGATCTTGGCATTGATCGCATTTTGCTGCGGTGTTCTCTCTGCATCGACCAAGTTTTGAGCCAATGACGCCACATCTACGCCAGAGCCGGCATTGAGTGAAGTCAATAACTTTTGAGCTGCTGCACGGTTAGCCGCTGCTATATCAGCCGCAGTGCTAGCAGCTGTGCTGGATGAGGAAACTGCAGAGGTGGCCATGGTTTTGATCGTATTTAGAGGCTAATCGGTAGAAGAATCGGCAGCTATTTCTAGAACTTGAGACGAATTACTTGATGTAATTGAACAAACTCAGCTGCGAAATTTTGGCAAAGCCACTTTGTGCCGCTTGTAAAGCTAGCTGGTCTTTGTTCATTCGCGTGATCGCTTCTGTGTAATCTAGATCTTCCACATCAGAGCGAGTCGCCTTGAGACGCAGAACAACTTCATCAAGCACACTGTTTTGCATGTCCACTACCGTCAAATCCGTTCCAACTTGTGCCAGACCGTCACTGACGCCTTGTTGCAAGTCATCAACTTCAGAGATCCCGCGTTGAATTTTTGTGTGATCACTGGCTTTGACCGCAGTCACCAAGTCATCCAAGGCTTGGAAAAAGTCGACGCCTGATTTTTGACCTTTCCCGTCATCGCGCACAACGCGAACATAAGCATCGGAGCCTGGCATATTGAGATTCATGCGGCGGCTATCACCGACATTGACCTTCATGCGCGCTTGATCGCCTTGGTAATACACCACACCTGCAGCATCTTTGCTGTATGGGGGTGTACTGGCTTTGCTACCAGAGAACAAATAATTACCGTTGCTGTCTTGGCTGTTACCCAAGCTCATGATTTGCTCACGCAAAGCACCAAGCTCCAAGGCCACACTTTGGCGATCCGCACTGCTCAACGTATCGTTAGCTGCTTGGGTGGCCAATTCTTTGATGCGATACAAAACGTCGCTGGTGTTCTTTAGCGCGGTTTCTTGAGCGGTCAAACGCACGTTAACTGCTTTTAGAGTGTCTTGATAGCTGGTTTGACGCGAAAGTTCTGATTCAATGCGAGTCACCAATGCAGCCTTATCGGGTGCATCACTGGGTTTGACAATTTGCAAGCCCGTGGACATTTGCTCTTGCACTTTGGACAAGTTTGCTTGCACGTTGCCCATTTGTTGGGTGGCACGGTCAAAGTAAAGTGTGGTGGAAATTTTCATAAGAGCTCGCCTTTATCAGCGTATGTTTGCAATCGTGTCGAACAAATCGCCCGACACTTGCAAAGCTTTGGCACAGGCTTGATAAGCCTGTTGGTAACGAATCAACGCAGCGGCTTCGTCGTCTAAGTTGACGCCGGACACTTTGTCACGTGCGGCAATGGCTTGGTCATTCACCACCGTCAACGCTTCTTGCGTGATGATGGCTTGCTGAGCCAAGTTGCCGACGTTGTTGATCTGGTCGATGTAGGTGTTGGCAATGGTTTTGCCATTGGCGGTGGGCTTTTTATTCAAGTCCACCATGTCGAGCATGTTGACGTTGTTGGCCAAGCCATCAAAGTTACCGTCAATCATGAAACTGTCCCCAGTAGAGGCAGCATGTGTGAGTTTGATGTTGAGGCCTTGAAACTCAAGAACAGGCTCTAATGCATCGGCATCGTATTGGCGACTGGCCAACTCAGTACCTGTTTTTGCATCAAATATGCTGTATCGATCTTCACTTGTGAACTTAACTTGCAATGTTTGACTGCGCAAGTTATCACGCGTATTGACAGGCTCACCGTTGTAGCTGGCCGCAATTTTTGCAGCGCCTTTTCCAGTCACAAAAAGTAACAGGTCATCGGGACAGCCATCTTCAATATAAGCGCCGGTGCGTAAGCCCAATTTGGCTAAGTCTGCAGGATTACCGAACTTCTCGACCTTGGGATCGCCGTAGGTGTAAGTGCTGAATGAAAAACGAATGTCTGTCTTCGTTGGATCCTCTGCCAACATGCGCTTCAAACGCTCAGTGTCGGTGTAATCCATGGGTTCAAGACCCAAAGCATTAGTTGTGAAACTTCCGTCGGCGTTTTTGCCTGGGCCAATCGAAATGCTTCGCATGCCCTTTTCATCCGTTACCGTCAGTTGCAAATCAAGGTTGCTATCCAACGATGCAATCACACCCGTTTGTTCTTGTTTGCTGTTGATGCGAGCGATCAGATCTTCCATAGAAGATACGCCTTGCTTGGCATCTACAGTGAGTGTTCCTAACTTGATGTTGAATTTATTGGCGATATCTGCATCAGCCATCTTGGCGTCGAACGCGCTGATGATGAATTCACCATCGACATATGTTGCTTGGTATTCATCTGCAAAACGTTGATCCATCACGCCTGATCGCGCACCGGACTTGAATGATTCATCGCTGGCAATAAGACTGACTTGCGTTAACTCGCGTTGCAAGTCATCGGTAAAGATCAACTGGCCACCGGAGACGGTGACATGTAAAGCATTGCGGTTTGCATCAGATGCATTAAGCCGCGCTTCCAAAGCGGAAGCCAGGCTATTGAGATCTGCTGCTGCTGGGTTGATATCTTCAAAACTGACTTGAACACCATCAATGTCGATACTAAATGACTTGAATGCATCAGCCGCAGAAGCATTACCAAAACTTGCGCCAGAAAGTGACGCTTGCGTTCTGTCATGCATCACTGACATTAACTCCTCAGGCGTACCCACAAATGTTTGTTGAGGGTATCCAAAGTTAACGGTGTAGGAAACGTCCTCACCCAAAGGATAAGTAGCTTGGTTGATGTTGATGTCGTTGATTTGAAGTGGCTTAGAGAACTGCAAATCGCCACTGGAAATGTGCATATCACGCACAATTTGCGTCATGCGAACTTGTGCGTTGTAGGTACCCAAATCCAAATTCAATGCATTGGTTCCTGGCTCTAGCGTTCCCACGTTGGCATTGATTTGAATGGGGTCGCCATTCGCATTCTTCAAAATCAACTCGCCCGAGGATGTCAAAGATGCCTGAACGCGCTTACTGTTTTCTAAGTTAGAACTGATGTCAGGATTCAGCGTACTGTTGATGGCATCTACCAAACCTTTGAGGTCTTGATAGCCTTGAATGACTTCGCCGTTGATCGTCAGACTTCTTTTCAGATCTATTTGACCTGTTGGAACACGAATTTCACTAAATACTTCAGCACGAATGTCGGTGTCGGGGGTCTTTTCATTCACCCATGCCACGACATCTGCAGGTGTTGCCAATGCTTTGAGTTCCCCCAATTTGATGCCATTGAGAGACAACGCACCTTCTGGAATGTAATCACCGGTACCCGGAATACGCGCAGTTTCCATCACGGCCGGCAAAGGAATAGGTAAACCTTCCGAACCGTACTGGTCGAAATTTTGGCCATACAGAACAGTTGCCTTGGCACCATAGAAAAGGTCCAAGTCGCGATATGCATTTGGCCCAGTCTGATTCAAGTAGGCTTCGCTGTAAGTTGCATTGGGTGCGAAACCATTTTCCGGTGTGAAGAGTTGGTATTTCGCAGTCTCATCAAGCGACTCACCCATCAACAAACGACCATCACGTGTCATCACTTGTAATTGCTGACCTGGACCAGCTTCATCCAAGTAGAACGTAGCTTCGACGCCACCAGCCAATGTAGTAACTGGCGTATAAACACGTGAGCCATCAACTTTAAATGCGATCGCTGCTGTGGGGTTGGGGTTATTTACCAACGCTGTATTGCTCAAAGCAGCAGTTGGCGTAGTGCCAGTGAACTTCACAGTTGCACGCGTGGTTGTGATATTGCTGTTACCTTCACTCACTCGGAACTGCGCGGCCGTTGCCACACGCATACCGTCATTCATAGCTAATCGCATACCAGCAGCAGGACTGCTGGCATTAGGATCAAACGAGAACAGATCTTGACCCATTTGGCCGTAGCCATCGATGCCATTTTTCTGAATCGCATTGGTCTCAGACGCAAAAGTCTGCGCAAGTGCTGACAAGTTTTTTTGTGCTGGCTCTAAAACCTGACTAATGAAACTTTGATAACCGCCCAACTGACCGCCACTGGCGCTGGCCAACGACTCGGTCTTACCGTAAGGATCAAGAATGAGTTCAATCTTTCCGGGCACACTGGTATCTACACCAATAGGACGTGATTTATTGCCATTCACAACCAAACCTTGCGTCATGGTCGTGCCTAAACTTACATTGACTGTGCCGTTGGTTGTAAAGCTAGTTTTGATGCGCACCAAATCAGACAACTGACGCAAAGTTAAATCACGGCGATCGAGCAACTCTGGCGCTTGCGTTTCAAGTGTGGGGGACTTCGCCAAACTTTGGTTGATCAATGCCAACTGACCGGTCAATGTGTTGACCTGTGCCGCGACGCTTTCAATGCCCTCGCGTGTCTCTGTGGCAATCAAATCAAGCTGGGTATTTAGTTCGCCAAACCTTGATGCGACGCCATCAGCTGTACGCATGAAGCTGGTTCGTTGCACCGACGATGCAGGATCTGCTGACAGAGCGCTGGCTGCAGCGAAGAAGTTGTCGAATGCAGAGCTCAGACCAATGCTTTTATCGCCCATGATGTCCATCACGCGTTTGGCGTAATCAACCATGGGTTTTTGGCTGGACAAATCGCTGGTGCTGTTGCGCAAGTTTGACTCAGCAAAGGCATCAAACTGGCGCTTGATGTTTTGCAGCAGCACACCAGTACCAACATACATGCTGGCCATTTTCTTGGGCGCGGAGTCTTTGAGGACAACGTCTTGACGTGAGTAACCCTCGGTGTTGACGTTGGCAATGTTGTTACTGACTGTGGTCAGTGCACGTTGATATGCATTAATGCCGTTACTGGCAATGCCGAGCATGTCACTCATTTACGGCCTCCAGTGAAGGGTGCCTTGAACTCTTGCAAGCTCTTGAGTGGCAGGGCTTTTTCTAATGCAAAGCCCTTGTTCAACTGTGCCGCTGTGGGCAAAGGAATAGGCTCTTGCTTGGGATTCAAAGGAATACCTTTGCCGCGCGACTTCAGCAACGCATCTGTGCTTGTGGCTGGCGTTGGCATTTGTTGCTTCACGGCTCGTTCCATGAAATCGGCCACACCTAAGGCACCTCTTTTAGACATTTGCAAAGAGACTTCTTTGTCAAACATGCCTTCAAAGGTTTCTAGGGCGTGTGATTTGTTTTCTTCGTCCTTCATGGGCTCATTGGCCTCACGCATGGACTTCAACATCATTTGGATGAAGAGGCCTTCAAACTGTTGCGCGGATTCGCGCAAAGCACTGCTTTGGTCTTTTTGCGCTTTGCCACGCAACTCACCCAGACCCGAGAAGTCTGTGTAAGACCTAGGCATTGAGGTGTCGACTTGGCTGCTCATGTCTGTGCTCGCTTAAATGATGACCAGCTCGGCGCGCAAGCTGCCAGAACTTTTCAGGGCTTCAAGAATGGCGATCAAAGCAGAAGGCGTCGCGCCCACTTGGTTGACCGCATCCACAATTTGACGCAACTCGACGCCAGGCTGGAACAAGAACATGGGCTTGTTGGGTTCAGCCACTTGGATGTCGGCGTTTTGCACATCTGCTGTTTGTCCACCGGCCAACGCATTAGGCTGAGACACTTCGTTGGTGGCCGTGATGGCCACCGAGATGGTGCCGTGCGACACAGCCGCAGCCGTGACGCGCACCGAGCGATTGATGACCACCGTGCCCGTGCGTGAGTTGATCACCACGCGTGCAGGTGGTTCACCTGCTTTGACTTCGAGTGCCTCAATTTCGCTCATGAAAGCGACGCGCTGATTCAAGTTTTTAGGGGCTCGTACCGATACCGAAACACCATCAATGGCTTGTGCGACATCACCACCAAATTTTTTATTGATCGCATTCACGATAGCAGTCGTAGTTGAAAAATCGTTTTCACGGATGTTGAAAATCACGTTTTCAGCGGTCTCAAACGGGGTGTCCACAATGCGTTCGACAATCGCACCACCAGGGATACGGGCTGAGGTTGGCACACCAATTTGCACCTTGGAGCCCGCTGCGTTGGCATCAATACCCGTGGCAGTGAGTGCACCCTGGGCCAATGCATAAATTTCGCCGTCCACACCGCGCATGGCAGTCATGATGAGCGTTCCGCCGCGCAGGCTCGAAGCTTTACCAATGGCAGACACGTTGATGTCAATGCGCTGACCAGGCTTGGCAAAACCTGGCAAATCCGCAATCACCAGTACAGCGGCTGTGTTTTTGATGTCTACACGTGCGGCAGTGGCGGTTGCTTCAAAGTCGGTCAAGGGCCCGTCAATGCGCACGCCCATCTTGGCCAAAGTGGCTTTCATGCTTTGCGCCGTGAAAGGCACCGAAGCGTCGTCGCCAGTGCCTTGCAAACCAACCACCAAGCCATAACCAATCAATTGGTTGGGACGCTGAGCAGCGAGCGAGGCTAAATCTTTAACGCGGTCAGCGTGCGCAGTGCCTGCAGCCAAGACACACAGGCTGGTCAGACACACACGGACAAAAATGGAGAGGCGATTCATGAGGTTCTCGTTCGATCAGGCTGGCAATTTAGAAGGGCCAAAATTTGTGCATGAGGCTCGTGCCCCAGCCTGCACGTGTGGCGTTGGCTAAGTCACCTGAACCGCGGTACGCGATTTGGGCATTGGCCAAACGGCGTGACAACACGGTACTGTTAGGGCCCACGTCTTCAGGACGGATGACGCCAGAGACTTGAATGACTTCGGTGCCTTCAGACAAGCCCAGTTTTTTCTCGCCACGCACGATCAAGTTGCCGTTGGCCAAAATCTCGGTCACCGTCACTGCGACAGAGCCGCTCAGTGACGCTTGCTGGTCTGCTTTACCTGTGCCTTTAGAACTGTTGTTGTTGTTATTGATATCAATACCATTCAAGAATGGGTTCAAGCTGCCGATCTTGGTATTGAAGCCAGATGGCAAGGAGTTCTTTGACTCACGACTCACATCTGTGTTTTGAGTGCGCGCTGCTTGTGTGGATTCGTTCAACAAGACGGTGATGATGTCACCCACTTGGTAATTGCGGCCACGGCCAAACCAGGCATCACTTTGCCGGTTGCTGTAGATGCCGCCGGTGGCAACTTTTTGCCGGTCAGCGGCAAGTGGGTACACAGGCTGAAAATCTGGAGATGGACGAAGCACCATGTCGACAGGCTCGGTGGCGCAGCCTTGCAGAAGGTAAACGATGGCAAATAGGGCGAGGAAACGAAGGGCAATCATGTTGGACCTCACTTAGATGTTTTGGTTCAAGAACTTGAGCATGCCGTCCACAGCAGAGATGGACTTGGAGTTCATCTCATAGGCACGTTGGGTCTCAATCATGTTGACCATCTCTTCCACCACGTTCACGTTAGAGGCTTCGAGCGAGCCTTGCTTCAATGCGCCTGCACCGTTGATACCTGGGGTGAGAATTTGGGCTACACCGCTGGCTTGCGAGGCTTCAAACAAGTTGTTGCCAATGGGCTTCAAGCCGCTTGGGTTCACAAAGCGTGCGATCTGAACTTGGCCAATGTTTTGCGAGCCGCCGCCCGCCACGATCTCAACAGAAATAGTGCCGTCTTGGCCAAAGGTCACACTGGCTGCATTTTCTGGAATAGTGACGTTGGGAACCAGCGGAAAGCCTGACGCTGTCACGACTTGGCCGGTGTTGTTGATCTTGAAGTTACCGTCACGGCTGTAAGACGTGGTGCCGTCTGGCATCTGGATTTGGAAGAAACCGCCACCCATGATCGCCAAATCGAGTGGCGATTGGGTGTTGATCAAGTTGCCCTGCAAGTGCAGCTTTTCAGTGGCATTGATCTTCACACCAGTACCGAGCATCAGGCCGGTGGGTGAGAGTGTGTTGTTGGTGGTTTGACCACCGGGCTGTTTGACGTTTTGATAGAGCAAGTCTTCAAAAACCGCTCTGTCGCGTTTGAAGCCGGTCGTGCTCACGTTGGCCAAGTTGTTTGAAATCACGTTCATGCGCGTCTGCTGCGCGTCAAGACCGGTTTTCGCTACCCACAATGATGCATCCATGGCTTCTAGCCCCTTTTAAACTGTCAAATTCAAGACGCCTTCATCATGGAAGCGCCCGACTCATCGTTGGATTTGCTTTCTTTAATGATCCGAACCTGGTGCTCAAACGAGCGGCTCTGTTCAATCAGCTTCACCATCGATGCCATTGGATTGACACTGCTGCCTTCTAAAGCTTGCGGTGTCAAAGAAACTGGCTCTGG
>JACCDV011067274.1_pt1 | contig 10254 bp, 3 predicted proteins | sample 7446131 | NCBI WGS metagenome assembly JACCDV01 (sample SAMN15323448, study PRJNA562643) | freshwater metagenome | isolation source: river surface water | place: USA:Blue River Watershed | collected 2017-08-17
CCCAACCCCAACCCCAACCCCAACCCCTATTTATAGCAAAAGTAAGTACTTTCTTAAATATACAATTATTTAACTATTTTTATCATTATGATTTAATCATTAACTTTCCTTTTCCCTTTTATAGTTTTATTTAAACTGTTGATATAATGCAACTCTGAATAAGTAAAAATAAAAACATTAACAAACTAATTAATCGTTGAACAAAGTTGAGATTAATTATTCACCTGAAAATAAATGTAAAGCTTTTATTATTTTATATTTACTTCCAAGAGTTGGATTTTAAATAGTTTCAAAAATACCAAAATTGCTTCCAATGAAGTAAAGTCCCAATAAATATTTTAACAGAAGTTGAAGCCATCCTGCTTGTTGTTAGATTTAGAGATTAACATAATAATTAGATTTTACTTACAAAATTCAAAGGCATGATTTGTGTATGAAGTAATACCGACTCAAATATACAAGCTGGCTTAAGTATATTATTTCTCAAAGAGTTAGAATTACTCTTATTAGCTTTTAACTATTTTTAAAATTCATTTATTTATAATAATTGATTAAACGAATGAGTCAATAGAACACAACAGACGCATCTCACACATATATTATTCCTTTTCCCTTACAAAGCCTCCCGTTTTTTAGCGTGAGTCAGCATCTCTATCCTCCTCACAATGAAAACTTTTATAACTTATCCTTTTTGCCCACATTCTATTCCTCACCCTCCTATTTGCTTCCACCTCTCGGTAAAATTCCTTCTTAGGAGATCAAGCCTTAGATTTTAACGTAACTAGGAGTTGCAGAATGCGTATAGGGAGAAAAGAGGGAAAAGAAAGGAGAAATTTCTTTTAAAAAAAATAAGAAAAAATATATAGAGGAAGTATTGTCTTGTAATTGTTCCAAAAGCGGATGCCTGAAATAGTACTGTCGATGCTATCGCAACAATAGAGTATGCAATGATACGTGCAACTGCTTGTAATGCCGAAATTTTGAAAAATAGGCATTCGCTTTGAGAAAAAAGCAAAGAGGAAAACATTCTAAGTGCAACTGCAAAAAAACAAGATGTAGCAGCAAATACTGCGATTGCCTTGCTGCTGGAGGCAGATGTGGGGAAGACTGTTCCTGCATTAACTGTGAGAATCAATGAGCTCATCTTATATTTTAACATTAATTTTGCTTATTTATTATATTCATAAATCGCAACGCCTACAAACACCAAGCATACTCATTGACTTAATAAACATGAAGAACACTACAATCGCAAAGGTTATGGCCATACTTAGTTAGAAAGATGGTTATTTAAAAAAGATAAAACCTGTTGAGAATCTACTGTTATATTATCGAGATTCAAAATTTTAAATCATTCACAAGGCAATCTTGGATAAGAAACCTTAAATCACAGCAATAAACTTGATTTAGTCAGTAAGAGAAGTTTTGTCTCTTCACCAATCATCGTTTGCTTATTTTTAAATAAGTTAATACTTGCTTTCAGGACACTCGTTTAAGTTAATAAGAGGAAATTAACAAAATACTTTAATAGATGCTCTTCGAACTGTTATATTGAGTCAAACTATGAATATCGCCTTGAAACATTTTAGCGAGTCTAGAAATTTATCAGAGTTAATCGGTGAGAGTAATACCTTGGTAAACTAAAGGATTTGATAGAAATTTACTTTATTTCACTATTAAGTCAAATAATACTAGAGAAACGATAATGCTAGTATTAATTTTGAGGTTAGTATATAAATATTTTTGAAGATATTGTTGGTCATTTTTTCATCTATCAAATCAGCCTTAATAGAAACAAATGAGGGGGTACTTTAGTGAGGGGTTCACATATGAGATAGTGTTAAAAGTTCACTCATGACCTCTTAGTTAAAGATTTTATATATTTATTTCAAGGGAAAACTTATATATAAACTTTCATATCGAAATCATAACGGATTTCAAATATCCCTATTGCTGAGCTAGTTCTATGAAAAATCTTAATATCTTTGACAATAAAAAGTTAGCAAAGCCGAGTTAATTATTAGTTTAAAGGCTAGCCATAGAAGGAGATTCTAATATGTATGATGATAATACTAAATAAATAGGAGATATCACTGATGCTAATTTGCTCATTAATATTTAATTTTCTACAGAATGATAATGAGTACCAAAGTCAATAGCCCAATGACATACCCATAGAAATATCCCTTCAAAAATACAATATTTCGATATCCGATACACTTACCAACCCAATCGCAGTGATGGCTAAACCCTTAACAGCATAAATCGCAGGCACTACAATGATAAATTTGACCATATACAAAAGATTTACATATTGAGCATCTACTCTTTTAGCTTAAGACATTCTTCTTTGATGAGATAACTTCATTGCAGCTCTAAGCTGACGCTTGACCTTTGACTAGGAAGTCTCCATAGCCAGGATTGCTTAAGAGAAGGATCAACAGAAAAATAGTTTGATAGACTGACCATATAGCTGAATATATATTGAGCGCATATGAACGTAGATTTATTTGACTATTCTTGGATATTATTTACTCCCCGCTGATATAATGTTACCCAGTTAATTATCTGCTGAGTTATGATAGAGCTCTTTAATATGAAGGGTGAAATGACTTTTTGTGTGCCATCATCTAACTGATTGTCACCGGAATCAATATGCAAATGATGACGATAAGAATTAGATTAAGCATAAGGGACCTTAAGAATGAATGGGATATGACTATTCTTGGCGTTATAGTATTGGAATTGAACCAACATGGTTTAAGATTGCCCCAATGATAATTGCTATTATTTTGTTGTTTCTAACTTTGGGTGCTTTTGATGTCACTTCTGATTTATGATTGAAAGCTTGGGCGATATGTATCGACTTATTGTTGAGGATAAACCATTTCGTTTTTTAGTGTGCTCTTTGCTTCTGGAAAATTAGCTTAGTCTTGTAGACTGTAATGTTTTTATTATTGTATTTGATAAGGCATATCATCGAATTTGTTCGACATGTATTTCTTTAAATCTATTAATAAAATAAAGCCCAATAAATATTCAAACGCAAGATGATAAATGTTCATGATTATTGTTGCCGAATTATATAAATAATTATCCTAATAAAAGAATGTGTATATTTTTATCTATCACCCTTTATCTTCCTATCATCAATAATATAGCAAAATGAAGAATATGTTGACGTTTGATAGAGTTGATTCAAATGAATAATCCGAGCGTCTTAGTGAAATTCATGAAGTTGCATAGAAACATGCTGTGAAAATTAGAAAGAAACAAAGAAAGGATATAATTGATTAAAAAAGAAGGAGAGTCGAATAACAGGATGAGATGGATGCTTAATAGCTACTTACCTTGCCTTCAATATAATCTTTACAGAATTTGGTCGAAAAAGAGCATAGATTTCATATCTAAATGTAATTGTGAGTTTATTTAGAATTTATTAACAAACAAATCGCATTGGAGATTTGCCTAAACTAAGAAAATACCTTTCTTAGGATATTGTAAAGAAATATTAAGGCTTGATTGGTATTGCCAGGATAATAAAATAAACCCCAAGTAATATCCAGAGCATCGTAGATGGAGGAGTTATTCCCCATCTGTTAATTTTGCTCAAATAATTCTAGTATCCTGCTTTACAATACCTATCTTTATTGATAGTAAAGAGAGTGATGAGTTAGAGTTTCTATCAATGCGAGCGAGTTCTCGATAAAGGACTATTGCCCTTAATGCTTGACCTCATGAAGTCAATACATTAGTAAATTATCTTACAGACGATAATATCTCTAGGAATTATGACCTAGTATTGCAATAGATCAAAACATTTCGCCACTCACACGAATTGTATTAGTACACTTATTGATATATCTTATAGAATAAAAACGGATAAAATATTCTATCTTACATGTTGGGTACTATCCAACCTTTGTCTAGGCAAAGCATTAACGGATTTCAAATCAATTCAGCCTGCTTTTTTGTTCATTTGCTAGAATATTGTTGGAAGAGACAGATTTCCAAAGTATTACTAGTAAAAATGCTTTCAGACTTTGTATATACACACTGTGCATCCGAAACAAATTGAGCTTTTCTTGGGGAAGAACATATTGGCAAGGATTGTAGGGAAGTTAGACAGACTAAGCACTTCCTCTCTTTCTCCTTGCTTGTAGCTTCTATTCAATATTTCAACTTTAGCTTCAGGACAGGCCCAGCTTCTTGACACTTAACTTATTCAGCAGCTCTAGATATTAATATACTATTAGCAGGCTGAAATAAAAATAAAAGTACTGAGGATCCTTACCAATTTGGCATTTAATTCTTAATCCTTAGCTTAGTATTTAATCGATATCAATAATTACCGAATAGCATTCAAAGTCATGGATATTATGGAAAATGACCAAGAGTGCAAGAAACATGCTGCCGGACTGTTTATGGCCCTATTACATGTAAAAAATCGTCAGATGCTCATCGATTTTTATAATAGAAATGAAATGATTAACAGATTTTTAAGTCTTCTTATGATTAACCAATAGGTTTGGATCAAGAAAATTGCCTTGAGATGTATCTATAAAACTCTTTAATTCGGAGAATAATGCAAGAACTTAACAAACAACCAAAACAGGCCCCTATTATAAATTCTAAAAAACTCATAATATGTAGCTTATCTGTAAGAGCTACAAAATCATCCATCAAACTAAATCCATAAGGAACTATCTCAAATACTATAAGAATTCTTCACCATCTAAGAATCATTGCCAATTTGATTATATATACAAGCATATATACTATCAAACATAGTACTTACGGATCATTGCAAAGAAGTAATGTGGCGAGCTTGGCTTCCTTATCAAGACATACCCTTCAAATGCCTACAGATAGGATTTGTTGGTAAGCTATAAATCGATAAAGCCGATTCCACCCTCTCTACTCCGACTAAATAAATATCCTCCTGATATAATTTGCCCAATAATCTTTCGTTTTGGCTCAGTCAATCGCAAGTCACTCTCGATTTCCTCAATTAACTTATAATGTTTGGGCTAAAAGATCTACACTTGCTCACTAGCTACAATACCAACTTTTCCGCCCTATAAAGAATTTGATATTTGCGATAAATCATCTTTTGTTAGCTAGCATATATAACTCATATTAAAACATCTACCTCTTCCCACCATTTATATAGAAAGGATTAGAGGTTTTATCGGCTTTAGACCAAAAGGATATGGAGAGTTAAGTTTAAAATAATTTGGTCGCTTTTGAAGAGGGAACTTTAGATATTTTTCAAACAATAATTGTTTATTTTACTCAAATTGTTTGAAAAAAGAATTGGTTTGAACATAGTTTTACGGAAACAGCAGGCTACTACTTTATAGATGCATATGAGCGTATTATCTTCTTCCGATGACCTTTATATTAGAGTGAGTGAGCATCCTCCAAAATTTGCAACTATTCGCATTACTGCAAAATATCAGTAATCCTTTCATAAGTCCTTATCCTACCTGACCAACAGCTATTGGATGAATTTACTCCAGCACCGCATTTTTGTGAATGGGTGTCTATAGATAGACCTGCTTTGAGAAATTTATGCTTGAACTTAATTCACTGTTTTAGTCTTGCATTGATCTTTATTTCTTCTTCCTTCGCTCTGCGATTGGAGATTATTTTTAGGCCTGGATAATCTTTTTCTTTTATTCTTTGGTTACCTTATTCTTGCGTTTGTGAGTATACCTTGAACGAAGAGTCACCTTAAAAACTGTTTGCTAGAGTTATTTGTTTTGTCCTTATCTATAATAATCCCAAAATGATTTATGTGAAGGCAAATCTCTTTTATTGCTTTGCTCTTCAGATTGAAGCTGTTGGTAAATTTTGAACATTTGCTGTCTTAAGGCTTGATTGGATTTAGCCTAATAGACCTTTCTTAGTAGTTTTTATTATGGGATTGGGCAATCGACTTGTGGCTTGTTTACTATTTCAAAACTATCTTCCTTCGAAAAGTAAAATAGTTTATTATTAGTTCCATAGAACTAATTGCAGAGTTTGTCGTCTTCTTTCCTAACTATACCGTACTGCTGTAAAGTATGGTTGAGGACGTTTGCAGATTAAGGGCCAATTAATAAATATAGATCGCATTGACCCTACTACAGACAGGCAATATGCTTCATTTATATTTTGAGACGAGCGATCTCTTCTCGTGCAGCTGGGTGAAAAAATATCTTTAGATCTAATGCAGATTTATCCTTTTGTCTAACTAAGTATGCGGGGCAAATAAACCTTTACCTCTTCAAAGATTAATAAATTTTTACTTCATACACTCTATCGAATCCTATGACTGCCTCTTCTTGTTTGAGTTGGATAAGCTATGGAAGCACTTCGTCTTACAGTGACAAAGACAGGCAGTTATAGTAGGAGAGATCGAGCAGGCAACAGTTATGCCTGAAATGCCTATATGCAGGTCTAAAGCATTTGTTGTTAGGTGTTTATGCTATCTTGTACCCATAATACTTAACCATTCGCATTCGACGGGCTGACCATAGATGGGTCGACAGCCATTGAACCTTACCACTTCTCAGTTTGAAAGCTGCTATTAGATGCCTTCTTTTTCTTATGTGCTTTCGGCATTTAGGAATTTTTTGCATGGTCTAAGCCTTAGCGAGGTCTTATTAAATATTTTTCCTCATTCTGTGGGGTACTCTGTATCTGTTGTGACTCATCGCTCTTCTCCTAATTGTCCTCGGCAACGCCTGATGGCCTTTCTTCTTTGTGTCCATTTCGAGATCCGCCAAGAATTTGGATATCTAAGCTGACCTTTCTTAGACAAATTTATTGAAACTCAAATGGCGTTGATTGTCCTACATTCAACAAATATTAATATAAAAATAAAGAAATGCGCTTCAATCATCTCCAAACTATCAATCGATGCCAAGAATTTTCTTTCCAAAAGTAATGCTCATTATTATCATTCATCAAATAAATTATTAATAATGTGCATGAAAAGAATGGAAAAAGAGTGAAAGATACACAACAAAACCTTTGCCCAATTTCTCAGTCGAAAAATCTGCATAGAATCCCTAAATTGGTGAGAGACTATGCTCGACTTAGGGAAGTGTTTATGAATGACGATTATTTTCCTTAAATATTTGCTTTCAAACAGCATCCTTTAAGCCTCCAACGATACAATTCACGAATCCAATCTATCATGCAAATGCTAATGTGAACGTATCCTTTGCACCGCACCGTTCATATGTGCAGTGGAATATTAGCTTTGGAATGCCCGCCTGCAATCTCAGTAGTTTTAAACAACCTTAAATAGTCTATCCTTAACCCTGAATGTTGCGGTATTAGATTCGACTTTATCAATGATTTCTTGTAAAAAAGAGTGAAATGGGGTTCAGCAGCAAAATAATGGACCAAAAATGCTTAAAATGATATTTTGTTATCTCCCTTGATTAATTCATATATCTTATAATCGTCTATTTATTTTTGACATCTCCTACGTTAAAGAATATTAAGATCCCTATGCAGAATATTCTATTAAATTATTTTTAGGATTTATTCAACTCTAATAATAAATTTATCGTAATGCCATATCTAGTTGAAGTGGAGGTGAAGGAAAGCTCCATTTAAGGGAAAGGAGTCTATGCCCTCGAGGATATTCCCGCAGGCGCCGTAGTCTGGGCCTTCCAAACACAATAGCCTGTCCAAGAGATTAAGGGATATTAGCCCCAACCAAATGCCAGATTAAACAGGGCTCAAATAGAATAGATAGAAAAGAGTGGAGACATGGAGTGCTTAATGGACATCTTAATACATGCTGCTTATCATCAGGAAGAAGAAGTTTTTCTTAATTTTAGGGATGGAGTTCAATTTACAAATCACTCCAAATAAGCTAACACTCAAGGAATAAACAATTCTAAGGTCGATGATCTTAAGACCTGTGCTTCAAGAGATATCAAAGCAGGGGAGGAATTATTTGAAAACTACGGGTAATATCTCTACCAACCCAAGTGGTACGAGGATTTGCTTGATAAGTATTACCCTGAAGGAAGATCTTTATAAAATACTATAAAATAATAGTGGGAAGCAAAAAATGGCACATCAGAAGCTCAATGATTATTGATTCGACAAACACCAACAATATTGATCTACCTTAAATTGCATACGATAGAGCTAAGAATAAAGAGTAATTCACGAGGCATACCTAGCCAATCAGCTGAGAACTGAAATATGAGAATCGATATTTGAGCTATTTGTGTTTTGTGTTTAATATCATCATCTTTACAAATAGGCACAAAGATGATTTTTTCCTTTCATTGACAATCTTGAATGAATTCTATTATTCCAACAAAAAAGTATGTTGATTAGCTGTTGAATTACAATTGGAAAAGTTATAATATAAACAATTGTTTTTGAATTTGGAAAATAATGGATATTCATTAAAGGAATAAATATTCTTAATATACTTCTAGTATTAAAGAAAAATAATAAATCTGAAGTATAAATACTATAATGTCTTGATTAGCTTGGCTTAAGCAGGACCAAAAAATTTTTACAAAATTTAAGCCAAACACTTTGAGTGTATATCACTTTGATTATTATAAATAATTGATTAATGTATGATAAATGGCCAAATGAAGGTAAAAAAGATCAATGCTATATTTATGGGAGCTTCCTTTATTTCTTCAAGATTATGCTGGGAACAATAATTCTTTGAAGCTTTTGGAAATTAAGTTAGTTCGTTTATTCAGGCGAGATAAGCTTGGCCTTTTTCACAATAAGACTTCCTTTCTTGTTTTTCATCTGTGAGCTCAAGTTCCCGAAAAATGTTTAATGATACCTTTGACCTGTGGGATTCTTTAGAGATTAAAAGTATGGATGGAGAAGCGCTTCAGTAGGAGTCAATCTCTTCGAAGGAGAGTAGAAAAGTGTCTTTTCTATAAGATCAACAAGGCCATTATCACAGTTATTCAAAATCTAAATATAGAAAGAGTTACAGACCTCAAAGGCACTTTACTGATTTTCTTTATAGATACATACGACTAAATATCGATATTAGGATTCATTTACAGAAACTCTGACTCTGTTGGAGTTCCCAGCATTCTCATGATCTAAACAAACTGTTCAATATTCGAATTCGCTTGGAATAGAAGCCTACCATTCGATAGCTCAGCTGCTATGCATCCAAAGGACCACATGTCGATTGCAGTGGTATAGTTTGCAGACCCAAGGATTAGCTCAGGGGCTCGATAGCTTCTAGCGCATATATAAGCGACATTGTTATCCAATTTGGATAGCTTCTTAGCTGAGCCAAAATCGCAAATAACAGCCTGATTCTTACTTGAGTCAACGAGTATATTATGTGGCTTTAGATCTCTATGGGCAATGCCTATGGAGTTTAAATATTCTAACCCTTTTAATATCTGATAAAGATATATTTTTGTAAGGCCGCTCTAGATATTCCCCCTCCTTATCAGATTATTAAGATCGTCATCGTATAGGTTCATTACGATATAGAGATACCTCAGGTTGAGTTATGTTTCATAGTAGTAGTCCAGCATTTTGATAATATTTGGATGGTTTAGTATTTTTAGGATTTAGAGCTATCGGTTGTGATACTTGGCGTCTTGGTATATCTTTTTTATAGCTACTTACTTGCCGGCTTTCAGGGAGTATGCATTGAAAACTTTACCGAATGTTCCATGGCCTATCAATACTTTTAGTTTGTAATTTTTGGGGTTATTCTATGCTCTTTACTTATTGCTATGTAGGGCTTATTATGAAGATGAAAGCATCATCTTTTGAAGATGAAATTGAGCATTGATCCTCTTGGAGTTTTACAGCAAATTTGATATGTTTCTTAGATACAGATAGGCCTTTGTAAAACTATGACTTGGTTCGACTCCACTCGATAAAGTTTTAACTCTTTTGGCTTGTTTGTAGAGGTTGTTATTTGCTTATGAAGATGGTAGTTAGGAAAATAATCTGTTGTGGCGAGTTTGAGTAAACATTATTTATGGGATCAAATAATTACTCAATAAAAATTAAGCTATCCTTAAAATGCTTCAATCAATCTGAGAATAGCTCAAATTTCCATAATAATTCCATATTTTGTAGTTTTTTTATATATTGGATATCAATAACAATCTTAATATTGATGAATAAAAGGACTAGAATCATTGCTTAGAATTGGTCTTATAACAGTAGAGATCATAATTAATAGATCCCACGATCAAAGGTCCTGCTCGGCATTTAGGAAGATCGAATTCC
>JACCDV010443679.1_pt1 | contig 10253 bp, 6 predicted proteins | sample 7446131 | NCBI WGS metagenome assembly JACCDV01 (sample SAMN15323448, study PRJNA562643) | freshwater metagenome | isolation source: river surface water | place: USA:Blue River Watershed | collected 2017-08-17
CCAATCGCGGATGTCGTTGTAGGTTGATCGGTAGTCTTGCAACGCCCGTTCGCTCGGGATCGGCACGCTTTGCATCGCCGTGAACTCGGCGTCGCTTAAACCGTGCTGCGCTTTGAAGGCCTCGATGGCCGCTGTGTCGCGCACATCCAAGCTCTGAGCTGCCCGCAAACAAGCGAACTCGTCAAAGTTCTGCAGCACGTTTTCCACGCGCAAATACTCGCCAAACAGCTTGGTAAAGGCCTTTTTGTCGGCCTCGGTCTGAATGCTCGCCGGGTCGGGAAAACGCTGCTCCAGCTCGGCCACCACCTCCAAAAAGCCACGCCGCGCCGCGCCCGTCACTACATCGGTGAAGCCCTCCATGTATTCCTTGTAGCTCTTCTCCAGCACCACGTTTTTGGTGTTCTTGTCACCAAACAGGGTGATGGCATCTACCGTGGCCTTTTCCAAATCGCGGAAGGTCACGATGTTGCCGAAGGTCTTGGTGGCGTCAAAGATGCGGTTGGTGCGAGAGAACGCCTGAATCAGCCCGTGGTAGCGCAGGTTCTTGTCCACAAACAGGGTGTTGAGCCGGGGTGCGTCAAAGCCGGTCAGGAACATGCCCACCACAATCAGCAAGTCGATCTCGCCCGCCTTCACCTGCTTGGCCAGGTCGCGGTAGTAGTTTTGAAAGCCGTTGCTCTCCACGCTGAAACTGGTCTTGAAGTGTGCGTTGTAGTCCGAAATCGCGGCGGTCAAAAACTCCTTGGCGCTGCTGTTGAGCGCCGACACCTCCATGCCCTCGTCGGCAATGTCGCCAATCGCGTCCTGTTCTTCGTTGGCCGCGAACGAAAAAATGGTGGCCACACGCAAAGGCTTGTCTGCGTCCTTTTGTAGGTCTTTGAACGCCTCGTAATACAACTTGGCCGCGTCCACACTGCTGACGGCAAACATGGCGTTAAACCCCTTGCTGCCCGGCTGCAAGCGGTGGGTTTTGCGGCGGAAGTTGTTCAAGATGTAGCGCGAAATCTCTTCGATGCGCTTGGGGTGCAGCAAGGCCTGTTTGTTTTCGGCGGCGGTCAGCTTCTTCTCATCCTGCTCGGTTTCGATGGCCTTGAACTGCGGGCGCACATCGTTGTAGTCCACCTTGAACTTGAGCACCTTTTCATCGCGGATGGCGTCGGTGATCACATACGAATGCAGCTCGCTCCCAAACACGCTGGCCGTGGTGTCGGCCCCCAAAGCGTTGTCCGGGAATATCGGCGTGCCTGTGAAGCCAAACTGGCAGAACTTCTTGAACTTCTTCTTCAGGTTCTTTTGCGCCTCCCCAAATTGGCTGCGGTGGCACTCGTCAAAAATGAACACCACCTGCTTGCCGTAAATGGCCAAGTCGGCCTCGGTGCGCATCAGGTTGTTCAGCTTCTGGATGGTGGTGACGATGATCTTGTTGTCGTCTTTGTCCAGATTGCGCTTGAGGCCCGCTGTGCTGTCCGAGCCGTTCACGCTGTCGGGCGAAAAGCGCTGGTACTCCTTCATGGTCTGGTAGTCCAGATCCTTGCGGTCCACCACAAAAAACACCTTGTCCACAAAGTCCAGCTCGGTGGCCAGGCGCGCGGCCTTAAAGCTCGTCAGCGTCTTGCCCGACCCGGTGGTGTGCCAGATGTAGCCGCCGCCTTCGAGCTTGCTCCAAGTTTTGGCCTGGTGCGTGCTGACAATCTTCCACAACATGCGCTCAGTGGCGGCAATCTGGTAGGGGCGCATCACCAGCAGCGTGTCGCTGGTGTCAAACACCGAGTAGTGCAGCAGCACCTTCAGCAAGGTCTGCTTTTGAAAAAAGGTGGCCGTGAAGTCCTTCAGGTCCTTGATCAGGCTGTTGTCCGCCTTCGCCCAGTTCATGGTGAAGTCGAAGCTGTTTTTGTTGCGCTGCGTGGTGTTGGCAAAGTAGCGGCTGTCGGTGCCGTTGGAAATCACAAACAACTGCAAATACTTGAACAGTGAGTTCGCGCTGTTGAAGCTCTCTTTGCTGTAGCGGTGCACCTGGTTAAACGCCTCGCGGATCGCCACGCCGCGCTTCTTTAGCTCCACCTGCACCAGCGGCAAGCCGTTCACCAAAATCGTCACGTCATAGCGGTTGGCGTGCGTGCCAGTTTGCTCAAACTGCTTGATCACTTGCAGCTTGTTGCGGGCAATGGTTTTTTTGTCGAACAGGTAAATGTTCTGGATGCGCCCGTCGTCAAACACAAAGTCGTGGATGTGGTCGTCGTGCACCTTGCGGGTCTTTTCCACCATGCCGTCGCTGGGTTTGTCCAGCCAGCTCTCAACAAAGCGCTGCCACTCTGCATCGGTAAACGCCACCGCGTTGAGCGCCTGCAGCTGCACGCGCACATTGGCCAGCAAGGCCGCAGGGGTGTTGAGGCTGGGCACAAATTCGTAGCCCTGATTCACCAGGTCTTGAATGAACTCGCGCTCCAGCTGCGCCTCGGTCTGGTAGCCCTCGGCCACCTTCCAGTCGGGCGTGTACTTGTCCAGAACGATGAAGTTTTTGGACTCGGCAATGGTTTTGTAGTCGCTCACTCTTGGCGCTCCCCCTTTACTTTTTGCTCTTACCTTGACTAAGCAGCCGCAGCTGCTTGGCGTTTTGCGGACTCACCAGAGCTTTGCCCGTCTCAGCCTCCAGCTTCAGCCGCGCCTGCCGGGCCACGCCGCCGCCACGCTTGGCCACGGATTCGTGCTCGTCCAGCGTCTGCGGCTGCACGGCTTCTGAAATTTCTTTGGTGGACAACTCGGCCAGCATGCTCATCACCAACTCTTTGTTGGTCATGTTGTCGCGCAGGTTTTCTTTCTTCAGGCCCTTGAACTGCTTGTATTCCTTGGCGGTTTTGTCGGCCCAGGTCTTGTAGATCACGTCGGTCAAAAAAGCGAACTCCGGCCCCTCTTGCAGGCCGTGCTTTTTCCACTCGTCCGTCAGTTCCTTGCGGATCTCGATGCTCTTGAGCCGCTGGTTGATCCAGTTGTCTGTGTAGCCCAGGCGCTTGTAGTCGCGCATGGCCTGCTCAATGCTCAGTTCCGGGTCTTGCAACTGGTCTAGGCGCTGGCTGCCCACTTCGGCCAGCCACAGCTTGAAAGGCTCGGCCCGCTTGCTGGGGATGGACTGGATGAGCCGCAAGATTTGCTCGGTGTCGGCCACATCCGTCAGGTATCTTTTGCCGTCGGCGGCGGTCAATTTCAGTTGGTTAGTGGCACTAACCAACTGACTGCCTTCGGCGATCAGCTTGTTCTTGAGCCACTTCCAGTAGTTGCGCACCTTTTTGTAATCGGGCTGGTCGGTCAGCACGGCCACCACATCCAGCACTGAGAACCACCATTTTTCAGCCTCTGCGTCCCACTCGCTGCGAATCTGCTGCGATTCGAACAGTTTGATTTTGCTGTCTGCCTCGCTCATGACGCCACCTCTTGCGGCTTGGGAAAGCTCAGCAGCAAGTCGCGGTAGTGCTCGTATTGCTTCTGGCGCAGCTCGATTTCGCGGGGCAAACCTTCGGTAAGAGAAAACGTAAGTGCCTCAAGCTTGTCGAGAATAGAAACGATGCGTTTTTGTTTCTCTAGAGACTTGGTTGGCGATTCCGGATGCGGGATGGGAACAGGTATTTTTTCAACCTGATGACTCATCAGTTTTGGGTTGCCCATACCTGAGTAAACATGTTTTTGTGCTTCAGTTGATAGCCAGTAGTACAGGAATTTGTAGTTGAGTTTTGCTTCGTTGTTTATTGTTATCAGGCCACAAACATTCGTAATGGAAAACTTACCTGTTCGGTGAAATACCGTTCCGGCATTTGCGCCATCAGTTGTCCAGCTAATGAATTCACCATCAAAATCAAATGATTTGATTTTTCCGATCATCCCGTTTTGAGCGGTTTGTGAACTGAATACCGGATAGGGTCCTGCGTTTTCGGTTAGATACCCCTTTGACATCACCCGACCGCGACGCAACGTTGCCACCTCACCCAACGTCTTCCACTCCACCTCCCCATCTTCAAAACTCAACAACTGGTCGCGGTAGTGGTTGTATTGTTTTTTGCGGGTGGTCAGCTCGGTGGTCAGCTCGGTGGTCAGCTCGGTGAAGGCGTCCAGTATGCGGACGATTTCGGCTTGGATTTCAAGCGATTTTTTGGGGTTGTCTGGGCAGGGGATGGGGAACTCAAATTTTCTAAAGCCATCCATATCCACAGAGGCAAAACTTGACATGGTAGTGTTTTTTTTGCACCAGTCTGAAAGCAAATAGCAGTAGTAAAAAACAAACTTAATATTGAAGTGCTCGATGTAGTCTGAGCGCAAAGTCAAACAGGTAAACCTTTGATTTGCCAAAAACGGAATGGTGATAAGGGCGTGTTCACCAATGGTTGCGGAAGTGGCAACAATGATTGAGTTGGCAGGAAAGAGTTTCCCGCCTTTCAATGCACCAATCGAAACCTTTTGAAGCGAGTCCGAAAGTATCTGTCCATTTTCTCGAATGTCCTCCATCCTGAACCAGGGAATTGTTCCGTTCTCCCAATACGAGTTATTTGATTTTGATGGTGTGTAGCCATTTCGCAGGTGGAATATTTCTGAAATGGATTCCCACTTAACCTCAACGCCATCCAGCAGCTTGTCCAAAAAGTCCACGCCGCTCATGCCTGCTGCTCCTCGCCTTCAATCTGGGCGACGATGGCGTCAATGTCTTTGCGCAGTTGGTCGATCTTGGCAACGGTGGTTTTGAGCTGGGCGTTGAGCTGGGCAATGTCCACCACTTCGCGGGTGTCTTTGGCCTCCACGTAGCTGCTGACAGACAGGTTGTAGTCGTTGGCGGCAATGTCGGCGTGGCTGACCGTGCGGGCAAAGTGGTCCACATTGGCTTTGCTGTCGAACACGGCCATGATTTGCTCGATGTGCTCGTCCAGCAGCACGTTGTTGTTGGTTTCTTTTTTGAACAGGCCGCTGGCGTCGATGAACTGGGTGGTGGTGTCTTGTTTGTTTTTGGCCAGCACCAGAATGGTCACGGCGATGGTGGTGCCGTAAAACAGGTTGGGCGCCAGCGAGATGACGGTTTCCACATGGTTGTTGTCCACCAGGTATTGGCGGATTTTTTGTTCCGCACCGCCCCGGTAAAAGATGCCCGGAAAGCAAACAATCGCGGCGCGGCCTTTGCTGGAGAGGTAGCTGAGCGCGTGCAGCACAAAGGCAAAGTCGGCCTTGCTCTTGGGGGCCAGCACGCCAGCGGGGGCAAAGCGGTCGTCGTTGATCAGGGTGGGGTCGTCGCTGCCGATCCACTTCACCGAGTACGGCGGGTTGGAGACGATGGCGTCAAACGGTTTGTCGTCGCCAAAGTGCGGGTCAATCAGGGTGTCGCCGAGCTGGATGTTGAACTTGTCGTAGTTGACGTTGTGCAAGAACATGTTCATGCGCGCCAGGTTGTACGTGGTGTGGTTCAGCTCTTGGCCGAAGAAGCCATCCTGGATCAGGTGGTCGTCAAACTGCTTTTTGGCCTGCAACAGCAGCGAGCCCGAACCGCAAGCCGGGTCGTAAATTTTGTTGACGCTGGTTTGCTTGTGCATGGCCAGCTGGGCAATGAGCTTGGAGACATGCTGGGGCGTGAAGAACTCGCCGCCCGACTTGCCTGCGTTGGCGGCGTAGTTGGAGATCAGGAATTCGTAGGCGTCGCCAAACAGGTCGATCTGGCTGCCTTCAAAGTCGCCAAAGTCCAGCTCGGCCACGCCTTTGAGCACGGCGGCCAAGCGGGTGTTTTTGTCTTTGACGGTGTTGCCCAGGCGGTTGCTTGTGGTGTCAAAGTCGGCAAACAGGCCTTTGATGTCGTGCTCCGACGGGTAGCCCAAGGCCGAGTTTTCGATGGATGAAAAGATGGCCGCCAGGTCGGTGTTCAGGCTGTCGTTTGTGTTGGCTGTGGCAACGACCCGAGCAAACAGCTGGCTGGGGTAGATGAAATAGCCCTTGGTCTTGATGGCGTCGTCGCGGATTTCGGGCGTGATGACCGCATCGGCGAGCACGGTGTAATCGATGCTGTCGTCACCCGCCTCGATGTAGGCCGCAAAGTTCTCGCTAATGAAGCGGTAGAACAAAGCGCCCAGTACATATTGTTTGAAGTCCCAGCCGTCGACGGCCCCACGGACGTCGTTGGCGATTTGCCAAATGCGGCGTTGAAGTTCGGCGCGTTGTTGGATGCTTGTCATCTTCAAAGTCCAGTTTCGATTCGTTGAGTTCCGTTCGGGCGTAGATCGACGTATTGCCGATCAATATTCGGCCGCTCGGTCATGTGTCACACCGCCCGATACGCCTGCTGCGGATCGTTCGGCTCTTCAGGGTTCGTCATGACCAGTCGGCCATCGCGCATGAGGGGGCGCAAGTAGTTCTGTCGTACCACCTCGGGGTTGCGGCGTAGGACCAAGGCCAGCTCGTTCACTGGCCAATCGCGCAGGCCGCACAAGGCCACCACCAGATCTTGGATTTCTTGGGGCGGGCGGCGTTGGCCGATGGCGCCCAGACGGGCGGCCAGCGAGCCGGGCAAGGCGTCCAGCAGCACCATGCGGGCCGCGTCTTGCTCGGCAGCTTGGGGGTTACTAGGTAAGGCCGCGGGGTTACTAGATAAGGCGTCGGGGTTACTAGATAAGCCGGCAGGGTTACCAGACAAGGCGCTGGCGGCGCCCTTGTCCGGGGACTTGTCTGCCAAGCCCAGGCGTTCAGCCGGCACATAGTAAGTGGCCGAACCCCGCCCCTTTTGTTGCAGCAACCCGGCATCGCGCAGACGGCGCAGGGCGGCGCTGGCGCTGAGGGTGTCCACCTTGTTGAGGGCGCGGTAGGCGGCGTTGTCGATGGCGCCAGCCTCCCGCACCACCACCAAGGCCTTGGCTTCGTCGGGGCTGAGCTGGGCGTCTTTGAACTGGGCCAGCCAGGCCACGTCGTCGGCGCCCAAGAAGTGGTGGAAGAAGTAGCGGGCCACAAACTGGTCGTTGCCCCGGTCGGACTCGAACAGGGGTGGGGTCAGACCGGCTTGCTCCATGGTGTCGCGCATCACGCGGATGCCGCTGCCCTTGGTTTCAGCAAAGCGGGTTTCGTGCAGCACGGCGGCAATGCGCGGGTTGCGCGGCTCGCTGCCGGGCTCGCCCAGGTGCTCGGGCGACTTGAGCGAAAAGCCGGGGTTGCGGATTTCGAGCCGGTTGGCGTAGCGGATGATCTGCACCGGGCTGTGGCTGCGGTAGCTGCGGTGCATGAGGGCGTTGACCAGCGCTTCACGGATGACGCGCTGGGGGATGACGGGTTTGTCCTGGCGCTGCAGGTCGCCTTCTTGCAGGGCAAAACCTTTGGGCAGGTCGTCGAGCACGGCGGCCTGGGCGCGTCGGATCAGCCTGAACAAAGGGTCGCGCAGTTCAATGGTGTCAAAGCGGCGGTCGGGGTCGGGCACCCATTCGCGGCCGGGCACGCGGATGTAGTCCACCCGCGTCATGGGGAAGCAACGGCGCAGGGCTTGCGGCTTGCCAAACAGCATGAGCCCGGCAACTGTGGGCCGCCAAGCGCTGCCGTCTGGGCCAATACAGCCCAGGGAGCGCAGTAGTTCTTCATCGGTCCAGCGCAGTTCTTCGGCGTCGGGGTTGGCCTCTGCGCGCGTCTTACGGTAGTCGGCCAAGGCTTCGGGGGCCAGGTCGTCCAGCGTGGCGTCGACCAGGCTGGCGTCGAAGCTGTCGCGCTGGCGGCCTTGGAAAAACACTGCCAAGTCGTCTTCGGTGCAGTGCTGGTCCACGCTGCCCACGCGGCGCAGCGCGCCTTTGGGCAGGCCCTGGGCTTTGAAGAAGATGGGTTTGTCTTGCGCTTGCGCCTCGGGCACAAAGGCCACCACCACGGCCTGGCCGTTCACCTGCTCGGTGCTGAGCTCGATGCGCACCGGCAAGTTGAAGGTTTCGCGGCACTGGGTGGCAAGGTTGGCGCACAGCTTGTCGGGCTGCGGTACGCCTTCCACCTCGTAGCTGGGGAACAGGGCGTGATCTTCGCGCACCACGCCCAGTAGCAACCAGCCGCCGCCCAGACCGGGCTCGTTGGCAAAGGCGCACACGGTTTCCAGCAGCGACTTGCTGGCCTCGCTGGCGCGCTTGGCCTCAATGCGCTCGGTTTCGTCGAGCAGGTTCAGGTTTTGCAGCAGCTCCAACGCGGTCATGAGATCAACGGGACGCGCCCCAAGTTCATCCGTGAATTGTCGCAGGCCGAGCCTTTGATGCCGAGATTCGTGCCAGGTTGCGCTGATTCCTACAGCGGCTGCCTACGCAACACCTGCACTGGCCCCGTTTCCCGCAGGTTTTGATGAACGCAAGCCTTTTGCATGCATGGCCTCTTCTGTTTTCCGCTTCAAGGAGCTACCCATGACCCTTTCTTCCGATCGCCCGCGTCGCCCCCTTGCGCCCACCCTCACGGCCGTTTTGGCTGCTGCTGCATGCATGGCTCTGAGCCTGCCCACATGGTCGCAAAGCAGCACGGGCACCGGCACCCGTTCAGGCGACGGCAGCAATTCGTCAGGCTCCAGCCAGCGCAGCACCCGCGCCGCCGACGAGGAGCGCGAGATGTTCGAGGACCTGGTCCATGCCAGCCTGGCCGAGATCGAGACCGGCCGCCTGGCCCTGGACAAGACGCAGAACCCGCAGGTGCGCCGCTTTGCCCAGCAGATGATCGAAGACCACACCCAGGCCCTGCAGGAGATGCAGCAGCTGGGCCAGAAAAAGCAGATGAGCGTGCCCACCGAGACCGACTTCCAGCACAAGGCCATTGCCACGGCGCTGCGCCTGCTCACCGGCGAGACCTTTGACAAGCAGTACATCCGGCAGGTGGGCGTCAACGACCACCGCCGCACCGTGGACCTGCTCACCCGCATGCAGCAAAGCGCGCGCGACCCCGAGCTTCAGGCCCATGCCGGCAAGATGCTGCCCATCGTGCAGCGCCACCTGGCGATGGCGCGCGAGATGCACCAGCAGATGAAGTGATCAGGTCGCCGCAGGTGCCGGCGTGAAGGCGCGCGTGCCCACCACCACCCCGGCCACCAGCAGCGCCATGCCGGCCCAGGTCCAGGCATCGGGCGCGGTGCCTCGGTGCACAAAGCCGTAGGCCAGGGCCGCCAGCGTCTCAAAGACGATGAGCTGACCCGTGAGCGAGGTGGGCAGCAGCCGGCTGGCCTGGTTCCAGCAGAGCGTGCCCAGCCACGAAGCCAGCAGGCCGATGGCCAGCATCAGGCCGGCGTAGTGCCAGGGGCGCGGGCCCAAGGGCTGCTCGCTGTGCACGGCGCCTGTGGCCAGCAGGTACACGCCCATGCCCACGGCCGCCAGCGGCAAGGTGGCCAGGCCCTGGGCCGTGGCCCAGGTGCCCGAGCCCACGCGCGGGTTGCGCTGCACCCAGGCGGCATTGCGGATGGGGTACCAGGTCCAGCAGGCCAGCGCGGCCAGGGCCAGCCCCATGCCCAGCCCCAGGCCTGCGGCGGTGGCCTGGCCCTCGCCGATGCGCTGCACTTCTGAGAGGTTGACGCAGGCAATGCCGCTTGCGATCAGCAGCAGCGGCAGCAGCAGCCGGCTCCAGGCCAGTTCGCGCTGGGACAGGTTGGCGCAGACCGCGATCACCACCGGCAGCGTGCCGATGATCATGGTGGGCAGCGGCACCCCGGCCAGCTGAATGGCCGACGACAGCGCCATGTAGTACAGCAGGTTGCCCACCGCCGCGAGCTTGAGCGCCTCCACCCAATCGGCGCGCGAGAGCTGCGCCAGGTTGCGCCGGTCGCGCCAGGCCAGCGGCAGCGCGATCAGCCCGAAGGCCAGGTAGCGGCCGAAGGTCAGCAGCGCCGGGGAATAGTCGGGCAGCAGCACGGGCGCGACGAACACCAGCCCCCAGGCCAGGCCCGCGGCCAGGGCAAAGCCCACGCCGGCCGTCAGTTGCAGGCGCTCAGGCGCCGTGGGCACTGCGCTCATGGGGGCCTCAGGCCAGGCTGCGGAAGATTTCCAGTGCCTGCTCCACCCGTTCGACGGGGTGGAGGGTCAGGCCCTCGATCGGCTTTTTGGGCGCGTTGGCCTTGGGCACCACCGCCACCGAAAAGCCCAGCTTGGCCGCCTCCTTCAGGCGCTCCTGGCCCCGCGGCGCGGGCCGCACCTCGCCGGCCAGGCCGACTTCGCCAAAGGCGATGAAGCCCTTGGGCAGCGGCCGCCCGCGCAGGCTCGACGCAATGGCCAGCATCACCGCCAGGTCGGCCGCCGGCTCGCTGA
>JACCDV010706775.1_pt1 | contig 10253 bp, 11 predicted proteins | sample 7446131 | NCBI WGS metagenome assembly JACCDV01 (sample SAMN15323448, study PRJNA562643) | freshwater metagenome | isolation source: river surface water | place: USA:Blue River Watershed | collected 2017-08-17
ACGTGTGTTTCAGCGTGAAGCACACGAGAGAATTATCTATGCCGACAATCAATCAACTCGTCAAAAGTAATCGCAAGCATGTTCCGGCGAAGTCGAAGGCGGTGGCGATGGGTCGTGGTTTCAATCACATCCAGAATCGTCCCATCTCCTACAATTCTCCGTTCAAGCGTGGCGTGTGTACCAAGGTCACAACCATGACCCCTCGCAAGCCGAACTCCGCTATTCGTAAGGTGGCACGTGTGCGCCTCACGAACGGCATGGAGATCACCGCCTATATCCCCGGAGAAGGACACAAACTTCAGGAACACTCCGTGGTTGTGGTGCGCGGTGGTCGCGTGAAGGACGTTGGACTTCGTTATACGATCGTCCGCGGACGCCTCGACGCCGCCGGTGTCGACAAGCGCAAGCAGGGACGCTCTCTCTACGGAGCCAAGCGCGCCGAGAAGAAATAATCGCCCGCTCTCGCACGCTGCTCGATGTTCCTGTGGTGAGTTCGGCCGCCCTACAACCCGTAGGTCTTCCCGAACATCACCTTGGTCCACATCGGCGCATCGTATCGAGACCGGACAATTATTTAGTGGAGCGCTTCATTCAATGCTGAATGTTGCTCCCGCCCTTTGTTTGAACGTTTTTCAAGTCGTTACAGAATAATCGTGTTCCGGAGTACCGTTGACTTGCGGGAAAGACCGGACCAATAGAACCTATGCGCAGACCAGTCAAAAATCGAAATATTCGCCAGCCAGATGCGAAGTATCATTCCATCGAAGTCTCGACCCTCATCAACTACGTGATGTGGGACGGCAAGAAGACCATCGCGGAAGCGGTTGTCTATGACGCGATGGAGCACATCAAGAAGACCCTCAAGGTTGAGGACCCTATTGAGACCTACAAGACCGCCCTTCGCAACGCGGGGCCGTTGATGGAGATCCGCTCCCGCCGTGTCGGTGGAGCCAACTATCAGGTTCCTCGCGAGGTGCGCCCCGAACGCCGTATGTTCCTCGCCTTGCGCTGGATCATCGACGCCGCTCGCAACAAGGGAGGTGCTCCGATGTCGAAGCGTCTCGCTGATGAGATCATTGCCGCATCCAAGAACGAAGGAGAGGCAATCAAGAAGCGTGAGAACGTCCACAAGATGGCCGAGGCGAACAAGGCCTTTGCTCACTTCGCCTGGTAAAAAATCGCGCATTCTGGCGCACTGCTTGTCTTTCCTGACTCGAGTTCGGTCGCCCTACAATCCGTAGGTCTTCCCGAACATCTCATCAGTGCAAGACTTCGCATTGCATCCAGAGTGCGCAATTTTTGTTTTTCGCGAATCGCTTTGTCGATCGCATAAAAAGCTCACAAGCAGTACTTCATGTACAGCATGTGAGCTTTTTTTATTTATCTCCTCGTGCTTCATCGAAAAACGAGAGGAATTTATGTTTGGCATCTTTGAGTGGTGCGTCGCCGTGCGATTTGTACGTCGCCGGAAACACCGACTCGGTCCAGCCCGTCGTGGTACATCTCGTTTTTGGCTATTTTTGTTTGCTTGCTTGGTGAATTCCTTCGTCGCCTCATAAGGATGATTCCTTTTCTTTATTCTCAATATCTTGAAAATTCATTCCCCATATCCTACAACGACCTTCTGCTTGTCTTCCGTTAGGTTTTCGTTGACTCTCACATATTGGGTGGGGTACACTTTTGGGCATATGACACAAGAAAATCTTGATGGTTTGAGACTTGAGACTGAGCAAGAAGCGAATGCCCGCATCGCCGGGCACTCACAAGGAGAAGCGGCACACCCTGAAACAGGAGATGAAATTCCTGCCGTTGTTAACCCTGATTTGATAGAGGTGGTGCACATTCAGGTGGCAGAGGGGAAGAATCCGACCCCTGATGAAACAGCTGAGAAAGCAGAACGCGTTGAGTTTACGCTAGAAGAGATAGAAGCAGCGCGCCAAGAAATGGAAGCGGATTTACTAGAGCAAAAGAAAGTAGGAATAATTTCTAAGGCCGCGATGGACGAATACTACAAAGATGTAGATGAAATAGTTGTCGCAATAAACCGGAGCATAGGGGGACGTGCCGAGAGTATGGATGTTTGGGAGGGTATGCGCCAAGAGCTAGCGCGTTCTGCTCGACAAGAAATGTCCGAAGCAATCGGCAAAATTAAAAGAGAGGCCGATCCAAATTCAATGCTCGGAAAAATTTCAGAATTAATCAACCAAGATGTGTTTGAGGGACCTCGACAGGGAATGAAAATTCCCGAAGCTATTGACCGCAATCCCGAAGTATCATTGATCGGTTTGATAAGAGGTCGCGGGGCGGAACTCACTGGAAAAGAACTCGAAGATGTTGAAGCGGCCTTAAAGCTCGTTTCGCTTAATGCACAACATAAATTTTTCTCATGGCAACATGCGAGCCAACTAGAAAGTGTCATCGCCGCGCAGGAAGAGTTGTCTAAGGTTAATGACGAATTTGACCCCTATCGCGCCGGATTTTTTGAGTTAAAAAAAATTATTGAAAACGGGTTAGCTTCCATCGAATTAGATTTTAATAGCAAACCGAATTATCGGTACGCCTCTCCTGAACTTGCAATCCGACAAGGCGACCTTCATTGTATGCTTTTGGGATTGAGCAAAATTGAGGCGCGCCAGTTCTTGAAAGACCATGATATTGATTAGCGCAGCAAATACCCCGCCGGCTCTGCCGCGGGGTTTCCGCTAAGGAAGGGTCTGGGAAACCTTTGGTTTCTCAGATGCCATGAAGGGATGAGTGTCACAAAAGGAAACCACTGTGCATACGATACTCACGACCACGTCGTCTTTCCCGCAAAATATCGTAAGGCACTCCTCTATCCTCGCGTCGCATCCGCAGTTCGGGAAATCGCAGCGGATATTGCCGAACGCTATGACATTACTGCAAAACCTGTTTGTGTAAAAAGAGACCCTCCGAGCGTTCGGAGGGTGCTGTTGTCATTCGCGAGGAGTGATGATCTCAAAGGCGCCCGAGTATTCCCCGAGAGGGAATTCGGCAAACTCCTTTGCGTACAAGGGGAATTGTTCCTTGGGTACGACATGGATGATCCCCGGAGCCTTTACTCGGAATCCTTCCGTAGTGCCGGTCATGAACATTTCGTGAATGTTCTCCATGACGAAGAAACTCGCGTTTTCGAGAAAGTGCCCAAAGAGAGGAGAGATCTCGGTCGGGTCGTATCCATGATATTCCTCAAGGCGAGCCATCCGCCGGAGTCGTTCCAAGAGAAAGCGGATCGCTTTGACCTCTTCGTTATGGTTTCCTTTGATCGCAAAAAGAAGACGTCCGTGAAGACTCGCGACCTTCAGAAGCGCGAGCGGTCCGACTCCGGCTTTGTGTTTTCCAAAGACAACGTCTTCCCAATTCACAACGTCGGTGCGCGCGGGAATGTGCGCGATAACGAGGTGGTGCGGATGCGTGGCGGACATGATCGCTCCTGTTTGTAAAAAGAAGAATGTATTCTCTCTGCGTTCTACCACTCATCCCTCTCTCGCGTCAATTTTTCTCCGGCAGAACATCATTATTTCGGAAGGAGCAAGAAAAGAGCGCGCTTTTGAGGCGCGCTCGATGATGGTGATCGGAAAGAGGGTCAGGGTGCCGGAGAGGTCTCGATGGACAGGCGGGCCGAAATGTTGGTGCGACTCATGAAGACGTCCAAGATCTCACGGCGTCTCGCGATCGTGTCGGGAGGCACGACGTGGATGATCTCGGTCGCACCGAGCGTGAGTGCGTGTTGAATGCTGCGCACAAACATATCTTCCTCGTCATTCGCGAGAAGCGTCGGCGCTCTCGAGAGGGTGGGGCCAAAGAGTGGCCCAACTTCTTCCTCGCAATATACCTGGAATTGAGGGAAGCAACGAATCCGGTGGAGGTTCCTTACAAGGAGTTGTTTCAAAGAGAATTCTTGTGCGAGCGTCACGATGGCAAGCGATGCGCGCTCAAGAGCTGAACGTGTGATGGCACGTGTGGCGATTCCCATCGCGTATTTGGTGCCAAAGAGTACTTCGGCGGCCTTGTCTTCATCTGAAATTGAGTCGGGGAAATGGAGGATGAAACATTTTTCGGCACACATGAGTGGTCTCCGTAATGTGGATGAACTGAGGGTTGCTGTTCTTTTTATACATTAAATCGTTATTATGTCAAGTGTCCACGATGGAGCCCTTGTGTGGTATTCTTGTTCATATGAATGAATCATTTAGACCAGCTGAGCTTCCTGAAGAAGTTACCATAAGCGAAGGTTTTCAGGTTGACGACGAAGGGCGCGCGTATGCGTATGAAAAGGACGGAGTGAAATATGGCGGTGATTTTTTGCCTGAAACACCGGAAGAGATCGCCCTTTCAGACGACGAAACACTTCCTCCCGCACCTCAAGAAATAAACCCTGTTCTGTAGTTTTTGGTGACGACTTCCTCGAGAACGAGCGTTGCGGTGTGACGCTCGTTTTTGCTTGCTCATTTGTCGCTTTTTCTATATAGTATGCCCAATCATACCCGATGAGGGGTTTTTCTTTCGCAAGGAGGAATGAGTAGCATTATCATTTAGTTCAACTTTATGGAGAGAGATTATCCGTTGGAAAAGGTTCGCAATTTCGGTATCATCGCGCACATTGACGCGGGGAAGACCACCACGTCCGAGCGTGTCCTCTTTTATACCGGTGTTTCCCACAAGATCGGTGAAGTGCACGAAGGTGCGGCAACGATGGACTGGATGGAGCAGGAGCGCGAGCGTGGCATCACCATCACGTCCGCCGCGACGACCTGTTTCTGGGTCCCCACCTACGCCGCGGGTGATGCGGCAAAGAAGCATCGCTTCAACTTGATCGACACTCCGGGGCACATCGACTTCACGATCGAAGTGAAGCGCTCGCTCCGTGTTTTGGACGGTGCTGTTGTGGTGTTCGACGGTGTCGCCGGTGTGGAACCGCAGTCCGAGACCAACTGGCGCTATGCCGACGAAGGTCGCGTGCCCCGTATTTGCTTCATCAACAAGATGGATCGCATGGGTGCATCGTATGAGCGCTCTTTCCAGAGTATTTTGAATCGCCTGACCAAGCATGCGGTGCGCATGCAACTGCAGGTGGGTGAGGAAGAGAATTTCGCGGGGGTCATCGATCTGTTGACGATGAAGTATGTCACCTTCGAAGGCGAGATGGGTTCACAGATCGTGTATCATGATATTCCCGAGTCTCATCTTGAGGACGCCAAGAAGTATCACGGCATGCTGATCGAGGCGATCGTTGAGAACGACGAAACACTCATGGATCAATACCTCGGAGGCAACGAGCCGTCGCTTGCAGACCTGAAGCGAGTCATGCGCAAGGCGGTCATTGAGAACAAGCTTGTCCCTGTCTTTACCGGTTCTTCCTTGAAGAACAAGGGTGTCCAGCTCGTACTTGATGCGGTTGTGGACTATCTCCCGAGTCCGCTTGATATTCCTCCCACGAAGGGCCATGACCCCAAGACCGACGAAGAGATCTTCCGTAAGGCTGACGACAATGAATCGTTCTCTGCGCTCGCGTTTAAGATCGCGACCGATCCGTACGTCGGACAGCTCGCATTCTTCCGCGTCTACTCCGGTACTCTCGAGTCCGGCTCCTATGTCTACAACGCGACCAAGGGAAAGAAGGAACGTGTCTCTCGTATCGTTCGCATGCACGCCAATGATCGCGAGGAAGTGAAGAAGGTTTTCGCGGGAGAGATCGCCGCCGCGGTTGGATTGAAGGATACCTTCACCTCCGATACGCTGTGTGACGAAGAGCATCCGATCATCCTTGAACGTATTGTTATCCCCGAGCCGGTCATTTCGACTCGCATCGAACCCAAGACGAAGAACGACCAGGAGAAGATGGGTATGGCGCTTTCTCGCCTTGCCGCTGAGGATCCGACCTTCCGCGTGACGAGTGACCCCGAGACCGGTGAGACCATCATCTGGGGTATGGGTGAGCTTCACCTCGACATCATCGTCGATCGCATGAAGCGCGAGTTCAACGTCGAGTGCAACACCGGCAAGCCGCAGGTTGCGTATCGCGAGACCATTTTGGGCGAGGCCGAGCAGGAGTGCAAGTACATCAAGCAGTCCGGTGGTCGCGGTCAGTACGGTCACGTCCGTATTCGCGTCAAGCCGATGGACCTTACCGTCAAGCCCGAGGACTTGCCCAAGAACGTCAAGCGTTCCGAGAACTTCGAATTCGTCAACTCCATCAAGGGAGGTGTCATTCCCCAGGAATACATCCCCGCGGTTGAGAAGGGTCTCAAGGAGGGAATGGAGCGCGGTGTTGTCGCCGGGTATCCGTTGGTCAATGTCTCTGTTGAACTCTACGACGGTTCCTTCCACGAGGTCGACTCTTCTGAAATTGCGTTCAAGATCGCCGGTTCAATGGCGCTTCAGGATGCCGCCAAGAAGGCGCGCGCAACTTTGCTCGAGCCGGTCATGGGTGTCGAGATCGTCTTCCCCGAGAAGTTCATGGGTGACGTGACGGGCTCCGTCGCGAGTCGCCGTGGACAGGTCAATTCCATGGAAGAGCGCGGTATGATGAAGGTCGTACAGGCCACCATCCCGCTCGCCGAGATGTTCGGCTATGCGACAGTCCTTCGCTCGATGACGGAGGGTCGTGGTACCTTCACGATGGAACCGTCCTCCTATGTTCCGGTGCCGGCAAACGTTGCGGCAACGATCATTGAAGCGCGCGGGAAATAGGTTGATGCGATATCGGCCTTATTCAAAAACACCCCACTCGGGGTGTTTTTGTTTTTTACGGCTTCACGGTATCATGGATGCATGTACGATGATGACGAACAAGAAGAGGAGGAGGTGGTGAATGTCTATTATGTCGACGAGGTTGTCGAGGAGGAAGAGGAAGAAGAGCCGGATCTCGTGAGTGAAGCGTTCCTCGCGAAGGGGAGGGAAGACCGCGCTTTTGTGGATGCGCAAGCGCGAGAATACGACGAGCGCAAGCAGGAGAAGCGCAAGGAGGTGACCCGCCTCAAGCAGTCGATCCTTTCCATGAAGTCGACCCTCGCAAAGAAAGAACATGAGTTGAAGCTGATCTCTATTGCTGTCGATAAGGACCATTATCTCGAGACGCGCGCGCGGGTAGTGCGTGAGCGTGAAGAAGCGACGGAAACCGCGGAAGAGAAGCACGAGCGCGTGCTTTCGGACGAGCTCAAGGAGATCGAGATCCGAAATGCGCGTGAGGCGAGAGCGAAGCAGGAAGAGTCCCTTGCTCAAGAGGTCAAAACATTGAAGCAAACGATCGACGAAACCGTGCGTCGCGTCGCAATGCTTGAACAGGAGATCCTGCGAAGTTAGGCGATGTTCACCCGCAAGGTGCTCTCGTGCTATGATGGGAGGCATGTACGTTCCGACATCCCAACAAGGCGGTATCCCCCCTATGTTACCGCGCAAGAATGACACCTCCGATCATGACCGCGAGGCGCGTCGTCGCGAGAAGGCACAGCTTGAGAACCGTTTGCGTGTGTTGAAGATCGAGGTCGGAGACAAGCAGCGTCTCATGCATGATCATGAGCGTGATATTCGCGCGCTTTCAATGTCGCTCGAGCACATCGAAACGGACATCAAGCGTGTCGGCGAGGAATTTCGTCGTATGTCGAGCGCCGTGCAGGGTGTCTCGCGGTCGTCACGGGACGCTGAATTGGGGTTTCGAGAAAAGGACAAGGAGTTGCGGAGCAAGGAAGACGAGGTGCATCATCTCGAGCGTGATATCCATGTCCTCAAACAAGAGATCGCCGAAAAGGAGCGATTGATCGGAATCGTCAAACAGGATGTCGCCAAGCTCATGAGGGAAAAGGAGGATTTTCGCCGAAACGCCGAGCTTTCACATTTTTCCGCCAAGAGCGAAACGGAACACGCGCAAGAGCGCGGTGTCCGTCTACAGCTTCTCGATCAAGAAAAGAAACGCAAGGAGGCGGAAATGGCACGCAAGGAGCGGTTGCGTGATGAGGCCAAGCATCTGATCAATCAACGTCAACAGGATATTATGGAGATCGAGGCACGCTTGCGCCACTTAAACGGATGACACTATGGATACCGCACCGACCAAGATAGGGTTTGATCTCGACGGGGTCATCATTGATCATACTGCCAATAAGTTGTATCTGGCAGAGCGTTATGGTGTTCATCTTTCCCCGGAAGAAACCCACGCCGAACACATGGGGAAGCGCTTTGCTCCTGATGTCTTCGCGGAGATCAGACATGCTTTGTACAATGAAACCCCTGAAGCACTCGCCGCACCGCTTGTCGAGGGTGCCTTTCATGGACTTTCACGGTTGCGTGACGCGGGGATCCCCTTTGCGCTGGTCTCGCTTCGACAAGACCCGCTCGCGGCGGAACATTTACTGGAGCGTCGAGGGTTGTGGGGAAGCCTCTTTGTTCCGGAGAACGTCTATTTTGTGCGCGGAGCACGGGAGAAGTACGAAACCGCGGCATCCCTTGGTGTCACGCATTTTGTCGATGACGAACCCAACATTCTTGATATTATGCCGACCATACCGAACCGGATCCTCTTTGATCTCCACGATCAATTCCCCGATCGCACCGACATCCTTCGTGTTCGTCGCTGGGACGAGCTCGTCGATCTCCTTGTGCGCGCTTGACGCGTTTTTCATAATAGGTACCATATGCTTATGAACAAAAAGTTCGGCACCCCGTCCTATTTTATGTTTTGGTACTTTACCACCTCCTCTGGAAGGTTGGTTTGTGCTGACGAATAGGACTCCGAACTCATTCTCCATCACACACCAGTCTTTCAGAGGCTGGTGTTCTTTTTTGTTCTTTGGTACGACGAAAGTTTTTGTTCCACATGTGGAGGTGTGATCATGAAAGAGCTTGCGTGTCGTGGTGTGTTCGTTCAAGTTCGCTATGAATACGCGGACGGAAGGTATGGCGTTATTCTGGAAGGGGAGGTGTGCGATGTGGTTGAGGCGAGTGACGCCTTTCCCTATGCGAAAGGTGGCGTATCCGGGATCCAATTTCGGGACCGCATTCCGTCTACGCATTTCCCTCCTCCTCATCCGAAGCTTGCCAACACTGTCTTTATCGATCGGTCGGGGAATACCGCGACCTATATTGATGAGAATGGACAACCCCGCTCGGTCAGTATTCGTCGTCGGCCGTCTTGATTTTCACTTCCGGCACCCCCGTATCTTGCGAGATACGGGGTTTTTGTGTTCCTGATACCAACGAATAGCTTTTTCTCCGCATTTCAAAAACCAAGGGCTGCCCTTCAGAATTTCAAAAAGGACCACCCTTGAATCAACCGACCATCCGGTTTCGTCATCCCGAGGTCTGCCTTCGGTTACTTCTTTCTCCGATCATCCCGAGGGCTGCCGAAAGATCCAGGCATTTAAAAAACAACGACACCCCTTCAGTATTTGAAAGAATTGCAAAACAAAGGGCTGCCCTTAGGAATTTCAAAAAGGGCTGCCCTTGGTTTTGCTTACGCATTCTGTATTTTTTCCTCCCCCTCAGCTCATCCTTCCCTCCATCCCTCGGTAGCCCTCGGGATGACAGAAGAAAGAGACGTATGTCCGATCGGACGATCTCGGGATGACGAAAATAACCAAAGACCACCCCCTTGATCTTCAGGGAAACCAAAGACCACTTTTAACTCTTCAAAAAAGGCGGTCTTTGGTTTCGGTCTTGTCATCTCTCCACACTCCCTATTTATCCGTGCATAACCCTGTGAATAACCTGTGGGCATCTTGTGGATTCTCCCCGCATTATTCATTGACGAAATCTTCTTTTCTGCTATTCTGTGTGGACGTTGCAATTTGTGCGTTTCTTGTTGTTTCAGCCGTTTCGTCGAAACGCGCCTGAAATATGGAGGAAAACGAGCAAGCACGTGGAATAATGTGATGGACCCTTCGTCCATGACCTCTTATTTATTGGTATTTTTAGTAAATAATCAAAACAAATATGGCAGAAGCCCAAGTTTTTGATCGTTCGAAGCCGCATGTGAACGTCGGCACCATTGGTCACGTCGACCACGGGAAGACCACGCTCACCGCTGCGATCTTGCACGTGCTGCACCTTGCGGGAAACAAGGTGAAGATGAAGGGGGTCAACGAGATCGACTCCGCTCCCGAGGAGCGCGAGCGCGGTATCACCATCGCCCTTTCGCACAATGAGTATGAGACGCCGACCCGTCACTATGCGCACATCGACGCGCCGGGACACGCCGACTATATCAAGAACATGATCACCGGTGCCGCCCAGATGGA
>JACCDV010052093.1_pt1 | contig 10251 bp, 6 predicted proteins | sample 7446131 | NCBI WGS metagenome assembly JACCDV01 (sample SAMN15323448, study PRJNA562643) | freshwater metagenome | isolation source: river surface water | place: USA:Blue River Watershed | collected 2017-08-17
GATTTTGGTAACAATACCCGCTCCGACAGTCTTGCCTCCTTCTCGGATAGCAAACTTTGTCTTCTCTTCAAGAGCAACTGGAGCAACAAGTTTAACTTTGAAAGTAACTGTATCTCCAGGCATAACCATTTCTACTCCCTCGTTTAGAGTCACATCTCCTGTAACGTCTGTAGTTCGGATGTAGAATTGTGGTTTGTAACCAGAGAAGAATGGAGTGTGTCTTCCTCCTTCCTCTTTCTTTAGGATGTAAACCTCAGCTGTAAACTCTGTGTGTGGAGTTACTGACTTTGGCTTAGAAAGAACTTGTCCTCTGTGGATGTCTTCTTTCTTAGCACCTCTTAGAAGAATACCTGCGTTGTCTCCAGCTTCTCCTTGGTTAAGAGATTTGTTGAACATTTCAATACCAGTAACTGTGTATTTTTGTGTATCTTTTAGACCAACACATTCAATTTCCTCTCCTACCTTTACAACACCTCTTTCGATTCTTCCTGTAACCACTGTTCCTCTTCCTTCAATAGAGAAGATATCTTCAACTGGCATTAGGAATGGCTTGTCTAGGTCTCTTTGTGGAACTGGGAAGTATGTATCTAGAGCTGTTGCTAGATCTAGAACCTTCTTTGCCCATTCGTCATCATTAGAAGCTGATTCAAGTGCTTTTAGACCTGATCCTCTAATAATAGGTGCTCCTGCTCCGTCGAAACCTTGTTTTGTAAGGAGTTCTCGAACTTCCTCCTCGACTAGGTCAATAAGCTCAGCATCTGGAACCATGTCGCATTTGTTTAGAAATACGATGATCTTTGGTACTCCAACTTGTTTAGCAAGTAGAACGTGCTCTCTTGTTTGAGGCATCACACCGTCTGTAGCTGCTACCACTAGTACTGCACCGTCCATTTGAGCGGCACCAGTAATCATGTTTTTGATGTAGTCAGCGTGTCCAGGGGCATCTACGTGAGCATAGTGTCTTGTAGGTGTCTCATACTCGTTGTGAGAAAGAGCAATAGTAATTCCTCTTGCTTTTTCTTCTGGAGCAGAGTCGATTTCTCCAACTCCTTTTAGTTTAGCTCCGTAACCATTTCCCTGTCGTGAAAGAACAGTCAAAATAGCTGCTGTTAATGTAGTCTTACCATGGTCAACGTGACCGATAGTACCCACGTTCATGTGAGGCTTTGATCTATCAAAATCTGCCATATATTTTATGATTAAATTTAATAATAATTGCAAACTGCCATTTTGGAAATTCCAAAAACTCAACGTTCGAGAAACTATTATCGCTGAATTTTAGAAACTTCTGGTATTAAAAAATACACCAACGGCAGATAACATATTAGACAAAAAACTGTAAATAGTCAAACTCCCCTATTTAACCAGAAACAAATCAAATTTAGCTTAGACCTGAGTCATTAAGTCCTCTCTTATATTCCTTCTCTCCTCCAGCATTATTTGCTCAAAAGTAGGTATTTTTCTCTGTAAAAAAGCCAAAACATCATCAGGTGTAGTTGTATCTTGGTCCAGTAAGTCATCGAACTCGTTCTGGTCTTTTTCGGAAAGAATATCCAAACTTCTAACCAAAACCGCTTGGTAGATTATTCTTCCAATACGCTCAACCATCTCTAGTTGTTTGTCATTTGGTAGAGTTCCCAATCCCCACTCTTTAATTATATCTTTTGATAAAATATTGTTCATCTATTTATTTTATTTGAAATACACCAGTTTTTATCTGCTTATTCAATGTCTTGAAAGCTCTTTCGTATACTGTATCGGTAAATAATCCTCCCTTTAGCTCTGGATGAATTGTAAGTTTTGGTACACCACTTTTGACACTTCCAGTTGCAACCTCCTTTCCATCCAGCATCATAATTAAATGATTTGGGTCACCTTGAGTTCCGCGTATTACTGATATTTTAGCATTTTCGAATGGTTGTTCATAGATATTTAATCCACTTTCTGGAGCAACATTCAAATGATTTTTATCAACTAATGGCTCTGGAACAGCGCCAATTTTATTTTCATCTACAAGAACTGGTTCTTGTGGTTTTACTTCAATCGTCCCAAACCCAGGATCATTTGGTTTTATTTCATCAGCAGTAATAATCGGGTCTCCCAACAACTGCTCTCCTTGGTTTACCATATCAGGCATAACTTTCTTGCTCCCACCAAAATCTACTTTTGAAAATGTTTTTGAATCAACACCTATTTTGGGATCATACAAATCTCTTGTAATTCCACCTTGCTCGTACACAACCTTATTTCCATCAAAAGCAATGTGCCCTCCAGGCAAGTTGCCAGCACTAGCATTGTGTTCAATATCTACAAGGTGAAGTTGTTCAAGTAGTTTATCTGTTGGAACATCTAGAATATTTTTCTGTATATCGGCTGGTACAGCACCACCATGGTAATGTGCCAAAATATCAGACTTCAGACCGTGAATCTGTTTTACCAAATCAGAAGATGCCAAATCTAGTTTTGTATCAACTGTTTCCGCCACGCCACTTACGTTTGCAACTGCATCTTTAACAGGAACCGTATCAAAGTTAGCAGTGCTAGCTAAGTTTTCTACCACATTGTGTCCAAACATTGATTTAAGATACGAGCCTGATCCATATGCAGTGGCGCCACCAACCGCAACTGCAGCACCAACTTTTATTGCCCTTTGAAATCTCTTTGTATTTTGACTATTTTCAAATTCCTGCAATTTTTTCGATTCCCATTCTGCAAAATTTTCCGGATTTATATTTCCAGCATACTCCTTAGTACTTAGTTCTTCATTTGCTGCATTTCTTCTATCAAACATTTTGCCTAATCCACCCCCTGTAATAGCACCCATAGTTACCCCCGCAACTCCCCTAGCCACTCGAAGACCTGCAGTCCCCAAAACAGGTGCAGCGATTATATAACTGCCAGTAACTAAAGTTCCTGCTAGTAAAAGTTTTTTAGCTGGATGTTGCTTTAACCATAAATTACTTAGACTTCTTACATTTTCAGACAATGATGCACTGACTTTTTCCATCTTCGTTTTTGGAATCATCTCATCTGCCATTTTCCTATTATCAGCATCGGAGTTTTCTCGAACCATACGTGCATTTAGCATTGCTTCTTGCAACAAAAGCATTTCTTCAGTTGCTCTTTCATAGTTTTCTTTGTAGGTATTTGAAGTTTCTTTACCACATACAACTCTAGCTTTTAGATACTCTTCTCTAGCATCTTCAAGGTCAGTAGTTCTTAAACTGAGTCTTTCTGGAGCAGGTTTACTAACGCCAAGAGCAAACATGGTTTTCTCCCAAAGCTTTGTTGAATTTCTTTTTCGATATTCCCACTCTGTATATGCAGTAGCATAAGCATCACGAGCTTCTCGAAGTTTTTCAAAATTTGCCTCTACAGCTTCATTTTTTATTGGAGCAGTTGGTGCCTCAGGTGGAGTTAGAGCTCCTGACTCTACAGCAGGAGGTACTTCTGGAGGTACAGCTTTTGCCTCTAACACACTACCTGGTTCTGGCTCAGATGTATTAGACAAATTAAATGAACCTGAGATTATTTCACCTATTTTTGCCAAATCTTTTGAGCTAAGTGTGCCGTTTGTTTTTGGTGCCTTATTTAAATACTGCATTAGTTGTTCTCTTTTTATCACTTCCTTAACAACTTCAGCTATTTCCAATTTATTAGGCTGATTATATACTTCCCAACCAACGTGGCGGTCTATTATTTCTTGCTGTTTTGTAATTGAATCCATCGGATTTGCAATAACATATTCTGGATCTGCTTCGTCTTGATGTGAGAAATAATAATACTGCTTGGCAATATCCCAAATTGCCCAAGTCTTACTTTGAGTAAATTTATTTGGCTCAATTCCAAGCCTGTTAAGAACCTCCGTACAATCATCCATCATTCCATTTGCTAAATCTTCAATAGTTTCTTGACCATACGTGTCTATTAATTCTCTCAAGGCTTGGGCGTATTTTTTAGCGCTTTCAGAACCATCATTGTATTCCCTCATCTGAGCCTTAAGCTCTGAAGGTAAATCAGCATCCTGATAACTCAAGAATCTGTCCGACAAATCCTTGTCAGTTAAAGATGTGCCCCTCTCATCATCATTCGACTTAATTTTTCTTAGTTGTACTACTCTGCCAGGATCCTCCACTTTTTCCGTTGATGGCTGAAAAGCGCTAAGGCCCACGTCGGCCACTTCCTTAAGCTCCATACCTGTTAATTTTTCGTCTTCCGGGTCTTCACCCTCGGGCTCAGCACCTGAAGCTCCTTCAGGAATAACAGTTAGAGATTTAATATAATTTACTTCTCTTTCTCGCTGATCTTCATCACCAATTAGCGCCGCAAACTTAAGAGCAATTTCATGACTAGAACTAGCAGCACTAGAATTAGAAATTAGACCGTTAATAGCATGCTCTAGGTGATCATACAAAATGGCCTTATCTCTTACCTGGGCGAAAAAATTCAATGCAGATTCAAAATCATTCTCGTCATATGCATCAAGTCCTTGATTGATAAGTTCCGCATCTGATTGTGTTTCTAAACTTTCTTTACGCTTGTTTGGTTGAAACTGTGATCCAATAGAGCTTAGTCCTGTTGCACTAAATTCTGACAGTGCATCAGGCTCTTCCTCTTGTCTTGCAAGAACATCAAAAGAATTTCCCTTAGGAACTTTTATATCTTCCTCTATTCTTCTTACTGCATCGTCTGAAATATCAAAAGGACGTATGTCCATACCGCCCAAAGTATCATGAGAATGTTCTAAAGTAGGTTCAACCATTGGTATATTATATCTTGTAAAAATTTTATGAGCAATAAAAAAATCACTCGTGAGAGTGATTTTTTTATTTATATTATTTTCTTGATTCAACAATCTGCTTTTCAACATTTGGAGGTACTACTTCGTAGTGATCAAACTCCATTTGAACTGATCCTCTACCCTGTGTCATAGATCGAATATCAGTTGTATAACCGAACATTTCAGAAAGAGGTACTTTTGCATGAATAACTCTTAGCATTCCTCTCTCATCCATTCCTTCGATTTGTCCTCTCTTTCCTGATAGTGAACCAGTGATATCACCCATGAACTGCTCTGGCATTATCGCCTCAACTTTCATGATAGGCTCTAGAATAACTGGTCTAGCTTTTTTAGCTGCTTCTTGGAAAGCTTGTGAAGCTGCAATCTTGTAAGCAATTTCAGATGAGTCCACATCGTGGTAAGAACCGAAAGTTAGATCACAAGAAACATTCACCATCTTGTATCCAGCTACAATTCCTCTTTCCATAGCTTCGTGTACTCCCTTTTCAACTGCAGGAATAAATTCTTGTGGAATAACACCTCCTTTAATGTTATCGATGAATTCAAAGTCTTCGTATCTTTTAACGTTTTTAGGAATCTTTGCTCCCTCTTCGATAGGTTGCATTGGTTTTATAGTAAGTTTTACGTGACCGTATTGACCCTTACCTCCAGTCTGCTTGATGTATTTATGTTCTGCTTCTGCTTCACCCAAAATAGTTTCTCGGTATGCCACTTGAGGTTTACCAACATTTACCTCTACACCGAACTCTCGTTTCATACGATCAACCATGATCTCAAGGTGTAGCTCACCCATTCCTGATACGATAGATTCTCCTGTGTCTGTGTTTGAAGAAATAACGAAAGTTGGATCTTCATCTGAAAGTTTCTTAAGAGCCATACCCATTTTCTCTTGGTCGGCCTTTGTTTTAGGTTCAATACGTAGAGATACCACTGGTGCTACGAACTTGATAGGGTCTAGAATAATTGGTTGGTTTTCATCACAAAGAGTGTGAGAAGTTTTTGCTGACTTTAGACCTACAGCTGCTGCGATTTCTCCAGCGAAAACTTTTTTCACTTCTTCTCGCTTGTCTGCTTGTAGTCGCACGATACGTCCTAGTCTTTCTTTCTCCCCTGTAGTAGCGTTGTATATATATGTACCCGCTTCAATAGTTCCTGAGTAAACTCTAAAGAAAGTAAGCTGACCTACGAATGGGTCGTTTTGAAGTTTGAATGCAAGAGCCGCAAAAGGTTCTGTATCTGATGCATTTCGGAAAATCTCTGCACCAGTTTTTGGATCAATTCCTCGTGTTGGAGGAATATCTAGTGGAGAAGGAAGGTACTCAACCACTGCGTCTAGCACTAGTTGCACACCTTTGTTTTTCAAAGCTGATCCTGCAAATACAGGGATAATTTTCACTGCAAGGCACGCCTTTCTTAGTGTTTTCTTTAGGTCCTCAATAGATGGTTCTGTTCCCGCTAGAAACATTTCCATTTGAGCATCATCTTGCTCAACAATTTTCTCGATAAGTTCTGCTCTGTATTTCTTAGCTTCTTCTAGGTATTGAGCGGGGATTTCTTCTTTTCTGATTTCCATTCCCATGTTTCCCTCGAAGTAAACTGCCTTCATAGTAAGCAAATCGATAACTCCCTCGAAGTCGCCTTCTAGTCCCATTGGGATCTGCATTCTAACTGCATTTTTGTTTAGTCTGTCCAAAATAGAAGCATATGATCTTTCAAAAGATGCTCCTGTTCTGTCTAGTTTGTTGATGAAACAAATTCTTGGAACATTTCCGTCGTCTGCGTATCTCCAGTTTGTTTCTGATTGTGGCTCTACACCAGCAACTCCATCAAATACAACAACCGCACCGTCTAGCACTCGAAGAGATCTCTTTACTTCAGCTGTAAAGTCAATGTGACCCGGAGTATCGATAACGTTGAAACGATATTCTGGCTTTGCACCCTTCGGCATATATGTTGGGTTCCAGAAACATGTAATAGCAGCCGCAGTAATAGTGATACCACGCTCTCTTTCTTGTTCCATCCAGTCTGTAGTAGTTTCGCCATCATGCACCTCACCTATTTTGTGAGTCATTCCTGTATAGAAAAGTACTCTTTCAGATGTGGTTGTTTTACCTGCATCAATGTGAGCAATGATTCCAAAGTTTCGAACTTTATCCAATGTATAATCTCGGTTCATATATTAATAAATTTTATAAATTATTAGCTGAGTAAAGAAAAAAGCCGTTTGGCTAATTCAACGAAAACTATATACTAAAAAGCCCTTCGTTGCAATGTGGGTTTTGCTATATAAAAAACATTAAATTGGGTAGTCATAAAAATCAAAGGCCTCAATATGAGGCCTTTGATTTTACCTTATCGCTATTTACAAACATCCCCCTTAAGAGCTCCCATGATCTGCTTTGCATTTCCCTGACTATCTACGCACCAGCTATATGTCTTATCGCTTGGAAGTGGAACTGAAATAGCATAACCAGTTGGCTTAGCCACACAAGTAGCACTTGAAATATTATTTTCTGTTGCAGCATCTAGTGCCTTAGATACATATGGGTCTGAGAATAGTGTTCCGGCAGTCTTTTTACACGAACCAAGAGAGAAAGTTTTACCATAACTGTTATTTGAATCATAGTACAACTCAGCACTAGCTCGTATACTATTTATATTAGATTTTACTGCCGCATCTTTACCCTTCATCTGTGCCCCCTCAAGATTTTTACTGTAACTTGAAATTAAACTGTCTATTAATGTAGCATCCTTTGGAACATTTATTTCAATTTTTTTGTTTATATCATCGATAGTAACCTTGAATGTAAGATTGATTTGTTTTCCCTCAAGTTGTGTTGCTGTGTCAGGAGGAACAACTCGCATAGTGTTTTCTATGATCGCAGGGTATCCCGCCTCATCTGTCCACAAAACGAACTTATTATTTTTATTTACATAGTCAAACACCTGACTGAACTCATCACTTTCTAAGTAGTCTATAAGTCCCTGGTCAACAAAATCCTTGAAGTCCTCAAAATCAGGATCACTGTTTATTTCCTCGTACACACTCTTGTAAAATGGCAGAACTGAATCTTTATTAAGAGTAAGAGTGTACTTAACTAAATTCCTATTATCTACTTTTTCTGTTTTTGGTTTATCAATATATGTAACCAGCTTCTCTTCATCTGCAATACTTATAAGTTTCTTCAAAAATTTTGAAGCATTTGCCCTGTCTTCTTTGTAGCTTTTCTCTGTTTGAGCGATAGAGGTCTTTAGATATGAAAGTGATGAGTAGCTATATGGATCATTGGCAGTTGTAGTTGCTTCATCGCCAGGAATTTTTACCCACTTCCCTTTTATATTACTCAAGTCCCCAAATAAACTTGGAATATTATTTATTTTGAAATAGTAATCCTTGTCTTTCTTAAGTGCTTCAGCATTTACTTTGTATGTTAAGTCACCAAAGTCTCCAGTTGCATCAAAGTTAAACTTCCAATCAGCCATATCTTCGTAAGTAAAGTCTGTTGCTCCACCAAAAGTGACTTTTACATTTACATCCGCAGGCAGTTGCCTTAGTGAATCACTGAGCGATACCAAAAATGGCTTTGGTGGCTCTTGTGACACATAAAAATACTGATAACTATCTTTTGTAAAAGTAACCTTCTTTCCTGAGATTATTGTAGTAGTAGACACGTAGCCATATCTTTTTATCGCTTTTATAGCGTCATCTGTACTGAAGTTTACTGTTAGTTCAAAATTCTTACCCCCATTTGTTGCCCTATATGAATACTCATTGTTTGTTTCTGGGTCGGTTGTAGATTTAGAGGATGAATAATAACTATCTCCAGCAAGAGCGGTCTTCAAACTTGCCGGGTACAACTTTTGTGTTGCCGTATTATAATAACTACTACCTGTATAGTATTTTAAATTAGTCAGTATAGAACCTACATCACCTGCTCTTTGATAGTCATAGAAGTATTTCTTTTTTAATTCTGCTTCATTAGATACCTTGACTGTAAATGGCTCAGCATCACTATCTCTAGGAACCACATTTAGACTACCTGACAAAGAATATGATGATGATTTTATTTCTACTATATTTTTAGCGACTTCACTGAAAAATGTTTCTTCAGGATATGATTTCAATGAAAAAGGTCCAACTTTTGCCATAAATAGATAAGCAACACTTCCAAGTAATAGGAGAATTATTAAAAGTATGGCAAATATAAGACCTTTGTGACTTTTCTTTGGAGGAACAGAATTATATGTAGGAGGAACGACAGGAGGTACACTCTGAGGAACATCGCTCATAATCTGTGCAGATGGTCTAGCGTATGGAGGTGGAACCGAATTTGCAGTAACGTTAGGGGGTACTAAATTAACTACTCCATCATTTTTTTGTGGTTCCATATATTATGTTTATTAAATAACTTAAATAAATTTTAGCACAAATAAAAAGCAAAAATCTGTTAAAAAATATTTGTGTTAATAACTTAGTTAATTATCTATTCCTCAACTTCTCCACTTCCCTTTCTAGATCCTCGAGCCTTTCATGGTCAGACTTATGGTGAGTGAGCGCCTTTTGTATAAATGGCCAAATAAGTAAACCTATGATCACATCAAATAGAATAATTAAAAATAATTCAAAATACCAATGTGCCGGATCTTTTAGTAAATCCCAGAATGTTTCGTGCATGTGTTTAGTATAACAAAATTTAATTTAAGTTTTCACAATTTGGATGCGACCAAATTTTCTTGAGTGCAACGATTAGAAAATGGAAGTACTCCTGTGGTGAGATGCGACGTTGAGTTTTTGGAAACCTTCAGATTTGTGACAAGGTCGCAGATAAAACAAAAAACAATTCAACAAAATCCGCCCGGAGACAAAATTGCATTAGCAATTTTGTCTCTCGACCATGCACTGTTTAATTTATTTTGCTTAGTAAAAAAGCCCCGAAGGGCTCTTTTTTACCAAGCAAAATGGGCAAATGCTTTGTTCGCTTCAGCCATCTTATGCGTATCCTCTCTTTTCTTCACTGCCTTACCTTCGTTCTTAGCTGCTAGCATGATTTCGTCTGCTAGTCTTTCTGCCATTTTCTTTCCCTTTCCATCTCTAGCTGCTTCAATAATCCATTTCATAGCAAGGAAAGTTCGTCTTTCTGGTCTTACTTCTCTTGGGATTTGGTAGTTAGCACCTCCAACTCTTCGAGATCGAACTTCTGTAAGTGGTCCAGAGTTTTTCAAAGCTGTATCAAAAACTTCCATAGGATCTTCTACTTTTGCAGTTTCTTTGATAATGTTCATCGCATCGTATACAATGCCTCTAGCAGTTTCCTTTTGTCCTCTCCACATTACGTAGTTAACAAATTTACCAACCTTTTCTGAGTTGTAAACTGAATCTGGACCTACTATATTTCTATTTGTAACTTTTCTTCGCATTATATTATTTAAATTATTTCAGATTATTTACC
>JACCDV010092206.1_pt1 | contig 10251 bp, 10 predicted proteins | sample 7446131 | NCBI WGS metagenome assembly JACCDV01 (sample SAMN15323448, study PRJNA562643) | freshwater metagenome | isolation source: river surface water | place: USA:Blue River Watershed | collected 2017-08-17
CTATCGCAGAGACTTTAGGCGCATATCAACAACTGATCAACGAGGGCAAGGTCCGTTATATCGCTGCATCTCAGCACACCGGTGCTCGCCTGCAAGAGGCGCTCGATATCGCAGAGCGCGAAGGTTTACCGAAGTATGTGGCGTTACAAGATCACTACAACTTAATGGAACGCAATCCCTTTGAATCAGAGCAATCAGAGGTCGTACTGAACAATGGAATCTCAGCGCTGCCGTTCTATGCACTTGCCCGAGGTTTTCTCACCGGCAAGTACCGCAAAGGCGTAACCGTTGATTCGATTCGCGCCGGCGGAGTTGTAGATTACGAGACTGACCGCGGATATGCAGTTGTGGATGCTCTAACCGATATTGCTCGAGCACATCATTCAACACCGTCAGCAATTGCTCTTGCTTGGTTGCGCGCTAATCCTGCGGTATCTACACCGATTGCATCTGCTCGCACCGTAGAACAACTCAATGAGATTATCGAAGTAGTTCACTTGAGCGATGTCGAAGTGAAGATCCTTAACCGCGCCTCTGCTTAAGGGCGTAGAAATTTCTCTAATTGATGAGAGAGAAATATTGCGCTACTGATTACGATGATTCTAATCAAAGTATCTTTTAGTGGAACCTTCTTAGGCTTTGAGAACTTAAACACCATCATCCAATCGTTAGATTGTGGATGAGAATAAGAAGTCACTATTACAAAACAATCACATAATCTTCAACAAAGATAAACATTAAAACTACTTTAGGTAGTTGAGAAAAACTCTGGCCCCACGCCCCATGCGGTTCCTTCATGGCGATCGATACACCAAGCCGAAAATTTATCTAACTCTGGCTGCGCAAACAATTGCGCGCCATCGTCACCAGTGACCATCAACGCCGTTGCCATCGCATCACTCAAGCCACCATCAGGCCCCACAACGGTCGCAGACTTCGCTCCAATGGCAATCAAACCCGTATATGGGTCGGTGATATGGGCTCCGCGTTCGTAAGTGCCAGATGTAGCGATCGCACCATCCCAGATTTCAAAGACCCGCAACACCTCGTGCTTGTTATCGGGATTGACCACCCCAATCTTCCACGGTTCGACCTCACCAGAATCCAACAGATTGCCGCCCCGCAAAGCTAGATCCCCAGCAGCATTGACCTGAACATGGCCACAGCCCGCTTCAACGAGAATCTGCGCCACCCGATCGGCTGCCCAGCCCTTCACATATCCCGAAGGATCAAAGCCCCCAGATACCGCCCATGGGTCGAATGCACCATTACTCAAATACTTTGCGTTCTGACAGGCATCCCAAACATCCTGCACATCGCGCGGACATTGCCCAATTTCAGTTTCTCCTCGACGCAGGCGCGAGATAAATGAACTTTCTTTATAGGTCGAGAAATCTTCATCAACACCAACCACAAAACTCTTTACATCTTCAATCGCTGCGTCAATTGCAGCGCGATCTACCGTCGTCGACGAGGCTTCGATATAGAGAATAGTTCCCCAGACCGGAATCTCATACGCCGCACGAGTAACCATCGGTTACATCCAACCAGCTTTCTTCAACGCAGATTGCAGAGATTCATACCAAGCAAATGCTGTATATGAAGCGCCCGATACGCCGGTGATGTTCGAACTCTGCGCAGCTAAAGTTTTTTGTCGCATCACCGGAACCGCGCGATCTGTATATCGCTGATTTTCACCGGTAGGTGTTCGGATTGCCTGCGCATCTGTGATCTTTCCACCAGCGATTGTTATCTGAACTTGCACGGTGCCATAACGCATCGTTGAAGGGTCGCCAACAAATGTCCCCGATGTTGCTTTGCTGCTACCTGATTGAGTTGCCACCGCTGTCGCACTCGCAGTAGCTGTTGCTGCAGCGGTGGGATTCTTTGTTGCACCAGTATTTGGTTTTGCGCTCTTGGATGCAGCGGGCTTTGGATTATTGGTTGCAGCAGCAGTAGCCGCAGGAGCGGTTGTTGCGGCGGGCGCTAGTTCAATGCCGCCACCGAGGCTGGTTGAGTTATTGCTCAATTGCGGAGGTGTGATTGCTAAGACCGCACCAAGTCCACCTACTGTTCCACCTGCTATCAACAATGCGCGTTTCATATCCGTACTATCTCTTTCCTACCTGTGAATTCACTGAATTCTCTACCCGCCCTGCTTGCGAATGCATTACTGCGATACGCCCCTTAAGCGGGATGGAATGCAAAATCCTCGTCGTGGAAACGATTCTTTGGAACCCCAAGATCCTCAGCTGCCTTCCGGACGGTATCTACCAAGGCCTGCGGGCCACAGATATAAATATCGCTATCTGCCGCTCTTGGAGCATATGACTTAATGAATTGTGCATCCATCGGGTAATCCTTACGTGAGCCCACCAAGTAATGGACCCGGATCGTGCCATTGGATTGTGCCACCAAGTAATCCAGCTCATCTTTGAGAATCAACTCATCCGCCCGCGATACTCGATAGAAAACATCCATCTGCACACCGCTCTTGAACTCCTCCATCAGTGCGCGAATTGGAGTAATGCCAACTCCACCCCCAACCATTACTAGATGTGGTTGCGTTGCACGACCTGCGGTAAAGGCACCATATGGCCCTTCCACAAATACACGAGTACCTGGTTTGATAAATCTCGTCGCACGCGAGTGATCACCTAAATCTTTAATCGTTATACGCAAGTGGTTATCGGTAGGAGCCGCTGATAGCGAATACGGATGAGACATCAAGAAATGTCCACGAGTTAAAAATCTCCAGCCAAAGAACTGTCCGCCTTCTGCTGTTAGGCTCTTCAAATTTCGTCCGCGCATAATCACGCTAATCAATCCAGGAGCTTCTTCCACCACTCGTTCAACAACTAGTCCCACTCGCAGCGAGCGCACCAAAGGAATTCCGATGCGATAGAAAATCACCGCACCTGCCATCAACAAATAAAGCGAAGTCCAATACAAACGATTGAGCGGATGTCCCACAAACATCTGACCGTTAAGCACCTGGTGCATAAATGAGATCGCAATTGCGATATAGGTATAGATATGGATAATCCACCAGGTCTCATATGACATCTTGGCGCGCGCTTTGCGATACGACGTCACACCGGCCAACATCATCAGGATAAATCCAGCGAGCGCCTGCCACATCCACGGGAAGTTATTGAGGAAGTTCCAGATCTCCTTATATAAAGGAATCTGATCTTGCCCCGCGAAAGAAACGCTCACCAGTACAAAGTGCAGCAAAATTAGATAGAGCGACCACGGCCCCAAGGTGCGGTGCCACGCCACCAAACGGTCATGCCCCACCCCGCGTTCAACGGCCGGAATACGCGCAACAAGGAAGATGCCTAGAATCGCAAAGTAGCTACCAATCAACGCCGCTACTCGTGAGGCGGTGGCCAGCACCGAATAGACCGAGTTGATATCGCTAAAGCGAATAGTCGTCGCCTGCAGCGCCAAGGTGAGGCCAAGACCAATTCCTACAAACCAGGTAGCCCAATCCACCCCAGCACCTGAGTGCTTCTTAAAGGTCTGCAGTCTTGGCATGGCTCCATCATCGTCCTATTACCTGAGAATTGCATGAATGCCGCGTGGGGATAGCGCTCGAACCTAGCTCTTGAATGTCGGCAAGATTCCTTGCGTGTTTGCCTCTGCCAAAGTTGGCGCGGCTTTGTCGCGATCCGAGAGCGCGTATTCGGCTCCGTTAATGGTGGGCCAAACAATTCCAAGAGCTGGGTCAAGCGGTGAGATCGTCTTTTCAGCATCAGCATCGAATTCGCTAGAAGTTAAGTATGCAACGGACGCTGTGTCGCTGAGAACGAGAAAGCTGTGCCCTACTCCAGTTGGAATATATAAAACGTCCCCAGCATCTGCCTTTAGGTTAACCATCTCAACTTTTAAGTATGTTGGAGAATTCAATCGAACGTCCACGATTACGTCAAGAATCTCACCCGATGTACATGTCACTAATTTTGCTTGACCTTGAGGTGCGATTGAATAATGAAGACCGCGCAAGACACCCTTTGAAGATTGAGAAAAATTCGCTTGGGCGATATCGAAATTGACATCTACCTTTTCAAAATCTGACTTCTTAAACCACTCACGGAATAAGCCTCTGCTATCCCCAAAGACCTTGTGCTCATTAATAAAAGCTCCGCTGATTCCAAGTTCGCGCACAGTTATCCCTCTTCCTTAATTGATTGAAGAATCCTTGGTAACTCCCTTTCGAGAGATTCGCGCCATTCCGGTGGAGTTGGCAAACCAGCTGATTCCCATTTTGATAAGTCGAATTGAGAAAAAGCTGGGCGCTGTAGTTCTGACACTTCTGTTCTGCGCGGCATTACTAGCGCTGTATCTGCTTTTGAAAGTTCATATAAGGAACTTCCAAATTCATACCAATTGGTTACACCAGTATTTGAGTAATGGTAGACGCCAGATTCTGGTTTGATCTTCATAATCGATAAAATTGCGTTGGCAAGGTCACCAGCAAAAGTCGGTGCTCCGAATTGATCATCAGTTATTGCTGAGCCTTCATTCTTCAATGCGCGTCGTGCAATTGTCTTTACGAAATTCTTCCCGAAACGGCTATATAGCCAGGATGTTCTGATGATGTAGAACTCCCTAAGTCCTGAACTTAGAATTGCTTCTTCACCAGCTAGCTTTGATTTACCGTAGTTATTGAGGGGGTTTGTCTCATCTGTTTCACGGTAAGGCACATTCCCTTGACCATTAAAAACATAGTCAGTCGAAACATGAATGAAGGTGGCTGATAATTCTTTGCAAAGGTGTGCCATATTCTTTACTACTTCAGCGTTGAGAAGCATCGCGTCTTCTAGATTACTTTCAGCGCCTGGCACATCAGTCCACGCGGTCGCATTAATGACAAACTCTGGCTTGAAATCCCTCAAGTAATTTTCGAGCGAGTGCGCTTGCGTTACGTCAACGTCGTTACGGGTTGGAGATAAAAGTTCAGTTCCTTCAGGCCATGAAATCTCAAGCAAGGATCTCCCAAGTTGACCTGTTCCTCCCAGAATAAGAACTCTCACGTCATCTCTTATCTAAAAGCGGTTCCCACCAGCTTCGATTTTCTCTGTACCAGGCAACCAACTTGGTTATCTCTTCTTCAAAGTTGGTCATTGATTTGAAACCAAGTTCGCGCTTGATTTTGTTCCCAGTCAAGCTATAACGGAAGTCGTGACCCTTGCGATCAGGGACAAATTCAAAAACATCTTTCTCATTCAGACCAAATTCGCTGATGAGGCGACGTGCGAGTTCAATATTTGGCATTTCTACTTCTCCGCCAATATTAAAGACTTCGCCAGCCGCACCCTTCTCGAGTACCAAGTAAATGCCACGGCAGTGATCATCGACGTGGATCCATTCACGAACCTGCAGACCTTCTCCATAGATTGGGATTTTCTTCCCATCAAGCAAGTTAGTAATAAATCGTGGAATTACCTTTTCAGGAAATTGGCGAATTCCGTAGTTATTACTGCAACGGGTAATACCAACATTCATTTTATGAGTTTTGAAATATGCCAAGACCATGAGATCTGCAGCGGCTTTGCTCGCTGAATATGGAGATGAAGGATCTAGCGGCTGATCTTCTTCCCAGCTGCCTTCAACAATCGACCCGTAAACCTCGTCGGTCGACACCTGGACATAGCGAGCCACACCAGATGAACGTGAGAGATCGAGTAGGTTTCTGGTTCCCATCACATTTGTTTCGTAGAAATCCTTGGATGATTCGATTGAGCGATCCACATGCGACTCAGCAGCAAAATTCACAACATGGGTAATTCCATGCTTTTTTAGAATATCGGCAATCGCATTTTCGTTACAGATATCTGCCTCTTGGAAGGAGAATCGTGGATTATTGATTATTCCGTCGAGATTGGCCTTATTTCCTGAATAAGTCAGTTTGTCCACGACCACGATGGAGTTGAAGGGGTTTACAATTTCCTCATTAACCAGCATCTCGGCAAACCGAGACCCGATAAAGCCCGCGCCGCCAGTTATGAGAACGTTCATGACCACACCTTCTGAGAGGAACTAAATATGAAGGGAATCATACTCGCCGGCGGTTCCGGCACTCGACTAAACCCGCTCACCACCGTGACCTCAAAGCAACTACTGCCGGTTTATGACAAGCCGATGGTTTACTACCCTCTCACAACTCTCATCCTTGCGGGCATCGAAGAAATTTTGATAATCACGCGCCCTGAAGACCAGCCTTCATTTAAAGCACTCCTTGGAGACGGATCAAAATTTGATGTCCGCATCCAATACGCAATCCAGGAGAAGCCTGCTGGTCTAGCGCAAGCTCCTTTAATTGCTGAGGATTTCCTAAAAGGTGATAGTTTCTGTTTAATCCTTGGAGATAATTTCCTATACGGCCCGGGTCTTGGACGTAATTTAAGAAACCTCAACAAATCTGAAGGTGCAACAATTTTTGCCTACTCTGTTCCGAACCCTGCTGATTTTGGAGTCGTTACCCTCGATGCAATTGGTAAGCCTGTTTCAATCGTGGAGAAGCCAAAAGAATCAGAATCTAACCTTGCAATTCCTGGACTCTACTTTTTCGATGGCAAAGCTGTAGAAATGTGTAGAGCAATCAAGCCCAGCCCGCGTGGTGAATTAGAGATCACTGATCTGATACGCCAATACCTTGACGCAGAAACTCTTTCGGTGAACGTACTTCCAATCGGAACTGCCTGGTTGGATATGGGCAGCTTTGATAGTTTGTTGGCGGCTGGAGAATTTGTACGTCTGATTCAAAACTTCCAACAGATACCAATTGGAGATCCTGTCTCTGCTCGTAAATATGGAAAACAAAGCAACTAAAAAAGGATTTGAATATGCGCGTACTCATCACCGGTGGAGCAGGCTTTATCGGCTCTCACCTCGCCGATGCCTTGCTGGCTCAAGGAGATCAGGTCACCATTCTCGATAACCTAACTACAGGTTCTAAGGCCAATATCGCCCACATTGAGAACCAGAGCGAAATTCACAATGGAGATATCCGTGATGAAGCGCTCGTGAACAAGCTTGTTGCAGAGGCCGACCTTGTTCTCCACATGGCTGCCGCCCTTGGCGTTAAGAACATCATGGAGAACACCGTCGAATCAGTATCTATCAACTTCACTGGTTCTGATGTTGTCCTTAAAGCAGCTACTGAACATAAGAAGCGTTTGATTATCGCCAGTACTTCCGAGATCTACGGCAAGAACCCAGTACAGCCACTCAATGAAGAATCAGACCGTGTCGTTGGTGCGCCACAGAAGATTCGTTGGACATACAGTGATGCCAAAGCGCTAGAAGAAGCAATTGCCCTCACGCTTCACCGCACACACGGCCTTAAAGTCACCACGGTACGTTTCTTCAACACGGTTGGCCCACGTCAGACCGGCCAATACGGAATGGTCTTGCCTCGCTTTGTAAAGCAAGCACTCAACAATGAAGACATCACCATTTATGACGATGGATCACAGTCTCGCGTCTTCTGCCATGTTGAGGATGCTGTTCGAGCTGTTCTAGCTTTGGCTGCGGATGATTCAACAATCGGCGATTACTTCAATGTCGGTGGCGTTGGTGAAACAACCATCAAAGAGCTTGCAGCCAAGATTATCGAGCGCACGGGATCGTCGTCAAAGTTAGTGCACATCCGATTTGATGAGGCGTATGGTGCTGGCTTTGAAGATATGGCTCGCCGCGTTCCCGATATCTCAAAGGTCAAAGCAAAGATTGGCTGGGCGCCAACGCATACCCTCGATTCAATTATCGATAGCGTTACGCTTTCCCTCAAGAAGTTGGGCTAATGATGAAAATTGAGAAAAATGATAATTCTGGCCTAAGTCAATCTCAGATTTTTCTATCATCGGAAGCTGATCATTGGTACTTAAGAAATAAAGAAAAACTTGAAGTGATTAAGCAGAGCATTGCTACAGATATTCTTCTTAAAACTTGTAAACCTTACTCTGATCAAATTAAGAATGTTCTTGAAATTGGTTGTGCATCAGCGCAGAAACTAGAAATAATCACACGTGAATTTGAGGCGACTGGATACGGAATCGACCCTTCGGAGCTCGCAATAAACGACGCCCGTAGTCGATTTTCTGCCATGGGACTTAATGCTACTTTCAGTGTTGGAGTATCCTCCGACCTTCCCTATCTGGAAAAATCTATGGATCTCGTTTTACTTGGATTTTTCTTATATGTGGTAGGGCGAAATGAACTAGAGTCAACTATTAACGAGATTAATCGCGTGACAAAACCTGGCGGTTTTTTGCTAATCGAAGACTTTGATTACGGAATGCCCATAACAAAAGAGTACGTCCATCATCGTGATTTAAGAACGTACAAAGAAAATTATGCACGTTACTTCATCGATGATTTCGGTTACTACTTGATAGAAAAACATAGTTACTCGCACTCAAATAACGCATTTCATATGGATCCTGATGAGAGAGTCTCGACTCAAATCCTATTTAAATCTATGTAGTAAATTTAAGAGTTAATACTATTTAAAGGGATTTTGCGCCCTTAACTTTTCCGGTTGTATCAAAGACATACGGTGCGCTCTTCATGACATCTGACTGCTTTACAACATCATGCAAAGTCACAACAACTGCAATGTCGGCACCAGATAACGGCGCAGATGATTCTCCACGCCAGTTGCCAACAACGTCGTCATGCCATGCAACAACTGCTCCGCGCTTACGAAGCTCGTTAATCACTATCTCTGCAGGGGTCTCGCGGACATCAGCAACATTTGGCTTATAGGCAACACCAACTACCAGAACAGATTTACAATTTAAAGAACCACCATTATCTGCCTCAACACGATCAACGATATAGATTGGCATCTCAAGGTTTACTTCATTAGCGCGCTCAATAAAGGTCGATGGCGCCCCCAGCTGCTCGGCCACATGCGCCAAATAGGTTGGATCGACAGGAATGCAGTGTCCACCCACACCAGCTGATGGCGTGAACTTCATAAATCCGTAAGGCTTTGTGTTTGCCGCATCTAATGTCTCATGGACAGATATCCCCAACTTATGTGCAATCTGAGCAAATTCATTAACCAGGGCAATGTTGACCTGACGGAAAGTGTTTTCAAACAACTTGGCTGATTCAGCAACTTCTGGCGAAGAGACCTCGACTAGCTGATCACAGAACGATGAGTAGAACTCTCGAGTCATCTCAGATGCCTCAGGTGTAAGTCCAGCATAGAGACGTGGCGTGTTCTTCTGGTTGTAATCCCCGCGACCTGGATCGACACGCTCCGGCGAAATTGCGTACATATGGTCGTATTTATTTGCAGATAACTTCTCAATCATGGGCTTAATAAAGTTACGCACTGTGCCAGGAAAAGAAGTCGATTCATTAATGACTAGGACTGGTCGATCAATGTTTTCAGCAATTGCTTTACAAGCAGATTCGATAAATGACATGTCAGGCTTGCGATCTTTAGTGAGGGGGGTCGGCACAGCAATCACGACAATGTCTGAGCCTTTAATATCTGCCCCATTTGTTGTTGCACGATAACGACCGGCCTTTGCCCAACCAGCAATCACAGAGCTCTCTACGCCTTCGATATGTGAGATTCCGTTATTGAGTTGATCTACAACCCGCTGGCTATTATCAAAACCCACCACTTCATGCTTTGCTGCAGCAAAAGCGGTGATTGTTAGTCCAACGTAACCTTGCCCAATAATTGAAATTCTCATTTACTGCGCCAACACATCTGGGTTCTTGGGATCGAGGCGCTTCATATTTGCCACTGCCTCGGATTTATCTGCTTCTGTAGCCTTGCTGATGGAGTAAAGAACCTTCCAAGCATCAAAGTAATTCGGATTAAAGGTAACGCCTTCCTTGGCATATTTATATGCAAGATCTGGCAACTTGCTGTTCTCTAGTAATAGTACGGCTTGAGCCATACGAGCTGAATCCCGTGGGGCCAAATATGAAGGGGTTAAAGCCACCTCGACTTGCTGGACGTTCTGAGCTTTAAGCGCTGATTTCCACTTCATATCAGCGGCCATTGGTGGCACGGCAATCAAGGCACCGACCACAACGCCGATTCCACCAACAAGTTGTGGCGAGAAGATCATCTCTTTCTGCTTAACAAGTTTAGCCTTTTCAACAGGTTCGTCCTTTGGGCGAGTCGCGTATTCGTAAGCCACAAGTGCGCCAACTAATACCCAACCCCAAATTGCAAGTCCAATCTGGTTGATTGAAATAATGGATTGAAGTTGA